>Ga0207678_10001548_pt1 | contig 21107 bp, 18 predicted proteins | sample KBSC63metaG_FD_184319 | JGI IMG/M metagenome (GOLD analysis project Ga0207678, IMG submission 184319) | Corn rhizosphere microbial communities from Kellogg Biological Station, Michigan, USA - KBS C6-3 metaG (SPAdes) (version 2) | ecosystem: Host-associated > Plants > Roots > Rhizosphere > Soil ... | reverse complement strand
TTGCCAAGAACGACCGCCACCTTCGCATCGAGGTCGGCTACGGTATCGAAGGCGCGCTTACCGATGCCACCACCAAGCGCATCATCGACGAGGACATCACGCCGAAATTCAAGGCCGGCGATTTCTCGGGCGGGATTTCCGCCGGTGTCGAGCGGATGATCAAGGTGATCGACGGCGAGAAACTACCGGCGCCGGCGCCGCCGCAATGGCACGGCCCGAATCCGCTAGACTACATCGATCCATTCAATCCCTTTGTCCTCGTCCTGCTGTTCTTCGGCGGGGCATTCCTGCGCAGCATACTCGGCAGATTGATAGGCTCGATTGCCAATGGCGGCATCATCGGATTGCTGGCCTGGCTTGCCGTCGGATCGCTCGCGGCGTCGATTTTGGCCGGCGTCGTCATTTTCGCGATCTCGATGTTGGCCGAGAGTTTTGCCTCAGCCGGTCCCCCGGTCCGCGGTCGGGGCGGGTATAGTGGCGGCGGATGGTCCGGCGGCAGTAGCGGCGGCTCGTGGTCTGGAGGCAGCAGCGGTTCGAGCGGCGACAGCGGCGGTTTTAGCGGCGGTGGCGGCAGCTTCGGTGGCGGCGGCGCGTCCGGTAGCTGGTAGAGAGAGCTGGTAGCATGGGCATCGGACGTATCGGCAAGCACCTTCTCCATCATGACTGGTGGTTGCGGCGATATTTCCCGCCGAAGGTGCTGACCGCGATCGAGCAGGCGATCAAGGCGGGCGAGGCCACGCATTCCGGGCAGATCCGTTTCGTGGTGGAAGGCGCGCTCGACGGTGCGCCGCTATTCAGGAATCAATCGGCGCGGGAGCGGGCGCTGGATATTTTCTCGCATTTGCGCATCTGGGACACCGCCCACAATAACGGCGTGCTGATCTATCTCCTGCTCGCCGACCGCGATGTCGAAATCGTTGCCGATCGCGGCATCGATGCCAAGGTCGGGACTGCCGGCTGGGAGAAGATCTGCACTGAGATGGAAACCGATTTCAGGGCAGGAAATTTCGAGCGCGGCGTCATCAAGGGGATCGAGGCGGTGTCGCGGGAAATGGCGAAGCATTTTCCGCGAGCCGGAGGCGGTCCGAACGAATTGCCCGATGTGCCGGTGGTGATTTAATTCATCCGTCATTCCGGGGCGCGCGGAGCGCGAGCTACGATGTGCAATGCACATCCTAGAATCTCGAGATTCCGGGTTCGATGCTGTGCATCGCCCCGGAATGACTGCAAGAAGGTCTACGCCTTCACAGATGGGCGCTCGGCCACGCGCGCCATCCATGCCACGATGTTGCTGTTGGCGGTATCGAGCGGCTGGCCGACCTGGGCGCCGAAATCGAGCCAGCAATAAAGCAGGACGTCCGCCATCGTGAAGCGCTTGCCGCACAGATACTCTTTGCCCGCCATCTGTCCGTCCAGCCATTGCAGCCGGTTGGCTGCGATCATCTTGAGGCCGGGCGATGCCTCGGGTGCACAGGGGATACGCTTCTCGAAAAATTTCAGGCCTTCGCCGAAGCGAAAGCCGTTGGCGAGATGTTCGCAAATGTTGAGATCGACGCGGCGCGCCCACATCCGGCATTCGGCGCGCTCTTCCGGCGTCGTCCCGATCATCGCAGGCTTCGGATTCTTCTCTTCGAGATATTCGCAGATCGGTATGATCTCCGACAAATAGTTGCCGTCATCGAGTTCGAGCGCCGGCATCTGGCCGTGCGGATTGCGTTTCAAATGCTCGGCTTCGCGATTTTCGCCCTTGCGCAGGTCGACGGTCTGCTTCGGCATGTCGATGCCCTTCTCCGCCATGAACATGCGGACAACGCGCGGGTTCGGTCCAACCGAGTCGTATAGCTTCATGGTGTGCGCTCTCCCTTGTTTTTTGCAGGCATTGTTGTTGATGCTGTTGAACAGGCAGCCAGGGCATTTGTCAAATGGCTGGATTGCGTTTCTACGTCAGGCATGAATCGGCGGACGTACGGAATAAGTTTGCGCGGCCGGCACCATCGGCCTAGCTGTCGTCGAGCTTGTTGAGGTCGCGCACCGATTGCATGATCGGCTCGAAATTCGACCGCGCGTCGAGCGCATCGAATAGCTGCGCCGTATCCGAGAGCAGCGTATGCGAACGCTGGATCGCGATCCGCACGTCGTCCTGCGGCGTATCGGACAAGCGGCCGTGCCCCGATAGCAGGATTTTGGAGTTCAATCCCTTCAGCCGCTCCAGCGACTGGATGTAGTCGGCGATGCTGCCCGAGCCGAACACGCCGCCCATCACCCCGCCCGGCATCAGCGTGTCGGCGGCGAACAATAGCCCCTTGTCCTGGTCGAACAGCGTGATGCAGGCCGAGGTGTGGCCGGGCGTATGCATCACGTTGAGGCGGAAATTACCGAGGTCGATCAGATTGCCTTCTTCCAGCCAGATGTCGACATTGATCGGCACATTCGGCTCGTTGAACATCTTGCGCAGCATCGAGAAATCGTCGCGCAGCATGATCTTGTTGGCGGCCAGCCGATGTGCGGCAATAAAAGTCCGGCCGGCGAAATGGTAGGCCGCGCCGATGTGGTCGAGATGCTCGTGGCTCAGCACCACAAGGTCGATCTTGTCGGGCGTCACGCCGACATGATTGAGGCATGTCAGCAGATGCGGATAGTTCGAAGACAGGCCGACGTCGATCAGGATGGTCCGCGAGCTGCCGCAGACCAGGTAGGCGTTGGCCGCGCGATTCTTGAAACGGATCTGGTAGACGTCTTCGGCTGCCTGGATCAGCGTACAGACGTCGCTGTCGAGCAAGGTCTTAAACGGGCTCGGCTTGCGGTCGCTCATGAATTGGCCGCGTTTCTAAAGGTGACCGCGTTCGCTGCCCGTAGCCGCTTGGAGAGTGCATCCATGATCATCAGCGCAAAGGCCGGCTGCTGGCTGACCAGATAGACGAAGCGGGCGTGGTTGATCCGCATCACGCGGGTATGCGGTGCGGCGGCAATCGCCGTCGCCGAGCGCGACGAGCCGTCGATGACCGCCATCTCGCCGAAGAACTCGCCCTTGCCCAAGGTTACGATGACGGTCTTGTTTGGCCCGTTCATCTTGGCGATCTCGACCTCGCCGTCGAGCACGACGAATAGCTCGCGGCCGGTCGAGCCCTCCTCAAAAATGACGTCATCTACATCAAACTCGTTGATGCATTTTTCGATGGCCATGGTGCGCCCCCTGCCTTCTGGCTGGTTGGAGTCATGTTAGTCGGGAAATCCGGCGGCGCAAACGGAGCCGTCGGGGAATTGCCGCAGGGCAGCATGGGGAGCGGCCGAACTCGCCGGCCGTGCCGCAAGCACCTTGTAGGCCAAAACCGGTCCGGATGAGTTCCTAAAATTTAGGTAATGCCGCGGCTGGTAACGATTTCGCAAGTAATAAAAGTTACCAAATGGTCAACCTATTCTGGAGAATCGAACGTGAGCGAACATCAGCCCGAGCTCTTCAGCGTTGAACCCGGAACCATTGGCGCCGAGGCGGCCGCTTCCGCGGCAACCACGCCGGCAACGGTGGCGGCCGAAGTCGAATCTCCGAAAATCGCGCCCGAGACGGAAGAAACGGCTCCCAAAGCTGACGCTCCCAAAGCTGACGCTCTCAAGGCTGACGCTCCAAATGCTGACGCGCCGAAGGCGGAGGCTCCCAAAGTGGAGGCGGCCAAGCCCGCAACGTCGCATTCGTCGGGCACCGTCGTGATCATGTCGCCCGGCGATCGTCCGTGGAACGGCGATAGCGCCAGTTCGAAGGCCGACGCTGCGCCAACCGAGCCAGCCTCCGGCAAGCGCCGCTTCGCCGCGATGGCGGCCGTAGTGGCGCTGGCGACGGTGGCGGGGGCGCTGGGTGGTGCGCTGGCGACTGCGGGCCTCGGCCACATGACGGCCGTGAGTCCGGCGGCGGCAAACAGCAGCACGCTGGAAGCTTCCGTGGCGCGGATCGATGCCGATATCGCAGCGCTAAAGGCCAGCCTCGAACATACATCCAAGGTGGGAACCGGCCAGTTCAACAAGACCAGCGACCGCCTCGACAAGGTCGAGAAGGCACAGGCCGAACCGGCCGCCAAACTCGCCAGGCTCAGCGAAGCCGTCGAAAAACTCCGCGCCGCGTCCGTGGCGGCTCCAGTCACGGTTGCCGCCGCGCCGGTTGCCGCGAAGGACGTCACAGGATCGGTCGCGCCACCCGCGACCGCGGTGGCAGCCGCGACATCCGCGCCTGCCGCTCCGCCCAAGCCCGAAGTCGCCCGGCTGCCGACCGTCGAAGGCTGGGTGCTGCGTGACGTCGGTAAAGGCGCCGCGCTGATCGAAAGCCGCCGGGGCATGCTCGAAGTCTATGCCGGCGATCCCATACCGGGCCTCGGCCGCGTCGACGCCATTCGCAAGCAGGACGGCCGCTGGGTGGTCGTGACCAGCAAGGGCCTGATCGTCGCGCGCTGACGGCACTACCTCGAAATACGATGGCGCTTCACTGCAATGTGAGGCGCCTTTTTACTTGAATACGCCACTTTGCGCGGTGTTAGTGGGGCATGAGCCGCGCGCCGCGAATTCTCGCCATTTTGTTCGCCCTGTTGGGCGGCGCCTTACCCGCACAGGCGGCACAGGATAAGGCGCTGGAGCGCGGCGCAGCCATCATCGATCCCCTGGCTCTGCGCGATCTCGACGGCGGCCGATTTGGCATCGGCCGCATGCTGCTGCCGGAACAGTCGGCGAATATCCCGCTCACCAGCAGCCTGCTGTTCGCGTTGCCGTCGATGGCTGCGGTCCGCCAGGCGATTGACGCCGAGTTCGACCGCTACATCGCAGGGCATAAAGCGAGCCTGCCGAATGAATCGATCGGCGTCGGCGACACCTTCGATTTTCAACTGTTCGATCGCGCGCTGGTTTATTCGCCCGATACACGCTTCGTACTTGCGGGCATCGTCAACCGGATGGACCGCGCCTATGTCGATAGCGCAAGCTGCGGCGAGATCCGGCTGATCTATCGGCTGACGCGCACGGATGCGCCGTTGACGGGCAGCAATGCCGTCTCGCCGCGTTTGCCGATGACGCTGAATATCGTACTGAAGGCGAAGGGCGCCGCCGCCGTCGATCGTGACGGCACGGCGATCACCTGCAGCGAGATCGCGCGCCGCTGGCTTGCCGCCGGTGAGCTGTCATTGACCGGCGCGGAACTTGCTCAAAAGTTGTTGGCTGGTCCGCTCGATCTGATCGGCTACGAAAACATCGACCGCATCGAGACCAATCTGCAGATCGCGCATGCGCCGAAATCCGCCGTGCGCGATTTCCGCACCGATTATCTGTTGAAGGTGTTTCGCTACGATGCGCAGGCGCATGCCTTCCGGGAAGCGCCGATGGAAAATCAGATCGACCGCGGTCGCATTCTGGCCGACGACGGCCTCAGGCGCGAGTTCAAGACGTGGCTGCTCGATCCCAGGCATCTTGCCGAGTTCGACCGCGGCACCGTCCTGATACCCGAGAAATTTCTGGCCAAAGGCGCGATTGCGCCAACCCCGGTTGGGTTCGATGCATCGGACCTGCAGCCGGAATTCGGCTTGACGCAAGGCGAAGGTGCCAATCCCGTCTTCAAGGAAACAGACGTTGTGGCCGCCTTGGAGAAAGCCGCGGAAGACGGCTTAAAATTGCAAAACATCCGTTCGGTCGGAGGCTTCGAACGCAGGCTGAACGACATCACCTGTTCCGGTTGCCACCAGACGCGTGGCATCGGCGGCTTCCATTTCCCCGGTGTCGACTGGATGGCGGCAAAGCCCTCCAATTCAACCGTCGTTCCGGCCTCGCCACATTTCTTCGGCGACCAGATCCGCCGCCGCGATATCCTCACCGCATTGCGTGACGGCAGACAGCCGGATTATTCGCGGGGATTTTCCAGCCGCCCGCAGTTGCGCGACAGCTCCCAACTCCTGGGCGAACTCATGGGAACCGAGTATAACGATGGATGGGGTGCGCATTGCTATGCGCCGAGCGCGAAAACGGGCGACAATGACCGGAGTTTTCGTTCCTGGACCTGCGCCGAAGGGTTGGCCTGCCAGATCGCCGGCAAGACTTCGCGCATGGGGATGTGTTTCATCAAAACGACCGGAAAATAGCTGTCTCACCAGTGCTCGCGAGATTGACAGTAGGCTTACTAATCGTGTTTCATCCTGCAAAATTTTTCACGGGAAGGAAATATGGACGAAGTAATCATCGTCGGTGCCGGTATTGGTGGGCTGACGCTCGGGCTGACGTTGCACGCAGCCGGGATTCCTTGCCGCATTTTTGAGTCCGCTGCCGAAATCCGCGCGGTCGGCGTCGGCATCAATCTGCTTCCGCACGCTACGAAAGAGCTCGCGGCGCTGGGGCTTGAACAGGCGCTGGCCAACGTCGCGATCGCGACCACGGACGCGACGTTCTTCAATCGCTTCGGCCAGCTGATCTATCAGGAGCCGCTCGGCCGCGCAGCGGGCTACGAGCATCCGCAATTTTCGATTCATCGCGGCGACCTGCAGAAGGTGCTGCTGGATGCTTTCGTTGCGCGCGCCGGCGGCGACCGGTTGCTCACGAACAAGCATTGCATCGGTCTCGAACAGGACGAGACCGGCGTAACCGTGACGTTCTCCAACGGCCCGGGAGGCGCTGACCGTTCGGCCGTGCGCGGCCGTGTGGCGATCGCGTGCGACGGCATCAATTCGGCGGTTCGCAAGCAGTTCTTTCCCAATGAAGGCGAGCCGCGCTATTCCGGCGTCAACATGTGGCGGGGCGTGACGCGCTGGAGGCCGATGCTCTCGGGCGCTAGCATGGTGCGCGCCGGCTGGCTGTCGCATGGCAAGATGGTGATCTATCCGATCCGTCCCGTGGACGCGGACGGCTTGCAGCTCATCAACTGGGTCGCCGAAATCGAAACCGGGAGTTATCGCAAGCGCGACTGGAACCGTTCCGGTTCGCTCGACGATTTCATCGGCGCCTTTGCCGATTGGCATTTCGAGTGGCTCGATGTGCCCGCCCTTATTCGCGCCGCCGACAGCGTGCTGGAATTCCCGATGGTCGATCAGGACCCGCTGCCGCGCTGGAGCTTTGGCCGGGTGACCTTGCTCGGCGATGCCGCGCATCCGATGGTGCCGCGCGGCTCCAACGGCGCCGGGCAGGCGATCCTGGATGCGCGCGCGCTGACGGCTGCGTTGCGCGAACATACCGATCCGGTCGCAGCACTCGCGGCCTACGAAAAGCAGCGCCTCGAGGCGACCACGCGGATCGTGCTGACCAACCGTACCAATCCGCCGGATGCGATTTTGCGCGAGGTGTTTCAGCGCACCAAGGACAAGCCGTTCGATGCGATCGAGGACGTCATCAGCCGCGAGGAACTCGTCGGCCTGTCCGAAGGCTACAAGCAGATCGCCGGCTATTCAAAGGAAGCGCTGCGCAGGTGACGCGGAAAACACCTGCCGGAGCAATTGATTTCGCGTTAAGCTTGACGAGACGGTCGACAAGAACCGCGGTCCGGCGTTTGGGGGGAGAGACGATCATGACGGGTTCTCAGGGCAATGCATCGGTGGTCGATGTCGCCGGCGCATCGCTTGTCGATGTCGCCGGTTATATCGACCAGCAGCCGGTCGGCGGCTTCCAGATCAAGCTGTTGCTGACTTGCGCTGCGGTGCTGTTTCTCGACGGTTTCGATACCCAAGCGATCGGCTATGTGGCGCCGGCGCTTGCCAAGGAATGGGGCCTGAGCAAAGCGGCGCTCGGCCCGGTGTTCAGCGCGGGACTGTTCGGACTGATGATCGGCGCGCTGGTTTTTGGACCCTTGGCGGACCGGATCGGGCGCAAGAAGATCATCATCTTCTCGACGCTGGCCTTTGGCATCGGTACGCTCGCCACCTCTTTCATTGCTGATGTCAACACGTTGCTGGCGATCCGATTTCTGACCGGGCTCGGTCTTGGCGGCGCGATGCCGAATGCGGTGGCGATGACGTCCGAGTTCAGTCCGCGCCGCCGCCGCGCCACCATGGTGATGATCATGTTCTGCGGCTTCTCGGTGGGCGCCGCGCTTGGCGGCCTGCTCGCGGCGTGGCTGATCCCGCAATTCGGCTGGCGCTCGGTGTTTGTGATCGGCGGCATCGCGCCGCTGGCGCTCGCGCCGATCCTGGCGTGGCGGCTGCCGGAATCCGTGCGCTTCCTTGCGCTCGCGGGGCGGGCGCCCGAACGGGTTGCCGAGCTGCTCGGCTACATCAATCCGAAGGCTGTGTTTGCGCCCGCGACGCAGTTCGTCGTGCATGAGCCGCGGCTGACCGGCATGCCGGTGCTGCATTTGTTCAGGGAAGGCCGCACGCTGCCGACGCTGTTGCTGTGGGTAGTGTTCTTCATGAGTCTGCTCGATCTCTATTTCCTGTCGAACTGGTTGCCGACCGTGCTCAACGACCTCGGCGCTTCGGTCTCCACGGCCGCGGTGATCGGGTCGATGCTGCAGGTCGGTGGCGTGGTCGGCACTTTTGCGCTCGGCAGCGTGATCGATCGCTTCTCGTTCCGCGCGCTTGCGCTGGTGTATTTTGCGGCCGTGTTCGCGGTCGGTGCGATCGGCCAACTCGGCCATTCCGTGATCTTCGTCACCACGGCGATCTTCGCCGCCGGGTTCTGCATCGTCGGCGGCCAGATCGCCGCCAACGCGCTCGCGGCAACGTTCTATCCGACCTCGGTCAGGGCCACCGGCGTCGGCTGGGCGCTCGGCATCGGCCGGGTCGGCTCGATCGTCGGGCCATTGGTCGGCGGAGCGTTGCTGACGGCGAAATGGAGTACGGGATCGGTCTTCATCGCGGCGGCGATGGCCGCCTTATGCGCGGCGCTGGCAGCGTTTTCCTTGAGCCGGCTCGCCGGCATGAGCGGCGGCAAGGGATTTGAACAGCCGTCATCGTTTGATGCTACATTGCAGCCGGCGGCACGAACGTGACCCAGAGCGTTTTCAAACGCACCGGATACCGGTGAGTAAAACGCGTCAAACTAAGAAGCTCTGAGCGAGGATCAGCCGATGAGCTCTTCCGACCAAAAGAACAAGCAGCGCGATCGCGAGATCGCGGAGAACGAAGCCGAACGGCAGGTGGTGGGCGACGTCCGCGTCAGCACCTGGGCGATCGTGGTCACGATCATCATAGGCGTGATCGTGTTTGGCATCGTCTGGGCTTGGTTCAATCGCTAGCCAAGCCACCGAATAATTAACCGGTGGGCTTCCCTGGTCAGGCCACCGCGCCGGACGCGCGCAATTTCCGAATCGACGCTTCGTCATAGCCGGCGTTGCGGAGAATCTCGTCGCTGTGTTCGCCGAGGCCGGGCGGCTTGCGCGGCTGAACCTTCTTGCTGCCATCGACCCAGATCGGGCTGTTGATGGTCAGCATGGTATCGTTCTCGAACGGCACCAGCACCTCGTTCTCGATCATCTGCTTGTCGTGCGGAATGTCGTCGAGGATGCCGACCACGCCGAACACGAGGCCGTTGCCGTCAAGAATTTTGCGCCATTCGGCGAGGTCCTTGGTAGCAAAAATCTCGTCGAAGATCTTGATCAGTTCCAGCGAGCGCGTATGGCGGTCCGCCTTGGTGGCAAAGCGAGGATCGGTGATCAGGTCTTCGCGGCCGATGCAGCGTGCCAGCGCCGGCCATTGCCGCTCTTCGTTCAGCAGCGACAGGATGATCCAGCGGCCGTCCTTGCATTGATAGTGATTGGTCACCGCATTCAGCGCGTGCTCGCGCGGGCGCCGCTCGCCGAATTTGGCGCCGACCAGCTTGGCCTGCGCCAGCACCGACGCCGCCCAGACGCCATTGGCCATCAGGTTGGAACTGACATGCGAACCCTTGCCGGTGCGCTCGCGCTTGTAGAGCGCGGTGACGATCGCGCCGTAAAACGCCATCGCGCAGGGATGGTCGCCCATGCCCGCGATCGAGCGCGCCGGCGCTGTGTCGGCGGTGGCGCGCACCAGGTCCATCAAGCCCGAGCGCGCCCAATAGGCATTGGAGTCGAAGCCGGGTTTGTTGGCCTCTTCGCCCTTTTCGCCATAGCCGGTGAAGGAGGCGTAGATCAGCCGCTCGTTCTGCGGCGCGAGGTGATCGTAGGTGATGCCCAGCCTCTCGCGCACCTGCGGCGGATAGTTGGTGATGAAGACGTCGGCCTCGGCGGCAAGCCGATGCAGCACCGCCTGCCCCTCGGCTTTGCTGAGATCGAGCGCGAGGCTCTTTTTGTTGCGGGATTCCAGCAGCCACGCGAAATTATGCTCGCTGCGGGGATAGCCCGGCAGATTCGGCAAATTGCGATAGGGATCACCCGCGCCCGGCGGTTCGATCTTGATCACGTCGGCGCCGAAATCCGACAACACCGTGGCGGCTGCAGGGGCTGCGATGAAACTCGCGCAATCCAGAACCTTGAGGCCTTCAAAAATGCCTTTTTCCATGGTGTCGACGCTCCCGTGACGCTTGTTGGTTTTGTTGATTATCGCGATGAGCGATCCGGATCAAACGCCATTTGACCCCTATTGGGTGGGGGACGCAACGGGTTCAATCCTGTTCCCCGCCCGACATCAGTGCCGCATTACCACCTGCCGCCGCCGTATTGATCGTCACCGTCTGCTCGGTTGCAAAGCGCACCAGATAATGCGGGCCGCCGGCCTTGGGCCCGGTGCCGGAGAGACCATGGCCGCCAAACGGCTGCACGCCGACGACCGCACCGATCATGTTGCGGTTGACGTAGATATTGCCAACCTGGAGTGCGTCGATCGCGTCCTCGACGGTATCGTCGATCCGCGAATGAAGGCCGAGCGTCAGGCCGTAGCCGGAGCGTTCGATCGATTGCAGCACCTGGCCGAGCCGGTCGGCGCGGTACCTCACCACATGCAGCACCGGGCCGAACACTTCTTCGGTCAGTTGGCCGGCATCGGCCAATTCGAAAATATGCGGCGCGACGAAATTGCCGTCGGGAGCACTGCCCGCGAAATGAACCCGCGCCTCCTTCTTCATGCGTGCGATATGCGCATCCAGCCGCTCTTTGGCTTCAGCATCGATCACCGGGCCGACATGCGTGGCGGGGTCAGAGGGGTCACCGATCTTCAGCTCGCGCGCCGCGCCGGCGATCATCTCGATCATGCGGTCGGCGACGTCGTCCTGCAGGAACAACAGCCGCAGCGCGGAGCAGCGCTGGCCGGCGGAACGAAACGCTGACGTCACGACGTCGTCGGCGACCTGTTCGGGTAGCGCCGTGGCGTCGACGATCATTGCATTGATGCCGCCGGTCTCCGCGATCAGCGGCACGATCGGCCCGTCCTTGGCCGCGAGAGCGCGGTTGATCGATCGCGCCACTTCAGTGGAGCCGGTGAAGACCACGCCGGCGGCGTTAGCATGGGAAACCAGCGCCGCGCCGACCCGGCCGTCGCCTTGCACCAGATGCAGCGCAGACGCTGGTATGCCGGCTTCATGCAACAGGCGCACGGCCTCGGCCGCGATCAACGGCGTTTGCTCGGCGGGTTTTGCGACAACGGCATTTCCGGCCATCAGCGCGGCGGTGACTTGCCCCAAAAAGATCGCCAGCGGAAAATTCCACGGCGATATCGCGACGAACACGCCACGGCCGCGCAGCCTCAGCATGTTGCTCTCACCGGTAGGGCCCGGCATGGCCATGCCGTCGCCGAACAATTCGCGACCCTGCGCGCCGTAGTAGCGGCAGAAATCGATGGCCTCGCGGACTTCCGAAAGCGCGTCGTCCAGCGTCTTGCCGCCCTCGTGCTGCAACAGCGCGATGAAATGCGCCGCGCGTTGTTCCAGCAAGTCGGCGGCTTTTTCCAACAGGTGTGCCCGTGTCTCGGCTGGCGTTCGGCTCCAGTCCTTGAATCCATTGCGCGCGGCTGCAATGGCAGCGCTCGCTTGTACGGCCGTCGCATCGGCGATGCTTCCCACCGCGGGTAATTTCTGCGCGGCAATATCAGAGACAAGCTGGTTCAACGCTGCGCGCTCGCCGAATTCGAGCCCGCGTGAATTCGTTCGCTGCGGCCGATAGAGATCGCGCGGCAACGGGATGTTGGGATGCCGGGCACCGTCTGCACTGCTGATGCTGTCCGCCGGCCGCCGCAGCAGCGTTCTCACCGGCACGGTCTCGTCGGCGGCAAGCGCAACAAAGGACGAGTTGGCGCCGTTCTCGAGCAGCCGCCGTACCAGATAGGCGAGCAAATCGCGATGGCTGCCGACCGGCGCGTAAGTCCGGCAGGCGATCTCCGGGCGATCCTCGCTGAGTTGCGCATATAGCGCCTCACCCATGCCATGCAGGCGCTGGAACTCGAATCCGCTTTCGCCCTTTGCCTGTTCGAGAATGGTCGCGACCGTCAGCGCGTTGTGGGTGGCGAACTGCGGAAAAAGCCGCGGCCGCAGGGCCAGCAGTTTTCGCGCGCAGGCGACGTAGTTCAAATCCGTCATCGCCTTGCGGGTGAACACTGGGTAGCCGTCGAGGCCACGCTCCTGCGCGCGCTTGATCTCGGTGTCCCAATAGGCACCCTTCACCAGCCGCACCATCATTCGCCGATTAAGGCCGTGCGCGAGATTGTCGACATAGTCGATCACCTCACTTGCGCGTTTCTGATAGGCCTGGATCGCCAGACCAAAACCATCCCAGCCCGCGAGCGACGGATCGCCGAACGCGGCTGCGATCACGTCGAGCGATAATTCCAGCCGGTCCGCTTCCTCGGCATCGACGGTGAAATTCAGATCATGGGCCTTGGCTTGCCGCGCCAGATCAATCAGCCGCGGAACCAGTTCGCTCATCACCCGCTGATGGCTCACGGCCTCAAAGCGCGGATGCAACGCAGAGAGCTTTACGGATATTCCGGGTCGGTCGGGCAGGGGACGATTGTCGGCGGAGCGGCCGATCGCTTCGATCGCGCTTGCATAGGAATTGAAATAGCGCGTGGCATCTTCAGCGGTGCGTGCGCCTTCGCCGAGCATGTCGAATGAATAGCGCGGCGGATGCGCCGAATGCGGCCGTGCGCGCTCGAGCGCGGCCTCGATAGTCTCGCCGAGCACGAAATGATTGCCCATTAACCGCATCGCCTGCCGCGTCGCGGCGCGCACCGCCGGCGCGCCGAGCCGCTTTGTCAGCCGTCCAATCGTTCCCTGTGGAGTCTCGCCCGGCTGGATCACGCGCGCCGACATACCAAGCGCCCATGCCGACGCGTTGACCAGGAACGCGCTGGATTTGGTTTCGTGATGGACGAAATCACCCTGGGCGAGCTTGTCCTCGATGAACTGGTCCGCGGTTCGGGCGTCCGGCACGCGCAACAGCGCTTCGGCGAGCACCATTAGCGCCAGGCCTTCCCTGGTCGACAGCGCGAACTCGCGCAGCATGTCCTCGACGCCGCCGAGCGGATCGTCATTGGCGCGGATCGCCGCGATCAGGCGCGTCGCCGTGCGGTCGATGTGCACTTCCTGCTCTGCACTCAGCCGCGCACTCGGCAACAACCGGGCAGCGATCGCGCGATCATCCGGCGCGTAGGGCGCACTGAAGGGCGGAAGAGGAGAGCGATAGGCTGGCATGGGATTCCCTAGCGTTGATCCAATGTAATGCGCGCCAAACCGTAGTTCGATAGACAAATTGGTTGTTTTGCCTTAAAAAATATGGACCATATGGAGTATGGCCGGATAAATGATCGATCTCGACAAGATAGACCGCAAAATCCTCTCAATTCTTCAAGGGGATGGCCGCATCGCCAATGTCGAACTGGCGGAGCGCATCGGACTGTCGCCGACTTCGGTCGGCGAACGGCTGAAACGGCTACAGCGCGACGGCTTCGTCGAGGGCTATGGCGCCCGCCTCAATCCGCACCGGCTCGGCCTGGGCCTGCTGGTGTTCGTCGAGGTGATGCTCGACAAGACTACGCCCGACGTCTTCGAGCGCTTCGCCAAGGCCATACAGGCAGCGCCGGAGGTGCTGGAGTGCCACATGGTGGCCGGCGGTTTCGATTATCTGGTGAAAGCCCGCGTCGCCGACATGACGGCGTATCGCCGCTTCCTCGGTGAGCGCCTGCTGGCGCTGCCGGGAGTGCGGGAGACGCGGACCTACGCGGTCATGGAAGAGGTCAAGCGCGATGCGCCGCTGCCGGTCGGTTAGCGAACGCGTCTTGGAGTGCGTCATGAAAGACGCGTCAAACCAAAAATGACGAAACGTGATCCACAGCCCGTCGCCTTGCATATTGGCATCGTGAAATGGCCGCGCTAATTCTCGAACTCGCCGTTGCCTGGGATAGCAGGGATCATGAAAGACGCCGGTCGGCCGAAATTGGGAAGCAGTATGCGAGTAAGGCTGGCGAGCGCGTTCGGCGTTCTCTTGGTCGCGCTGTTCGGCGTTTCCGCGGCAAAAGCGGAGTTGAGCTCCGCGGTTGCGGCGCTCTACAGTTCGGTGTCGATCTATCCGCCTTCCGCAACATCCATGACGGTCTGCTACGGCTTCGTCTGCCGTCGCCGCGAGATCCTCGATTTTACCGCCGGTGACCGCAGCGCCCTGACGCAGATCATGGCCTCGGGGCGAGCGTCAGCCGCGGCCGAACGCGCGGCGGCGCAGAAGGCGGTTGTGTGGTTCGATCGGCGCATGGGGCCGATCATCGGCACCAACAAGCGCGTCGCGAAAGCGGATTTCCGTTACTTCGACGACAAGCACAATTACGATTGCTGGGACACCACCCGCAACACCACCAGCCTGCTGCTGGTGCTGCAGCAATGGGGCTTGCTGAAATACCATGTGGTGGGCGATCCGCATTATCGCGGCAATACGCTGGTGTTGCAGACGCCGCACAACACCGCGGTGCTGGTTGACCGCTCGACCAAGGTCGAGTGGGTCGTGGACCTCTGGCCGCGCGGCTATCTGCAGCCGCCGGATGTCATGACGGTTCAGCAGTGGGTGACGGAAGATTGAGCCACAGCACGATTCGTCGATTTTCCGGGATCATGCCCTGGCCACAAGTCGCAACGCGTCAAAAATAAAAGAGCCTATTTCGTTCTGATTCTATCCGAACGAAATAGGCTCTGTGCGCTGGCTGGTTTGGGTGCGTACTAAAGCGGTGCCCGCTCCGCCGAACGCTCACAGTTTTTTGGAGGTTGTTAAACCCGACTCCCGGATTACGTCCGAGAGTGCGCCGTTGTACGCTGGCGCTAAACCTTGAGGTTTTCAGCCGAGGTCTTGCCGCGATTGGCGATTTCTTCGTACTCGACGGTCTGCCCTTCATTGAGCGTCGAAAGACCAGCTTTCTCAACTGCCGAAATATGAACGAAAACGTCCTTGCCACCACTTGAGGGCTGGATAAATCCATAACCCTTGGTCGGGTTGAACCACTTCACCGTACCTTTAGCCATTCACGTCGTCTCCGCGGAATCAAAAAAAGAAAACGAGCCGCCGGTCCCCGCACATACCGGCACACCCGAGCCCTCAGGATACGCGGGTTGGGGCAGGCTGGGTAGCGCAAACGGCATCGCTGTAAGGGCAAAAATGCCCCATATTGTACCGCATTTCCGCCTTTTTGGCCGTTTTGGGCGCTTTTGACGCGGCAAAACTGCGGCGGGTTCCGGTTTGGACGATGCGGAAATCCGGCAAAATAGTCTTTCCTTCCGCTTGCCGTGAACGGCCGCGGCGAAAGACAGGACGAGTGGATCAAGTGATTCTCAATAATTCGCGGTGAGATAGTCGACGATCTTTCCGACATCCGCATCGTCGATCGGCGCGCCGTAGACCTTGATCATCTTGATTACTTCCGCCTGCCAAAAATCCTTTTTGAATTTTTCGCCGCGCGGTTGCGTTTTGACATAATCGGCGGAGTGACAGGCGGTGCAATTGTTCTGCACCACTTCGAGATTGGTTCCCGGCTTGAACGCAGCGGTCTCTTCCGGAAGCGTGTAGGAGACCGGCACCGCGTAGGCCGAAGCAACGCTCAGGCTTGCGAGCGTGATGAGCGTGAGGACAATCCGGTGTCGCATGATCATGCTCCTCATGCCGCCGTGACGCGAACGGTTTCGACGACGTTGCGCAAATAGCCGGCCGGATTCCACAATGGGGTCATCGGCTGCACATCGCCAGCATTGTTGGTGGCGCGCACCTTGAGTTCGTAGGCGCCCGCCGCGAGCTTCACCGGCAGCTTCCATTCGCGGAACGAATATTTGCCGAGGTCCTTGCCGAGCTTCGCCGGCGTCCAGGTCTTGCCGCCATCGGTCGATACCGCGACTTCCTTGATGCCCTTGCCGCCGTCGAACGCGATGCCCTTAAGCATGGTGTTGCCCGGCTTCACCTTGGCGCCGTCGGCGACGTTGGTGATGAACGAGCGCACCGTGAAGCGGTTGATCGGGATCGTCGCCTTCGGCGCGGTGCCCGGTTCGACGCTGTTGTTGGGCGTGTCCGGAATCCGGTAGGCGGATTTCATCCAGAAGCCCTCGAACACATTGTCGATGACGGTGATCTCATTGAGGTGCTTGACCCAATAGGTGCCGTAATAGCCGGGCACCACGAGGCGTAGCGGGAAGCCGTTGAGAACAGGCAGATCCTCGCCGTTCATGCCGTAAGCCAGCATTACTTCGCCGTCGCTTGCGTGATCGATATCGAGCGCCTTGACGAAATCGGGCGTCTTGTCGCTGACCGGCCCATCCATGCCGTTGAAGGTGACTTGCTTGGCGCCCTGCTGCACGCCTGCCATGTCGAGCACGGCCTTCAAGGGTACGCCGCGCCAACGCGCGTTACCCATCGCGCCATTGCCGAGCTGACCGCCGGCGACGCGAGGGCTGGAGAAGCCACGGCTGTTGCCGGAGCACTGATTGACGGCGACAATTTCGACCGCCTTGAGTTTCCGGATGTCCTTCAGTGATAGTTTGAGCGGACGATCGACCTTGCCTTTGACCTCCAACGTGAATTTGTCCGGGTCGATGTTGTAGGGCACGTCGGCCAAATGATAGCGGACGAAAAACGCATTGTTCGGCGTGATGGCACCCTCATTGAAGATCGAAAAAGGGGTCTCCAGCTGCGGCGGCCGCTGCGTCAGGCTGATCATCGGGCGCTTCTGCGGGTATTTCACCAGGGGCCGTTCGCCATTGTCGAACGGTAGCGTTACCGAATCGAGCGCGAACGCTTTTGCCGAACCCAGTCCTGTTACCAGCGCCGCCACACCGGCTCGCTTCATCAACTCGCGTCTATCGAGCATCGCGCTTCCTCCGAAGCTTTTTCCTGTTGAGCCGGTCATCACCAGGCTCGTGCCCACAAGTGTCGCACCAGAGCAATCAGAGTCAATTGATGCTTTCGCAGCGTTCGTATGACATTGCGTTGCAACAGAGAAAACCCCGGCCGCAGCTTTGCGACCGGGGCTGAACCATATGCTCTGCGTTTGGATTAGTAAGCGCAGACGTTGACGGAATCGCGGCAGAAAACGGCGATTCAGGCGGCGGCGCTTTGCTCGTCGTTAACCAGCGACGACAACTGCTTCGCGTCCGTCACCGTGCGCACGATCATCGGCTCGTTGCGGCCGCGGATCGCGACTTCGTGTTGAGGTAACGCATCGGCAGGAAGGCCCGCGTTGATGCGAACTTCGTCGGAAACCACCGCCTCGCATGAAAGATTTTTGGTCATATCCTGCAGCCGCGCTGCGACGTTGACGGCGTCGCCGAGCGCGGTGAACACCATGTGATCGCGATAACCGATGTCTCCGACGATCACTTCGCCGCCGTGAATGCCGATACCGAAGCGGATCGGCTCGCGCAGATCATGCTCGAGAAATTTGTTCAATTCGTCGACATTGGCAGCGATCATCGCCGCCGCCTTGAGCGCCTGGCGGCTGGCTTCCTGGCGACTGCTGGAGAGCCCGAACAGCGCCAGCATGCCGTCACCGACAAACTGGTTCGGCCTGCCGCCGCTTTCGATCACCGCTTGCGACACCGCGCCGAGGAATCGATTGACGATGAAAACGGTGTCGAACGGCAAACGCTTTTCAGCAAGCTTGGTTGAGCCGCGCATGTCGACGAACATGCTGACGAGATAACGCTCTTGGCCGATCCGCGTCGGATTCGAGGCATGGGAATTGGCCGACATCGTGTGCGGCAGGAAAAGCTGGAAGAAGGAGAGATCGGTCGATGGCCGCAACTGACAGGCGAGGCGGATCGACGGATCCGAGGTGCCCACCCGGCCGAGCACGAAGGCTTCGCGCTGCGAGGGTTCGGGCAGCTCGCTGCAGTCGCCGATGATGCGGATGCGGCAGGTGGAGCAGCGTGCGCGACCGCCGCATACGCTGGCATGGGGTACGTTGTTGCGGAGGCTCGCCTCCAGCACGCTCAGGCCCTTCGGCACCCGCACCGTTCGGCCGTTGCCGTAGGACAGGCTGATCATGCCACCGCGGCGCTCGTGCAGCGCGCGTGCGCCTCTGGCCAGCAGGACAAATCCGAGCAGACCGAGATAGCCGATCAGGAAATAATCGGTAATCCGATCCAGCGTTTGTTGCTGGGCCACCGTGCCGACCTGCCGCGGCGAAAGATTGTCCCTGCGCCAGTCGGCATCGTCACTATCGGCGACGACGGTTCGTCCGGCCTGATAAAAGCCGAGCAGGGCCAGCGTCGGAACCAGCACCGCCGCCGCGAGCAGGAAGGGCGCCGCGCGCTTGTAGAACGCTTTCATGCGAAGCCAGAAGTAAAGCCCAATCGAGCCGTGCACCCAGGCGACGATCAACACCGACGACATCAGCCATGCCCGGAACGGCCATGCGACCAGGAACGCATAAAGTTCCTGCGGATAGAGCTTTTCATGCCCGTACAGCGTCTGACCGAGGCGCGCGCCAACGATATGGGCGATGATGAGGGCCGGGATGCTCAAACCGAGTACGAGCTGGAGCGGCTCGACGGCTTTCCATCGAAATTGTCGGCGCTGATACAACGCCCAGACGCCGAGACCGGTATGAACAAGGCATGAAGAATAGAACAAGATCGTGATCGGCAGGAATTGCCAGATCATCGTGTGGATGTGGACGCCGGCGGCAAGGGCATCCATCGAGATATTGCCGAGCGCATGATTGACGAAATGGCTGACCAGATAGGCGAACAGCACTACGCCGCTGACGAGGCGGATTTGGCGCAGGCCGATGCCTCGGGCGAATGCGCTCAGTTTTACCCGGGTTGAGGCGGCCATCGAATCCATATGATTTGTATCGGCGATTATAGGGTTTAATTCCACAGTAATACCATGGTCGTTCCGGCCAAGCGACTTGTGCGCCGATGGCAGGGGACGACAGTGGAAATTGATAGCCGCTTTTCCCTCCACGGCACGTTGACACCCCCTTGGGAGTCGAAGAAAAAGCGCCGTGAAGATAGCCCCACCCGATAGCAACCCCGTCAAACCGGACCGATCCGCGGCGCCGCCATGGCTTGGCGTCGTGTTGCTGATAGCCGTGCTGACGCTGATGCGGCTGATTTATGCCGGCGCGATCGAACTACGCACCGACGAGGCCTATTACTGGACCTGGTCGAAGGAAAGCGTGCTCTCCTTCCTGGATCACCCGCCTGGCATCGCCTGGTTCATTTGGTTTGGCACAGCGATCTTCGGCGACACCAATCTCGGCGTGCGGTTTGCCGGCATACTGGCAATGCTGGCCACGCAATTGCTGCTCGCCGATATCGTCCGGCGCGTGACGCATGATTTTCGCGCCGTGGTGTTCGCGGTGCTGATGCCGGAGGCGGCGCTTTATTACGGACTGTTGATGGCGAAGGTGTCGCCCGACACCGCGATGATCCCGTTTGCGATCGCGATGTTGTGGGCCTTGGTCCGGCTGCACGAGAGCGGCAATGCGCGCTGGTGGCTTGCCGCCGGCCTGTTCGCGGGGCTGGCGATGCTGTCGAAATTCACCGCTGTGTTTCTGGCGCCGGCGGTGCTGGCGTTTGCATTGGTGCCGGATTGGCGGCGGCGCTGGCTGTTCAGCCCCTATCCGTGGCTGGCGGCGCTGATCGCGGTCGTGGTGTTTTCGCCGGTTCTGATCTGGAATTATCAGCACGACTGGGCCTCATTCCGTTTCCAGTTCGTGCGCGCGGTGGCAACCCATGAATTCTCGTTCCGTACCGTCGGCGAGTTCATTGGCCTGCAACTCGGCCTCGTCGGCTTCGTGCTGCTGCCGGTGGTATTGTCGGGCGTAGCGCTGACGGCGTGGCGCGGCTACCGCAACCGCGAGCCGGTCGCGATCCTGCTGTCGACCGCGGTGCTGGTGCCTTTCGGCTATTTCTTCTGGAAATCGCTGACGTTGCGTGTCGGCGATACCTGGCCGATGTTCCTATGGCCCGCAGGTTTTGCCGCCGTTGCCGTCAACCTCACAAAACTATCCGGCGAAGGTTGGCCGGATTGGATGGTCAAATCGACCTTCTGGTGGGCGAGGGTCGCCGTGATCTCGGGCATCGCCTTCGTCGTCGGCGTGTTCTTCTATTATGTCGCGGCGCCCTGGAATCTCATCGGCCGCACCGATCCGGTCGGCGGCGAGGCGGGGTACGAGCAGGTCGTGGTGCGCGCGCGGAATCAGTTGAAACAGATCGGCGCGACCTGGATCGCCACGTCGGACTATCGCACCTATGCGATGATGCGCTGGTACTTTAACGGCCGCGTGCCGGTCATCCAGATCAACGAGCGCGGCCGCTACCAGGGTTTCCGCGACCCCGGTATGGATTGGATCAGAGGTCACGCCGGCCTTTATGTCGCGCGCGAGCCCGACGGCTTGCCGCTATGGGATCTCACTACCGCCAGGCGTGAGCCACTCGAACGGGTCGAGCGAAGGTGGCGCGGGGTCGTGATGGATACCTACGCGCTGGAGAAACTGACCGGCTGGACGCCCGAGCTGTCGCCGCCGCCGGACACGCCGATGTTCCGCTGGCGTGTGCTGGCCGATAGCACGCCGCTGCGGTTTGTTGCGGCAATGAGAAATGATCGCGATAAGCGACGTGAAATGGGAGAAGCCCGGAATGTTTATTCGTGTCGCCACACTGGCGCTGACGGTTTGCGCATTCGCAGCTCCGGCTAAGGCTGCCGATTATCCCGACCACGCAATAAAGATGATCGTGCCGTTCGCGGCCGGCGGCGGCACCGACGTGTTGGCGCGGAT
>Ga0207678_10001543_pt1 | contig 21125 bp, 19 predicted proteins | sample KBSC63metaG_FD_184319 | JGI IMG/M metagenome (GOLD analysis project Ga0207678, IMG submission 184319) | Corn rhizosphere microbial communities from Kellogg Biological Station, Michigan, USA - KBS C6-3 metaG (SPAdes) (version 2) | ecosystem: Host-associated > Plants > Roots > Rhizosphere > Soil ... | reverse complement strand
GCAATTCGTCGTTAACACACAGTGGCCGCTGTTCTTCGACGAGAGTGCCTCCACTTACTACCTCGCCGTGGGTCAGCAATGGCTAACTGCCAGTAAACTAGATGGTCAGTGGTCGCCTACGAAAAAGTTGCCGCCGGAGATGTCCAAGGTGCCGCAGGATAAAGAGTGGAGCGCGCTGAAAAGATTTATACCGCCAACTGCAAACACAAAGGATGCAACTCCGGAGGTTTTCTACAGTGACAAGCCGGCTGAAATCATTCTGTTCGACGGGCAACCGGTTTATTCGCAGATTCCCGACACTCAGCTTGAGTACGCAACGAACACAAACAGCGTGGTGTTCGTGTACAAACCGACACAGCAGTTCTACTATTTGACTGCCGGCCGATGGTTCAGCGCCGCCGACCTGCAAGGACCATGGACTTACGCTACGCCGAATCTTCCGCCTGACTTCGCCAAAATTCCGGCGAGCAGTCCAGCCTCGGCCATCCTTGCCACGGTTCCGGGAACCGATGAAGCGAAGGACGCGGTTTTGTTAGCTCAGGTTCCGACAACAATGACGGTCAAACCCACCGAGGCTGCTGCGAAGGTGAAGGTCGCTTATGCCGGGGATCCCAAGTTTGAACCAATTAAAGGAACTTCGATGCAGTACGGGGCCAACACCGCTGACAAGGTAATCGAGCTCGAAGGAACGTATTACCTTTGCCTGCAAGGCGTGTGGTTTATGGCGCCTACTCCGACTGGACCTTGGTCGACGTGCATGTCTGTTCCAAAGGAAATCTATACGATTCCATCGAGCTCACCGGTTTATAACGTGACCTATGTCACTCAAACCGCCAATCCCGACGGCACTGTTACGTCGAACTATACAGCAGGCTATTTGGGAACTTTCATTCTGGGTGCGGCTACGGGCGCAATCCTCGCTGATGGAAGTGGCTACTGGTGGCCGCCCTACTGCAACGCCGGTTACTACTATCCGTACCCTGCGACGTACTGTGGTGCCTATTGGGGTTATGGTTACCATAATCCAGCGCCTTACTATGATTATAACACTGGAGCTTACGGCTGGCATGGGAATGCTTATGGGCCGTACGGCTCCGCGAGTTGGGGGGCTGGTTATAATCCTTATACGGGCACGTACGCCAGAGGCGGTACGGTGTCCACGCCTTACGGCAGCCGAAGCGCAGCCCAAGCCTATAACCCTTACACGGGCACTTATGCGCAGACCCGACAAGGTTCCAATCCGAACGCTCAATGGGGCAGCTCCTACGTGTCACGGGGAAACCAGAGCGCTACCATGGGCCACTACTCGACCGCGAATGGAACGGTGGCGGGCGCCGCGGATTCGCAGGGAGGAAAAGTGGCCGCTTCCAGCACGAAGTGGGGAAACTCAGCAGTCGGCAAAACCGCCAGCGGCAACATGTATGCCGGACACGATGGCAACGTCTATAAGAACACAGGTAGCGGTTGGCAGAAGTACGATAATGGCAGCTGGAACTCGGTGAACAAACCTCAGCCGAACTGGCAGGGCGCAGAAAATAATCAACAACGAACGGGAAGCGAATCCTATCAACAGCGATCATCCGAAGGGAGCAGCGACAATCGCTCCAGCGCCGATACCGCTACCCATTCCGGCGCAGGCAGCTCCGAGCGATCAGATTTCAACTCTCAAAGACAGGATATGGATCGCGAAGCTCAGAACCGATCGCGTAGCGATTTTTCGAACCAGCGCTTCCAAGACTTTCAACGCGGCGGATCTGGAGGCGGAGGCTTTGGTGGCGACCGTTTTGGCGGCGGCGGATTCGGCGGCGGCGATCGCTTCGGTGGTGGAGGCTTTGGCGGTGGCCGCTTTGGAGGATTTGGCGGCGGAGGGGCCAGGGGGCGTCGATGAAGATAATGCTTGGAATTTTCCGATTTTTTTTCTAGAAAAGCTCAAACCAGCAAAACTAACTACTAAAGGACATATGAAAAAACTATTAACACTGACAGGTATCGCCAGCATCGGCATGGTGCTGCTGATAATATCCGCATCCGAAGCGACTGCCGCCAGCGCAAGTGAAATCTCAAGGAAAGAAGCCTTGCTCACGCAGTCGGGTTTTAAGGTCATGACGGCCACGACTCCCAAACAGAAAGAGGCAATAAAGGGACTTGTTCAGGGCAGGTGTTCCGCCGTGACGGTCAATGGAAAGCTGGTCTACGTGTTTCCCACTGCAACGAAGGATAAGTTTTACTACGGGAAACAAGCCCAATTCGACAACTATAAAAAGGCGATCGCAGCGCAGGGCGGTAAATCAAAGAAGATGTAATCTTCAATACAGCCAAAAAAATCAACAAACTATTTAAGACCAAAACATATGAAAAACCTAATAACATTAGCAGGTGTAGTGAGTGTCGGTGTGGTCCTGGCATTAACCGCATGTGAGACTACGGGCACCGGCGGCGGTGCCGCGAGCCAGCAGGGTCAAGCCGCGGCCCCTACCGGGGGTCAACCCGGCCAGCAGCTAATACAGGGACAGTCTCTGTACCCTACATTAGAGACCGCCGGACAGAACCAGGTCGAAATCCAGCAGTTCGGTGGATTTGGTCCCATGGGCACTGCAGCCTTGGGCGATTGGTAAGAAGAGCACGAGTCAGTTAGAGAAAGGAAACAGCCTGATCGTCATGGACGGTTTCAGGATGTGTCGTAAACCGTCCCAGCGCGTAAATAGACGAAATCCAGAGTGAAACAGCTATCAATACTAACAAACCTTCTTGGCGCCGTGGCGGCATTGACTCTGATGGCCGCATGTCAGACCGTCGCTACCAACAACGCAGAGCTGGCTGCCTCCAGGAAAGAGTTCTTGCTTGCGCAGTCTGGCTTCAAGGTCATAACGGTCACCACTCCCAAGCAACAACAGGCTATTAATGGTCTGGCCCAGAACAGGGTGTCGGCAGTGAAGTACAAAGGGAAATTGTATTACGTTTTTCCCACTGCGACGAAGGACAAGATCTACGTAGGCAGACAGAAGCAGTTCGATTCCTATAAGAACGCGCTCGCGGCGCGGCAAGCCGGTCATTCAGCGGGCCAACCAGGTCAACAGCTGATGAATCCCGCGCCGACGATGACGTATGAGACTGCGGGGCCCAATCACATCCAAGTCGACGAGTTTGACGGGTTTGGGCCAATGGGCACTGCCTCCCTGGGCGATTGGTAAGAGCTTCGAGAAGGATCCGACTTACTGGTTTGCAGTCCCGAGGGTTAGGAGTCCGGGTTTGCTGCTGGTTCGGCTGGAGTGACAATTCTGCTATAATCGGTACAGATCGCGCCGCATAACCAGCGAGTTTCGAAATAGCGGCGGTGGCGCTAATGTGAGTGTCCTTTGGACAACCATTTATGGAGATTCATCAATTGCGCTATTTCGTCGCAGTGGCGGACGAGGGAAGTTTTTCCCGGGCGGCTGCCAAGGTGCGCGTCGCTCAGCCTTCACTTAGCCAGCAGATTCGAAAACTGGAAGCCGAAATCGGCCAACGATTGTTTGATCGTTTGCCGAGGTCGGTTGTCCTGACCGAAGCGGGCCGATGTTTCCTCGATTATGCGCGGCAGATTTTAGCGTCGATCGGCGATGCCCGCCGATGCGTCGATGAACTCAAAGATGCAGTTACCGGGAAGCTCGCCGTCGGCGCCATTCCCACGATCGCTCCGTATGTGCTCCCGGAGTTGGTTAAGAAATTCCACAAGGATTATCCGGACGTGACGTTGGAGCTTGTCGAGGATGTGACCGTCGGTATAACGCGGCGCATTGAAGCCGGAGAGCTTGATGTGGCGTTGGCGTCCACTTGCCAGCAAAGTCCGAGTTTGCGGCGCGAATCGTTAGGCCGCGAAGCGTTGCTTGCACTGGTGCCGCAAGCAGACCCGCTGGCAAAGCAAAGTCTGGTAGAGCTTGACGATCTTAAATCACAGCGGTTTCTCCTTCTCCACGAGATGCATTGCCTGTCTCAACAGGTGCATCATCTGCTCGAGTCGCGTCGCCTCCGTCCGGAGATCGCCCTGGCCGGTAGCCAGCTCACGACCATTGCGCACATGGTCGCGGCTGGCATCGGCGTATCGATTGTGCCGCAGATGATGGTAAAACATCAAGGCACCCCTGGATGCGTTAGTCTGCCGTTCGCTCCTCCAGTCCCTGAGCGGGAGCTGAATTTTCTTCACAACCCGCTACGGTTCCAAAGCAAAGCGGCAGCAGCCTTCCATCAAGAGGCCGCAGCTTTATTGTCAGACGATGATTCGTCGACAGCTGACGACACGAAAAACTGAGCTTATCTCATCGTCTCCAACGCCGTCGCTACCATGGATAACATGGGCCACACGGCGAGGACCAAAATGACGCAAAAGACCGCGAACTCAGGTAAGTAATGAGGTCGTGCCCTGTGCACATATCGTTCCTCGAGGAAGCGTGAGATACGCTGTCCTATCGGTATTCTAGTTTCCATGCCTTAACAGGCCAGACCCGGAGGGCGGATTGAAAGACTTTATTCGTCTACGTGGGATAGGTTTTGCCTATCCGCAGGATCCGGAAGCTCGATCATTGTGCCACGACAACTTGGGGCCCCGCAGTGGCACGCAAACTTCTTCTTGGTTGATTCGGTGACCGGTTCGTCGAGCTCCATGTGATAATCATACAGGAGTTCTTCGCCCGCTTGGATTTTGCGCAGCGCGTAAATAAAGATGCGGTCCTCTTCTTCAACCGCCTCGCAGTTTGGATCGCAGGAATGATTGATCCAACGCGCGTCGTTGCCGCCAACTTCTGGATTGATTACAACGCCGTTTTCCAGTCCGAAGTTGAAAGTGTGTGGATTATCGCGGTCGTCCGGGGCTGCTTCCCATGAGACGCGTTCGCCGGTGTACTCGATAATGCGTTTGCCTTTGGGAATGAATTGCGCTGCGTAAACACCCCGGCCGTGCACAGCGGACTCGCGAATTTCGATCTGAACTGCCCCCTGTCGGGTTTTGCTTTTCTTTCCCATGCGCGATTCTGGAATTAACTCCTAACTCGTCGTTGCAGCGTGAGGCCTATTCTTCAATAGAGCCGCTAATTTTACGCAGGTGTTCCCGAAAGGTGTAATTCGGGTTGGCGATGCGCTTCTCCAAATATCGCGCGAAGTCCAGTTGTTCGCGCAGGGAGCGCCCGCTCTTAATCGCTTCCGCCTGACGCCGCTCCCGTTCCCAGATTTCATGTGCGGCCGAAAGCAGGTCACTAACGTGTTGTGCAAGGACAAACAAGCAACCATCGTCATCTGCAAAGGCTACATCACCGCGTTCCACGAGAAAATTCCCGAAGCGCGCCGAGTGCAATGCCGAGGCATCCCGAGTGTCGAGCCGTAGCGGCCCCGACGGGCACGCCCCGTAACTAAAAATTGGCAGATGAATCTGTCTGAGCTCTGGCGTGTCGCGATGCGCGCCCCAAACAATGATTCCAGCGAGGTTGCAGTTTTCAGCCTCAAGCGCGGTCAGATCGCCGATGCAGGCTTCGTCCAGGCGGCCGCCATTATCGATTACCAGAACATCGCCAGATTGCGCGTTTTGCATGGCTTCCAGAAAAACGTCGACGCTTCCAAAATGTCTAACCGGAAGGGCGGGACCGGCGAGATGTTGATTCGGCGTCACTGGCCGGATGCCGGGAGGGCTGGTACGGAAGGGAATTTTTAGTCGTAGAGCAGCGTCAGCAATCAACGGGGTAGAAAGCTGGGCAAACGCGTGGGATAATGCTTCCACTGTCATGGTGCGATCATGCGCGCCTTTCGCTGATTTGCAAAAGAAGAGGCATTCACGATCAACAGACAGCAGTCCGGTTGCGGATTCCGTCCAAATGTTACAATGAAAACCATGAAGCAATCGATTCCACTCGTTGTCTCCTTGTGCCTGATCACGAGCTTGGCGTCGGCGAATCTTGGAGACAACAGTGAGAGAATTGAAGATGCGTATGGCAACATTGTTCAACGACGCCTTCTAGACGACGGAAAGGTAAGTGTTGTCTATGCCAAGGACCGTTATCTCTACATGGTCACTTTTGCTAACAGTCGGAGCATCTCGGAAAGTTATTCCCGCGCGAACGGCAAGGACCTGTCGGAAAAGGAAATTGCGAAGTTCCTTAAGGCAAACTCGCGTGCCACATGGGTGCCGGAGAATAACGGCACAGAACGGCGTTTTAAGAGTAGCGACGGAGCCGCGAAGGCAACGTACGGCATTCTTAATGGACGTCCGGCATTGACAGTGCGCGACGTCAGGCGCTGATCACATACTAAACCGGCCACAGTTTCAGAGTGCCGGGCGGCGCTTTCGCAGCAGCATCGCGGCAACGATGCCGACGAGAGCGAAACCGACAACCTCGATAAGGATGTAACTGGCGGTATAGACGCCCGGGAAGCCGTACCAGTTCCAGTACGATACGTTGGTTGTTATCGCGGCCAGAATCCCGGCAATCACAACGAAACCGACCCGGCCACCAAAGCTTTCAATACGCGTCTGTGCCAGGAGCCAAATCACTAGGATTGCCTGGAGCACTTCTGTGCTGAATTCGACGGCGAGCGATTTGCCAAATCCGAACGGACGGCCAGGTGGGTGATACATAAGAATGCCGGACGGGTTCGTGGCTATTCTTTGCTGCATCTGTTTCATTGCCTCGCTCTTTTGCTCGTGCGTTGCGTCTTTGCCAATGCCGAGACCGGGAAAAATATATAGGCCAGTCTTATCACCCATACTGCTCTTCATCGCGTCAAGCACCGCTGACTCATTTGGAATCTCATTAATCCCGGCTTCGCCCAGGGGCAGCGCCATATGCGCGATCGAGGTCCAGATAAACATCGCGATTCCACCAAGTATTCCGGCCAGAAGAATTCTCATGACCGTGCAGAATGAAAGATCTGCGAGAAGCTGGGAAGGAAAATTTATTTCGGACTAAATCTACTTGTTAGGCCGTGTGTATTTACCGTTCCACATTACAAAAATGTAAGGTTAAACGGCTTGACGTTTTTACACGCCACTCGGAAGTCTTAAACTTTCCACATATTTAACTAACGCAGCTCCACTCACTATGAAAAATCCACCTTCGTTTAATCAAAATCGTTTCCGGGCCAATCTACGTATCGCTAGTGCGATTACGTTAATGTCAGGCGCGGCCGCATTGGCTTTCGTTGCAACAACAAACAATACGCTGACAACTGGCAACGGGTCGCCTGGCACCGCCACACATCGCTTCATGAAACCGCAGGCCCAGTACGGACTAGCTTCACGTTACGAGGCAACCGACAAGGAGCGTGCCGAAGATCCCACAGAAGCCGCAGTTCAGAAATATTCGAATCGCGCGTACCCTGCGACAGATGTCCCCTTCCGGTTGACGGTGGACGCTAAAAATGCATGGGCGAGGATAAAGTCGCAGAGGAATAGGAGCGCCACAGGGGCTTGGACGCTTGCCGGTCCAAGCACAGCCAATTTTCCAGCAATATTAACTTTTAGCGGTGCCGCATATACGACTTCAGGTCGTGTCACTGCGCTAGCCATTGATCCCGCTTGCACAAACAGAAGATGTACCGTGTGGGTAGGAGCAGCTGGCGGTGGTGTCTGGCGCACTGACAATGCTTTGTCGGGAAGCGGCGCAAAATGGACATTTGTTTCGGAGAGCTTTGCAACCAACGCGATTGGAACCTTGACCTTCGACTCTTCAACGGGAACGCTTTATGCGGGCACCGGTGAACCGAACGCATCGGGAGACTCCGAGGCTGGCTTCGGGATTTATAAATCAACAGATCGTGGCGACACCTGGGTGCCACTTGCTGCGAACACAAGCGTCCCATTAATGCCGACCACTTGCGGTGACGCTCCGGCGTATAACGGCCCAGCTTTCAACGGCCGCGCCATTGGGTCGATCGTGGTTAGTGGCACCACAATGTACGTCGGTTCAACTCGTGCCGTGCGCGGCGTAAGTTCTGTCACGGGCGGGGGTGTTTCAATTGCTCCAGGGCTTCCGCCCTTTGGACTTTGGAAGTCTACCGATGGCGGCGCGAACTTTACTCTCCTGAATGCCGAGGGCATTTGCTTGAATCCAACGCTGCCGGGCGATGCCGGAAAAATCCAATCGAGCTTCGGTTCAGTCCGCGGGGTTCACCACATTGAATTCGATCCAAACTACGCAACGAACTCTACTCTCTACGCCGCCCCGTTTCCGGCCATTGATGCGACGCGGGGAGGCGTTTGGCGCTCCAATGATAATGGCGGTAGCTGGATTCAAATCAAGAACGCGCTGAACCCGGCGCAAAATACTGATCGAGCGTCCTTCTCTGTCACACCTATTGCCGGAGGATTGACGCGAATGTATGTAGGGGATGGAAATTCCAGCATCGCTTCGGCGAACCAGGCCCGGGTGTATCGCACGGACGACGCCGTTACTGCCACCGACGCGAGTTTCACCGACTTGACAGCATTGCAGCAGGCTTCAAGCGCACCGAACCAGACTATAAACTATTGCGGCGATCCAGCCGTCGGCGGCGCTCAGTGCTGGTATGACAACGTCGTGTATTCGCCTCCGGGAAAACCGAATGTCGTATATATAGGCGGTTCGTACAGCTACACCACTGCCGGTGGCAGAAACAATGGCCGCGCATTTCTCCGTTCCAGCGACGCCGGTTTGACCTTCACCGACGTTACGCGGGACGCGATCACTAATCCGGCACCGAATGGCATGCACCCAGATAGTCACGCGATTGTGGAGATTCCTAACACAGATTCGGCGATTTTTGGCTCGGACGGTGGCGTGGTGCGCACCAGTGGAACGTTCACCGACATCTCTTCTCAGTGTGCCGCTCGCGGCCTCACTGGCACCAACCTCGCCACCTGCCAGCAGTTGTTATCAGCCGTCCCGAGTTTTATCTACAGTCTGAACAAAGGTCTTTCGACGTTGCAGTTCCAGAGTTTGTCAGTTGCTGCGGATAATCCAAAGCATCTTCAAGGCGGCACCCAGGACAACGGAACGTTCGAAACGACCGGCTCGGCGGTGGTCTGGCCACAGATAATTTACGGCGACGGTGGTCAATCGGGATTTAATGCGACGAATTCCGCTTTGCGCTTTAACACCTTCACGGGACAGGCGAATGATGCAAATTTCCAGAATGGCGATCCCTCAAAGTGGGTGATCATTTCGGCGCCAATCATTTCGAGTCCGGAATCTGCATTCTTTTACCCGCCCATTATTGCCGACCCGCATCCATCCAACGCGGGTTCGATTTACCAAGGATCGCAAAGCGTTTGGCGGACGCAAGATTGGGGCGGAGATCAGGCGACCCTCGAAGCTAATTGTCCAGAGTTTACAACGCCGGCGAACCAGCCAGGATGCGGTGACTTTGTGCAGATCGGGCCAGCCGGTGCGACTGATCTGACGGGGGCGGCTTACGGTGGCGATCGGCTTGGCAATTGTGGTGCAGGCGTGGGTTGCGTCGCCGCGATTGAACGTGCGCCGAGCGACAAAAATACCTTGTGGGTTGCTACAGGCACAGGACGTCTGTTCATCTCAAAAAACGCCAATGCTGCTGCAGGTTCTGTTACGTACACTCGACTCGATGCTCTGCCATCGGCGACGAACGACCCGGGTCGATTTATAAGCGGTATATACGTCGATCCAGCGAACCCGAATCGTGCCTGGGTATCGTATGGGAGCTACAGCACGCTGACGCCGGGATTCCCAGGCCACGTGTTCGAAGTCACTTACAATCCGGCAACTCCCGATGCAACATGGACGAGCTTGGATGGCTCGGGCGCGACGGCGTTTCCCGACTTTCCGGCGAACGACATTGTTCGAGACTCCAACGGAGATCTTTATGTCTCAAACGATTGGGGCGTCCTAAGGCTGGCGAATGGATCGCCAGACTGGGTAGTGGCTGGCAGTGGACTACCGATGGTTGAAGTAGCAGGGCTTACGATCGTGCCGAGTGCGCGGAAACTCTATGCAGCGACGCATGGACGCAGCGCCTGGCAACTGACGCTGCCCTAAAGTTTGAGTTGTAGCTTGGGCGGGATAGTGAAAATCTATCCCGCCCATTTTTTTTGCGGTCATGTCGTCATTTTCACAATATCTGGCTCCCGCACTCGTCTCCTTGCTGCTTGTCGGAACGGCATCGCTTGACGCTGCGTCTCCGGGTTTTCTGGAGGGAACTTTAAAAATCGTGTTGCGGAAGGAGGTCGAGCTTGCGGATGCCACGCCATCCAAAATGACAGCGGAAAATTATGTCGAGTATCCACTGGTGATCTTGAGCAGTGACAAACAAACAGAAGTCGCGCATGTGACAGCAGATGATAATGGAAATTATCGCGTTGCGTTGGCTCCCGGAGATTATCTTCTGGATGTCCAAGATCGCAGGCGGCGGCACGTCCGCGCGACACCGCAGCCGTTTACAATAGTGGCAAATCAGACCGTGCGCGTGGATATGGCCATCGACACGGGCGTTCGCTAACTGCCGGGTCGGTTGCGGACTCATCCGCACGGACACGGCCACGTGAGCGGCGATTGACGAAGTATGTTTTCGTGCGATTAATTGGCGCGGTAAATTTCTCCCCTCGCAAGTCATTTCTCTCGCGAGGCGAACACTGCTCGTAAGTTTTCAGGTTTAAAAAATCCGCACACCTATGGCGGGACATAGTAAATGGTCGAAGGTCAAACGCTTTAAGGGCGCAATTGACGCCAAACGCGGCAAGATCTTCAGCAAGTTATCGAAGGAAATCACCCTCGCGGCGAAAACCGGCGGCGGTGATGCCAGTGCCAATCCCCGCCTGCGCAGTGCGATCCTGGCGGCGCGCGCGCAGAGCATGCCAAATGACAATGTTGAGCGTGCGATCAAACGCGGCACGGGCGAGGGCAAGGAGGGCGAACAGCTCAACGAAATTACATACGAAGGTTATGCGCCAGGTGGCGTCGCCATCATCGTGGAGGCCGCGACCGACAATAGAAACCGCACAGGAGCTGAGGTCCGCAGAATTTTCACCCAGAACAACGGTAACCTCGCCTCGACTGGTAGCGTCTCGTACATGTTCCACCGGAAGGGTCAGATCACTGTCCCGCGGGCGAGCATCGACGAGGATCGGCTGCTGGAAATCGCCCTGGAAGCTGGAGCCGAGGAGTTGACAACCGAGGAAGATCAATATGTTATCATCACTTCCCACGATCAGCTCTACGCCGTAGCTGAAGAGCTCAAGAAAGCAGGCGTCAGTACCGATGGGCAAAGGTTTACGTTTATCCCGGATAGTACAGTCGCGGTCAGGGACGAGACCGTGGCGCGCCAGGCGTTGCGATTATGTGATGAGCTCGAAGAGGACGACGACGTGCAAAACGTCTATTCAAATCTAGATATTCCCGACGAATTGCTGGCCAAGTTGCCGGCCTGAAAAACTACTGCTTACAAAACTTTTAGGGCGCTGCCCCCCCAACTGCAGCGAACAATCCTTAGCTTATGAACGAAGAAAACGAAAACCAGCCTGCGCCGCTGGAAACTGGGTCCGCATCGCCGGAGCAACGTCATCCACGCCCGCGCCGCCGATTCCCGAGAAGGCGTTACCGTGGCGGCGATCGCTTTAGGCGGGGTAATTCCGAAGAAGCGCCGAATTCTGCGTCCACCAACGCCGATAACGCCGGCGCAGATGTTGCTGTCGAGACGCTCGATCAGCCTCCCTCTGGGGCCGGCCGCGAAACCGCCGAGGGCGGCGGCGAAAACATCGAGCAGGTTCAAAGCGAACCGGAGTTTGGTGAGGGCATCATCGAAATCTCCGGCAAAGGGTTCGGTTTTCTACGCGATCCGAAACGGAATTTTGTGCAGACGCCACAAGACATCTTTGTCACGCCCGAAATCGTGCGTCGCTTCGCCTTGCGCGACGGCATGTGGATCAACGGCGAAATCCGGCGCGGCAGCCGCGGTCCTCAATTGACGAAATTGCTGACGATCAATGGTGATGAGCCGACGAAATATCAGGGTCTTCGTCCGTTTGAAGAATTAACGACGATCAATCCGAATAAACGGATCAAGCTCGAGACGGTCCCGGATCGTTACACCACGCGGATCATGGATTTGATGACCCCGCTGGGAATGGGCCAGCGCGGTCTGATTGTAGCGCCGCCGCGAACAGGCAAAACTACGCTCTTGCATCATATCGCCGATGCGGTCGCCAAGAATCACCCGGAAATGGAGCTCATTATTCTTCTGGTCGATGAACGTCCTGAAGAAGTGACTGATTTTCGTCGTTCTCATCCGACAGCGCAGCTAATGGCCAGCTCCAACGACGCCGACATAAAGAGTCACACGCGAATTGCTCAGCTGGCGATCGAGCGGGCCAAACGACTGGTCGAAGCCGGAAAACATGTCTTCATTCTGCTCGATTCCATCACGCGCACCGCTCGCGCCTTTAACAATGCGATGGGAGGCGGCGGTCGCACTATGAGCGGCGGTATTGATGCGCGCGCAATGGAAATTCCACGAAAGATTTTCGCAGCCGCCCGGAACACGGAGGAAGCAGGTTCGCTGACCATTGTCGCCACCGCGTTGATAGAAACGGGCAGCCGTATGGATGAGCTGATCTTTCAGGAATTCAAAGGCACCGGAAACATGGAAATGGTGCTCGATCGAAAAATCAGCGACCAGCGGATTTATCCTGCCATCGACATTTTCTTGTCCGGAACGCGCCGCGAAGAATTGCTGTTGCAGCCGTGGGAGCTGGAGAAAATCAATCTTATCCGGCGTGGTCTGGCGGGACACAAGCCAGAGGAAGCAATTCAGCGACTGTTAATGTTTGTGAAGAAATTCCCGACTAACACTGAGATGCTTAAGGGCATTCCAGGCTGATTCGGTTCGCAGACGATTGCCGGTCTCGACGCGCGCTCGGAGACGGTTCACAATTCGCTGTGCGCACTCGAAAGGTTTCCAAGAAGCTTCGAAAGATCTTTGGGAAAAAGCGGCAGCGCGAGATTTCCGAGCTAAGCACATCAGGGATTCATCGAGCAGTCCTCCGGGCAATCGCCGCTGCGCCTGCGTTGCCAACCAGTGGAGACCACCTCGATGTGGGGAGCGGGACCGGAGAATTGTTGCGGCTGGTTCGAGCTCACTATCCGTTTCGTTCTTTCGGATGCGACTACACGGACAAATTGCTCTCCGTTCCGGGTGCCGAAATCAAGACTGCCGATCTCAATCGAGACCAGCTTCCGTACGATGATAATCGCTTCGCACTCGTTACTTGCATCGAAACGGTTGAGCACTTGGAAAATTTCCGACAGGTCATCAGGGAAATTTATCGTGTTCTCCAACCGGGTGGCGTCGCGATATTTTCGACGCCAAATATTTTGAATCTGCGCTCCCGTCTGCGCTATTTGTCATCCGGTTTTTATAATTTGTTTGGCCCCCTGGCGCCTGACGAATCCGCCATTCACACCACGCGCGGTCACATCAATCCGGTGAGCTGGTTCTATCTTTCGCATGCCCTTCTGAGCGCTGGTTTTCGCGATCTGAAAGTGAGCGTGGATAAATACCAGCGGCGCTCGCTTCTGGTGTTTCCGTTCCTCATCGTCCCTCTGCACGCCACAAACTGGATCGTTTATCATCGTGATAAGAATACCTACGGCACGCTGGACGAACGCAATGCCTGGGCTGTTCGAGAGATGAATTCGCTCCAACTGCTGCTTGGGCGAACGTTGATCGTTACCGCGATTAAGTCGGGGTAATATTCCGCTGGTAAAATGCGTGAATTACCTCACGAGCACTGAGGTAGTCGCGACGAAAAGCGTCAAAATCCTTATAGCCAAGACGGATCGCAAACTTTCGTTCTTCGTCTGGATCGCTCGGAAGGGTCGAAATGCTCCTGTTGTCGTAGCGACGCAACACAAGTTCACAGCGGCGCAAAAACGCGTAAGAGCGTTTGAGTTTCGCGATGTCCGACTTTTCCAAATGCCCGCGCCGGTGCAATTCGTCGACGGCACGTTCCCAGTTCTGTTCCCAGATGTTTGCGCGCATCTGCAACGCCTGGACGACAAACTCCGCTTCTATGATGCCGCCAGTGCCGGTTTTTAGATCGCGAAAATCCGATCCGCTACCGCGCTCCTGCCGAATTCGCTCAACCATGCCGTCGATTTTCATGAAAAGATCGACATCCTGGCCCGCGCGACACCAGGCCGCTTTGGCGATCGCGATGAATTCATTCTGTAAGGGACCACTAACCGGGCGAGCGCGAGTAAGCGCCTGCAGCTCCCATAATTGCGCTCGGGTTGCGTAATACGATTCAAACGTTTCAAGCGAGCAGACCACCGGACCTTTTTCGCCTTCCGGACGCAGCCTTGCATCCAGCGCCCAGATGTTTCCTTCGGAGGTTGATTGTGCCATGGCGGTCATGAGATTCTGCGCGGCACGAATGTCTTCGCCGACGAACAAAACGTCCAAATCCGCGCCGTAGCTAATTTCGCGACCTCCAAACTTTCCTAGCGCGATGATGGTCAATTGTTCACTTGCCAGGAGTTTCGCGACAAAAACCAGGCACGCTTCCGCGACATTGGAAAGCTCGAAACAAGTCCCCGCTGGTTGGACGAGTCCCAATACATCGCGAAGGATGATGCGCAAGAGTTGCCGCTGACGGTAGGCGCGTATCGGATCGAGATTGTTTGCCGTCGCGCCTAACGAATCAAGTCGACGTAAATTTTCTGCCACCGACCGCGGTTCATCAAAGGTTGGGTCCCTGGTAATATCTTCCAGTAATTGCGGTCGGCGGATCAAAAGATCCCCGGCAAACCGGCTGGCATCAAAAGTTTTTACCACTAGTTCAAGCAACTTGGGATTCGTAACAAGCAGTTCGAAAAGCAAACTGCGGAGGCCGTAGCTTTCCACGAATCGAAGGAACTGGTTCAGAGTCGCATCGGGGTCGGCAGTTTTGGCGATCCAATCCAGCAAAATCGGGCGCAGTCTTTGGAATATCTGGCGGGTTCGCGTAGCGACATGAAAACTCGTCGCACCTTTTTCCAGGTCTATCAGGGCTTTCTCCGCTCGTTTTGCATCTTTGAAAAATTCAACGGTGATTTTCCCCGGTTGCGCAGGACCTGCAGAGATAATCCGTTGAAATATGGGACGCACGGAGCGCATTCGGTCGCGCAGCGCTGCTGTGAAATCGCTGGCCGACGAGAAGCGAAGGCTGTGCGCGAGGCGGGTCAGTGGCTCCGGCTCCTCGGGAACAGTGTGGGTCTGCTGTTCCGCTTCGATCTGCAGGCGGTGCTCAACGCGGCGAAAGAATCGATACGCATTGTCCAGCGCCAGAACTTCGTTGTGCGGGAGCAAATCCAGCTCTCGCAATGCGCGAAGCGCCTTGAGCATGCTCGTTTCCTGCAGAAACGGATTACGCGCACCGTGGATAAGCTGCAGCGTTTGTACGATGAACTCGATGTCGCGAATGCCGCCGCGCCCAAGTTTTACGTCGCGCTCCAGCTTTTCGGCCCCGACTACATCGCGTTCGATGCGGTGCTTGATGTTTCCGATCTCATCGAGCAGATCTGGCGTTGCGCTCCTGGGGTAGATAAACGGCTGATGCAGTCGCAGGAAATCGTAAGCCAACTCTCGGCTGCCGGCGATGCTGCGCGCTTTGATGAGCGCAATCCGTTCCCACGTTTCACCAAACCCAGCGTAATAGTTTTCCATGCTCTCGAGAGATCGAGCCAGCGGGCCTGCTGAGCCTTCGGGGCGCAACCGGAGGTCGACTCGAAAAAGCGAGCCAGTCGGATGCGGTGTCGAAAATGTTTCGAGAATTTTGTTTCCCAGTCGATTGAAAAACTGATGGTAAGAAAGATGCGGGGTTAGTTGGCCTTCCTCGCTGTAGAGAAAAAGCAGATCAACGTCAGAGCTGTGATTGAGTTCGTCTCCGCCGAGTTTCCCGAGCGCAAGGATCGCAAACTGTGCGTTGGGCGATCCGTAACGTTGCCGCAGTTCGGCATCCCAAAATTGCAACACGCGACGAAGGCAAATCTCTGCGATCTGCGACAGCTCACCGGTCGTCTCCTCCAATGGTGCGACTGCAGCCAGTTCGCGGACAGCCACGCGCGTCATCTCGCGGCCTTTCCAAAAACGTAGTGCTCCGAAATTGTTGCCGGACGCACACTCACCTGCGAGAGCGTGCAATTCGCCGAGCATTTCCGCATGGCCGCGTGATGCGAGGCAGATCCCGGGTTGAGCGAGCCACAGCAGCGTCTCGGGATTGCGCGTTAACCGTGACGCGCAAATGCTCGAGACCGCCAGGAGATGAAGCAGGGCCGGTTCACCCAATGGGAATTGTTCGACTACCTCGGCAAGGGGCATGGCATTTGCCGGCCATTGTTCGTTCAGCTGAACTAAAATCGTCTCGACCTGCGAAGGGTTCAGAGAGGTGGCTGCTTTTTCCCGAATCCAGCCCACAGTGTGCTCCATCGCGCAGAACATCATGCGGTTCCAGGCGAAAAACCAGTTGTCGGATTGCTTAGTAGCGCTGGGGCGATGCCGGGGAGGAGAGCACAGGAAGAGCTTTTTCGTGCATTTGAAAGTCGACCGGGCAATTACCGGCTAATTCACCGTCCAACTCCACGGGAACGTCCTGCTCGCTGCTTACACGCAGCTGGCGAGTCTGAAAATATTCAATTTCCGGAACCCGGATGTCGGAACTGAAGACAACGTCATGGAGATATTTAATGATCTCGAGAAACCCGAGTCGCTTGAACACCACCACGTCAAGTAAACCATCATCAACAACAGCCTGCTTGAAAAACGGAAACGGGCCGCCGTAAAGACGCCCATTGCCGACAAGCACAAAAGATCCTTCCCGCACAGGCGCGTTCTCCGAATCGATGAAAAGCTCCGGCGGTCGGCGTCCCGCGATGTGTGCGGCGGAGATAAGATAGCTGAGCGGGCCAAGACTGCGCTTGAACGCAAGGGTTGTTTCTTTGACGGCTTGCGCATCGAGCCCAATCCCCCCGAGCTGTACGAAGTATTTTCCATTCGCGCTAGGTAGATCAACGAGACGCACGTTTCCCGTCTGAATAATCTCCCAGCAACGCTCGAGATCGTTTGCGGGTAGACCGAGCTCCATCGCGAAAACGTTGACAGTGCCCATGGGGAGGATGCCCAGAGCAGCATTACTGCCGGCGATCCCATTTGCTACCTGATTCACGGTTCCGTCACCTCCGGCTGCAACTATGCGCCCAAAACCTTCCTCCACGGCACGTCTCGCGAGCATTTTCGCTTCGCCTGCGTGCGAGGTGATACGGATCGGCCAACCGCCGACGATTGATTCGACTCGCTCCTGGCAGTCTTGAACCGCTTCGACATTTCCGGCGGTTGGATTGAGGATGATAACTGTGTCAGTCGCACGGGAAGTGTACTCAGGGGCTTTGGTCTTTGCTTCAAACTGGGGCTGCGTAACGTCTGAGGGTGCAAAAATTCCGCCGGCTGGTAGTGATCGTTCTGGGGGCATTGATTGGACTCGGTGCGGTGGTTTTGCTTGGCGTGAATCTGTATGTGCAATCACAAGGGGCACAAGGAAAGATTCAGCAGGAACTGAGTCGCAGTCTCGGCGTGCCGCTTAAAATTCGCAGCATGAGCGTCACTCCCTGGGGGGGCCTGGAGCTTAGTGGCATCACAATTCCGCAAACCGCATCGGTCGGTCCGAAAAATTTTTTGGAAGCCAGAACATTCCGGCTGCGCATTCGTTTCCTTTCGCTTTTTTCGCGACGGCTGGTGATCAAGGAGGTTTCGCTGGTTGGACCGAGGGTCGTTTGGCCGCAGAACAAACAGGGTAAATGGCGTCTGCCTGATACCCGAACAGCTCGACCACACGCCGTTGCCACAAATCAGGCCCCGGCGACCTCGCCGGCCGAAGCAGAGACAGACTTTACAGCAACGAATGCAAGTCCCGCTGTGCCGAATCCAGCCAGTGTTCCATCGTCGCCAAAAGTGACCGTTAAGAACGAATCGCCTGAGAGCGAACCAAGATTAGCCGTTGCCCCGGAAGTGCGACGGGTAACCGTGAAGGACGGTAACTTCACTTTTCTGGATCAAACGGGAAGGCTTGTTGCGAGTTTTGCGGGGGTGATTTTTCGCAGCAACCTTCACAGCGCGCAGACGTTTCGGGGAGATGCAAAGGTCGCCCGAGTTTCATTGCGGGACCGCTTTTTCCTGGATCAGCTCCGTTCACCACTTCGCTATGAGCCCGACGTCCTTGAGCTCTCGAAAATTTCGGCTCGTGTCGCGGAAGGCGAGGTGAACGGTTACTTTGCGATGCAGCCGGAAGCGGAAGATTCCCCGTTCACCACGAGCGTAAAATTTCACGACGTCCTTGCCGATCAGCTCGTCGAAAATGCCGGCGGCCCTAAGGGAATGGTGAAAGGCAAGTTGGAAGGAAAATTCCAAGCCTCGGGAAAAACCAGCGATCCGGAAGCGCTTGTTGGACAAGGCGAAATTTTTCTGCGTGAAGGCCGAGTCCAACAATACAGGTTGCTTGTCTTACTCGGTCAGATTTTGCAGATCGAGGAGCTGCAGGAGCTTCATTTGGAACAGGCGGATGCAAAATATCACTTGAGCCCAGGGCTGGTCACGATCGATGAGCTGGTCTTACGTTCCCCGAATATTCGCCTTACCGCGACGGGTACTGTTGCGTTTGATGGTACGCTGCAGCTGAATTCGCAACTCGCGATCAACGACAGAATCCGCGGTCAACTTTTCAAAGCAATTCGCGAAAACTTTCACCGCATCGACGATCCGGGCTATTCCGCCATCGAGTTTCAAGTAGGCGGCACTGTTGAACGGCCCAGCACAAACTTGGTGGAGCAAGTGGTCGGCCGGGACATTAGCAGCATGCTCAACAGCTTTTTCGGCGGAAAAAAAGATCGGCCGAAAAAGAAAAAGAAAGCGGTTGAAAATGCGACGACGGGTGTGCCGTCACCGTCGTTGACGCCGGAGGCTGCGCTCCCTGAAACCACTGCAACGCCAAGTCCGATCTCCTCACCATGAGGGTGATCGCCGGCAGCGCCGGCGGAATCCGCCTGGCAGTTCCGAAGAGCGGTGTCCGCCCCACAATGGATCGCGTCAAAGCAGCTATCTTTTCGAGCCTGGGTGAGGCAGTCATCGGCGCGCGAGTGCTCGATCTCTTCGCTGGCAGCGGCGCGCTTGGGATCGAGGCGTTGAGCCGCGGCGCGGCCTCCGCGATATTCGTTGAAGATGAACGACAATCGACACAAGCAATCGAAAAGAATCTCGCCAAAACGAACTTGAAAGCGCGCGTTCGACAGCAGGATGTTTTTGATTTTCTACGCCAACGATCAAACCCCGAGAAGTTTGAAATCATTTTTGCGGATCCGCCCTATGAAAAATTTCAGCACGGCAAAAGCTACACTGAGAAGCTTCTGAATAACGAAGACTTGCCACAATTGCTCGAATCAGACGGCATTTTCGTTTTGGAAAAGTGGTCAGGCGAAGATCTTCCTGAAAGCCAGTTCTGGCGTGTGGTTCGACAAAAAGCATACGGCGCGACTGAAGTCCTGTTTTTGACCAGATCGGCATTTGGCAATCGGCAATCAGCAATCAGATGATTCGCTTCATTTACAATCTGTGTTGGCCGCTCGGGCTGCTCATCTTTTTGCCGGGCTATTTCGCCAAGATGATTCGGCGCGGCGGTTACCGCGAGAAATTCGGCCAACGAGTGGGAATTTATGACGCGGTGCTGAGGAACCGCCTTTCGAACCAAAGGTCAACATGGCTGCACGCGGTGAGTGTGGGAGAAGTAAACATTGCGTTAAAACTCGCGTATGCGTTACGCGCGCTCGAACCGGATTTGCACTGCGTGCTGACCACAACCACAACGACCGGGTTCGCATTGGCGCGCAAAACTGTGCCAGCCTGGATCGAAGTCATGTACACGCCGCTGGACTACTGGCCAATCATGCGCCGTGCATTTTCTGTGATTCGTCCGGCGCGGATTTTTCTTATCGAAGCGGAGGTTTGGCCTAACCTCGCCGCCACGGCGCATCTCCACCGAATCCCCCTCGCATTGGTTAACGCGCGACTGTCTCCGCGCTCTGAGCGACGCTATCGACGATTTCGATTTTTTGTCGCGCCGACGTTCCGGCTGCTTGATTTGGTGTGTGTACCCGAACGGCGGGACGTCGAAAGATGGGCGGCGCTTGGTGTTTTGCGGAACCGAATCCATGTGACCGGCAGCATCAAATTCGATCCTGACGTCCAGGCACAAAACCATTCTGTAGCCGCGTCCCTGTGGGACGCATCCGGCGAAACCACGGAACGCCTGGTGCTTTTTGGTGGCAGTACGCATGGCGGCGAAGAAGAAATTCTGGCCAAGGTTTTTCTTCGGTTGCGGGACCAATTCCCGTCGCTGCGTTTGTTCATCGCGCCGCGCCATGTCGAACGACTCCAGGAAATCCGTGCACAATTGGACGCTTTGCCATTGCGCGTGACGCTCGCCAGCAAAGTGCCCACCAACGGCCTAACCGATGCAGATTGCATGCTTCTCGATACAACTGGTGAACTTCAACGCTGGTATGGCATCGCCACCGTCGTGTTCGTCGGGAAAAGCCTGACGGCGCACGGAGGACAAAATCCTGTAGAACCGATTCTGGCGGGAAAACCTGTTGTGTTCGGTCCGCATATGGAAAACTTCGCAACGCTTTCTAGAACGCTGGTTTCAAATAGCGCCGCAATGCAGGTTAGTGATATTGACTCGCTCGGGCGAACTGTTGCTGAGCTTCTGCGCGACAGCGAGGCGCGCCAACGTCTCGTGCAAAACGCACATGCTGCGTTGAGCGAACACAAAGGCGCGACTGCACGAACAGCCGAGTTGGTTCACGACTTCCGCGAGAAACGATAAGTGCGACCTCGGAGCTGCTCGAAAATCAGCTGCCAATTCACCTTGCGCCTAACGATGGGAATTCCGATATTGCACCACTTTTTGACCCTATCGTCTAGAGGCCTAGGACACCGCCCTTTCACGGCGGTAACACGGGTTCGAATCCCGTTAGGGTCGGTTTCCGGGTTAAGTGTCATGGTTTTCGTGACTTTAAAATAAAGTCGAGCGTCTCAATACTCCTCCCTGCGGGACGACAGTTAAATAT
>Ga0207678_10001537_pt1 | contig 21191 bp, 22 predicted proteins | sample KBSC63metaG_FD_184319 | JGI IMG/M metagenome (GOLD analysis project Ga0207678, IMG submission 184319) | Corn rhizosphere microbial communities from Kellogg Biological Station, Michigan, USA - KBS C6-3 metaG (SPAdes) (version 2) | ecosystem: Host-associated > Plants > Roots > Rhizosphere > Soil ... | reverse complement strand
CTCCTCGCCATAGCACGGCTATGACTCGTCGGCGCGCCTTGCACTGCGCTCCGATAGCGGCGCGATCAACCGACACTTGTGGCTTGACGCGACACTAGCGACCGAGCCCGCCGAACCAGCTCTCCCCGATTGCATCCGGGTGCGATCGGCTCACTATCAGACCTGCTTGCAGGTACAGCGCATTCAAGAGCCGCACGGCCTTTTCTCGGTCGAAGCCGGCCCATTCGCTAATGTCGCGCAGGGTCGCGCTCTCGCTACGCAGCCGATAGATCGCAGCGAGCATGGGGCGGGAGATGGACAAGGCAGTCACATCCATCCCCGGCGCAACGCGGTAGACCGCCGGGCCGGAAATCTCGGGCAGCAGCTCGGAGCGTCCACCTCGTATGGCCAGCTCCCAAAGCAAAGGGGTCAGCGGCGCATGCATGCGGCCTTCCCCTACCAGCCCGCTCGCTTCATTGCCGGGCGGCTGCAGCAAGGCCGGCTCGATGTGCATCACATACAACTCGAGCGGCTTTTCCAGAAGTTGCGAAATGGGAATCGGGCAGTGCACGAGCCGCTCGTCCGGGAACACCGTGAGAGGCACCACCCGTTCATCGTATTGGAGATGAATCGTCACGCGCTTGGCATGGCGGACGCAGGCGGCGACGATCTCAAGCACCTCGGACGCTGCACCGTCTTGCTCGAATCGGTACAGGTCTGCACGCAGGGAAGGGCTCAGTGATGAAATTCGCGAGCTGACGCCACTCCTCGCCGCTTCGGCTTCGAGTTCCTTGAGGTACAGCCGGTACGCGCTCGCACGCATCAGTTCCGGCTCACCAAATGGAATCGTGGGCTCAAACATGTCAGAAGGTGTTGTGTGTCACTAACTGTAGCGGCTGCTTTGTGTAATGCAAACCAAAGCCCCTCGATTCACAATGCCGAGCGGGCATCGGCCAAGGCGCGCCAAAAGCCAGCATCTTGGGTCGTGGCGAAATTGATGCGCATGAGTGAGGTCGGCCGGGGCGTTGCATGAAATAGCGCGCCCGGTGCCAGCAACCAGCCGTCGTCAAGCATCACACGGGCGAGACGCTCAGTGTCCACGCCAACGTCGACCCAGCCAAACAGTCCGCGCGGGCTGGCTGCGAAGCGGCATTCGTGCTGCTCAGCAAGTTTCACCGCCCGGCCCCGCGCCGCATCGAGCTTGGAATTGACGCGCTCTGCATGGCGGCGCAGGAGACCTTGTTCTAGGCAGTGGGCGAGCGCCTGTTCCAGCAGACTGGGGGTGGTGAGCGTGCTCAGCAGCTTTGTGTCGACGAATCGGTCGACCAAGGCGATGGGTGCGGCAATGAAGCCTACACGCCAGTTCGGAACAAGAATTTTCGAAAAACCCGACACGTAGATCGTGCGCTCCAGCGCGTCGAGGGCAGCCATGCGCGGCAGGTGTGTCGCAGCGAGGTGGGCATAGCTGTCGTCCTCGACGATGTGCAGTTCATGCTTTTGGGCCAGACGCAGGAGCCGGTGTGCACTGCCCAGCGAAAGCGATGCGCCGGTCGGGTTGTGCAGCACGGACACCGTCACGTACAGGCGCGGACGATGGGCTTCGATCAGGCGCTCCATCACGGCCAGATCGGGGCCATCTTCGCTGCGCGGCACTGGGAGCACTCGCAACCCGAGAGCGGCCAGTCGCGCATATTCGACCGACCAGCCCGGCTCGTCCACCAAAACGGATTCTCCGGCGTGGACCAGCGAGCGGGTGACTACATCCAGTCCGTGAGTCGCGCCGACGGTGGTGATGATTTGTTCCGGTGTCGCAATGACGCCGTGGTCTGCTAGCCGAGTCGCGAGGGCCTGCCGCAAGCGCGAATCGCCAGCCGGCTGGCCGTAATGCAGTGCAAGGGGTGCGAGTTGCGATCCGCTGGACACGCGGCGCAAGGCGGTGGCCAGCATCGGCAAGTCCAGCCACTCGACGGGCAGTGTGCCCAGGCCTGGCATTGGGTGCGCACCGGGCGGCTGGAACATGCCGCGCATCAAGGTGGTTGCACTGATCGGCAGCGGCGCGGGCGGAGCTTTCGCGGCAGGCGGACGAATCGGCTCGGGCATGGCTTCGCGCACGAAAAAGCCTCGTTGGCGGCGCGCTTCGACCAAGCCCTGGGCCTGCAACTGGTCATAGGCCGCGACGACCGTGTAGGGGCTTACACCATGACGACGGGCACACTCGCGAACCGAAGGCAGGCGAGTGCCAGGAGCCAGCAGCCGCTGGCGAATGCGTTCGGAAAATCTCGCAGACAACTGTTCGGTGAGCGTGGTGTCCGCCCCACGGGACAGTGACGTGGCGCTGTTGGAATGCTGCATGGAGGCATGTGCTGGCTCAAGGTCCAACACAGAACGCTGTGTGTGAAGGAAAAGTGTACTGGCTCTGTGTTGGAGCGGGCCAGTAGACTGGGGCGATGGATGGCGCTCGCATGAATCGCGCCGTGCGCGTGAGCCAGATGCGGCAAGAAGATGCTACTCAGGTGGGGGCGCCCGCCTGAAGCGCCCGCCTCAAGATTTGTCAGGATTTTTTGTCAAGGAAGCAGCATGACGTTCAAACAAGCCAAACGCGCCGAGCGGATGAATCCGTCGATCATTCGCGAAATCCTCAAGGTCACCGAGAAGCCGGGCATCATCTCGCTCGCTGGCGGCCTGCCGTCGCCGGACACCTTTCCGGTCGAGGCGATGCGCGAGGCGGCGGAGCGTGTTCTGCGAGACAACCCGCGCGAAGCGCTGCAGTATGCCGCGAGCGAGGGGCATGGTCCGCTGCGCGAATGGGTCGCGGGCGAGCTGAATGGGCAGGGCCTCAAGGTCGAAGCATCGCAAGTGCTCATCACCACGGGATCGCAGCAGGGCCTGGACCTCGTCGGCAAGATCCTCATCGATGCGGGCAGCCGCGTTGCAGTCGAATCGCCCACCTATCTCGGGGCGCTGCAGGCCTTCACGCCTTACGAACCGGAGTTCGTCACGGTGGCGTGCGATGACAATGGCCCGCTGCCGGACGAACTCGATGTCGCCAAGGGAGCCCGGTTCCTCTACGCACTACCCAATTTCCAGAATCCGAGCGGCCGTTGCATGGACGCTATTCGCCGCAACGCGCTGATGGCGAAGGTGCAAGCAATCGGCCTCCCAGTCATCGAAGACAACCCGTATGGCGATTTGTGGTTCGACGCACCGCCGCCCGCGCCGCTATCTACGCGCTGGGCCGACGGATCGGTCTACCTGGGCTCGTTCTCGAAGGTGCTCGCGCCGGGCCTGCGCCTGGGTTATCTCGTCGCACCGAAGCCTCTGTACCCGAAGCTGCTGCAGGCCAAGCAAGCGGCCGATTTGCACACGCCAAGCTTCAACCAGCGTGTCGTGCACGAGGTGATTCGCGACGGCTTCCTCTCGAAGCACGTGCCCACAATCCGTGCCAAGTACAAATCACAGCGCGATGCGATGCGTGCCGCGCTCGAACACCACATGCCCAAGGGGTGCCGCTGGAATGTGCCGGTAGGAGGCATGTTCTTCTGGGTCGAACTGCCCGAGGCCCAGGATGCGATGTCCCTGCTCCCGCACGCAGTAGAGAACGGCATGGCCTTCGTCCCAGGCTCCGCCTTCTATGCCGACCACCCGAAACTCAACACCTTGCGCCTGTCCTTCGTCACGGTCTCCGAAGAGCGCATCGACCAAGGCGTGGCCGCACTAGCGAAGACCTTGAAGGAGCGCACTTTGTGAAATACGCATTCACGCAAGTCGATGTCTTCACCGAGTTGCCGATGCGCGGCAACCCTCTTGCAGTCGTCCAATCAGCCGATGGACTGAGCGATGCGCAGATGCAGTCCTTTGCTCGATGGACGAACCTGTCGGAAACGACGTTCCTTCTGAAACCGACGTCGCCGGAAGCTGACTATCGAGTCCGCATCTTTACACCGGGCGGTGAGTTGCCTTTCGCGGGTCATCCGACGCTCGGCACCTGCCATGCGTGGTTGGAGCAGGGCGGTGTACCAAAGACGGCCGGCCGTGTTGTGCAGCAGTGCGCGTACGGCCTGGTACCGATCCGGCTGGAAGGCCATCACGCCGCGTTCGCCGCCCCGCCTTCGCGGCGTACAGATGTGGACGGTGAGTTACTGTCCCGTGTGTTGTCTGCGCTTGGGCTAGAGCCGTCTCTGGTTCGTGCTGCGCAATGGTTGGATAACGGCCCGAAGTGGCTAGGCCTCCTGCTGACCGATGCCGACGCCGTCTTGCGAATCGAACCGGATAACGCTGTGCTCAAGAGACTGGCCAAGGTCGGAGTGATGGGCGCACGTGCGAGCGGCGACACGCAGTTCGAGGTGCGCGCGTTCGCAGCGCCGCTGGGCATCCCCGAAGACCCCGTCACCGGAAGCCTGAACGCGAGCCTGGCGCAATGGCTGATCGGCGAGGGTATCGCCCCAGCGAGCTACGTTGCCGCGCAAGGGACGTGCATGGATCGAACTGGTCGGGTCCACATTGAATGCGATGGGGCCACCGTCTGGGTCGGCGGCAATTCAGTCACTTGCATTCGCGGCGAACTGAGTCTGTGAACGCTGCGTTCGATCCCCTCTGTATGGGTCAGCACGAAAACGCCGGTCGGTGCCTTCAAAGTCCGCGCCGGCGCGATGCAGCAATGCGCCCGTCGGCTGGCCGCGCGGTAGACGTGGCGACCCGCCGGTGGCGGTCGACAGCGACGGCTTGCACACATGTGAGCAGGCTTCTTCGGCCCCGTCGCGGCTGTTTTCTAGATCAACCGCGCAAACGCCAAGCCTTGCGCAGCGATTGCCAAGCAGCGGCGCTTTCAGGGTCGCGCTCGCGAGCGAGTGCCGAATAGCTTCGCCACACAACGACGATGCTCGAGCCCAACAAACCAAGCAAAATGCCGGCAATCACGATCATGGCTCTCGACGGCTTTGACTTGTAGTCAGGCGGAATGGCCTTGTCGACTTGCTGGGGGCTCGTGCCTTCCTTGGCTTCGTCGAGTTTCGCAAGCTCGTACTGCCGCACGATCCCTTCAAGCAAGGTTTCCTGAAGCTTCAGTTCCCGGCGCGCTCTCACATAGTCGATGGCCGCTTCAGGAATCTTTCCCACCGGCATGTCGACAGCACTTCCACTGGTGCCGTCCTGCTTGGATTCCATGCGCGCCAACTCGGATCGCAAGGCGGCGAGCTCTGAATTCAAACGCATCACGTCCGGGTTTTGTTCGGTTGCGGCGGTTCTCAGAACTTTCAATTGAACCTCACGCTCAGCGATCAGTCCACGCAACTGCGCGGCTCCGCCTATCAGCGCCTCGGCCTGTTTGTCGAGCAGGATGACACCGGATTTTTCTTGGACTCCTCGCAAGTCCTGCTCGGCCTTGATGAGGCGTTCTTTCGTCTCCTTGAGCTGTTGCTCATAAAAGACCCGGCGCTGTTGCGCTTCAGTGACCGCAAGCCGGCTCAAAACCCTGGTCAACTCTGCCGGCATGGCATTCGCAAGATCGGCGGCGAATTTCGGATCCTTGTCATCGACCTCGATGTTGATGACGCCGCTCTTCTTGTCGGAAGACACGCGAATGAAGGTGGGGAGCGTTTTTCGAAGCGCCTCATTGGTTTGGACCTTGTAGCGCTTCTTGAGATTGAACTTTTGATCCATCTCACGAGTGACGCTGTCACTCTTCAGCAAGGCCACATAGAGTTCATCAGGAGTCTTGGCACCCATCCCTCCTGCCAGGCCACCCAACGACCCAAGGGCGGCGAGCGCCGCCGCTGAGCCGCTCTGCTGCTGCGCACCCGGCGGAAGCAAGGTAGCGCGAGCTGTATAGATAGGTTCAATCAGCAGTGCGATGGCCAGAGAGGCCACTGACAAAGCAAGTGTGACGGCACCGATGAACCGCTTGCCTTCACCAAGCCATGTCAGCAAGTCCACGAGGTGAACTTGCGGGCCGTCGTCCGCATCTTCGCCGTTCACGTCTTGCGGCACCGAATCAATCTCTCTCGTGTTCATCGTGCCTCGGCGTCATTTGTTCAAGGTCTTGATCGCCGCAGCGCCCAAGCCGAACTGCGAGAAGATCTGTGACCAGTCCTTCAGATTGCGCACCAATGCTCGACCCCAGGTTTCGTAGTCGAGCTGGTTCGGCACGATGACCGCATCGCCGGGTTGCAGCACTTGCGATTCCACGCCGCCATAGCCGAAGAAGCCGCGTTGGTCGTTGGCGCTCGATACGGTGCCGTCGGCTCGAAGGATGAACATGTTGGACTTGTCCGCGGCCTCGTCGAGCCCGGCAAGACGGATGTAATCACCTGCCGTGCGACCGGGCTTCCAGAGGAAGCCGTTGTTGTTCAGCACAGCGCCCGCGACGGTGACGAAGCCAGGTCTTGCCGGAACAACGATGCGATCGGAATGCTCGAGCGGAACATCCGGCAGGGCATCGACCGTCTTGGTGTCAGGTTGCAATTCAAGCGCGACACGGCCATTCGGTTGCAATTGCGCCAGCCGAGACATCTGGGCCTGGGTTGCGGCCTGGCTGATGGCTGCGCTGCGATCGGCACCGTCGTCGCGAAGATTGGCCGCGTTGCGCGCACCCTGGGTGGCCGAAAGCGACTGCAGTCGCTGCATGGCGGCTTGAAGGTTTTCGCGTTGCCGTTGTCGTGTCTCTTCGCGAGAGAACTCCAGGCCGTACACGTACGCTTGCGGTGTGAAGCCGCCGATTCGACTGATCAGCTCTTTCAGGGTTTCGCCGGGGCGAACCTGATAGATGCCGGGCGCGCCGACCTCGCCTTCGACAGACACCAGCCGCGTTTGACGCGCAACGGGCACGCGCATGTCCTTCTGGCTGAAGACCGTCACGACGTCGCCGGGAAGCAATTCCATGTCCTGTCCCGTGTCGTGCTGCAGAACCGCACGACCCAGGTTGAAGGGAATGACCTGGGTCGACAAGTCTTTCGCGTTCAGCCGTTCGACGACCGCGTAGTCCCAGTTCAACTCGTCAAATAAGGCTGCCGGTGACTTTTTCACCTTAGCCACCTCGACCCTCTCGCTGCGAACTCTCTCGTTTTCGGCACGGTGGATGGCGGGACTGGATTCGGGGCGGGGTTCTTGCAACATGCGACCAGAAGAGTCGCGAACTACATCGTTGTTTACGCCTGTTCTGCTCACAGGCTCGACCCGATCTTCGTCGATCATCTGCACAAGAAGATTCTTGCGGCGATAGAAGTCGGGCGAAATCAGCGCGTCCTTGTCAGGGATGAGGTCGCTGATTCGCATGCCAGGACGGTACGGATAACGCAGCGGCTGAGCCACGTGGCCCTTCAGCGTGACGGCATTTGCAAACTCAGGGGAGATCTCCAGCAACGTCACTATGTCCCCGTCACGCACCGGCTTTTGTAAGCCCGCCGCATCGAGCTTGAACTCCTCGACCAGACGCGCAGCCCTTTGTGTTGGATCGATGCGCTCGAGCTGCCCGCGGTTCCGGTTGGCGAGCACAGGGGCACCGCCTGCGTAGCGAAGCAATTCGCTCATTGGCTCTTGCGGCGACTTCAGTTCGTAGATGGCCGGCGTCTCGAGGGCACCCGTGAGCGCCACGCGCGGCCCGACCGGCTGGAACACAACGACATCGCCCGCCGTCAGTTGGATGTCCTTGGATTTGTCGCCCTGCACCAAGAAATCGTAAACATCCAGTTCCGACACCACTTTTCCGTCGCGGCGCAGGCTGAGCTTGCGCATGGAGCCGTTCGGTCCGGGGCCCCCGGCAGCCACAACTGCCGACAGGATGGTCGACTGGCTGGGCAGCGTGTAGACGCCCGGGCGCTGCGCGGGGCCAACCACGAAAATCTTCACGCCTCGCAGGTGACCCAGGGTCACGTTCAGGCTGAAGTTGGTGAAGACACGCCCAATCTGGGCACGAAGGTGATGTTCAATCTCGGACGCCTTCACGCCGGCGACATTAAAGCTGCCGACCTTGGGCAGGCTGATCTGGCCATTGCGGTCGACGGTGGCGCGGTAGTCAACATCGATCGATCCCCATGCGCGAATCACGAGCTCGTCACCTGGGCCGACCACGTAGTCGCCAGATACGGGCACGTTGTCGAGGGAGCTCTGCGCTTCGCCAGCTTCGGTGAAGAAGTTCGCGCCAAAGACTGGCAACAGACGACCCGTCGCGCCTTCCACGAACCGCTGGAATTCGCTGGGTCGTGCAGGCGTCTCGGGCCGTTGACGTTGGGACTCGCGCTCTATGTCGGCCGGCGTCGTGCGGGTCTGGGTTCCCGTTGGCTGCGAATTCGTGGAGTCGCGGCTTCCGTTGGGCGAGCGCAGGGCGGGCGTCCCACTGCCGGAGTCCGGCATGTTCTGTCCTTGCGTCCCCGGCCGGGTTGGCGTCGTCTGTGACGTCGGCGGCGTGTAGCCCGGCGTCACGAAGGTGCCGCCGCTGGTATTGTCGGTTGGCGTTTGAGCTAAAGCCGCACCGTTCAGCAGGCACAGGGCAAGCAGGATTCGAAATTGGCGCATGCGGAAGTGACGAAAGCCGAAGATGAACAACGAAGTCGGGCCGGGCGACCCAGGTGGCCCCTGTGGGGCTTCAAGCCCCGGCACGGTTTCCAGCCCGCTATGGCGCCGGCAGCCCGCGATGGTAATGGATGCGAAAGGCACCTCTGAAAGCAAGTGCGACGACCTGCGCCGCAACCTACGATGGACGTGGAGGCCCGCATGTCAGTCGAGAATGCTTACCCCACCATCGAACTGTTCCGCGAAGACGCCCGACTTCGCGAGTCTGATGCATGCATCAGCGGCATTGACGAGCGCGGCATCCGACTGGATCGCACGGTCTTCTACCCCCATGGCGGAGGCCAGGCGGGCGACAGCGGCGAGTTGCGGCTGGCGGGCAGTGTTCGGATCGCGATTGCTGACACGCGCAAAGGCGAATCGCAGGGCGATATCGTCCACGTCCCGCAGCCGGCCAGGAGGCGGAACTCGTCTCATTGAAGGTCGGCATTGCAGTCACCGCCGCCGTAGATTGGAAACGCCGCCATCGGCACATGCGCTTTCACACGGCGACACATCTCCTGTGCGCGTTAATTCCGCATCCCGTGGACGGTTGTTCGATCACCGAGGCCTATGCTCGCCTTGATTTCTACATGAGCGAGCCCCTCGACAAGGAGGCGCTCACCGCGGGTCTGGCACAGCTCGTGTCAGCCTCGCATCCAGTTGCCCACCGCTGGATCACCGACGCAGAACTCGACGCGAACCCAAGCCTCAGAGGCTGAGAGTTTTTCGATCATGCCCGCTCATCACGCCAAATGACCCCTGCTCGTCGTTGCAAATGCTCACCATAGCCAAGCTATGGCTGCGCTTTGCGCCTGGATCAAGCGCTTTTTGACGTGCTGCTCGGACACGTTCGAAATACTCTCAGCCTCTCATGCGCAGCATGAGTGCGCAACCGCCGCGCGGCACCGGCCGGGTGATCTGCTGGAGATCGAAGGCGTCGACCTTCAGCCCTGCGGAGGTACGCATGTGTCGAGCACACCCGAAATTGGCGCGGTCGTCGTGACCAAGATCAAAAAAAAGTCGTCCATGACCCGATGGGTCGTGCTCGGCTTCCTCGATTGAATCGTCGAAGGACGCGGCCGGCACTCCTCGCTCCGGGTCATTCCTTGCGGAAGTGATCGTGGCATGCCTTGCAAGCTTGACCGACCGGACCAAAAGCGGCCTTGATGGCGTCCAGGTTGCCGGTCTTGGCGGCAGCGTTCAGCTTGGCCATCTCTTCCTGCATCTTCGTGGCAGCGGCGCGGAATTTATCGCCCTCAGTCCACACCTCCGGCTTGGCCTTGGTATCGCCCTTGTCGGTACCTTCGCCAAAGGCGGAATAGGGAAGCGCAGACATCATGTTCGCGATCTCGGCGTTCTGAGCCACCGCCTTCGCGTCGAAGGGAACACGGCCGTTGGCCATTGCGCCGACACGGGCGAAGTGCGTTGCCATCACGTTGAACGCGGCCTTGCGATACTTGATGGCGTCTTCAGGCTTTTGGAATTGCGCGGCAGCAGGCAGCGCAGCGATCAAACCGAAAACAACGGCGACGGGCAAGATCTGTTTTTTCATTTCCATACTCCACGACGATTGTCGGATTGATGAATGCGGCGGGGCGATGCCGCAATGGCAAGTGCGGATGAGTGTACGCAGCCGACCATGAAGGCAATGCGTTCGCTCGGGTAAATCCCAGGAGGGCAAACGCATGATCCACGCTCTTACGGCTCTCTCACAGCGGCGTTCGGACCAAACTTGCTGCGGTTATCGTTGCACTTTCGCCTTTCAGGAGCCCGTTGCATGAGCCGCCATTTGTTGCCAACCCGTGTGTGGGACCTTCCCACACGCCTGTTCCACTGGGTCCTGGCCACTTGCGTGATTGCTTCCATCATCAGTGCGCAAATCGGTGGCAATGCGATGGTGTGGCACTTCCGGCTTGGCTACGTCGTCTTTACATTGCTGGTCTTTCGTCTTGTGTGGGGCTTGATCGGAGGACACTGGTCGCGCTTCGCCAATTTCATTTATTCGCCGTCCACCGTGCTGCGCTACCTGCGCGGGGAGAGCGAGGCGGACGAGCATCACGACGTCGGCCACAACCCGACGGGCGCATTCGCGGTCTTCGGTTTATTGGCTCTGCTTGCTGTGCAGGTCATCACCGGGCTGTTCGCAGACGACGAGATCGCCAACACTGGCCCTCTCATCAAGTTCGTGTCGGGCGCGACAAGCAGCAAGCTTACTGAATGGCACACGGACTACGGCCAGTGGCTGATCGTGGCGCTGATCGTGTTGCACATCTGCGCCATCGTGTTCTACCTCGTGCGGCACAAACGCAACCTTGTGGCCCCGATGATCGTCGGCGACAAGCCGCTGCCGCCCGGCGTGCCCGCATCGGCCGACCACTGGCGCGTGAGAGGTCTCGCCCTGTTGGTGCTTACCCTGTGCGGCGCAGGAGTCGCCTGGTTGGTCAGCCTGGGGGGATAAACTCAGTCTTCCCTTGGTTTCCCATTCGCGGATGGACGCCCCCGAGATACGTCTGGTCACCCCGGACACACCCGAACTGCTCGCTGCCACGCGAGAGATCTTTCGCGAGTACGCGCAGAGTCTCGATGTCGACCTCTGCTTCCAGAATTTCGAGCATGAGCTTGCCAACCTGCCCGGCGAGTATGAGCGACCCGCCGGCGCCTTGTTGCTGGCCATCGTCGACGGCCAGATCGCCGGCTGTGGTGCACTGCGCCCCTTCAGCGACGCGGACAACGCCAACTCCTGCGAGATGAAGCGTCTCTTCGTTCGACCCGCCTTCCGCCGCTTCGGCCTTGGCCGAGTGATCGCCCAGGCGCTGCTTGACGAAGCCCAGGGCGCAGGCTATTCCGAGGTCTTGCTTGACACGCTCGACGACATGGAGGCTGCGCGCGGGCTTTACGCCACCCTCGGCTTTGAGGAAGTCCCGCCCTACTACTACAACCCGATTCCGGGCGCACACTATCTCAAGGCGACGCTGGGCGTGGCGCCCTGCCATTACTGAGAGGCCGAAAGTATTTCGATCATGCCCGCTCATCTCACCAAAAGACCCCTGCTCGTCGTTGCAAATGCTCGCCATAGGACAAGCCATGGCTGCGCTTTGCGCCTAGATCGGGTGCCTTTTGACGCGCCGCTCGGACGCGCTGGAAATACGCTCAGCAGCCTCTGATTCACGAGGATCGACGATGAATGCATTCCGACAACTGTTGAAGTCTTCGGGAGCGCATCCTCCCGTAGGCACCTGGATCAGTTCGGCCAGCCCCATCGTCGCGGAGGCCATCGGTCACGCGGGCTTCGACTGGGGCCTGGTCGACATGGAGCATGCGCCGCTCGACGTCATGGGCGTCGTACACATCCTGCAGGCGCTGTCGGGTACAAAGATGCTGAGCGTCGTACGCGTGCCCTGGAACGATGCCGTCACCGTCAAGCGGGTGCTCGATGCCGGAGCAACAACATTAATGTTTCCATTTGTGCAAACCGCTGATGAAGCGCGGCGCGCCGTCGCCGCGACACGCTACCCACCGCAAGGCATGCGAGGCATGGCCGGCCTGAGCCGTGCCACGCGCTTCGGCATGACAACCAACTATTTCAAGACCGCCAATGACAACGTCGGCGTCATCCTGCAGATCGAAACGCCCAAGGCCGTCGAGCAAATCGAAGCCATCGCGGGTGTGGATGGCGTCGATGCGCTCTTCATTGGCCCAGCCGATCTGTCGGCTGCGATGGGACATATCGGGCAGTTGACGCACCCGGCCGTCATGGACCTGATGGCGCGTGCAGTGCAGCGATGCAAGGCCATGGGTTGTCCGGTCGGCACCCTCGGCAACAACCCCGAGATGGTGGCCCAGTACCGCGCTGCCGGCTTCGACTACGTGGCCGTGTCTTCCGACATTGGCTTCATCATGCGAGGCGCCCAGGCGGCAATTGCTGCGCTGCGCACGCGAGATAACGAGCATGTGCACACGCTGACCAGCGGAACGCAGGAAGCCGGCTATTGAATCGAGACCCCCTGTCGCCGTATTTCATGAAAGTACGGGCGTACGATGATCCATCGCCACGCAGGCGGCGATTTTCCAGAGACTTCCCGGGAGTTCCATGACATCAACAACCACCACTGCCGACCCCGCCTTCGAACTCCACGCTGGCGCTTTGCGCCTCGCGGTCCGTCCAGACCTGGGCGGGTGCATCGCGGGGCTTTGGTACCGCGACACGCCCATTCTTCGCTCGACCGAAGCCTCGCTGTTGCAAAGCGCGCGGCTGTCCGCGTCCTTTCCGCTGGTGCCGTATTCAAACCGCCTGGGTTACCGCAAATTCCGCTGGAAGGGGCACGACTACACCACGCAACCGAACTTCGGCAACAGTCCGCATTCGGTGCATGGCATAGGCTGGATGCGGCAGTGGGAAATCGGCGCCCACAGCGCGATCGACGTGGAACTGCACCTTGATCACAAGGGCGACGAGCACTGGCCCTTTGCCTTCCGAGCGACGCAGTACTTCTCTTTGACGCCGCAGGCGATGTTGGCGCAGATGGTCATCACCAACACGTCCGATTTCGCGCAGCCAGTGGGCCTCGGATGGCACCCGTATTTTCCGAAGCGCGCACGCAGCCGGCTACATATCGAACTCAGCCACCGATGGGATTCGGATGCGGAGCAATTGCCGGTGCGCAAGGTGACGCAGCCCGGCATTGACGCCGACGTGGCGCACCTCGACTTCGACAATGGCTTCGAAGGTTGGAAAGGTCCGGCGCGCATCCGTGATGAAAGGTTTTCGCTGCAACTTCAATCCAATCTGCCCTATCTCGTGGTGTACACGCCGAAGGACAAGGACTATTTCTGCGTCGAACCCGTGAGCCATGTGGGCAACGCGATCCACATGGCCGACCCGGCCGCGCATGGGCTGCGCACGCTGCAGCCAGGAGAAAGTTTCGAGGCGTCGATGACACTCGACGTGACGGTGCTGTGATGAGCGAGCCCGATCCTGACTTGCGTGTCGCCGTTGCCACGCCGAGCCTCCTCGGCGAATCGCCGATGTGGCATCCACGCGAGCAGGTTCTGTACTACTGCGACATAGCCGGCAAGCGCCTGAATCGCTTCGATCCGGCAAGCGGCGAGCTGACGCACCGGAACTTCGAAACCGAGCCCGCAAGCGTAGCGCCGCGCCTTGATGGATCTTTGCTGATCGCCATGCGCGACGGCATCTTCAACCTCGACCCCTTCACCGGGCGGCGCGAAAGGCTCGCGCCAGTGCCCTACGACCAGGCCTGCGAACGCTTCAATGATGGCAAGGCCGACCCGCAAGGCCGCTTCTGGGTCGGCACCATCTACGAACCCCGCGACCCCGCAGTCGCGGCGCTTTATTGCTACAGCGACGGCGTGCTTGAGCGTCGAAAGGGCGACATCACGGTATCCAACGGCCTCGCGTGGAGCCCCAACGGTCGCACGATGTACTGGAGCGACACCAAGGCCCACGAAGTCTACGCATTCGACTTCGACCCGGCCAGCGGCGAGTTGTCCCGCCGGCGCGTTTTTGCGCGCTTTCCCGACAAGCGATCCACCCCGGACCTCGCCACCTACGGCGGTCGCCCCGACGGTGCGGCAGTGGACGCCGAGGGCTGCTACTGGGTCGCGATGTTCGAAGGCGGACGATTGCTTCGGCTTTCACCTGAGGGTGAACTCATCCGCGAGGTCGTGCTGCCGGCGCGCTGCGCGACCATGCCCTGCTTCGGTGGCGCCGATTTGAAGACTCTTTACATCACTACCGCGCGCAACAAACGTCCCTCCGAGGAATTGGAAATGCAGCCCAATGCAGGTTGCGTCTTCAGCTTGCGAGTCGATGTGGCAGGCCTACCGGCGAACATGGCCGCCTGATTCGATTTCAAGTTCGGCGCGCATCGCACGCCATGAAGCTCTGCAGCGCGGGTCCGGCTGCGCGCAGCAAACCTCTGAAATGTGGCACTTCTTCTGGCCCACTTCGAGGCTGTTTAATTTTGATTTCGCATCCAGGGCACACCGTCGCGTACGAACACGCTCGCGCACTGAGCTGCACTACTTCGCGCAAGACAGCCTCTTTGGTTTCGTCGCTTCGCGTCGGCGATGGACAGGATACCCACCACCCGCAGTCCGGGCAGTAAGAGCTGCGCGGTATCCCACGTATATAATCCCGCGGCTTTGCCGAAATCAACTGTAGTTTTGACCGCGAATCAACAATTGGGCCGTCCAAAAAGCGCTGCTCAGCACCACGGTCAAGGCGCAGATGCGGTGGAGGATCCGCCTTTCAAACCCCTGTCGCGAGAAGAAGCACAGGCCTTGAGGGCCAAGCATCCGCCGGTGTCGCCATGGCGGGTGGTTGGAAGCCAAGCATTGGCCGGTTTGGTGTGCGCGGCTCTCACATTGGTTGTAACGCACCGCGAGGGCTCGGCGTGGTCTGCACTTTATGGTGCGGCTGTCACCGTCCTACCAACTGCCTTGCTGGCACGCGGGATGACGAGGCGAACCAGTTCAAACTCGGGCACTGCTGTGTTTGGGTTCATGTTCTGGGAGATGGTAAAGATTGCTGTGGCGGTCGCCATGTTGGCGATTGCTCCAAGAGTGGTACTCGATCTCAGTTGGCCAGCTCTACTGGTCGCCATGATCGTGTGCGTGAAGGTCAACTGGCTGGCGCTGCTTTGGCAGCGCTAGCCAGTGAGTGAAACAAAAGAGAGACACTGATTCGACATGGCTGCCGAAGCTCAAGTTGCCGAACACGCTGTAGACCACGCGACCACCGGCCCCACCGCCGGTGAGTACATCGGACACCACCTGCAACACCTGCGATCGCACGAGCAGGCCAGCATCATCGATTTTTCGGTGATCAACTACGACACCGTGTTCTGGTCGATTCTGATGGGCCTGCTCGGCCTGTGGCTGCTGCGCAGTGTCGCCAAGCAAGTCACATCTGGTGAGCCGGGGCGAATGCAGGCGGCGGTCGAGATTGTTCTCGAGATGGTGGACAACCAGGCCAAGTCCATCGTCCACAACGCGCAGTCACGCAAGTTTGTCGGCCCGCTGGCGCTGACAGTGTTCATCTGGATCTTCCTGCTGAACTCGATGGACTTTCTTCCGGTCGATTTGATCCCAGAAATCTGGAAGCGCATCTTCGTCGCGACTGGCCACGACGAGCACCACGCCTTCATGCGCGTCGTGCCAACCGCCGACCTCTCTGCAACGCTCGGCATGTCGATCGGTGTTTTGTGTGTGGTGTTGTTCTACAACGTGAAGATCAAAGGCCTCGGCGGCTTCGTGCACGAGTTGTTCGCCGCGCCGTTCGGCGACAAGTGGTTCCTCTACCCCTTTAATTTCGCGATGCAGATGATCGAGTTTCTGGCGCGAACCGTATCGCACGGCATGCGGCTGTTCGGGAACATGTACGCAGGCGAACTGCTTTTCATGCTGATCGCCCTGATGGGCGCAGCGTTGGTACCTAGTTCCCCGTCGGGCATTGGCATCTCGCTTTGGATCGCCCATGTCATCGCCGGCACAGGCTGGGCCATCTTCCACATCCTGATCGTCGCCCTGCAGGCCTTCATCTTCATGATGCTGACGCTCGTCTACATCGGCCAGGCGCACGACGCTCACTGATTTCCGTTCTCTTTCTCAATCAACACACTTTTCTTTTCCCTTCTAGGAGTCAACATGGAACACGTTCTTGGTTTTGTCGCTCTCGCCGCCGGTCTGATCATTGGCCTGGGCGCCATCGGCGCTTGCATCGGCATCGGCATCATGGGCAGCAAATACCTTGAATCCGCAGCTCGCCAACCCGAGCTGATGAACGAACTGCAAACGAAGATGTTCCTGCTGGCCGGCCTGATCGACGCGGCTTTCCTGATCGGCGTCGGCATCGCAATGATGTTCGCGTTCGCCAACCCCTTCGTGCTGCACTAATTCACCGAATCCCGATCAACCTCAAGCTGCAAAGAAAGGTGTTGTCGTGAGCATCAACGCAACCCTGTTCGCCCAGCTCGCAGTGTTCTTCATTCTGGCGTGGTTCACGATGACTTTCGTGTGGCCCCCCATCACGAAGGCGCTTGACGAGCGTGCGAAGAAGATCGCCGACGGCCTGTCCGCCGCCGAAAAGGCCAAGGCCGATCTGGTCCTGGCCAACAAGCGTGTCGAAGAGCAGCTCGCAGCCGCGCGAACCGACGCCAGCCAGCGTTTGGCCGATGCTGAGCGCCTTGCCCAGTCGATGATTGAGGAAGCCAAGGCTCGCGCAAGCGAAGAAGGCGCCAAGATCGTCGCTGCAGCGAAGGCCGAGGCGGCGCAGGAGGCGGTGAAGGCACGCGAGGCCTTGCGCGAGCAAGTCGCCGCACTGGCCGTCAAAGCCGCCGAGCAGATCCTCAGGCGCGAAGTCAACGCCGGCGTCCATGCCGAGTTGTTGGGTCGCCTGAAGGCCGAGCTCTGAACGGACGTCACCATGGCTGAACTCGCAACCATCGCACGTCCCTACGCCGAGGCGCTGTTCAAGGCCGCGGGCCAGACCAAACCGCGAGAACTGGCAGACCAGCTCGACGCGCTGGGCCAGCTCGCGAGCCTGCAGGAATTGCGGCAGTTCGCCGACACTCCGAAAGTGCAGCCCGATGCGGTCTACGACCTCATCGTCAGCTCACTTAAAGTCATGACCTTCGCGCCCGCCGTGCAGAATCTGCTGCGCGCAGCGATCGAGAATGGTCGCCTGTCGGCCCTGCCAGAAATCGCCAGGCAGTACCGCTCGCTCGTCAACGGCCAGTCCGGCGTATCCGATGCGACTGTCTACAGTGCCTTCCCGATCAACGGGACGCAACTAACCGATGTCGTCTCGGCGCTCGAAAGGCGCTTCGATCGAAAGCTCAACGCCAGTGTGGTGGTGGAGCCTGAGCTCATTGGCGGCATTCGGGTGGTGGTCGGCGACGAAGTGCTTGACACCTCGGTCAAGGCCCGTCTTGAACAAATGAAGGTGGCGCTGACGGCCTGACCTCCAGGGTCGCGCCTAAAGCATCATCTCCTCGCATTCCAACGCGGGCCTTGGCAACAATCAGGGCCGGTGACCGGAGAAAGCAATGCAACTGAATCCCGCAGAAATTTCCGAACTGATCAAGAGCCGCATCGAGGGCCTCGGCACCTCGGCGGACATCCGCAACCAGGGCACCGTTGTCTCCGTGACCGACGGCATCGTCCGGATCCACGGCTTGTCGGACGTGATGGCCGGCGAAATGCTGGAATTCCCCGCGACCAAGGATGGTCAGCCGACGTACGGCCTCGCCCTGAACCTCGAGCGCGACTCCGTCGGCGCGGTGATTTTGGGCGAGTACGAGCACATCTCCGAAGGCGACACCGTCAAATGCACCGGCCGCATTCTTGAAGTGCCCGTCGGCCCCGAGCTGATCGGCCGCGTGGTAAACGCGCTCGGCCAGCCGATCGACGGCAAGGGCCCGATCAATGCCAAGATGACCGACGTCATCGAAAAAGTTGCTCCGGGCGTGATCGCACGCCAGTCGGTATCTCAGCCAGTGCAGACCGGCCTCAAGTCTATCGACTCGATGGTACCGATCGGCCGTGGCCAGCGCGAGCTGATCATCGGCGACCGCCAGACCGGCAAGACGGCTGTGGCGATTGATGCGATCATCAACCAGAAGGGTCAGAACATGACCTGCGTGTACGTCGCGATCGGACAGAAGGCTTCATCGATCAAGAACGTCGTGCGCGCACTAGAGCAGAACGGCGCGATGGACTACACCATCGTCGTAGCCGCGTCGGCCTCCGAGTCCGCCGCCATGCAGTACGTGTCGGCCTACTCCGGTTGCACGATGGGCGAGTACTTCCGCGACCGCGGCCAAGATGCCTTGATCATTTATGACGATCTGTCTAAACAGGCGGTAGCCTATCGACAGGTGTCGCTGTTGCTCCGTCGTCCTCCAGGCCGCGAAGCCTTCCCAGGCGACGTCTTCTATTTGCACTCCCGCCTGCTCGAGCGAGCAGCTCGCGTGAATGCCGACTACGTCGAAAAGTTCACCAAGGGTGAAGTCAAGGGTAAGACCGGTTCGCTGACTGCGCTGCCGATCATCGAAACGCAAGCCGGCGACGTGTCCGCCTTCGTTCCGACCAACGTGATCTCGATCACCGATGGCCAGATCTTTCTTGAAACCTCGCTGTTCAATGCCGGTATCCGCCCGGCCATCAACGCCGGTATCTCGGTGTCGCGCGTCGGTGGCGCAGCACAGACCAAATTGATCAAGGGGCTGTCCGGCGGTATCCGTACCGACTTGGCGCAATACCGCGAGTTGGCTGCCTTCGCGCAGTTCGCATCCGACCTCGACGCAGCCACGCGCAAGCAGCTCGACCGCGGCGCCCGCGTGACTGAACTGCTCAAGCAGCAGCAGTACTCGCCGCTCCCGATCAGCCTGATGGGTGCAACGCTGTTCGCGGTCAACAAGGGTTACTTCGACGATCTGGACGTCAAGAAGGTCTTGGCCTTCGAACATGGCCTGCATCAGCACCTCAAGTCCAGCCACGCCGCACTCCTGCAAAAGCTCGAGAACGACAAGGCCATGGACAAGGACGCCGAAGCCGAGTTGACCAGCGCTATCGTCGCGTTCAAGAAGTCTTTCGCCTGAGAAATGAGACCACCCCCTACGGCCTTCGGCCGCCCCCTCAAGGGGGCAACACCAGCGGACCGGCAAAGCCGGATCCGGGGCGTTCGCTTGATCGCACGCGACAGGAGTCTTTGAAATGGCAGTAGGCAAGGAAATACGCGGCAAGATCAAATCCTTCGAGAACACGAAGAAGATCACGAAGGCGATGGAGCTCGTGTCGGCGTCGAAGATGCGCAAGGCACAGGATCGGATGCGCCATGCGCGTCCGTACGCCGACAAGATCCGCAACATCACGGCCAACCTGTCGCAGGCGAATCCCGAGTACCACTCGCCGTACATGCGAGTCACAGCAACGAAGAACGTAGGGTTCATCGTTGTCACGACCGACAAGGGTCTGTGCGGCGGCTTGAATACCAACGTCCTTCGTGCAGTCACGAACAAGATGCGGGAAGTGCAGGCGGCGGGTGGCACGATTCAATCGGTGGCCATCGGCAACAAGGGCCTCGGCTTCCTGAACCGCATTGGCGCTGCCGTTGTGTCACATGTGACGCAACTGGGTGATCGGCCGCAACTCGACAAGCTCATCGGCCCCGTCAAGGTCGTGCTGGACGCCTTTGTCGACGGCAAGCTTGACGCGGTCTACCTCTCCTACACCAAGTTCATCAACACGATGAACCAGGAGCCGATGGTCGAGAAGCTGCTGCCCCTGTCCAGCGAGCGTCTGACGCAGACGGCCGAGGAAAAGAAGGCCTACGGTTGGGATTACATCTATGAGCCAGACGCCGCGACCGTCATCGACGAACTGATGACGCGATACATCGAGGCACTGGTGTACCAGGCTGTGGCCGAGAACATGGCGTCCGAGCAATCGGCACGGATGGTCGCGATGAAGGCAGCCACCGACAACGCCGGCAACTTGATCGGTGAGCTGAAGCTGGTCTACAACAAGACCCGCCAGGCCGCGATCACGAAAGAACTCTCCGAGATCGTCAGCGGCGCGGCCGCGGTCTGATCGTGGTCACGAATACGAATATTGTTTGAAGGAATCGACATGGCGAACACTCAAGCCCAAGGCAAGATCGTTCAGTGCATCGGCGCGGTGGTGGACGTGGAATTTCCCCGTGATTCCATGCCCCGCGTGTATGACGCACTGAAGCTCGAAGGCACGGCCCTCACCCTCGAAGTCCAGCAGCAGTTGGGCGATGGCGTGGTGCGCACGATTGCACTCGGCTCGTCGGACGGCCTTCGCCGCGGCCTGATAGTCAGCAACACTGGCAATGCGATCACCGTGCCCGTCGGCAAGGCGACGCTCGGGCGCATCATGGACGTGCTGGGCCAGCCCATCGACGAGCGCGGCCCGGTCAGCCAGGAACTGACGGCTCCGATTCACCGCAAGGCCCCGGCTTATGACGAACTGAGCCCCTCGCAAGAGCTGCTCGAAACCGGCATCAAGGTGATCGACCTGATCTGCCCGTTCGCCAAGGGTGGCAAGGTGGGTCTGTTCGGCGGCGCTGGGGTGGGCAAGACCGTCAACATGATGGAGCTCATCAACAACATCGCCAAGGCTCACTCGGGTCTTTCGGTGTTCGCCGGTGTGGGCGAGCGTACCCGTGAGGGCAACGACTTCTATCACGAGATGGCCGAATCGAACGTCGTGAATCTTGAGAACCTCGCAGAGTCCAAGGTGTCAATGGTCTACGGCCAGATGAACGAGCCTCCGGGCAACCGTCTGCGAGTTGCGCTCACCGGCCTGACCATTGCAGAGTCTTTCCGCGACGAAGGCCGAGATGTGCTGTTCTTCGTGGACAACATTTACCGCTACACCCTGGCCGGTACCGAAGTGTCCGCCCTGTTGGGCCGTATGCCCTCCGCCGTGGGCTATCAGCCGACTCTGGCAGAAGAAATGGGTCGCCTGCAAGAGCGCATCACATCCACGAAAGTCGGCTCGATCACCTCGATCCAGGCGGTGTATGTCCCTGCGGACGACTTGACCGACCCGTCGCCCGCCACGACCTTTGCGCACCTGGACGCTACTGTGGTGCTGTCGCGGGACATCGCGTCGCTGGG
>Ga0207678_10001536_pt1 | contig 21204 bp, 22 predicted proteins | sample KBSC63metaG_FD_184319 | JGI IMG/M metagenome (GOLD analysis project Ga0207678, IMG submission 184319) | Corn rhizosphere microbial communities from Kellogg Biological Station, Michigan, USA - KBS C6-3 metaG (SPAdes) (version 2) | ecosystem: Host-associated > Plants > Roots > Rhizosphere > Soil ... | reverse complement strand
TCGCCATGAAGCGCGCTGGAACGACATCTTGTCGCGGGTCGAGATGCACCTCGTGGCGACGCGCGACGTCGAATTCACGATCTCCGGCCAGCCTTTCGCCTTCGCCGCGGGCTCGTCGATCCACACCGAGAACAGCCACAAATATGAAGCGCGCGGTGGGCGCGTCCTGTTGCTCGCCGGCGGCTGGACGCCGCATGCCGAGTGGACCGACGAGAACGAGGATTTCGCCGAGATCCTCGCGGTCGCTGAGCCGGATCGTTTCGCCCCCTGATTGCCCGGGGCGAGGCGCGCGGCTAATCGGCAGTCATGCTGCACTCGTTTTTCACGATCGCCCACTATCTGCTGAGCATCTGCACCTGGATCATCATCATCCAGTTCGTGCTCAGCTGGCTGATCGTGTTCAACGTCCTCAACACCCGCTCGCCCGGGGTCCACGCCTTCGTCGGCGCGATCGACCGGGTCACCGCGCCGCTCTACCGCCCGATCCGCAAGCTCCTGCCCGACTTCGGCGGAATCGACTTTTCGCCCATGGTGGTGATCATCGTCATCCAGATCCTCCACATGTTGCTCGACGGAGCCGAAACCAGCCTGATCTCCGGAACCCTATGAGTGCTCGCCTGATCGACGGAAAAGCCGCGGCCGCGGCGATCCGCGCCGAGGTCGCCGAGCGTGTTGCCGATTTCGTCCAGCGCACCGGTCGCCCGCCGGGCCTCGCGACCGTACTCGTCGGCGAGGACCCGGCCAGCGCCGTTTACGTGCGCTCGAAGAACCGCTCGACGGCCGAGGCGGGCATGGCCGGGTTCGCCCACAATCTCCCCGACACGACCTCGGAGGCCGAGCTGCTGCAGCTCGTCGCCGACCTCAACGCCGACGAGCGGGTCGACGGGATTCTCGTCCAGCTGCCGCTCCCGGCGCAGATCGACGCGACCGGGGTGATCGAGACGATCGAGCCGGGCAAGGACGTCGACGGGTTTCATCCGATGAACGCCGGGCGGCTTGCGACCGGGCTTCCGTCGCTGGTCCCGTGCACCCCGTTCGGCTGCCTCCATCTGCTCAAGGCCGAGCTCGGCAGCCTCGCCGGGCTGGATGCGGTGGTCATCGGCCGCTCGAACATCGTCGGCAAGCCGATGGCCCAGCTGCTGATCGCGGAGAGCGCCACGGTGACCGTCGCCCATTCGAAGACGCGCGACCTGCCGGGCGTCGTCCGCCGCGCCGATGTGGTCGTCGCCGCGGTCGGCCGACCGGAGATGGTCCGCGGCGACTGGATCAAGCCCGGCGCGGTCGTCATCGACGTCGGCATCAACCGCGTCCCGACCGAAGACGGCAAGGGCCGGCTGGTCGGCGACGTCGCGTTCGACGAGGCGGCCGAGGTCGCGGCGGCGATCACGCCGGTCCCGGGCGGCGTCGGGCCGATGACGATTGCCATGCTCATGCGTAATACGCTCGTCGCGGCGCACCGCCGCGAAGGGCTCGCCGACCCGGAGGGATTATGATCGCTGCCTTGCTGCTCGCCGCCGCTGCCCCGACCACCGCGATCGGTGCGGAACTCGCTTTCGCCCGCGATGCGCAGCACATCGGGCAATGGACCGCCTTCCGCAAATGGGCGGACCGGGACGCGGTGGTGTTTACCCCGCAGGCCGCCTGGGCGCAGCAGGTGCTGCCGAAGAAGGACCCGCCCAAGGCGATCAACTGGCGCCCGGCGCACAGCTTCGTTTCGTGCGACGGCCGGATCGCGGTCAACACCGGCCCGTGGTGGAAACCGGACGGCAGCGCCGGCGGCTATTTCACCACCGTGTGGCAGCGGAGCCGGCGCGGCTGGCATTGGGTCTATGACGGCGGCGGTCCTGGCGCAGCCCAGGACGCAACGCGGCCGCAGACCCACCGCGCGTCCTGCGCGGGCAGGGCGAAGGGCGCGCCGATCGCGCCGCCGCCACCGCTGAGCTCGCACCAGGCCCGGACGAATCCCGAAGACAATGGCCGCGGCCAGTCGGCCGACCGCACGCTCGGCTGGGACTGGAAGGTCGCCAGGGACGGCACGCGGACCTTCCGCGTCTTCCTGTGGACCGGCTCACATTACGCGCAGGTTCTGCACAACCTCGTCCCGCCGCCCAAATGATCGAGCTGTTCGGATCGGCCCTGATCACCTTCCTGGTGATCATCGATCCGCCGGGCTGCGCCCCGATCTTCGCCAGCCTGACCCGCGGCACCTCTGCCGCGCACCGCCGCGCGATGGCGCTGCGCTCGTCGCTGATCGCCTGGGGCATATTGATGTTCTTCGCCCTCCTCGGGCGCCCGCTCCTCCACGCGCTCGGCATCAGCCTCGCCAGCTTCCGCATCGCCGGCGGAATCCTGCTGTTCTTCATCGCCTTCGACATGATCTTCGAACGGCGCACCGAGCGGCGCGAGAAGCGCGCGCACGAGATCGAGGGCACGCCCGAGGCGGTCGACATCAGCGTCTTCCCGATGGCCATCCCGATGATCACCGGGCCTGGCTCGATCGCCAGCGCGATGCTGTGGGTGTCGCGCGCCGAAGAGCCGCTCGCGGTGCTGACCGTGCTCGCGGCGATTACGGTGGTGATCATGATCACTGCTGTGACGCTGCTCGCCGCAGGGCCGCTGATGCGGCTGATCGGCGAGAAGATCGAAGCGATGATCACCCGCATCCTCGGCGTCATCCTCGCCGCGCTCGCGGCCCAGTTCGTCGTCGACGGCCTAAAACAAAGCTTCCCGCACGTCCTCTCCTAGCGGCGTCAGCCGACGACGCGCCACATCCGGAACGGCGAATCCTTGCCGAGCTCGACCGGCGCAAGCCACTTCGGCGCCGGCCCCTTCTGCAGCCGCGCGTAAAAGCCCGCCGGTGCTTCGGACATGAAGATCGTCGTGGTGGAGCTGTTGGGGCAGGTCAGCAGATAGGTCGAATGATATTTGGCGATCAGCGCATGGGCCTGCGCCTCGCTGCCGCGAAAGGCGTTCATCACGTCGGCGATCTGCTGGCCGTTGCGGTGATACGGGCCGGTGATCGAGTTGTGATGGGTGACGGTGATCAGCCGCGGCGCAAGGTCGACGAAGGTGAATACGACCCCCCTCGGCTGGAGCGCGACCGGGTGGTAGCCCCACAGGCTGTTGCACAGCGAATTGGCGCGATCGATCGCCTTTTCCGCGGCGGTCTTCTTCTTTGTCGGGGCCACATAGTCGAGGGCCAGCGGGACCGCCGCGCCGGCCCCGACGATGATCACCGCGAACACCGTCAGGATGCGCAATCGGAAATCGCCAAAGCCGATCTGGCCATATTTCCAGTTCCACGCCGGCGGCACCAGGATCCAGACCAGCGCCGCGGCTCCGGGAAGCGCGAGCATCTGCGCCGCGGGTCCGGTGCGAATCTGCCAGAACAGCAGCAGCGAAGCGGCGAAGCCAGGGGCGGCCGCGGCGACGATCCGGCGCAGCAGCTCCGCATCCTTCCGCCGGGTCCACATCAGCAAGAGCCAGCCGATTGCCCCGACGACCGGCAGCGTCAGCGTCAGCGTCGCGACCAGCCAACCGTGCTTGTAAACGGGCCGCGCCTCGCGGACGTGGCTCAACCACAGCTGATCGACCTCGGGCGACACGCCTTCGAGCCGGTGTAGGCAGTGCGGGAACATCGCGGCGTGGAATCCGGCGACGAGCAGGCCAGCCACCACCGCGAGCCCGAGCCGCGCCTTCCAGCTCCCGGGCGACAGCCAGGCGAGAGCGAACAGCAGCGCGCCGCCGAGCAGCGCATCGGACAGCCACACTGCCGATAGCGCATCGCACACCGCGCCGCGGTTGGCGTAAGACGCGAACGCGAGATAGGCGAGTGCGGTGCCGCCCGCGAGGGTAACCGCATAACCGGTCAGCCGCTCGCGCTCGTCGCGGTCCACGATCCAGAACAAAGCCATCGCGACCCCGGCGATGGCGAGATAGATCAGCATCTCGAGCCCGATCGCCAGCGACAGCGCGGTCGAAATGCCGAGCGTGATCCCGCCGCGCAGCCGCTTCGGGTCGGCGATCGCGGCGATCGACAGGGCGAGCAGCGCAAGCTGCCAGCCGTGGTGGTCGATCCGCTCGGGCATGAACATGCCGTTCGTCGACCCGGCGAAAAACAAAGCGAAGAAGGCCAGAACATAAGCGCGCGGGTCGACCAGCCGCCGGGTGGTCAGCGCAAGCGCGACCAGCAGCAGCAGATAAGGCAGCAGCGGCGCGATCGCGACCGCCCAGCGCTCCGCCGCGGCGCCGCTCACCACGGTGCGCAGCGCCAGGATCAGTCCCGCGATGGGTAAATCGACCAGCCGCGACCAATGGATGTTCGATCCCGCGAGGCGGTGCTGCTGCAGGTCGAACCAGCCCTGACCGTGGAGCAAAGCCCGGACCTGCATCATGCGCATGTTGTCGTCGGTATCGCCAAGCCCGAACGATCGGATCGCGCCCCACCGCTGATAGACGAACCACGCGCTGAGCCCGAGCCACACCAGCAGCGCTGCGAGCTTCCAGTGCCGCTCGACCCAATCGATCACGCGCGCTTCGAACGAAGATATTTGTGTGGCTTGCCCCATCGCCCCCGCGTCCTAAAGTTTCGTCCCCAAAGGGCAAGCAGCCGCCGGCCGGTTTAACCAAACGGCAATGTCGCTGCGCCACCTGGTCTTTCGCCATCCGCCCGCAGCAGCTAGGCTCCCGCAATGACCGAGCACGTCTATTCGACCGATTTCTACGACTATATCGACGCCGGCTCGCGCGCCTCGGCGCGCACCGTCTCGGCGCTGATCCTCGGCGAGATGAAGGTCAAAAGCCTCCTCGACATCGGCTCGGGCCACGGCGCGTGGGCGGCCGAGTGGATGAAAGCCGGGGTCAAGGACGTGGTCGCGGTCGATGGCGATTATGTCGCCCGCGACCAGCTCGCCATTCCGCCCGAGCATTTCCGCGCGCACGACCTCGCGACCCCGCTCGAGCTCGAGCGCAAGTTCGACCTTGTCCAGAGCCTCGAGGTTGCCGAGCACCTGCCCGGCGACCGCGCCGCCGGCTTCGTCGCCAACCTCGTCCGGCATGGCAATGTGATCCTGTTCTCGGCCGCCGTCCCCCACCAGGGCGGCGAGCATCACGTCAACGAGCAGCCGCCCGAATATTGGCGCAAGCTGTTTGCCGCCGAGGGCTATGAGGTGTTCGACTGGCTTCGTCCGCGGCTCGCCGATCGGCGCGAGGTCAAGGCCTGGTACCGCTTCAACAGCTTCATCTACGCCGACAAGGCCGGCCAAAAGCGCCTGTCGAAGTCGATCCTCACGGCCAGGGTCCCCGACGACCGGCCGCTCGAGATCGGCGGCGACCTGTCGTGGATGCTGCGCCGCGCAGCAGTGCGCCTGATCCCGACCGCGCTGGTCAAGCCGATCGCCATGGCCAAGGCGTCGGTGGAAGCCCGGCTCAAGAAGTGAAACGCCATGTCGAGCGCGTGCTCAGCGATACGGAGGCGCGCGAAGCCTTCGCCCAGCTGATCCGCTATGGGATCATCGGCGCGCTGATCACGCTCGGCGGCCAGGCGATCTACCTCGGCCTCGCCGACAGTGGCCTGACCTCGCCGCTGATCGCGATCGCGATCGCCTGGATCACCGGCGTCATCGTTGGTTATTTCGCCCACGGCTGGGTCAGCTTCAAAGGCCATGGCGAGCGCGACGACCATGCGCGCATCGGCACTCGCTTCGTCGCCGTGAACGTCTTCGGCTATCTCGTGAACAGCTTCTGGGTATGGCTCCTGGTCGAGCGGCTACACGGGCCCAACTGGTGGCCGGTCGTCCCCAACGTCGTGCTGACTCCGCTTCTGACCTTTGCGCTTCACCGGCGCTGGACTTACGCCTGAGGCGATGACCCCGAGGCGCCCGGGCTGCTCGCCGGTCCGGCCGGCGATCTCCTGCACGATATACAGCGGCCGGTTCTTCGCCTGATTGTAGAGCCGTCCGAGATATTCGCCCATCAGCGCGAGGACGAACATCTGGATCGCGCCGAGCACGACGACCACCAGCATGAGCGAGGTCCAGCCCGGGACCGACCGTCCCGACAGCCAGCCGATGAGGATGTAGGCGACGATCACCACCGAGCCGAGCGACAGCCACAAGCCCGCGTGGCTGGCGAGCTTCAGCGGCGCGGAGGAGAAGCCGGTCAAGGCGTCGAGCGCGAACCGAATCATCTTCCGCAGCGGATATTTGGTTTCACCGGCGAAGCGCTGGTCGCGATTATAGGGCAGCGGGACCTGCTTGAACCCGATCCAGGCGACCATTCCGCGAATGAATCGCGCCTGCTCGGGCATCGCCAGGAAGGCGTCCAGCGCCCTGCGGCTCATCAGCCGGAAGTCGCCGGTGTCGACCGGAATCTCGACTTCGGTCGCGCGCGATAGCAAGCGATAGAAACCGTGCGCGGTCGCGCGCTTGAACGCAGTCTCGCCGGCGCGGCTCTTGCGCACGCCATAGACGACGTCGGCGCCCTCCCGCTCCCTCGTCGCGAGCATCTCACCGAGCAGCTCGGGCGGATCCTGTAGGTCCGCGTCGATCACCAGCACGACGTCGCCGCGGCACAGGTCGAGCCCGGCGGTCAGTGCCAGCTGATGGCCGTGGTTGCGCGAGAGGTTGATCGCGACCAGGCGCGGATCGCTCGCTGCGATGTCCTGCATGATCGCCCAGGTCCGGTCGCGCGACCCGTCATTGACCAGCACGATCTCGTAATCGGTCCCGACCGCATCGCGCGCAGCCTTGGTCAGCCGCTCGTGCAGCACCGGCATGCAGGCTTCCTCATCGAAGCAGGGTACGACGATCGACAGGCGGGTCATGGATTGATCCGATAGAGGATCGACCCCGGTCCGCGCCAGACCGGCCGCATCCCGGCGATCAGCCGCGAGTCGAACGGGCCAGGATCGATCAGCCAGACATAATCGAACCGGTCGCGGTGGGCATCGAGTGCGCGAAGCGCGCGGTCGATCGTCCAGAGGTCTTGGCGCGGGCAATTGTTGTCGTGAACGATCTGCGATGCGTCGGCCGAAAACACGCCCGCTTGCCGGTAGCGCAGCGACAGGAGGTTGGCGCCTTCGACCGTCCATTGATCGTTGGAAAAGCCTTGCCGGCGGACGATGGTCATTGCGCCGAGATGGGTGTTGCGCGGTAGTGGCCAGCGTGGGCCGCAGGAATCGCCGACCAGGCTAACCACCCGCGCGCCGACAGGGACATGATCGAGCGCGGCGAGCTTTGCCTGCTGGTCGTCGGACGCGATCTTGAGGCTCACCGCGGTGGTCCCCAGGCGAACGACGAGGAACAACAGGCCTGCGGCCGCGAGCACGCTGCCCAGCCTGATATCGACGCGGTCCCGGAAGCGGACTGCGAGCAGCAGGACAGCCATCATGTACGGCACGAGCCGCATGTCCGCATAGGCGGAACCGAACACCGTCCACGGAAGCACGGCGAAGGCGACGATCAGCACGATCGCCGAAAATGCGAGGTTGCGCGAGAAGGTCAGGCGCTCGTCGCGCAGCGCGACGACGAGGACGAACGGCACGACCGCCAGCGATACAAGGTCGAACAGCTGCCACCGGTCCCGGAACATCGTGGTGAGCCACAGCAGCTTCATGCTCCAGTCGAACCACCCGGAGATCGATCCGCCGTGCGTCTCGCTTCGCCATGCGAGCATGATCACCACCGGCAGGGCCATCACCGACGCGTGCAGGACCGCCTTGAGCCCTGCCTTCCACCAGCCGATGCCCTTGTCGTGCTGGCGCACCGCCTCGGCGGAGAAGCACAGCAGCCCGAGCGCACCCCAGCCGTAGGTGTGGCAGAAGAAGATGACGACCGAGATCGGCACGAACAGGACCGCCCGAAGGCGGGTGCGACCTAGCCGACCAAGCCTCAGCCACAACCCGAAGGCGAGGAAGGTGAGCGCCATCGCCAGCGTGTAATTGACGAAGCCGAACAGGAACGGATGGCCGTAGATCAGCGGAAGCGCGAAGAAGGCAGTCGGCGGGATTCGCCCGTGGACTTCGCGCGCGACCCACAGGAAGCCGGCCGCGGTCAGCGGCGGGATCGCGAGCACGATCAACTTGACGGCGAGCTCGAGTCCCAGCGCCGGCCCGAGCAGCTTGACCAGCACGTCGACCCCGAGGTTGCCGATCGCCGCCCAGCGATAGCCGTAATAGCGCTGCAGCCAGGGCGAGCTCGCAAGGTCGAGCTCGACGCGATACCGGCCCATGTGTCCAAGCAGGTCGACCAGCGGCGGGATCGGCGGATAGAGCAAAGGGATCGCGCAGCCGGCGATCAACGCCAGCAACAGCCAGCGCGATTCCCACCATGCGCGGCTCTCGCTCGAGCCCGCTTCCCCCGCCATCATTCGCTTCCCCATCCGGCGCTCGGGGTGTGCCAGCGGCGAGTCCTGCATTCAAGCAGCATCCAGCTCGGGCCCCGATTTTCCACCTTCACCGGAGGGCTGGCCAATGCCGAACCTTCGCCTTGCCGCCGGAGCCCTGCGCCCAGTCGCCCGCGTCAGACGCTTGCGGAGGATCGCTGCTAGAGCAGGTGTGCGATCGGGGCGACGTTGAAGCCGGCCTCGGTCACCTGCGCTTCGATCTCCTCGCGGGACCCGCCCGCCTTGCGTTTCGCCAGCGCCCAGGTGAGCGCCGAGCGCGTGCCCGAGCGGCAGAAAGCGAGCAGCTTGCCCTCGCCCGCGCCGCGCATCGCTTCGTGCATCGCATCGACGTCGGCCGGACCGATCCCACGAACGATCGGGATGTGGCGGTAGGATATTCCCGCAGCCGCCGCGGCGTCCTCGATCTCGCCCGCGAAGGGCTGGTCCGAATCTTCGCCGTCGGGCCGGTTGTTGACCAGCATGGTGATGCCTTGCCCCGCCAGCCCGGCGACCTCATCCGGCTGAATTTGGCCGGCCACCAATGTGCGGTCGTCGAGCTGGCGGATCATGGCTTACCTACCTCGCTCGGTGGGGTTCGGCACAGGCGCCGGAACCGGAGCCGGAGCGACCGCGGGGGCAACCGCTGGCGGAGTCGCACCGGATTCGCCGGCCGTCAGCCCATAATAATCGAGATAGGGCTGGATGCTCGGGTCGTGGCCGGTGAAGCCGCGGTACATCTCGGCGAGGTCGAGCGTGTTGCCGCGCGACAGCACCATGTTGCGGAAGCGCTGGCCGTTGGCCCTGGTGAGGCCGCCATGGCTCTGGAACCAGGCGAACGCGTCCTGGCCGAGCATGCGCGTCCAGGGGTAAGCGTAATAACCCGCCGAATAGCCGTTGCTCCAGATGTGCAGGAAGTAGCTCGAGCGATAGCGCGGCGGGACGTCGGCGGTGTCGTAGCCGCTCTTCGCCAGTGCGTCGGCTTCGAACTTGTCGACGTCCTGCAGCGGAGCGGTCGCCGGAAGCGAGTGCCAGTCGAGGTCGAGGTGCGCGGCTTCGAGCACTTCGCCAACTTCATAGCCCTGGTTGAAGGTGCGCGCAGCGAGCACCTTCTGGATCAGCTCCTGCGGGATCGTCTGGCCGGTCTGGTAGTGGACCGCATAGTGCGGCAGCACCTTGGGATCGAGCGCCCAGTTCTCGTTGAACTGCGACGGGAACTCGACGAAGTCGCGCGCGACGTTGGTGCCCTGCAGCGTCGGATAGGTTTGCGCTGCGAACATGCCGTGGAGTGCGTGGCCGAACTCGTGGAACATCGTCGTCACGTCGTCCCAGCTGATCAGCATCGGCTGACCCGGCGCCGGCTTGGTGAAGTTCTCGACGTTGAAGATCACCGGCTTGGTGCCGCGCAGATACGACTGGTTGACGAGGTTGCTCATCCACGCGCCGCCCGACTTGTTGTCGCGCTTCCACGGGTCGATCATGAAGATCGCAAGCTGCTTGCCGTCGGTGTCGATGACGTCGAACACCCGCATGTCCGGGCTCCAGGTCGGAATGTCCTTCCGCTCCTTGAAGGTCAGCCCGTAGAGCTGGTTGGCGGCGTAGAAGACGCCGTCCTCGAGCACTTTGTTGAACTCGAAATATTGCTTCAGCTGGTCGCTATCGAGCGCGTAGCGCTGCTTGCGGATCTGCTCGGCGTAGAAGTTCCAGTCGGCCGCGGTCGGCGTGAAGGTCGCTCCCTGCGACTGGGCAAGCGCGCGGATGTCGGCCGCTTCGCGCTGCTCCTTCGCGGCAACTGCCGGAGCAAGCCGGTCGAGGAAACCGATGGCGGTGGCGCGGTTCTTCGCCATCTGGTCGAACAGCGTGTAATCGGCCCAATTGGAATAGCCGAACAGCGCCGCCTTTTTCGCGCGAAGCTGTGCAATTTCCCGCACGATCGCGCGGGTGTCGTTGGCATCGCCATGCTCGGCGCGGTTGAGACTCGCCTCGAACAATTGCTGGCGCGTCGCGTGGCTGGTCAGCGATTCGAGCGCCGGCTGCTGCGTCGTGTTCTGCAGCGGAATGACATAGCCCGAAAGCTTGCGGCCCTTGGCGGCCTCCTGCGCGGCGGTGACCTGCTCCGGCGACAGGCCGGCGAGCGCCGAGGCGTCATCGACGTGCAGTGCGCCGGCCTTGGCCGCGGCGAGGAGCTTCTGCCCGAACGCCGAGGTCAGCGTGCTGAGGCGCTTGTTATAGGCCTTGAGCTCGGTCTGCTTGGCCGGCGACAGCTCGGCGCCGGCATGGACGAACTGGTCGTAATAGACCTGCAGCAGCTTCGCCTGCTCGGCATTGAGGCCGAGCGACGCCTGACTGTCGTGCAGCGTCTTCACCCGCGCGAACAGCTTGGGATTGAGGAAGATGAAGTCGTTGTGCGCGGCGAACAGCGGGGCCGTCTTGGTGTCGGTCGCCTGGAGCGTGTCGTTGGTGTTGGCGCCGTTGACCGCGTTGAAGGCGAGGTTGGCGCGCTCGAGCAGCAGCCCCGAACGTTCCAGCGCGACCAGCGTGTTGTTGAAGGTCGGCGGCGCCGGGTTGTTGGCGATCGCCACCACTTCGCGCTTCTGCTGCGCCATTCCGGCGAGGAGCGCGGGAAGGTAGTCGCTGTCCTTGATTCTGGAGAAATCGGGCGTCTCGAGCGGCAACGTGCTCGGATTCGCGAACGGGTTCGAGGCGGGCAGCGTCGCTGCGGCCGAAGCGGTAGACTTGCGCGGCGCCGGAGCGGCGCTGGCGGCGGAGGTGGCGACCGCGAGCGCTGCGGTCGCAAGAAGTAGCTTGCGGATCATGTCTCTCCCCGGGGCATCTTGAAACTGTCTCAAGCCTCTTCAACCGAGTCGCGACTTGCGCAAGCCTGAATATCAGCCGTTGGTCGAAATGGCCGCGAGCATCGCTTCACCGTAGCGCTCGAGCTTGACTGCCCCGACGCCCTGGACCCGGCCCAATTCGCTAAGATCGCGCGGCTTCGTCGCGGCAATCTCGCGCAGCGTCGAATCGTGGAAGATGACGTAGGGCGGCACGCCGGCTTCCGCAGCGATGCGTCGCCGGGTTTCGCGCAGTGCGTCGAACAACGGATCGGCGGGCCCGTCGAAACGCTTGCGCTCGCGCTTCCGCCGCGGCGGCGGAACGGCGATCGTGACCTGCTCCTCACCCTTGAGGATCGGCCGCGCCGCCGGCCCGAAGCTGAGCCCGCCATAGGCATCACCGCGCAGCGCATCGCGCGCGATCAGGGCTCGGGACACCGGCCGCAGCAGCGCCAGCTCCTCCGCGTTGGCGATTCCGAACACAGACAGCCGATCGTGCCCGAGGCTGCGCACTTTCTCGGTCTCGTTTCCGGCGAGCACGTCTGCGAGGTGGCCGACTCCGAAGCGCATGTCGGTGCGGTACACCGCCGACAGCAGCTTGCGCGCGGCTTCGGTCGCGTCGATCGACGCCGGCGGCTCAAGGCAATTGTCGCAATTGCCGCAACGCTCGGGCGGGTCCTCGCCGAAATGGCGCAGCAGGATGGCGCGGCGACATGTCGTGGCTTCGACGAACATGGCGAGCGCGTTCAGCCGCTCGCGCTCCGCGGGGCGACGCTCCGGCTCGACCTCCTGCTCGATGCGCTGGCGGGCGCGGGCGAAGTCCTGCGCCGCCCAGAATAGCCACGCTTCCGCCGGTTCGCCGTCGCGCCCCGCGCGACCAGTCTCCTGGTAATAGGCCTCGATGCTCTTTGGGATCGCGGCATGCGCGACCAGCCGGACATCGGGCTTGTCGATGCCCATGCCGAAGGCGATGGTCGCTGCGATCACCATCTCCTCGGAATTGACGAACGCCGCCTGGTTGCGCGCCCGGACGCGCGGGTCGAGCCCGGCATGGTAGGGCAGCGTTTCGCGTCCGCTGCGGCCGAGCGCCTCGGCGATCTTCTCGGTCTTGTCGCGGCTCGGCGCGTAGACGATCGCCGGCCCCGGCTGCACCGCGAGCAGCTCGCGCAATTGCTTGCCGGTCTGCTCGCGATGGCGGACGTGATAGCGGATGTTCGGCCGGTCGAACCCGGCGACGATTAACCCGTCCTGCGGAATCCCGAGCTGCTCGAGGATGTCGGCCCGGGTGCGCCGGTCCGCGGTCGCGGTCAGCGCCAGGCGCGGGACTTCGGAATGATCGTTGAGCAGGTCGCGGAGCTTGCGATAGTCGGGCCGGAAATCGTGGCCCCATTCACTGACGCAATGGGCTTCGTCGATCGCGATCAGCGCGAGCTTCATCCGGTCCGCGAGCCGGCGGAATCCGTCGAGGGTCGCGCGCTCCGGAGCGACATAGAGCAGGTCGAGGTCGCCGCCGCTGAAGCGCGCGATGGTCTGTTCGCGATCCGCGTCGGCCGAGGTCAGGGAGGCGGCGCGAATCCCGAACTCCTGCGCGCTCCGGATCTGGTCGTGCATCAGCGCGATCAGCGGCGAGATGACCAGCGCAGTCCCCTCGCGGATGAGGGCCGGAAGCTGGTAGCACAGCGACTTGCCGGCGCCCGTCGGCATGACTGCGAGCGTGTCCTGTCCGGCGACGACGCGGCCGATCACCTGCTTCTGGACGCCGCGAAAGTGATCGAAGCCGAAGGTCTGTTTAAGGATCGCGTGCGGATCGGTCATCGAACTCAACATGTTGCGGACCGAGCGCGCCGCGGTGGGTGCCCTGCCTAGCCTCGGCGTGGTGCGAGGGGAAGCTATTCCGCCGCCTGCGCCGTCTCTTCTGCGAGGCGTTCCGCCGCCTGGCGGTACCACAAGTCGGCGTAGAGTCCGCCGTTATCCAGCAGCTCGTCATGCGTGCCGCGCTCGGCGACTCGGCCTTCATCGAGCACCACGATCTGGTCGGCCTCGACGATGGTCGATAGCCGGTGCGCAATCATGATCGTCGTGCGGCTCTCCGCGACACGGTCGAGCGTCTCCTGGATCGCCTGTTCGGTGCGGCTGTCGAGCGCTGAGGTCGCTTCGTCGAGCACGAGGATCGGCGGGTTCTTGAGCAGCGTCCGGGCGATCGCCACGCGCTGCTTCTCGCCGCCCGAGAGCTTGAGCCCGCGCTCTCCGACCATCGAATCGTAGCGCTCGGGGAGCACCTCGATGAAATGGTCGATCGCAGCGCCGCGCGCAGCGGCCTCGACGTCGGCCTGGGCCGCGTCGCCGCGCCCGTAGGCAATGTTGTAACCGATCGTGTCGTTGAACAGCACCGTGTCCTGGGGGACGATCCCGATCGCCGCGCGCAGGGTGCGCTGCTGGACCTCCGCGATATCCTGGCCGTCGATCAGGATCCGGCCGGACGTCGGATCGTAGAAGCGATAGAGCAGCCGCGCGATGGTCGATTTGCCGGCGCCCGACGGCCCGACGATCGCACAGCTCGTCCCCGCCGGTATGTCGAGGTCGAGCCCCTTGAGGATCTCGCGTCCGGGCTCATAGCCGAAGTGGACCTGGTCGAAACGCACCGCGCCACGCGTGACCCGCAGTTCGGGGGCGCCCGGCTGGTCGATCACCTCCGCGGGGGTGTCGAGCAGGTCCCACATCGCTTCCATGTCGATCAGCCCCTGGCGGATCGAGCGATAGACCCAGCCAAGCGCGTCGAGCGGGCGGAAGAGCTGCAGTAGCAGGCCGTTGATCCACACCACGTCACCGGGAGAGAAGCGGCCCTGGCTCCAGCCCCAGACGGTGAAGATCATCGCGCCGGCCATCATCAAATTGGTGATCAGCGCCTGGCCGATGTTGAGCCACGCCAGGCTGACCTCGTTGCGCACCGCCGAGCGCGTGTAGGCGCCGACCGCCTCCTCGTAGCGTGCGGCCTCGCGGTCCTCCGCTCCGAAATATTTGACCGTCTCGTAATTCAGCAGCGAGTCGACCGCTCGGCCGATCGCCTTGTTGTCGACGTCGTTCATCTGGCGCTGGATGTGCGTGCGCCAGTCGCTGACCTTGCGGGTGAAGGCGATGTAAATGACGACGATCGCCAGCGTCGCGGCGACGAGACCGATGCCGAACTTGACGAAGAAGATGACGCAGATCGCGGTCAGCTCGATCAGCGTGGGGGCGATGTTGAACAGCAGGAAATAGAGCATCATGTCGATGCTCTTGGTCCCGCGCTCGACGATCTTGGTCAGCGAGCCGGTGCGGCGCTCGAGGTGGAAGCGCAGCGAGAGATCGTGGACGTGCCGGAACACTTTCGCGGCGAGGCGCCTCGCGGCATCCTGACCGACCTTTTCGAAGATCGCGTTGCGCAGATTGTCCGACAGCACCCCGCCGAAGCGCGCGCCGGTGTAGGCCAGCACCAGCCCGGCGACGATCGCGAAGGCCGCGTGACCGCTCATCCGGTCGACTGCGAGCTTCAGCGCATAGGGACCGAACAGGGTGACCGCCTTGCCGGCGAGCACCAGCAGCACGGCGCCGATGACCCGCGCTTTGAGCTCGGCCTCGCCCTTCGGCCACAGCATCGGCAGGAAGCGCCACAAGGCTCGGAACCCGCCGTTCGGTTTTACCTCATCGCTTGTGGCCATGGCCCCTAGGTAAGGAGCCCGGCTTCCCGCCGCAAACCGCCTCGCCCGAGCGACGTTCGCCGGAACCGTGCGGGACCCGCATCTGTTTTTCCAGGAACTGAAGGGTGGTGTTCGTGGGTAAAGGCAAGGACGACCGCGAGGGCGGTGTTCCCAAGGCTCGGAAAAAGACCGTCAAGCCGGGGAGCGAGGATCAGGCGACCGTCGAGGAATTCGAACGGGAGGGCATGGGGGTAGCGCCCAAGGAGTAGACAATGTCCGACGTCATGGAGCCAATGATCCACGAGGATCGGCTGCCCGGTCACGAAAGCAAGCTCGAGCCCAAGCCCGACTGGGAGCCGCGCTTTGCCGGGTCCGACCGGCTCAAGGGGAAGGTCGCGCTGATCACCGGCGCCGACAGCGGAATTGGCAGAGCGGTCGCCGCTTTGTTCGCCCGCGAAGGCGCCGACGTCGCGATCCTCTATCTGTGCGAGCACGACGACGCGGCGAAAACCAAGCAGATCGTCGAGCAGGAAGGCAGGAAGGCGATCACCATTGCCGGCGACATCGGCGACAAACAATTCTGCGAGCGTGCGGTGGAGCAGACGGTCCGCGAGCTCGGCCGGCTCGACATCCTCGTCAACAACGCCGGCGAACAGCACAGCGACAAGGACATCGGCGACATCACTGAGGATCAGCTGAAGCGCACCTTCCAAACCAACATCTTCGGAATGTTCTTCCTGACCCAGGCCGCTGCGCCGCATCTCAGGGAAGGCTCGGCGATCATCAACTGCACGTCGGAGACGATGTATTCGGGGTCGAAGCACCTCCTCGACTACAGCGCGACCAAGGGCGCGATCACCGCGTTCACCCGGTCGCTTGCGCTGAACCTGGTCGACAAGGGCATTCGCGTGAACGCGGTCGCCCCGGGCCCGATCTGGACTCCGCTCAACCCGTTCGGCGGCCAGGAGCCGGAGAAGATCCCGGAGTTCGGCAAGAAGACTCCGATGAAGCGGCCCGGCCAGCCGAACGAAGTCGCGCCGAGCTTCCTGTTCCTCGCCTGCGAGGATTCGAGCTACATGACCGCGCAGGTGCTCCACCCAGACGGCGGCGATACGACGTCAAGCTGAGCAGTTGACCGCGCGCCCGCACGCCCCCTAGCGCGAGGCGGTGCAAGCCAATTCACGGACTGCCGAAGCCATATCCGCCTTCCGGCGCGGCGAGCTCGATCGCGCCCGGGCACTGGCGCAGGCGCAGCTCGACGACGGACAGGGCGCGGCCGAGATGCACCATCTGCTCGGCCTCATCGAATGCCGGGACGGACGGATCGAAAGCGGCGTCGGCCATCTCCGCGCAGCCGTCGACGCGGAGCCGCACAACATCCCCTATCGCGTGATGCTCGCGCGCGCCCTGATCGATGCGGGCCGGGCTCAGGACGCGCTCGAGATCGCGGCGGCGCCGAAGGAGACCAGCCCGGCGGCGCTCGCTTTGTGGCATGCGCGCGCCGAAGCGTCGCAGCTGCTCGTCGATCATGCGGTCGCGGCTGAGGCTTGGAAAATCCTCTGCGCCGCGCGGCCGGATGACTGGCGAATGTGGACGAGCTATGGCGAGGCGCTCGTGGGGCTCGAGCGCTGGGACGAGGCCGCGCTTGCACTGAGGCAGGCAGCCGCGCTCAACCCCGCCGACCACGAGATTCACAAGAATCTCGCTGCGGCATTGACGAAGGCCGGCCTGCACGCGGAGGCTGCGGAGCAACTTCGGAACACGCTCGATTCGGGGCATGACCACGTCAGCTTCAGGCTGATGCTGGCGCGCCTCTATGCCGACCTTGGCCGCAACGAAGAAGCGATGGACCAGTTCGACAAGGCCGCCAGCACAGTTCTCGGCGGAGGCCGCGGAAACTTCGGGCGACTGATCGAGATCGCGCTCGATGGCGCCGCCGGCGAAGCGCCGATCGACGACGCGCGGATCGGCTCGGTTCGCGAACTCGCGATGTTGTTTGAGCGGACGAGCCGCAACGATGCCTTGCGCGAGCTACTCGACGATGCGCTGCGCCTCGGCATCCCGGAGGAGCGCATCGGCTACCCCTTGGCGTCGATTGCCTTGCGCGATGGCGATGCGGCACGAGCAAAGGCTTTGCTGCTCGCTGAACCTGCGGCTGACGACCCGGTGCGCTGGCATGCGCTGATGGCGAGGATCGCCGAGGCAAACGGCGATTCGGCAACGGCCTTCGCCGAGGCCGAGGCGATGCACGACGCCGTTCCGGATCGCGCCGCGTGGCTGCGCCGGGGCGAGGGCTATATCGAGAAAATCCAGGGTTTCGCCGCCGCGGTCGGTCCCGAATGGGTGCGTCGACTGAAGCCTCTGTCGCCAAGCCGCCGGTCACCCGCCTTTCTGGTCGGCTTCCCGCGCTCCGGGACGACCCTCCTCGACACCTTCCTCATGGGACATCCGGAGACGTGCATTGTCGAGGAACAGCAGATGCTGAACGCCGCCGAGAAGGTGATCGGCGACTATGCCGCTCTCCCGGAGACGCGCGCACAGCAGGTCGAACAAGCCCGCGCGGCCTATTTTGCCGAGCTCGAGCGCCACGTCGACCCGGACTTTGGCGGCCTGGTCATCGACAAGCTTCCACTCAGCATGCTCGGCCTTCCGCTGATCTACCGGATGTTTCCGGATGCCCGGGTGATCTTCGCCCAGCGCCATCCGTGCGATGTCGTGCTGAGCGGGTTCATGCAGGGGTTCGCGCTCAACGACGCAATGGCTTGCTTCCTCGACCTCGCGCTAGCCGCGCAGTTCTACGACACCGCCATGGGCCTGTTCTGGAAGGCGCGCGAGCTCCTGCCACTGAATGTCCGCACCCTGGTCTATGAGGAGCTCATCGCGGACCCCGAGGCTTCGCTCAAGCCGATCATTGCCTTTCTCGGCTTGGAGTGGCGGCCGGAGCTGCTCGACCACCGAGCGACGGCGATTGCGCGCGGGGCAATCAGCACGCCGAGCTACGATCAGGTCGTCAGGCCGCTGAGCAAGACGCCGAGCGGGCGGTGGCGGCGCTATCGGGAACAGTTGGAGCCGGTGCTCCCGGTGCTGCTGCCATGGGCCGAGCGGCTCGGCTACGCCGACTGACCGGAATCGGACTACATTTGTAGCGCCTGTTCGTTTCCGGACACGGCCGGACGCCACGCCGGCGCCCCGGGTTGGCGAAATTCACCAACCGACAGCGGATTTCGCCGACAATCGCGTCATGCAAGATCTCGCCACCACTGAAAATACAGGACGAATTCCAATTGGCACGATCCCTGCAGTGATTGGAACACGGGCCCGATGGTCGGGTCCAAAGAAGCAAAAAGGGATTTCCAATGTACGCGACTCTCACCCCCGTCCGCACCGCTGCCACGGCGTTCGCCGGTGCCTTCATCACCGCGCTGCTGTTCGTGTCGGCCGCGACCTCGCTGCCGATCGCCTGAGCCGACGCGATCGAGGGACACTTGAAATGAACCAACGTTTCCTGATCAACCGGCGCGACGCCAAGGTCATGGGCGTCGCCGCCGGCCTTGCCGACTACACCGGGATCGATCCGACCCTCATCCGGCTCGGCTTGGTTGCCCTGACCCTGGTGACCGGGCCGGTGATGATCTTTTTCTATCTCCTGACGGGGCTGCTCGCGCCGAACCAATAGGCGCGAGCCGCTCTTCCCCGCCGCCGCTGGGCAGTGCATCTTCGGCGCCATGGCCGGCCCCTTCAATCTGCAGCGGTTCATCGATGCGCAGGCGACGGATTTCCCGACCGCGCTCGAGGAGCTTCGCTCGGGATCGAAGCGAAGCCACTGGATGTGGTATATCTTCCCCCAGCTCAAAGGCCTCGGCCGCACCGCGACGGCGCAATTCTACGGCATCGGCTCGATCGACGAGGCACGCGCCTATCTCGCTCACCCCGTGCTCGGTGCGCGGCTGCGCGAGTCCGTCGCCGGACTGATGGCGTGGGCCGGACGGAAGCCCGCCGAGCAGATCCTCGGCCCGGTCGACACAATGAAGCTGAGGTCGTGCCTGACGCTATTCGAAGCAGCCTCCGGAGACCGCTCGTTCGGGCACGCCATCGACGCTTTTTTCGACGGTCGGCGCGACGACGTGACGCTGAGGTTGCTGACGAAGCTCTAGCGTTCCCACGCTGGCGGCGAACCTTCACCTGCGATAGTGAGCACGCCGAAGGAGGACCGTCATGCGCAAGCTCATGTTCGCCGTCGTCGCAGCCGCCACTTTGTCCAGCCCGTCGTTCGCCGCCTTGAAGGTCGGGGCCAAGGCGCCCGACTTCACCACCACCGGGGCGATCGGCGGGAAGGAGTTCAAGCTCCACCTCGCCCAGCAGCTGAAGAAGGGGCCGGTGGTCCTTTATTTCTTCCCCAAGGCCTTCACCAGCGGTTGCACCGCCGAAGCGCACGCCTTCAGCGAATCGATCGCCACCTTCAAGAAAGCCGGGGCGCAGGTCGTCGGCATGTCGGCGGACGATCTCAAGACGCTGCACGACTTCTCGGCCAAGGAATGCCGCAGCGCGTTTCCGGTCGCGACCGCAACGCCCGCGATTCAGAAGGCTTATGACGTGGCCTGGGCCGCCCATCCCGGCATCACCACCAGGACGTCCTACGTCATCGGGCGGAATGGCAAGATCGTGATGGTCCACGACGACCTCGATTTCAGCCAGCATGTCGCCAAGACGCTGGCGGCCGTGAAGTCGCTGCAACATTAATTTTGCGGCCACCTGTTTGACAGAACGGAACCGTTACGGCGGACGAGCGCTTTGGCTCGGCTGTAACGATTAGACAGGGGACAAAGGATGAGGATCACTACCACGCTCGCGATCGCGGTCGGCCTGGCGGCGCTTGCCGCGTGCAAGCAGAGCCCGCAGGAAAACGTCGCGGATAATATCGAGGCGAACGGCCAGAACGCGGCTGAAAATATCACCGACACCGCCAACAATACCGCCGAAAATATCACCGACGCGGCCAACAACCAGGCGGCAGCGGTTGAGAATTCGGCTGAGAATAAGGCTGATGCGGTCCGCAACGCGGCCGACAACAGCACGGACAACAAAACGCACTAGCTTTCACGCGAGAGCACGCGTTGGAAAGGGGCGCCTTCTTATGAGGGCGCCCTTTTTTCGTGCCGACGAAGTAAATCGCGGCACTAGCCCCCTTAACCAAAGTAAAGATTCATCCTCGCTTCATCCCAAAGCGAAACCGGCTCGCCGTTAGTATTGTATTAACCATTTACCTCAATGTTTCGTTTCGGCTGCATAAATGTTCTCGTGCGCGCTGGGGAAACCGGCGATGTGCCGGGGAGGGAAACAGATGCGACATCCGTTGCTGATGCGCGCGTTACTGGGAAGTGCCGGCCTTGCGGCGTGCATTACCTTGTTGTCCGAAGTCGCGCGCGCCGCCGAGGCCGCGGATGGACGGCCGGTTATCGTATCCGCCGCCACCCCGCCCAATTTCGCTGGGACGATGGCAGTCGCGGTGAAGCCGACGCGCTATCTCGACAATTGGGAGCGCGCGCGGCGCGATGCCCGCAGGAACCCGGTGCTTTTGCACCTCATCGCTCCTGCTCGCGAACTCTTTCCCGACCAGCAGATCTACTATGTCCAGGCCGCGGTGCCGCGCCTGATTCACTGGCGCTCCGACGCGACCGAATGGGGTCAGCACGATTATTGGGCGAGCGCCGACGAGACGCTCCAGCACGGTTTCGGCGATGACGAGGACCGGGCCATCGTCAAGATGCAGGCGCTGCTCGCGCTCGGCTTCTCGCCGCGCGACCTCTACCTGACGATGGGCAAGGATCGCGTCGGCGGGCCGGAGACCGTGCTCATCGTCCGCTACAATCACACCTATTACGTGCTCGACGATACCGACGGGCGTCCGTACCCAGCCGCGCGCCGGCCCGAATTCACCCCGATGCTGACCTTCGGCTACGGCGGCAGCTGGATTCACGGCTATCCGCGCACCGCCGCTGGCAAGACCCCCGCTCCTACCGTCGCGGTGTCCGCCGCGTCAGCGATCGGCGGTCAATAGTTCGGCTGGTTACGCTTTTCTAAGATTCGCAGGCGCACAACCCCGCTCGGGACACGGGAGCGGGAGTCGAACTTTATGGGAGCGCTCGAGCGCAGCATGGAAGCCGCCGGCCTGCCGGCCGCCGAATCCTTGCTCGACGCATTCAAGACGATCTCCGCCGCCGAGCGGCGCCGCCACGCGAGCGTGCTCAACTATTGGCTGTCGATTCGCGGCGACAAGGAGTTCCCGCCGCTCCATGACCTGGACCCGCTGGAGCTGT
>Ga0207678_10001535_pt1 | contig 21206 bp, 20 predicted proteins | sample KBSC63metaG_FD_184319 | JGI IMG/M metagenome (GOLD analysis project Ga0207678, IMG submission 184319) | Corn rhizosphere microbial communities from Kellogg Biological Station, Michigan, USA - KBS C6-3 metaG (SPAdes) (version 2) | ecosystem: Host-associated > Plants > Roots > Rhizosphere > Soil ... | reverse complement strand
ACTGAACGGTGAACGCATTTGCAGACCCCCCGGCCTCGAAACAGAGATGATTCGCAAAGGCTTAGGTCGCGCGCACGGACGCGATAGGGGCGTTAACCATGTTAAATGCAGCCGGTTGAGGGGCTGCGGCGAACCGAACCTCGTTAAATGCTTACGCTCAACCGTGGACGGCGGAGACGAGATAGTTCAGGCGCAAGTCGTCGCTGAGGTGCAGCCCGCGCGCGGGCGACCAGGCGATCCCCTCCGTGTCGAGGCATTTGAGGCCCGCCTCGGCGAGCAGCGCCTTCATCCGCTCGGGCGCGATGAACTTGTCGAAGTCGTGGGTGCCGCGGGGGATCCGGCGGAGGCCTTCGCCGACGGTGATCATCAGCAGCTTCGACCAGCCGGTCGCGTTCGGCGTCGACATGACCAGCAGCCCGCCGCTCGCAAGCCGCTTCGCAAGCGCTTTGAGGAATGCCGCGGGATCGGCGACATGCTCGATCACTTCCATTGCGGTGACGAGGTCGAACTGCCCCTCCAGCGCCTGGACGTCGCCGACGCGGTAATCGATCGCGAGCCCCATCGTCGCGGCATGGCCGCGCGCGACCGCGATCACCTCGGGCGAGGCGTCCATGCCGGTCACCTTGGCGCCGAGGCGGGCGAGCGGCTCGGCCAGCAGCCCAGCGCCGCAGCCGACGTCGAGAGCGCTCTTCCCGGCAAGCGGCTTGAGCGACCGCTCGTCGAGCGCCCAATGCTGGTCGGCCTGGTCCCGGATATAAGCCAGCCGCACCGGGTTGAGCTTGTGAAGCATCGCTTCCGAGCCGTTCGGATCCCACCAGTCGCCCGCATGGCTTGCGAACTGCGCGATCTCTTCAGGAACGACGCTTGTGCGTGTTTCGGCCATGGCGCCTCCTTGCCCTGAACGCTTGCAAAGGGAAAGCGAGGCGTGTGTTGCATGGATGATGGATGATTTTCATCTCGAGGAGGGCTCGCTTCGCTGCGAAGCCGTTTCGCTGAGCGAGATCGCCGAAGCGGTGGGGACCCCGGTCTACGTCTATTCTGCCGCCGCCATGTGCCGCCAGGTCGATCGGTTTCGCCACGCGCTCGATCCGCTCGGCAACCCGCTGATCGCCTATTCGGTGAAGGCCAATTCCAACGCGGCGGTGGTGGCAACGCTCGCTCGAGCAGGACTGGGCGCCGACATCGTTTCGGGTGGCGAATATCGGCGAGCCATCGCGGCAGGCGTAAAGCCGGAATGCGTCGTCTTTTCCGGTGTCGGCAAGACCGAAGCCGAAATGCGGCTCGCGCTCCACGGCGGACTCTTTCAGTTCAACATCGAATCGTTCGAGGAAGCCGTGACGCTTTCGACCGTGGCCTCGTCGATGGGGATGACGGCGCCGGCGGCCTTTCGCATCAACCCGGGCGTCGGCGGCGGCGGTCACGCGAAGATCACGACGGGGGCCGCCGAGAACAAGTTCGGCATCCCCATCCATGATGCGCTCGATTTCTATGCGCGCGCGTCGGGCCTTGCTGGACTGCAGCTCCAGGGCGTCGCGGTCCACATCGGAAGCCAGCTCTCGAGTCTCGAACCATTCGAACAGGCATTCACGAAGATCGGCGAGCTGATCCGCGCGCTGCGTTCCAATGGGCACAGCATTGCGACAGCCGATCTGGGCGGCGGACTCGGCGTTCCGTACAACCCCGATCTCCCGCCCCCGCCGAGCCCGGAAGATTATGGAGCGATGGTTTGCCGGATAACGCGCGATTGGAATGCCCGGCTGTTGTTCGAGCCGGGCCGGTTGATCGTGGGCAACGCCGGCGTGCTCCTGTCGCGGGTCATTCGCGTCAAGCCGGGTGCCGGGAGCCCCTTCGTCATTGTCGACGCCGCGATGAACGACCTGATGCGGCCTGCGCTTTACGAGGCATGGCACAAGATCGACGCAGTCCAGCCGGCTGGTGGCCACTGGTCCGCCAACGTCGTCGGCCCTGTCTGCGAGACCGGAGACACGTTCGCGACGGCGCGGAAGATGGACCGCGTCGGGGCCGGCGATCTCGTCGCGTTCCGCACTGCGGGCGCTTACGCGGCGACGATGTCGGGCACCTACAATTCGCGGCCGCTGACGCCCGAGGTGCTCGTGCAGGGCGGCCGGTGGGCCGTCGTGCGGCCGCGAGTGGACGTCGAGGCCCTGATCGCCGCCGACTCGATTCCCGACTGGCTCGACAGTTGCGCGGCAGACTCCAGCGTCTAAAGCGCGCGAACCATGCCTCGCATCGTGATGAAGTTCGGCGGAACGTCGATGGCCGGGATCGAGCGGATCCGGAACGTCGCGGCACGCGTGCGCCGCGAGGCGGATGCCGGCAACGAAGTGCTGGTCGTCGTTTCGGCGATGGCGGGAGAGACCGACCGGCTCGTGCAACTGTGCCGCGAGGCCGCCGCGCTCCACGACCCAAAGGAGTATGACGTCGTCGTCGCCAGCGGCGAGCAGGTGACGGCCGGCCTCCTCGCGATGACGCTTCAGAACACGGGGCTGAACGCACGCAGCTTCATGGGCTGGCAGCTGGTCAAGGCCTCGGGAATCCACGGCAACGCCCGTGTCGAAAAGATCGAGAGCGCGACTCTCGACGAAGCGCTTAGCGCGGGGACGGTCGCCGTGATTCCCGGCTTCCAGGGCGTTTCGGACGATGGACGGCTCGCGACTTTGGGTCGCGGCGGCTCCGACACCAGCGCCGTCGCGATCGCTGCTGGCGTCAAGGCGGACCGCTGCGACATCTACACCGACGTCGACGGCGTCTACACGACCGATCCACGCATCGTGCCCAGGGCGCGAAAGCTCGCCGCGATCACGTTCGAGGAAATGCTCGAGCTTGCGGGGGTCGGCGCGAAAGTGCTTCAGCCGCGCTCGGTCGGGCTGGCGATGCGCGAGAACCTTCCGCTGCGCGTGCTCTCGGCCTTCGAGGACCTCCCCGGAACGCGCGTGGTTGCGGAGCTTTCAGGAGCGGACATGGAAAGAAACGAGATCGCGGGGATCGCTGCCGACCGGAACGAAGCGCGGATCACCTTGACCGGAATCGCCGACAAGCCGGGAACGGTCTCCGCGGTGCTAGGGCCGCTCGCCGACGCGGGAATCAGCTTTGACATGGTCGTTCACGCGGCGACGCAAGGCAGTGATGCCAGCGACCTCAACTTCACTGTGCCCCGCGCCAACCTCGCCAAGGCGGAGGCGGTCATCGAGGAGCACAGGCACGAGATCGGTTACGGCGACCTTCTGACCGACGACGCGGTCGCCAAGGTCAGCATCGTCGGCGTCGGCATCCGCTCCAATCCGCAACTTGCGGCAAGGATGTTCGAAACGCTTGCCGAGCGGGGCATCAACCTGCTCGCGATCTCGACCTCCGAAATCAAGGTGAGCGCGCTGGTCGCGGAGAGCGAGCTCGAACTCGCGGTACGCGTCCTCCACACTGCCTTCGGGCTCGACGCGGAGAAAGCTGCATGAGCGGCGAGGGCATCATTCCGGAGCCGCGCGCGGTCCATCCGGGCGCCGGTCATGCGCGGCTCAAGGAGCTGATGGATCGAGGCGCCGAGTTCCTCGGCTGCGAATGGGCGATCATGGGTGGCGCAATGAGCTGGGTCAGCGAGCGCAACCTCGTCTCCGCCCTCTCCAACGCCGGGGCGTTCGGAGTGATCGCCTGCGGGGCGATGTCGCCCGAGCTTCTCGATACCGAGATTGCCGGGACCAAGGCACGGACGGATCGGCCGTTCGGAGTCAACCTCATCACCATGCATCCGCAGCTGTCGGAGCTGATCGACACCTGCGTGAAGCATGACGTCGGCCACGTCGTCCTCGCCGGCGGCCTTCCGCCCGGCTGGGCGATCGACAAGGTGAAGGCAAGCGGCGCGAAGCTCATGGCCTTCGCCCCCGCGCTCGCGCTCGCAAAGAAGCTGATGCGCTCCAAAGTCGACGCTCTCGTGATCGAAGGCATGGAGGCGGGCGGTCACATCGGGCCGGTTTCGACGTCGGTCTTGGCGCAGGAAATCCTGCCCAACGTCGCGCACGACATCCCTGTGTTCATCGCCGGCGGGATCGGCCGCGGCGAGGCAATTGCCGCCTATCTCGAAATGGGCGCAGTCGGCGTGCAACTCGGGACCCGCTTCGTCTGCGCCAACGAAAGCATCGCCCACCCCAATTTCAAGAAGGCCTTCATCCGTGCCGCGGCGCGCGACGCGATCCTGTCGGTCCAGATCGACCCGCGCCTTCCGGTGATCCCCGTGCGCGCGCTCAGGAACGCCGAGACCGAGCGTTTCGCCGCCAAGCAGCGCGAGGTTGCCGATCAGCTGGACAAGCAGTCGATCGAGATGGCCGAGGCCCAGCTCCAGATCGAGCATTATTGGGCCGGTGCGCTCCGCCGAGCTGTGATCGACGGCGACATCGAGACGGGGTCGGTCATGGCCGGTCAGTCGGTTGGGATGGTCAACCGCGAGGAGCCGGTCGCCGCCATCATCCAGGAGTTGGTCGACGAAGCTGCCGCGGCGCTGGAGAGCAGGGGCTAGCTCGCCGGAAGCTGTCCGCGAAGCGCGGCCCAGCGCTGCTCGAACTGCGCCAGCGCCGCCGACAAGGTCGCGAAACCGCGAAGCTCATCCGGCGACGGCGCGCCGTCCGCGCTCTCCACCGCGCTTCCAAGCGCGTCGAGACGGTCGGAGACTCCGAGAAGCGTCGCGGCGTCGCTGCTTCCCAGCACCGGCGGCGGCGCGCCGACCACGGCCTCGATCTGCTGGACCGCAGCCGGGTTTGCCTTCAACTTCTCTTTCAGGAAATCCGCTTCCTTCAGCATCGAGTGAGCGCGTACCCGCGCCTGCTCGACCTGCTGCGCCAGCCGGAGCTGGGCGTCGAAATCGGCCTGGCTGACCGGTACCCTGGGGTCGGGGCGGATCTCGAACGGTGCTCGCAACTGCTTGCCGTCGACGTCCAGTTCGACGGTATATTCGCCGGGGGACGCCCAAGGGCCTTCGAAGCTGCGGTCGTCCTTGAAGGCTGCCGGAGCCGCATAATGGAGGTCCCAGACGAAGCGGTGATGCCCGGGCGTTGCCGCGGGTGGAGTCGGCTGGACGACCCATTCGGGCGCGACGGCGAGCTTCGACAGGTCGATCGGCTTCACCGGGTCCGCACTGCTGAAGCTGTTCACCACCGCACCGGTCGAATCGAGGATGCGGATCGTGACGGGGTTGGTTGGGGCTGAGGCGAGGACATAGTCGAAATAGGCGCCGAGCGGCGGGTTTGGCGCCATCGGCTCGTCCTTCGGCATCGGCGTACCGGTGAAGCCGGGCTCGTTGACGCGGATCGCGGTGGCGACCGGATAAAGCCGTGTCGCCATCGCCGGCGCCACCGCCAGCGAACGCAGCGGGACGATATCGTCCATGACGTAGAAACCGCGGCCGTGAGTCGCGATCACCAGGTCGTTCGCGTGTACGGTGATGTCGCGCACCGAGGTCGTCGGAAGGCCGGTCTGGAGCGGTTGCCAATTGTCACCATCGTCGAACGAGACGAACAGCCCGCGCTCGGTTCCGGCATACAGAAGCCCGCGCGCCACCGGGTCCTCGCGGACGACATTGACCGAACTTGGACCGCTGGAATTGGGCAGCCCGTTGTCGATTTCCTGCCAGGTGCGGCCGCCGTCGCGGGTTCGGAGGATGTGCGGTCCCTGGTCTTCGATCCGGTGCCGGTCGATCGCCGCATAAGCGACGTTCGGGTCGAAATGCGACGGCTCGATGGTTCCGACCTTCGACCAGGGCGTGAGCTGCCTCGGAGTGACGTTCTGCCAGTGCGCCCCCTCGTCGCTAGTGCGCCAGATGAGGCCGTCGTCGGTGCCCGCCCAGATGAGGCCGTCCTGCAGGCCCGACGGGCCGATGTCATAGACGACGCCCCGTTGCGGGCCCTTGGCGGAGGCATCGTCAGCGGTCGCCGCGTCAACGTTGGCCGGTACCGTCAGGGTCTGGCGGGTGAGGTCGGGACTGATCGGCGCCCAGGTCTGCCCGCCATCCATCGTTTTCCAGATCCGCTGGTTGGCAAAGAAGAGCGCATGCTCGCGCTTCCCCCAGGTCAGCGGAAGCGTCCACGTGCCGCGGTAATTGCCGGGAAAGGCGAGCGTCGGATCGACGTTGCGGGTCTGACCGGATTTCAGATCGAGCCGATCGACCCGGCCTCCGTAGACGATATCCGGATCACGTGGATCGGGCGCGATTTCATCGCTTTCCCCGCCCGCGGTGACCTCGTGGAAATCGGTCATGTTGATGCCGTCGAAATGGCTGTCGTTGCGACTCGGGACCGATGCGGCCCCCGAATCCTGCTGCGCTCCGTAGATCCGATAGGGATAACGATTGTCGGTGCTGACGTGGTAGAATTGACCGGTCGGCTGGTTGAACCAGCTGCTCCACGTCTCGCCACCGTTCACGGTCACCAAGGCGCCCTGGTCGACGCCCAGGATGCGGCGATCAGGATTGTTCGGGTCGATCCACATCGTGTGGAAGTCGTCGCCGGTCGGATCGCCTTTTAGCGGGATGAAATTGGCGCCGCCATCGTCCGAGCGGAGTACGATCGTGTCGTTGACCCAGACCTGGTCGGCGTTTTTTGGATTCGCGTCGATCTCGCCGAAATACCAGCCGCGGCTGGTGATGCGCTTGTCGCTGGTCATTTTCCGCCAGGTCGCGCCGCTGTCGTCGGAGCGGTAGAGGCCCGCCTCCTTGCCGTCCGCAAGCACGTAAACCCGGTGCGGCTTTGCGGGCGAGGTGGCGATCCCCAGCCGTGCGACCGAGGCCGGGAAGCCGTGGCCCCTCACCTGATGCCACGTGCGGCCACCGTCAGCCGATCTATAGAGGCCGCTGCCCGGCCCGTTCGATGGCGGATAGACGTTCCACGGCGGACGGCGGGTCTGCCACATGGCGGCATAAACGACATTCGGACTCCCTGGCTCGAACGCCAGGTCGATCGCGCCGGTATCGGCGTCCTTGTAGAGGGTCTTGGTCCAGTGCCTGCCGCCGTCGATCGAACGGAACACGCCGCGCTCCGTATTCGGCCCGTAGGGATGGCCGAGGGCGGCGACGAGGACGACATTCGGGTTCTTTGGATCGACGATGATCCGCCCGATCTGTTGCGTGTCGGAAAGCCCGGTGGATTGCCAGCTCTTGCCGCCGTCGGAGGACCGGAAGATGCCGATGCCCTGCGCGATGTCCGAGCGCATGTCAGCTTCGCCGCTGCCGACGTAAATCACTTTGGGATTGGAGCGCGCGATCGCGATGGCACCGATCGAACCGACATTGACGTCATCGAAAATCGGCGACCAACTCCGGCCCGCGTCGTCCGTCCGCCAGACACCGCCGTTGACCGAACCGAAATAGAAGCGCCGTGAGTCGTTGGGATCGCCGGCGACCGCAAGCACGCGTCCGCCGCGGAACGGACCGGCCGATCGCCAGTGCAGATCCTGGAACAGGCTCGGGTCGACAGTCGCGGCCTCGGCCAGCGACGCCGAAGCGAGAAGCGAGATCGTGAGCAGGCGGCGTGCGGACTTGGTGAGATGCATTGGCTGTACCCTGGGAGAGTCGCGGTCACCGTAGTCATGTCGCGACCGGGCGCAAACCCGCGTCTCCTGCGTGACAGCGACGCGCCCCATCTGATAGCGCTGCACCATGCCACCGCCGACCGCCGCCGCTTCCGCTCGCGAGATCCTGACCGGTCTCCACGAGATCATGGCCGGCCGCGGGACGGCGCAGCCGAAGCTCGACAAGGTCGTCGATCTCGTTGCCGAGAAGATGCGGAGCGAGGTGTGTTCGATCTATCTCCTGCGCGATAACAAGCTCGAGCTCTTCGCAACCCACGGCCTTCGCAAGGAAGCGGTGCACGTCACCCGACTCAAGCTTGGCGAGGGCCTGGTCGGAACGATCGCGGCCGAAGGGCGAATCCTCAACCTCGCCGAAGCCGCCGGACATCACGAATTCGTCTACCGGCCGGAAACGGGCGAGGAGCGCTTCCACAGCTTCGCCGGTGTCCCGATCATCTATCGCGAGACCCCGATCGGAGTCCTTTCCGTCCAGCATTCGGAACCGCGCCGCTACGCCGACGTCGAGATCGAAGCTCTGCAGACGGTGGCGATGGTGTTGTCGGAGCTCATTGCCGGAGCCCGCCTCGTCGATGGCGCGCGGCGTGGACGTTTGCGCAGCGCCGGACCGCTTCGGCTGATGGGCCTGAAACTCGTCGCCGGAATGGCCAAGGGGCAGGCCGTCTTCCACGAACCGCGAGTGATCGTTGAGCACACCGTTGCAGAGGATATCGAGGCCGAGCGCGACCGCGTCTACGGCGCTTTCCGCAAAATGCGCGAGCAGATCGATAATCTGGCCCGCGAGGCGGAGTTCGGCGCAGCCGGCGAGCATGAGGAAATCATCGAGACCTACCGCATGTTCGCTTACGACGAGGGCTGGTCGCGGCGAATCAACGAAGCGATCGACTCCGGCCTCACCGCCGAAGCGGCGATCGAGCGTGTGCAGCAGCGAACCCGGGCGCGGATGCGCGAGATCGACGATCCGTTGCTCGCAGAGCGCATGCACGACCTCGAGGACTTGTCGAACCGCCTGCTGAGGATCGTGTCCGGGCGGATGGGCACGGCCGCCCAAACCGGACTCACGCACGACACGGTCCTGATCGCGCGCAATCTCGGCCCCGCCGAGCTTCTCGAATACGACCGGCGCCGCCTCAAGGCCGTGGTCCTCGAGGAGGGCTCGCTCACGTCGCACATGGTCATCGTCGCGCGGGCCATGGGCGTGCCCGTCATCGGCCGCCTTCCGGGCGTGCGCCACATCGTCGAGGAAGGGGATAGCGTTCTCGTCGACGGCGACAACGGCAGCGTCATGATCCGTCCGTCGAAGGCACTTCTGACCGGCTTTGAGCAGCGCATGGCGCTGAGCAAGAAGAAGCGCGCGCAATTCGATGCGGTGCGGGCGCTCCCGGCCAAGACGACGGACGGCGTCCAGATCAGTGTGATGATGAACGCCGGTCTTGCCGAGGATGCCGCTTCGCTCGACCTCACCGGCGCCGACGGGATCGGCTTGTTCCGGACCGAGTTCCAGTTCCTGGTTTCCGCCACGATGCCCGGCCGGGAAAGCCAGCTGCGGCTCTACAAGCGGGTTCTCGATGCCGCGGGCGACAAGCCCGTCGTTTTCAGGACGCTCGATATCGGCGGCGACAAGGCGCTCCCCTATCTTACCAACGATGCGGAGGAGGCGGAGAATCCATCGATGGGGTGGCGGGCGCTGAGGCTGTCGCTCGACCGCTCGACGTTGATGAAGGCGCAGGCGCGCGCGCTGATCCAGGCGGCTGCGGAGCGAAAGCTTCGAGTGATGTTCCCGATGGTTTCGGAACCGTGGGAATATGACCAGGCCCGCACCCTCTTCGAAGCCCAGGTGCAATGGGCGGAACACGGAAACCGTCCGGTCCCGTCGCGGATCGAATTCGGGGCGATGCTGGAAGTGCCGTCGCTCGCCGAGCAGCTCGATCTCCTCCTGCCGCGGGTGGATTTCCTCTCGATCGGCACCAACGACCTCACCCAGTTCCTGTTTGCAGCGGACCGCGGCGACCCGCGCCTCGCAGAGCGTTACGACTGGCTTAGCCCGTCGATCCTACGGTTCCTCAAGCGCGTGCTCGATGCGGCGAGGGCGGCGAAGAAGCCGGTCCGCATTTGCGGAGAAATGAGTGGCCGGCCGCTCGAATGCATGGCCCTGATCGGTCTCGGCGCGGAGAATTTCTCGATCACGCCCGCCGCCGTCGGGCCGATCAAGGCGATGGTGCGCTCGCTCGACGCAGCCGCGATCCGGGCGCGAATGGAGCAATGGCTTGCAAAGCCGCCGAACGATCTTCGCAAGGCCCTTTCGGATTGGGCGCGCCGCCACAAGGTCGCGGTCTGATATCGGCGGTTGACAGCCTGCCGGGGGCCTTCGAAACTCGGTTTCGGAAGAAGGATGAGGAATGGACGAAGAGACTGAAGCGACCGGACTTCTTACTGCAGGACAGCGGCTCCGTGCTGCCCGCGAGGAGAAAGGCCTCAGCCTTGAAAATGTCGCGTCCGAAACGCGGATTCCGCAGCGGCATCTCGAGAGCCTTGAGACGGGCGATTGGGATCGATTGCCGGCGCCGACCTACACCATTGGATTCGCCAAAAGCTATGCCAGTGCCGTCGGGCTCGACCGTGCCGATATCGGCGAGCAGCTCCGCGAAGAAATGGGCGGTACGCGCCCGGACAGCTCGACCGTGGAGCATTTCGAACCCGCCGACCCGGCTCGGAGCATGCCGCGATGGCTGGTGTTATCTGCGGCCGTCGCGATCCTCGTCATCGTGCTTGTCTTCGCCTGGATCAGGAACCGTTCGGTCAGCGAGCAGCCGGCCGAAACCGCACAGCAGCAGCCCGCGCAGCAGGCATCCACCGGTGCACACACGACGCCGCCGCCCACGCAACAGCAAGCGGCGCGGGGGCCTGTTGTCCTCACCGCGACTGCTCCGGCCTGGATCCGCGTCAGCGATCAGGGGAAGACGCTGTTCGAGGGCGTGCTGCAGCCGGGCCAGACCTTCCAGGTCCCGCCAGCGGCGACCGCGCCGATCCTGCGGGCGGGCGCCCCCGAAGCGCTTCGGATTAACGTCGGCAACGCTGTAGCACCCCCAGTCGGACCAGCAGGAAAGGTCGCCGATCATGTCAGCCTCCTGCCGGCCGACCTGATGAAGGGGCCTGCGCAGCAGCCCGCCGCACAGCCGGCGCCGTCGCAAGCGGCGACGCAAAATTCGCTGGCGCAGTAGATTCATCCGAGCGTAAGCTGGCAGCCTGCAAAATAGGCTAATCAGTTGAAGATGGTGGGGGATTTCATGACCGCGCATTGGCGCATCGCTTTTCCAGCCGCGGCCATTCTCGGGGTTGCAGTGACTCCGGCTCTGGCGCAGCGGCCGCCGAGCCCGGAACAGCGGATCGCGATTCTCGAACAGCAGGTCGCTGCAAGCCAGGCTACAGCGCTGAGGCTCGAACAGCGGCTCAACGCGATCGATACGCAGCTTCAGCAGCTGATCAACCAGGGCGAGGTTAACGGACACCGCGCGAGCGAGCTCGAATCGCAGATCACCTCTCTTCGCAACGACGTGAACAGCCGGCTGACGGCGCTCGAGTCGCGGCCGGCTGTCCAGCCGCAGTCCAGCGACTTCGGAGACAGCGCTTCGGCTGCACCGGATTCGGATTCCAAGCCCATCCGAACGACCGTTGCGTCGACCCAGGAGAGCGCTGGCAAGGCGCCAGACACAATGGACGCGGCCGCATCCGATCCCGGTGAAGAGGCCTATTCGCAAGGGTTTCGCCTGTGGCGCGACGGCAAGTACGACCAAGCGATCACCGCCTTGCGCGCCTTCCTTTCCGGCTTCCCGAACCATCGGCGGGCCAGCTTTGCCCGCAACCTCATTGGCCGTGCCCTTCTCGACAAGGGCGATCTCCGCCCGGCCGCGGAGGCGTTGCTTGCCAATTACCGCAAGGACCCCAAGGGCGAGCGCGCGCCCGACAGCCTCTATTATCTCGGCCAGGCGCTGATGCAGCTCAAGCAGCCCGGGCAGGCATGCAAGGCCTACGGCGAGCTGGAGGATGTTTACGGCGCCTCCGTTCGACCCGATCTCAAGGCGCTCGTGACCAAGGGCAAGGCCGACGCCAACTGCTCTTGATCGGACACTCGTCGGTCGTTTCGCCGCCGAGCTCGACCGGCTCGTTCCAGCCGGCGCAAGGATCGGGATCGCCGTCTCCGGAGGACCGGACAGCCTTGCGCTTCTGTTGTTGGCATCCGTTGTCCGTGGCGGCGAAATCACGGCCGCGACCGTGAATCATGGCCTGCGCCCCGAGTCCCGGTCCGAAGCCGCAATGGTCGCCGGCCTCTGCGATCAGCTTCACGTCCCGCATTCGACGCTGACCGCGCAATGGAAGCGCAAGCCCCAAACGGCGATCCAGGAGCGCGCTCGGATTGAGCGCTACAAGCTCCTAGGCGAGTGGGCATCGCGGCTCGGTCTCGCCGCGGTGGTCACAGCGCATCATCTCGATGACCAGGTGGAGACGTTGGTGATGCGGCTCAATCGCGGAGCCGGTGCTCGCGGGCTTGCGGGAATGCGGGCTGTTAGCGCGATGCCGGGCGGAAAGAGCAACATCGCGTTGATCCGACCGCTGCTGGGCTGGCGGCGCTCGGCACTCGTCGGGATCTGCGAGGCCGCCGGACTGACGCCCGTCGACGATCCGAGCAACCGCGAAGAGCGGTTCGAACGCGTGCGGATTCGCAACGGACTCGGCGAGGCGAATTGGCTGGACGTGGACGGAATTGGCCGGAGTGCGCGCAATCTCGCAGAGGCCGATGCCGCGCTCGATTGGGCGGCCGAAATTCAATGGAAGCGGCAGGTATCGCACTCGGCGACGTCAATCAGCTACTCGCCGGCGGCGCCAATGGAAATTCGCAGGCGAGTGGTCCAGCGGGCTGTCGCTTCACTGGCGACCGAGGGAAGAGCCGTACCCCTGCGCGGGCCCGAGCTCGACCGGCTGGTTAGCGCGCTGTCCCAAGGCCAAACGACGACGCTTCGCGGCGTTCTCTGTGCCGGCGGAGATATCTGGCGCTTCTCTCCTGCGCCGCGCAGGCGAACCCGCCCGCAGCCATAAGGCTTGCCGAGCGTTCTTGCGGCCATGCCGTCGTCGGTCATCCGCAGCTTCGATTATTGTCCCGACACGCGACAGCTGACCGTCGAGTTCGTGACCGGCCGCCGCTACGTTTATTCCGGAGTGCCGCTTGACGAAGCCGAGGCGATGCAGCTCGCTTTTGCGAAGGGCGTCTTCTTCAACAAGAGGATTCGCGGCCGCTTCCCCTGGCGGGAAGTCGCTTAATAGCCGGGCCCGGTGCTCTCCGGCGGCGGAGCGGCTTCCTTGTTCGCGTCTCGCGCTTCCGCCTTTGCCCGGTCGATCATGTTCTGGAGACAGCCGGTGTAGCCGCCCGGGCCAACGGCCGAACAACTTTGGATGCCCGTCCGGCCGACATATTCGAAACTTTTCGCTTTCTGGGACCAGCTCTGGCGGCTCTGGAGCGGGCCCGTCTGCCGGTACCGCTCCGGAATCCGGTAGCGTTCGCTCTCCGGCTTGCGCGCGCAGACGACGATCGCGTCGTCCGTCGAGCGCGGGCAGGGGTCGTTCCCGTAGACGATGATCTCGGCGATTTTCACGTCGCCACTGTCTTGCGCATGGGCTGGAATGGAAACCGCCGCCAAGCCGGCGGCAGCAGAGGCTGTAGCCGCGAGGGAGATCAGAAGCTTGTTCATGGTCAAGAACCTTTCACGGCAAGAGCGGCCAGGGAGCCTCGCTGTTCCCCTAGATTCGCTTCGACAACCCGATTGCGACACGACATGCCGCGCGGATCGCACCCGTCAATAGGGGATAGCCCGGTGCGCGCTCCGCCCCGGCCGCGCGGGCGGTATCGCGATGCTCGATTTCCTCTTCGCGGAACTCGGCGATGTCAGCGGAAAGCTCCGGATCGTCGCTTCCAAGCGAATCGAGTTGCCGCTTGTAGTGGCGGTCGATCTCGGTCTCGATCGCGTCGGTGCAGGCCATGGCCGCCTCCTCTCCGATCAGCGCCGTTCCGGCCCCGAGAGCAAAACCCGCGACGTTCCACAGGGGCTGGAGCACCGTCGGTCGCACGCGCCGCTCGGTCATCAGATGATCGAAGCGCTTGAGATGGCGCTGTTCCTGCATCGCCATCCGCGAAACGAGCTTGGCGGCGGGGGAATCCGCCGGGAGCACCGCGAGCTGCCCTGCGTAAATCCTGGTCGCTCCATATTCGCCCGCCTGATCGACGCGGAGCATCGACGAGCCGTCCGCGCGCTTCTGCCCCGGGCGCCACGGGCCGGTCATCGCGCCCGCCTCCCGGACAGAGTGAGCCAGCTGATGACCGCGGCCCCGCCAAGGGAGAAAATCGCGTTCCAGCCGGCCAGGGACACGCCGAAGAGGGACCATTGAACCTGGTCGCAACGGATGAGCGGAACGGCCATCAGTTGCTTGAGCATCTCCTGCGTGCTCGCGGCTTTCACGGTCGAGGTGCAGGTCGTGAAGCCTTCGAAAACCTTGAGTTCGACGCCGGCGTGATAGACGCCGATCAGGCCTGATATCGCGATTCCAAGAGCCGCCAGGAGGGTCAGCGTCCGCGATCGCTGCGATGCCGCCGGCGCGGTGAAGGCAGCAGCCGCCAGCAGGATCGCCGCGGCGTGGGGATAGCGCTGCCACCAGCACATCTCGCACGGGAAGAGGCCGCCGACATACTGGAACGCATAGGCGCCGCCGAGCAACGCGGCCGGAAGCAGCAGGGCGATGAGGCGGCCGGCCTGCACCCGCCCCACTGGACTCGAGCCGTGCGAAGAGCCGAGCGTCGCTTCAACCATCCCCGGTTCCCTAGCGCTTCGAGCGTGACTTGCCACCGGCCGAGGACGCGACCGCGGCCGGCGTGGAGAGCCGCTTCAGCGTATTGAGCGCGTAGTAAAGCTGGAAGTCCTTGATTCCCTGCTTTTTTAACTCTTCGGCCGAAGCGCTGAACCGCGGGTCCTTGGAGGTGTCGTCCTCCTCCAGAAGTTCGTCGGTCGCCCTGGCCTGTGCGAGCAGGTGCCGCCGAAGGTCGGCTTCGCGAACCACCGGCCGGTCCTTGTAATCGGGGTCGGACAGCTGCGGGACGGCGATGTCGGGGCGGATCCCGCCGGCCTGAACCGATCGGCCCGACGGCGTGTAGTAGCGCGCCGTCGTCAAGCGCAACGCGCTGTCGGGGCCGGTCTGCACGACGGTCTGAACGCTGCCCTTGCCGAAGCTCGTCTCTCCCATGACAAGCGCGCGCCGCTGGTCCTGGAGGGCTCCGGCGACGATCTCGGCCGCCGAAGCCGTGCCGGCATCGACGAGGACGATCACGGGCAAACCGTGGGTCATGTCGCCTGGCTTGGCATAGTAGCGCTCGATGTCCGTCTTCTCGCGACCGCGCTGCGATACGATCTCGCCGCGATTGAGGAAGTCGTCGCTGATGTCGACGGCCTGGTCGAGCAGCCCGCCCGGGTTCGAGCGGAGGTCCAGGATATAGCCGAGCGGATGGCCGCCCGTCGCCTTGTCGATAGCCGTCAGCGCCGCCTTCGTTTCCTCCGCCGAGTTGCCGGAGAAGGTGTTGATTCGAAGCACCGCGACTCCATCCTTGATCTCCCACTTCACCGGCTTGAGCTCGATCCGCTCGCGAATCAGCGAGACGTCGAACGGCTTGTCCCGGCCGGGACGAACGATGGTCAGCTTGATCGGGGTTCCAGGCGCGCCGCGCATCTTGTCCACCGCCTCGTCCAGCGATCCGCCATAGACAAGTTGTCCGTCGATATGGGTGATATAGTCGCCGGACTTGATGCCGGCGCGCCACGCCGGCGTATCCTCGGTCGGCGCGATCACCTTCACGGCGCCGTCCTCAACCGTGACGGTCAGGCCAAGGCCGCCGTAATTACCGTCGGTCGTCGTCTTCAGAGTCTCGAAGTCGCTCCCTTCCATATAGGACGAGTGCGGATCGAGCGCCGACAGCATGCCGTCGATCGCGCCCTTGATGAGCGTATGATCGTCAACGGGGTCGACGTAATTCGCCTTCACCCGCTCATACACGCTCATGAATTTTTCGAGCTCCTGGTAATTGGCCACGTCGGCGGCGGCGAGCGAGCTCGTCGTCACCGGCACCAACGCAAGCGCTCCGACCAGGACGAGCGGAGGGAGGAGTTTGTGAATAGTCTTCATGATGAATGCCTTGGGTCGCGTCGCGATGGAGATTAGCCGCCTTTGGGGGCATTTGACAGCACCCCAGATGAACCTGCGATGAGAGCTGGAGAGACCGGTCCCCCGTCGTGCTGGAGCTGCACTCCAACGGGGCCGAGCGCGACGCCCAGCGGCTCGCCGATACGCACGATCATCCCCTTGCGCAGCTTCGAGCCGGCATTGACGATGACCGACTTCCACCCGCCGCCATGGTCGATGATGACGAGTCCGTCATAATCGCGGAATGGACCGGCGAAGAGGACCGTCCCGTCGGCAGGCGCGACCAGAGGAACGCCCCTGCGCGTTGCCAATGTCGTTCCGCGCGAGCGCACGCCGTTTGCGCTCACCGCCCCCATTCCGTCGATGACTGGCGCGTCGGAGGGCAGCTCATAGGCGAAGGGCGGGACCGGCGCGCCACCGCCTGGCGGTACGGGCGCGGGCCCGAGTGCCGCGAGGTCGCTCGCGAGCTGTCTCGACGCGCCGGCGGACTGGGCGTTTTCCCGCACCGCCGCGAACCGCTCTTCGCTTGCCAGGGCGATGTCCCCCGCGCCGAGAGCCTGCGATCCGCGTTTGCCGGCGAGCGCGATCGCCTCCTGCTCGAGGGCAGCGAGAGCATTGCGGCGCTCGTGAAGCTCATCGCGGGTCGCGGCCATCCGCTCGCGTGCCGCTATCGCCTGCCGCTCCAGTCCGGTCTGGCGTTGCAGCTCGGCGGAAAGCGCCGTTGTTCGCTCGCGGACAACCGGCGCAGTCGCCGAGACGAGCAGCCGTAGCCTCACCAGATCGTCGATCGAGCCGGAATCCGCGAGCAGAAGCAGGGGCGGCCGCCGCGACGCGAGGACGAGGCCCGCCAGAAGCGAGCTCACCGGCGCTTGCTCGGCCGCCAGCCGCTGGCGCTGGAGCGAGAGGCGGGTCTGAAGGAGCAAGGCCTCGGCATCGGCGGCACTTATCCGCGCTTCCGCGGCTTCGATGGCCTGTGCGGCGGCGAGCTGCCGAGCGCGCAGGCGGGTTACCTCGTCGCGAGCCTCGGCGGCCGCTTTCTCCAGCCGTTTCTGTTCCGCGACTGCCGCCGCGGCGTCGTTTCGCGCCTGCTGGAGCTGGACGTCGACGGGGATCTGCTCGGGCTGGACGGGAGCGCTTGCCGCGATTGTCGCGGTCCCGAAGGCCAGGAGCAGAGCAATCGCGACGCGAACCATGGCTCAACCCTCCCGATGATACGGATGGTTGGCAAGGATCGACGTCGCTCTGAACAATTGCTCGGCAAGCATCGCGCGGACGAGCAGATGCGGCCAGGTCGCGGGACCGAACGACAGCAGCAGGTCCGCCTGTGCCCGGTCCGCCCCCTCGTGGCCGTCGGCGGCACCGATCGAAAAGCGTGTCTCGCGCTTGCCGCCGTCGCGCCAGGCTTCGAGTTTCCGGGCAAGCTCGGTCGAGGACAGCGCGGTCCCGCGTTCGTCCAGAAGCACTGAGATGCTCGATGGCGGAAGCGGCGGCGCGGCGCGACCGGAATCGGGAAGCTCGGTCAGCTTCACTGGCCACGCGATGCGCTTCAGATAGCGTTCGACCAGTTCGGATTCCGGGGAACGACCGATCTTGCCGCGAGCGACGATATGAAGGAGCAGCTTACCGTCCGCCGATCGACGTCGCCGCATTATACGGCCATCCAACGACCTCCAGGAAGCCGTCATAGATGGTCTTGGCTGCTTCGGCGATCGCGCTCGGACGGTTGCTGCCGCCGCGCGCGAAGATCGCGACCGCGATCCTGTGGCCGTTCGGCAGGGTAATGAACCCGACATCGTCGGTGAGGCCGTTCAGCGTCCCGGTCTTGTGCTGGACCAGGGTGCCATCGGGAAGCAGGGACTTCATCCGGTTCCTGCCGGTCATGCACTGCGCCATGAGATCAAGCAGGTAATTCTTGCTCCACGGCTTCAGCAACTCACCCTTGTCGAGCCGTTTGAGGAAGGTCGCGAAAGCCAGCGGCGTTGCGGAATCGCGGGTGTCATAGAGGTCGCGCTTGTCGCTGAGCAGCTGCGCAATGGTGCGGTCGATGCGAAGCCCATCGACGTTGTGGAAGTCGAGCCACTTCTGAACCGTGTCCGGACCGCCGAGGTTGCGGAGGAGGAGATCGGTGGCATGGTTGTCGCTGTGGACCAGCATCCGCTTCATCAGCGACGCGGCCGAGAGCCCGCTGATCGTGTCGTCGAGCGAACGGTCGCCCTTTTCGACGTAGGAGAGATAGGTGGCGGCGACTGCGACCTTGACCGTGCTTGCCATCGGATAATGCCGATTGCCGCGCACGCTGACATATTCGCCAGTGTTGAGATCTATCGCGGCAATGCCGACGTCCGCCGTCTTCGACGTGACCAGCATCGACAGCTGTTGCTGCACCGCGTGGTATAGCGATCCTTCCGCAGCCGCAGCCGGCTGCGCGAGGAACGCCAGAAAACAGAATAGAAGACCAGTCAGTAGTCGCATCGCTCACCCACCCTGAGCTGTTGCAGTCACCCTTTCATCCCCAAAGGCCCACATTCGCTCCAAATTGTAAAAACTTCTTACTTCGGGACGGAAGAGATGGACGATGACGTCGTCGGCATCGATTAGCACCCAGTCCGCCGCGGGCAACCCTTCGATTCTAACAGATTTTCCGAACTCCTGTTTGATTTTTTCAGCAAGCTTGGTCGCCATCGCCGCGACCTGCCTGGTCGAGCGCCCGGAAGCGATCACCATATGATCGGCGATGCTGGACTTGCCCTCCAGAGGAATGGTCGTAATTTCAACGGCCTGGTCGTCGTCTAGCGACTTGAGGACAAGCTGGTGGAGCTTTTCGACGTCGACCGCATCGCGGCCATTGACGGCGGGTTCGGCGGGATGGTCGGGCAAGGCGTCTCCTTAATCTGATGCAGCGCCGCCGCCGTCCGGGCTCCCGGAGCGAGGTCGGCGATGCCAGTCGGGATGAAGCGCGCGCAAGGCGGTGGCGGAGGTGGTGTTGGTCGGCAGGCTTAGGAACAAGAGCGCCGGTGGACCCCACTCCGTCCAATGTTTCGCCTGGCTTTCCGGGTGGACGAACCGCGAAAGCCAGCCCGTCGCGCGCGCCGCGCGGGCGGCCTCATCATAACCGGGCCTAGGAAGTACCGCAATTGGAAGGAGTTGCGCAATGAGCCGCCAATCCTTCCAGCGATGGAATTGTGCAACGGCATCGGCACCCATCAGCCAGATGAACCTCTCGTCGGGACAAGCGCGTATCAGCGCTTGTAACGTGTCGATAGTGTAACGGGTCCCGGCCTGCCGCTCGAAGTCGCTGACCCGGATCGGCGTGCCGACCGCCGTGGCCTCGGCCGAGGAAAACCGCGCATCGTAGGGCGCCATGTCCGTTGCGCCCTCCTTCAGTGGATTGCCGGGGGAGACGAGCCACCACAATTCGTCCAGGCCGAGCGCGTCGATCGCCGCAAGGCTCAACTGCCGGTGCCCCTCGTGCGCGGGGTTGAACGATCCGCCGAGGAGCCCGATGCGCTTCATGTCCGAAGGCTAGCACGCGGCTTCGTGTCGGCATAATGTTGCCGCAGCGATTGGGGGAACGATGCCGGATCTTGAGGCCGTAGGCGACGCACTCACCGGAGCGATGCTCGGACGCGCGGTCGAGCCGAAAGCGGGCGAAGCTGCCGAAGGGCACACCGAAGAGCGCAATTGCCTCAATTGCGGCACTGCGCTCGCCGGCGAGTATTGCTATCGCTGCGGGCAAAGGGCGCATGTCCACCGGACCTTGGCCGCTTTCTGGCACGATCTCGTCCACGGCGTCTTCCACTTCGAAGGCAAGATCTGGCACACGCTGCCGCTTCTCGCCTGGAAGCCCGGCGAGCTTACCCGCCGCTATATCGAGGGACAGCGCGCGCGTTTCGTGTCTCCGATCGCGCTCTTCCTGTTCTGTGTGTTCATTACCTTCGCGGTCGTGGGGCTCACCAGCGGCACGATGCACGCCTCCGCCCAGGCGAGAGCCGATGCTGCGAAGGAGCTTTCGAAGGACCAGACCAAGCTGACCGTGTTGCAAGGCAAGAGGGTCGGTGCGACTGGAGTGGAAGCAGCCGCGCTCGACAAGAAGATCAACAGTCTCAAGGGCGAGATGACGGCTCTGCAAGCCGTCAAGGACGGGAAGATCGACCCGGGGACCTTCAAGATCCAGAGCGACTGGCTCGGCGGGATCGACGAAGATCTCGGCAACGCTGCGAAGAACCCGGAGCTGCTTTTCTACAAGATCAAGACCAACGCCTATAAATTCAGCTGGGCGCTGATCCCGATCTCCGTGCCGTTCGTCTGGCTCCTGTTCCCCTTCAGCCGCCGGTTCCGGCTGTACGATCACACGGTTTTCGTCACTTATTCGCTGTGCTTCATGATGCTGCTGCTCTCGGTGTCGTCGCTGGTGGGCCTCGTGTCGGACGGCATCGCGGGCCTCGCCTTCTTCGTGCCGCCGTTCCACATGTACCGACAGCTCAAGGGCACCTACGGCCTTCGCAGGGGTGCCGCGCTGTGGCGCACCGGTCTCCTGACAATCTTCGCGTTCATTGCGATCAGCCTGTTCGGAAGCCTGCTCGTCGCGCTGGGCGCGTTCGACTAAGCCCCCGCCGTCGCTGGGCCGCCGATGGCGCCGGGCTTCTTCCGCTTGGCTTTCGGGATGGAAGAGCCGGCCGCCGGAATTGCCGCGCCGGTTGGGCCACCGCGATCGATCGACTCGCCTTCCATCAGCGCCCTGATCTCCTCGCCGGACAGAGTCTCATATTCGAGAAGTGCCTGAGCGAGGGTCTCGAGCTGATCGCGATTGTCGTTGAGGCAGGTCTTCGCCTTGTCATAAGCATCGTCGACCAGCCGCCGGATTTCCTTGTCGATCAATTGCGCGGTCTCGTTCGACATCTGCCGGGTGCGGTTGACCGAATAGCCGAGGAACACCTCTTCCTCCGGCTCCGCATATTGCAGTGGACCCAGCTCATCGGAGAGGCCCCAGCGGGTCACCATATCGCGCGCAAGACCAGTGGCATATTGGATGTCCGAGGCCGCGCCCGACGAAACCTTGGCGTATCCGAAGATCAACTCCTCGGCTACTCGGCCGCCCATGGCGACGGCGAGGTTCGCGTACATCTTGTCGCGGTGGTAGCTGTAGCTGTCGCGTTCCGGCAGCCGCATGACCATGCCCAGCGCGCGGCCGCGCGGGATGATGGTGGCCTTGTGAATGGGGTCCGACGCTTCCTCGTGAAGGGCGACGACGGCGTGGCCGGCCTCGTGATAGGCGGTCATGCGCTTCTCGTCCTCGGTCATCACCATGGACTTGCGCTCGGTGCCCATCAGCACCTTGTCCTTCGCCTCCTCGAACTCGTGCATGGCGACGAGGCGCTTGC
>Ga0207678_10001531_pt1 | contig 21219 bp, 16 predicted proteins | sample KBSC63metaG_FD_184319 | JGI IMG/M metagenome (GOLD analysis project Ga0207678, IMG submission 184319) | Corn rhizosphere microbial communities from Kellogg Biological Station, Michigan, USA - KBS C6-3 metaG (SPAdes) (version 2) | ecosystem: Host-associated > Plants > Roots > Rhizosphere > Soil ... | reverse complement strand
TGGGGTGGTCGACCATGGTCCAAACAGCGGACTCGGGGCATCCGGAGCGCCTGTGGTATCTCAGCGTCCTCGTAGTGGGATTCATTGGGGCCTGTCTGGCACGGCTGAAGGCGCCACGATTGGCCGTCACGTTGTTTGCGATGGCGGCGACGCTTGCGCTGATTACCGTGATGCTGCCTTCGGGCGCGCCGCCCGATATGGCGCGGAGAATGGCCATCGGGCATGGTGTCTACGTGGCGTTGTTCATCGCGTCAGGTCTGATGTTCCGGCACGCAAGTCTGGCGGGATCGAAGTAAGACCGAGGCCGCTTGCAAATCGGCTTCCGATTCGTCTTCAGCAAACCGGGTTCTTTCCGCAGTCTGGTCTTGCGGCTATTCCTGGTAGAAGCCGGTGGTGCTGGGTCTGCCTTTCTGGCGTTTGGGTTTGGCGGGGATGCCTACGGAGACGGTGGCTGGGGGGACGGGTCTGGTGGCAACGGCCATGGCTCCGAGCATGGCGTCTTCGCCGACGTTGGCGCCGGCCAGGACCGTGCCGTGGTAGGTGACGCGGGCGCGGGGACCCAGCTCCGTGACGCGGTTGGTGATGTCGGCCTGGGTGTTGATGTCGTGGGTGTGGGAGTAGATGTTGGCGTAGTCGCTGACGCTGGTGCCTTCGTGAAGGATGATCTCGCCGCGGTCGTCGAGCATCACGTTCTTGTGGATGGTGCAGCGGTCTTCGATGGTGAGGTTGTAGCCGAAGGTGAACTCGACGTTGTGGAAGATCTTAACACTCTTGCCGAGGTGGCGGAAGATGTGGCGTCCCAACATGCAGCGGAAGCGGAAGCCAAGCCAGTGGTTGAGGCCGAGCGGGGAGCGGTCGAACATCTGCCAGAACCAGATGAGGGGCTTGCGGAGAGCGTACTGTTCGGGGTTGACGTCGCCGTAGTACTCGGGTTCGAGGGTGACGTTGCGCGGGTCGAAGGACTGGGCCAGGACGTGGGTGGCGAGGTCCGTGGTGAGGGCCGTCTGGACGCGGCTGCCGTGGGCGCGGCCGAGATAGATCTGCACCAGCTCGTCGCGGACGATGTCGGAGCGGCGGTCGGGTGACTGGTGGCGGGTGAAGTCGTCGTTGAGCTGGGCGAGCCAGCGGCGATAGATGGCTTCGGCTTCGGCGGTGGGCTTGAGTTCGCGGTAGGTGTGGATGGCCATGCGGGTGTCCTCCGGTGAAGCTGGTTCGTGGTGGCCTATTCTATGGCGAAGACGGCGTAAACGGTAGCGGATTTCGAGATCTTTTCTGGAGCGATGGCGAGTGGTTTCAAGTTGACCTTGCTTGCGCTCAGGGATGCACTCTCGGTGGCGAGCCCTCCGAAGCCAAAGAGGCCGCGGGGAGGGGTCTGGTTGCTTGCATATACGAGCGCACCGAGTTTGCTCTTTAGTCCTCGTGCGTAGCGCTCAGCGATTTTCTGTGCGTGAGCCAAAGCTTTATCAGCGGCTGCACCTTCGAGCGCTTCATCGTTATCGAGTTTCCAGACGATGTTTCCGCTGTCGTTTGCGCCCGCTGTGATCGCGGTATGGAGGGTATCGGCGGCTGAGGTTGCAGGAACAGTCACGGTCCAGGATTGAGAGAAACGGAAGCGGATGCCCTTGGCATATCGTGGCTTATCGTCATCGTCGATGGCGGTAAGGCTCTGCTGTGCGCTCTCAATGGCATCCTGCTTGATACCTGCTTTGTGGAGCGTGTCGATGATGGCGTTGGAGGTTCGAGTTGCATCGGCATAGGTCTGATTCTGGTCAACACCATATGTTGTAAACCCCACCGTGATCGCTGCAATATCCGCGACAACCTGTGCTTCATCCGTTGCGGTGACGGCTATAGTACGGTTCTCTTTGTTGACTGTGATGGTTTGGGCAATCGAGTGCAATGTTGTACCGCAGAGGGCGAGGACGAAAAGGCAACGGATCTTCAATGGTCTTCTCCATACTCCGTAGAGTGCGCACTCATAGTAAGACCCGTTACGCGTTTCAGGAAACAGTGGCACTATTCAATGGCGAAGATGGCGTGAACGGTGGCAGTTTTTTCAATCTGTCGGGGATTGATGGCCAGGGGTTCGACCTTTTCCATGGCTCCCGCTGCCATGGAGCGCATCGCCATGGGGCGGATGGGGGCGGCCTGGACCTCGTTGCTGGCGTAGAGGAGTGCGCCTAGTTTGGTGCTGAGGCTCGTGGCCATCTGCTCGGCCTGGGCGCGGGCGCGCTGGAGGGCTTTGGCGGCGGCCTGGGCCTCAGGGGCGTTCTCGTCCTTGAAGCTCCAGTCGATCTGGCCGGACTGGTTGGCTCCGGCTTTGACGGCGAGGTCGAGGGTCTTGGCGGCGTCGTTGGCGGGGACGCGGACGGTCCAGCTCTGCGTGACCTGGAACTGGCGCTGGGCCTTCTCGGCCGGGGTGAGTTTTTCGATCTGGTAGGGCTGGACGGGGGAGACGTTCTGGTTCTCGCTCTCGATGGTGTCGTTGGGAATGCCGGCGGCGGTGAGGGCCTTGACGATGCCGTTGGACAGGCGGGAGCCGGTGGCGTAGGCTCCGTTGCTGTCGGGACCGTAGGCGATGAAGCCAATGTGGACGGTGGCTGTGTCGGCCATGGCGGTGACCTTGTCGGTGGCGGTGACGGAGATGGTTCGGTTTTCCTTGTTGACCTGGATGGTTTGGGCGGCGGCTGGAATGACGGCGGCGAAGATGGCGAGGAGTGCGAGGGCCGGGGTGATGGCTGCGCTGCGCTTCGTGAAAGAGAGGAAGTTCATCCGGTGTTCTCCTTAGGATTCTGTGATGTCGAGAAGGTCGGCGAGCGTCGCTTTGTGCTTTGGCTTCGCGGCGAGCTTCTGTTTGGGGTCGGTCAGGACGCGCTCCGGCGGCGGCGTGCCGATGCGGGCGCGGGCGTTGGCTTTGACGGCCTTGATCTTCGAAAATGTACGTTTCTTCGACTTGCTCATCGGCATCCCGGGGTTCAAAAGCTCATGTGATTATGCCTTACTCTTGCTCATCACGGCTCATGTGATGCAGGATTGCAGAGGGAAGCGGTGTACGATTCGTCCGTGACCGGTGAGGTGCAGGATGGAAGAGCGCGATTTTTTCGATGAGAAGGCAGAGCAACGGATGCATGTAATGACGTGTCCGCACTGTGGCCAACAGGGAGAGTATCAGCTGAGCTGGCTGGTGCGGCGGAAGAAGGCGCAGTTGCCGCGCGGGGCCGATGACCGCGATCGGGCTCGCTTTGCCAAGGCACAGAGCTACATGGTGCGGAGGGACGATATGGTGGGATGCAAGAATGTTCGCTGCCGGAAACGGTTCGATGTCGCGGGAATTCAGTCGGTGGCGTTTATTTAGCTGCCGCAGGAGTCTGCTTTTAGTTGGGAACGCGCTTCCTCGTTGGTTCGGAGGCGGCGTGGGCTTTACGGATGAATCGTCATTCAGGTATGCTTTCGGCTGCGGAGGCGAAGGCGTTTTTTCGCGCGCGGGTTTCGGTTGAGGGCGGCTGTGATTTAATGGAGCTAGCTGTTGCCCGGCGGGGCGACAACCTTTGAACCGAACCAATACGCGGGAGACGAGTACACACATGGCCAACACATTGCTGCCCCTGGAAGAACGGAACCTGACGCCCGACCAGGTTGAACAACTGGATAGACGCCGTCGTCGCGGTCAGACTTGCCTGACGCTGGCGTGGCAGTGCCTGATTGTGGCCTGCCTGGTGACGTTGTGGGCCGGACAGGACTGGACCCTGTCGCCGGGATGGATCAAGCCGATGGTGTACTGGGATGCGATTATGTTCCTGGGAGCACTGGTGTTTGGCGTGATGGGCGTGCGCTACCGGCGCGGGAGCACGGAGTTCCTCAGCTACTAGGCGGTTGCTGAGCCTGTCCCTGATCGATCCGGCTATCTGCGAGAGTTGTCGGAGATGCGAGCGATGCGCCTTTGAAGCGTCGTGAGCGGATGGGTTCGGATGGTTGATGTGACACTTGCCGCTGCGATGGGCCTCCGTTATTTGGGGATGATGGTGATTCCAGGGATGTGGGTCTCAGCTACGCTGGCTGAGCCGCGAGGCTTTTCGTGGCTCGAAGTGGGATTGCTGCTGGCTGGGATCGTGGTTTCGGCGGCGCTGTTCTTCTGGCGGTTTGGGCCCATCCTGCGGATTATCTTCCGTTCAAAAAAAGATGCGGACTTTTCGCTGCGGCCGGTTGGCCGCCGGGTGTGGGACTTCGTGTGGGAGGTGCTGTGCCAGGGCAAGGTGATTCGACAGCGGCCTCTGCCGGGGTTGGCCCATGCATTCGTGTTCTGGGGATTTCTGGCGTTCGCGCTGGTGAGCTTGAACCACATTGCGAATGGAATGCGGTTGGGGTTTCTGTCGCCTGAGAGTTCTATTGGGAAGTTCTATTTCTGGTTTGCCGCGACCTGGGCGGTGCTGGTGGCGGTGGGGATCGCCGGGCTGTTTGTGCGACGTTTTTTTGTGCGGCCGATCTGGCTGGGGAAGCTCTCGTATGAGTCGGGGTGGATTGCGTTCCTGATCTTTCTGCTGATGGTGACTTACCTGGCGGCGTTCTTTGTCGAGGACGGCGGCGTCGCAGTGAAGGCGCTGTGGTGGACGCATACGCTGACGCTGCTGGTGTTCCTGCCGCTGATTCCGCATACGAAGCATCTGCATCTGGTGATTAGCCCGTTGACGGTGTTTTTGAAGCGGGATGGATTTTCGAAGATCCCTCCGCTGAGTGGAGACGAGGACTTTGGACTGGTGGCGGGCAAGGACGTGACGCAGTTGGTGTCGCTGCAGGTATATAGCTGCGTGGAGTGTGGGCGATGCACGGAGCACTGTCCGGCAGCGAATACGGGCAAGGTACTTAATCCGAAGGAGATTATCCTCGGTGTGCGGAGCTACCTGAATGAGTTTGGGCCGTCGAGTGACATGACACTGCTGACGGATGCGCGGGTCGAGTCTCCGGATGCGTTTCCGGCGAAGTACATGAGCATGGAGGCGGCGTTTGAGTGCACGACGTGCGGGGCGTGCGAGTATCAGTGTCCGGTGGGGATTCAGCATGTGCCGATCATTGTGGGGCTGCGGCGCGGCGCGACGAACACCGGGGTTTGGGAAGACACCTATGGGACGAAGCTGTTTCTGGCGCTGGAGAAGCAGGGCAACGCGCTGGGGTTGAGTGCGACGGAGCGCGACAAGTTTATTCAGAAGCAGGCGTTCCCGATCTTCGATGGGACGCAGGAGTACTGCCTGTGGCTCGGCTGCATGGGGGGCTACGATCCGAAGGGGCGCGAGATCATCGCAGATTTTGCGCGGGTGATGGACTACCTGGGGACGACCTTCGGGGTGTTGAAGAAGGAGAAGTGTACGGGCGATCCGGCGCGGCGGCTGGGGAATGACCTGGTGTTTCAGACGCTGGCGGAGTTTGGGCTGAAGACGCTGGAGGCGGCGAAGGTGCAGAAGATTGTGTCGATCTGCCCGCACTGCGTGAGGACGATCTCGAACGATTGGCGCGAGTATGGGATTGCCCCGGAGATCGAGCATCACTCGGAGTTCATGGCTCGACATAAGGACCGGCTGCCGAAGCAGGGTTCTGGAGAGAGCATCGTCTATCACGATCCTTGCTATCTGGGGCGGTATCGCGATGTGTACGAGCAGCCGCGGGATATTGTTTCGCTCGCTGGAGAGTTGGTCGAGGCTCCGCGTTCGCATGAGCGTAGCTTCTGTTGCGGTGCTGGCGGCGGGTTGGCGTTTCTTGGCGAAGAGAAGGGCGAGCGCGTGAGTCACGTGCGCGCGGCTGAGCTTGCGGGGACCGGGGCGCAGGTGATCGGCACGGCCTGTCCGTTCTGCAATACGATGTTTCGGGATGCGCTGCCGGCGGTCAGTGATGCTCCGCCGCAGTTGCTCGATATTGCGCAGTTGACGGCGCGAGCCTTGCCTCCGACGGACGTCGGTTCGGCGTTGGCGCAGCCGAAGAGTTGACATGAAGAGGATTTGGGACCAGATTCGAGTGAACCGATGCCAAAAGGAGAATTAGTGCAAGAGAACAGCGCGATTGTTCGAAGTTTTATCGAAGAAACCATCAACCAAGGGCACATCGATTCCGCTTCACGCTTTGTCTGGGACGATGTCGTGGAGCAGGTGCCCTTTCCCGGCCAGGGGCCTGGCATTGAAGGCTTGAAGGATGTACTACGGGGCATGCGTGCTGCGTTTCCTGATATGCACTGGTCCGTCGCAGAGCAGATTGCCGAGGGCGATAAGGTGCTGACCCGGTTCGAGTGGACGGGCACACATCGCGGGGCGTTTCTCGGCGTGCCGGCGACGGGGCGGCCAGTCAAGGTCTGGGGCATGGTGATCGACCGGCTGGTGGATGGAAGGATCAAGGAGACGCGCATCCTTATGGATGCGCTTGGAATGATGATGCAGCTTGGCGTGTTTCCTCCGGGACCAAAAGCGTGATTTCTGAACCACCTCATCCTATGGTGGTTCTTCAATTCTTTGCAGCATGGAGTGTGGCGTACATGAAGATATTGGTGGCGATCAAGCAGGTGCCGGAGCGGGATGCGCAGATTCGTGTGGCCGCGGATGGCAAGTGGATCGACGAGAGCGATTTGAGCTACACGATTAATGAGCCGGACGCCTACGCTCTCGAAGAGGCGTTGCAGTTGAAGGAGAAGAATGGCGGCGAGGTGGTTGTCGTATCGGCCGGACCGGAGCGTGTGACGAGCACGCTGCGTGAGGCTCTGGCCAAGGGGGCGGACCGCGCGATTCATATCGAGGCCGACGATCTTGGGAGCCGCGATACGCTGGGTGTCGCGCAGATTCTTGCAGACGCGATGAAGGCCGAGGCGCCGGATTTGATCCTGACTGGGTTACAATCTGACGATCTTGGGCTGGGGCAGACGGGCGTAGTGCTGGCGGAGTTGCTGGGGATTCCGCATGCGACGATCATCATGCAGGTAGAGGTGGTGGGCTCGGGGTTGAAGGTGAAGCAGGAGCTGGAGGATGGCTGGTTCCAGCATGTGGAGATGCCGCTGCCTGCGCTGCTGACGATTCAGTCGGGCGGCAATAAGCTGCGCTATGCGACGCTGATGGGGATCAAGAAGGCGAAGACGAAAGAGACGAAGACGGTACAGGCTACGGCTGCGGCGACTGGGCCGGCACTGGTGCTGGACCGCGTGTATCTTCCGGAGAAGCAGAAGAAGACGGAGATGCTAACCGGGACGGCTGCGGAGGTTGCAGCGAAGATCGTCGAGAAGCTGAAGTTTGAAGTGAGGGTGCTATGAACGGTGTTCTGGTTGTGTTGGAGCAGCGTGCGGGCGTTTGGAGTCGCATGAGTTTTGAGGCGCTGGCCGCGGGGCAACAGTTGGCGGCGAAGCTGGGCGTGGACTGCTCGGCTGCGATGATGGGCGAGGGCGTGGCTGCGCTGGCTGCGGAGCTGGGCGGGAAGAAGCTGGCGAAGGTCTTTGCGGTTGAGCACGCGCTGCTGAAGGAGTATACGGCGGATGGGTATGTCGTGGTGCTCGAACAGGTGGTGAAGCAGGCTGATCCGGCGTATGTGGTGCTGCCGCACACGTATCAGGTGCGAGACTTCGCGCCGGCGCTGGCGACACGGTTTGGGTCGGTGCTGGTGAGCGATGTGATCGCCATGCATGACGGACCGGTGTTTGTGCGGCAACTGCTGCAGGGGAAGTTGAACGCGGATTACAAGCAGGCGTCGGCGGGGCCTTGCTTTGTTTCGGTGCAGGCAGGGACGTTTCGCGCAGATGCGGTTGAAGCGGGGACCGCCGCAGTGGAGACGATTGCGCCGAAGCTGGAGGCGGGGCAGATTCGCAACAAGCCTGGAGAGCGGTTCCGCGAGTCGACGCAGACTGTGGATTTGAGCGCAGCGCCGGTGATTGTTTCGGTGGGGCGGGGAATTGGCGAGCAAGAGAATATCGGCATCGTCCAGGAGCTGGCGACGGCGCTGGGTGCGGAACTGGCGGCTTCACGGCCGATCTGCGATAACGGCTGGCTGCCGATGGAGCGGCAGGTGGGGAGTTCGGGACAGACGGTCTCGCCGAAGCTGTATCTGGCGGTAGGCATCTCGGGCGCGATTCAGCACCTGGTCGGGATGAAGGGCTCGAAGGCGGTGATCGCGATCAATAAGGACGAGAATGCGCCGATCTTCGAGGTGGCGGACTATGGCGTGGTGGGAGATCTGTTCGAGGTCGTTCCGGCGCTGACTAAGGCGGTGCTGGCAGCGAAGGGGTAGGGGGAATCTCTTCGCCGTTCGCTCTCGCTTACCCAATCAGGTTCCACGGCATCCATTCTGTTAACGCGTAAATTTCGTGGTGGTTGATCGATTGCGAATTCGACGCGACTATACTGTGGACACCTGTATCTCTGTTTCTCTTGACGAGCCGACGCATAGAACTTCATCCGTAGAAACGACGCCATGGATGCCAAGATCGGCATTCATTAACTGAGCGTCCCAGAGTCGGGCATTGCTGCCGTCTCCTTGAGGACCATTCAGGACGGCGTCCCATTTGCGGAACCGATAGAGGGATCGATGCGTATAGACGGTTGGCGGCGCCAGATAAGGCAGGCCCACTCCGATGGATCGGGTTCTGCAACCAAACATCGCATAATGGGAATGACAGAGATGAACTTCATGGATTTTTTTTCGGTGGATCTTGCGTCTGATGTATTTTGGCTTTCATAAGGATCAGATTTGAAAGACAGGCGTCAGTTTGAGGTTATCGAAAGTCGTCAGATGGATCACCTGCGGGTGTTCCATGACGTTGCGCGTGCGCTGACATCGAGTTTGGAACTGGAAGAGATTCTGGGCGCCATCATGGACAAGATGGCGAAGTTCTTCGGGCCTGAACGGTGGTCGATGCTGATGGTCGACGAGGCTGCGAACGAACTTTACTACGCGATTGCGGTGGGGGAAAACGCGGAGAGCCTGAAGGGACTGCGCGTGCCGCTGGGCGAAGGAGTGGCGGGCTGGGTGGCTGCGACGGGAAATCCACTGATTGTGCCGGACGTGAAGCTGGATCAGCAATGGTCGGCGTTTGCGGCCAGCCATCCCGACCTCAATATCCACTCCATTGCCTGCGTTCCGGTACGGTCCGGGACGAAGACGCTGGGCGTTATTCAGTTACTGAACAGCAAGCTCGATCTGTTGTCGGAGTATTCGATCTCGTTTCTTCGCATTCTGTGCGACTATGCTGCGATTGCAATTCAGAATGCGCGGTCGATGACGCTGATTCAGGAGTTGACGATTACGGATGACGTGACGGGCCTCTTCAACGCCCGGCATCTGTACACGATGCTGGACGATGAGGTGAAACTGGGCAGGGTGTTCAGCCTGTTGTTTGTCGATCTCGATCACTTCAAGTCGGTGAACGACACGCACGGCCACCTGATTGGGAGCCGCTTGCTGGCGGAGGTGGGCGGCCTGATGAAGCGTTGCCTGGGGCCGAATAACGCAGCCTTTCGGTATGGCGGCGACGAATTTGTAGCGCTGCTGCCGGGGATGGGGAAGGCGGCCGCGACTGGTGCCGTCCTCGCGCTGTGCGAAGACCTGCGCTCCGCGCGCTTTCTGGAGGGTGCGGGACTTTCGCTGAGCCTGTCGGGCAGCTTTGGGTTGGCGTCATATCCGGAGGATGGTGATTCGGTGCCGACCATTCTGCGGTCGGCGGACACCATGATGTACGAGGCCAAGACGACACGGGATAATGTGGCGGTCGCGGGTAAGGGGTTGCTGGTAGAGCGGGCACGTTTGACGGCTGTGGGACGAGGATCGCGGCAGGCTGTGTCCGGGTTGTACATCGAGCGAGATCCGATGCCTCGCGCCTGAAGCGTTCGCCTTTCAAAAGCTCGGATTCCAACTTCGAAATGTGCCTTAGTTGGGGCGGCGGCGTTCCAGGGTGACGGGACGCTTTGGTTCCGGCTTGATCGCGTCACGATTCTCCGGAGCAACCGGATGCACGCCGAAGTCCCAGACGCCGAGGTTCACGGACTTATCCGAGATGACTTCCATCAGGGCGTACTCGCCGAAGTCGAGCGGCCGCGTAGGGGTGATCTTCATCCAGTGACCGCCGGGCAACATCTCTGTTGTGGTCTCGACGACATCTTCCTGAAGGTGTCCGCTGCCGAGCAGTCCGATCTGGAAGCTGGCGATCACGCGCACTCCCGTGCGCACATCTGCGCGGACGATGACATAGCGGCTGTCGGGCGAGCCTCCGCCGGGATCAGATTTGATGGCGCTGGCAGCACCGTGCGTGTCCACGGTCAGAGGCGTGCCGCCGCTCGGCGTCGTCGTTTCGTCGCCGATGCGGATGTAGAGAACAGGCGTGTCCACATGGATCTGGACGAGGGAGGTTTCGCCTTTGAGTTCGACGATCTGATGTGCGCTGGACAGAGGGTTGATCGCGGCGCGAAGGATGTTGTGAGCCGTGTTGCGGTTCAGGTCGCTATCCGTCTGGGCCAGGGGAACCAGTTCCGGAGTGCCGCGGAAGGTATCGAGAATGAGCGTGCTGTCTTCTTCCGGAAGGCGCAGATCTTTGGCCACCTCCGGGGTCAGTGCGGCGCGGTCTGCCTCTTCCTTGAGCAGTTCAGGGTCGATCGGTGGAGGCTGTCTTTGAACGCCATTGGCGTCGGTGATGGGCGCGGCGTGCTCCTGCTCCCATCGATGGGTCGCGTCAAAGTCCACGAGCGCGACCGGAACCTCTTCTTCCGCTCCACCGCGCTCGGCGCTGATGTAGCGCACCATCTTGCCGACGACGCGATAGCTCATCACGATCTGATAGCTGCCGTCCTTGAGGATGAGCCGCGTACGATGCGGCGTTGTGTCGGTTGCGGAAGAGGGTGTTTGCTGGGCTGCAGCTACACGGACCATCGGGCCGCAGAGCCAGAGGCCGGACGCGAGCAGAACAGCAGTGGTTGACATCCAACGTTTTGTCGATAGGGCAGGCATCTTCATCGTGCAATCCCATCAGTTTAGACGCAGAACGTCCTCCTCTTGCTGGCAGCGATGTCCTCACGCGGAATATAAATGGGCTGCGAGACTTCAACGAAAGCGCCGAAATCCGTTACGGACCTCTTTGCGCTCCGTGCGCACCACGTACTAAACTTCAGGGAAGGAAGAGTGGCCGAGTGGTTGATGGCTCCAGTCTTGAAAACTGGCGTACCTGAAAGGGTATCGGGGGTTCGAATCCCTCCTCTTCCGCCATATTATTTATTATCAATAGCTTGCGAGATGGTAGGGCGATGAATGTGGCGTTCCGCGGCAGTTTAGCGAAATCAATTTTGGAAATGCCACTAGAGAAAAAGCCTTAGGTTTGTGAGAGCGTGACCACTCTCCTCCCTTCTCCGACCTTGATATTTTTCTCCAAAGGGTAACTCCGGTTCTAGCCGCCGAAACCCACGCTTGGAGCCAACGCATCAACCAAGACCAAGCCACCATCGACTGGAAATTCACGCAAGAAAGCAAGACTGAAACTAAACTACGCAATCAAGCGGTCGTGACGCTAGTTCAATAAAATAGATTCCAAAGAGAACGAAGAGTGGTGGCACCACGCTCCACCACTCTATCCGTAAACCGGAATCAGAAGTAAAGTTTCGCGGCGAGTTCCACTTGACGTGAGGCGTTTCGAGTCGCTGTGATCTGCCCGGTTGAAGTTGAATTGATATTAGTAGAAGGAGCTGCGAACGTCGTGTGGTTGAAGATATTGAAAAACGACCCTCGGAACTCGAGAGATCGCGTGTCAGTGAAGTGGAATGACTTGAGAAGCGATAGGTCGAACTGTACCAACCCGTCTGCTCTGAGAGTGTTGACGCCTCCATTTCCATAGGTGTAAAGGGCAGGAATTGCAAAGGCATTCGTCCCCGCACCGCAGGAGATGTTCTTGGAATCAAAGAACCAGCAGTTGGGCTTGCGCACCAGAACCGGAGTCCCAATTACATTAGGCCGCTGGCCGGAGACGCCAGTATTCGCCTGATCACCGCTGATGGTTGGATTGAACGGAAGCCCGGACTGTAGCGTACTAATTCCCGACAGCCTCCAGTTGGAGACAGCTCCGTTTGCCAAGCGAGGAAGGTGCGCGAGAAAGGCCTTTCCTCGTCCGAACGGAAGCTCGTCGAACATGCTGGCTACGAAGTTATGCGTAATATCGTAACTGCAAGGGCCATAGTCTCGAAGCGCCGGATTTAGTCTCCGAGTACCATTGTTCGACAGGCATTTACTATAGGTATAGGCGACCAACACAGTAGCTCCAGCGAGAGAACGCGTTTCGAGCTTGGTCTGTAACGAGTTGTAGTTTGCGCTACTGGCGAAACGTGCGTAAGTAATAGGGCCCCATTGCTTTAGAGGGCGGCGAGCTTGGATAGGGCCGGGAGCAGGATCCGGATCGTTGTTTGACCACGACTGCTCCATGTGCGTCGTCTTGTTCCCCACGTAGGAGACATCGAGCGAAACTTTTGATCCAAATTGATGCTGAACCGCAAGGTTGTACTCTTCGACGTAGGTGCTCTTTACGTGTAAATCCATCGTGCTCAGGCTTGGGGTCGAGCAAGAGTTCGCTACAAATCCGAACGCGCAAGGCGCGCCCGGATTTGGATTGGCGCTAGCGATTGGCTGGCTCTGATAAAAGTCGCCGAAGGTAAGAATCGGAGTTGGCTTGGTGTTGTTCACAGCCTGCGAAGCAATGAACGGGATCGAGCCCTGTGTGTTGTTGATGGCATTGTCATCGGGGAAGACAAAGAAGATGCCAAATGCTCCACGGAACACAGTATTTCCCGTTCCTGGGCTATATGCAAAGCCGAGTCGGGGAGCAATGTCATGCGTACTCGTTGAACGAATCGTCGTGGGCAGATGTAGGTCGTCGGTAAGCGCAATACGGTCAGAGAACAGCGGATACAGTATTGGCGTTTGCGGCTGTGCGTCGATCGAAAAGTTTGAAGGAATTACGAGCTTACCTGTGGTCGGATCAAAACCAGTACCCTGCCCCTTGATCGAATTGTAAAACGGGTTGATCTCCCAACGAATGCCCATATTAATAGTGAGGTTCGACTTCGCGCGATAGTCATCCTGCACATAGAATGATTGGAAGTTTCCTGCATTACCCCACAAATTTCGGAAGTAGCTACGCGAAGAACTCAGTGGATAGCCAAGCATGAAATCTGCAAAATTGTCTCCCGAATAGTCACCGTTGAAAGTGAAGATGCCAACCGAAGTTGTTCCCGCAACATAGGTCTCTGTATTGTGGAAGTTTTCATAGCCGACGCTGATATCGTGTTTACCGCTCGAGTAATTTATATGATCTACATACTGCACCGACCGAATCTTGTTGTGCTTCGGATATTGGTTACCTCCCTGACCGTTATAGGCTGAATAATTTGAGATAGTTATGGTAGGAAAGCCTTTGACTGCATCCGGGGCGAGATCCTGAAATCCCTGGATGCCAGCTGCCGCATTGATATTTTGGCCCTGGAGAGAGCTGGTGAAGAGAAAATTGCTCCGGTAATAGGAAACCTGGGCCTCGTTGAGCAACCGCGAATTGAAAATGTGGGTTTCGCGGATGAGTGCATCTTGGCCACGGCTCCGCAGCGGGAAGCTTCCCATCGCAGGATAACCGTTCGGGTCCGTCTCACGATTGTTCGCGATTGAATAGCGGCCCATGAGCCGGTCGTTGGAGGCCAGCTGGTGATCGATACGGATGTCCCCTTGGCCAAGCTGCTGCTTGAGAGTATTGGTAAGTACGGCATGCGAGGTGGTGCCACGCACCTGGTTGGCATGTGGCATGTACTGTAGCAGATATTGCGCCTGCGGTGAGATCAGATTTGCGGGGATGATGTTTGGAACGCCGTTGCTGCTGACTTGTGCACCCGTCAACGGATTTTTGATCACCGGCAGACCTGCAGCAGTGAAGTCGCCAGCGCGCATAGCATCGCTCGGTACTATTTGGTCGAAGTTCTCTGCGGTAGTGAACAGCGTCGTCTGCATATCGAGGAAGAAAAACGTTTTGTTTTTCCAAATCGGGCCGCCGATGGCGAATCCGAATTGATTCCGATGGAGTGGCTCATCGCGTCTGTTCGACCCAGGGGCAGGAGTGTAGAAATAGTTCTTCGCATCGAAGGCATTGTTGCGGAGGAATTCATATAACGTGCCGTGAAACTCATTTGTCCCATTTTTCAATGTAGCGTTGACGATTGTAGGACTGTGGCCATAATTAGCGCCCATATTCCCGGACTGTACCTTGAACTCCTGAAGTGCATCCACATTCGGCTGAATGATCGTCCCACCAAGTTGGAACTCTGTAATATTTGCGCCGTCCAGATACCACCCTGTGGTCGAAGGAGGAAGACCGTTGACGTTCACATTCACGACGCTGGCACGAATGGACGCGCCACCTGGTTGGGTGCCTTGACCACCGGGGATGTAGCTCACTCCCGGCGTGAGCTGTGTCAGTTGCCAGAAGTTGCGGCCGTTCAAAGGCATGTTCTGGACGGTCTGCGTATTGATGACCTGACCAACTGACGAGGACGCCAGATTCAGCAACGGAACATCGCTCGCGATAACTGTTATCTTGTCCGTTACCGCGCCGGCATGGAGTACCGCATTGACCATTGCCCGCTGCGCAACCTGGAGTTCGATATCGCCGATCTGGAGAGGTGCGAAACCCTGCCGTGTGACGGCCATAGAGTAGTGGCCAACCTGAAGGTTAGAGATCGTAAATATCCCGCTGGAACCGCTTTTGACCGTGCGTTCTTCCCCAGTGCCCAGGTTCCTCGTTATTACGGTTGCGCCAGGAACAACAGCGCCCGAGTCGTCTGATACTGTTCCGACAATGGCGCCGGCAGTGGACTGTGCATATGCGGTGTGCGGTTCCGCAAAGGCAAGTAGCAGGAGTAGAAATGCTAAGAAAGTTCCCGTTTGCAAAGTACGCATCTGATGTGCTCCGTTCTTGGTCAAGTTCTTGGTCCTCTTCTGGGGAGAACGTCTGCTTGCAACAGCAAGTCCGACCAGAAGCTAGCAATGTTTAATGCCAGCTTCTCGATCAAAATTGCCACTATCACATCTCAATAAAGCACCGAGGTCAAACTCAAACGCCTAATTTTAGGAAGCGTTTCCGAGCATATCCCACCTATCGCAAAACTGTCAACAAATTGGAATGCCTGACACTCTTTGATCGTCCCCGGTGTTTCTTCCGCCAATTGGATTGTCAGTCTTCGACCAGAACGTGACCTGAAAAGTGGAGGGATCTGGATGAAGAAATAAGCGATTTTCTGTGAACAAATATCCTGTGGCGGAGTTGATCTGGAAGGTTGAGATCGGCAGGCGTTTTATCTTTCGAAAGGCGAAGTGCGCAGGCCTGGAGGTAGATCAGGCCCATCAGATGGCGCAGTTGTAGGAAGAGAGGCTGCGGCTGAAGCGTCTGAAGGCCGACCTGACACTGACAAGAGCACGGACTAAGTTTGCGAATGCGTATCAGCGAGATCGCTCAGGCAAGAGTGCGCCATGCGTATCGCAAGATTCGCATGCTATTGAACCGCGAAGGCTGTGAGGTGGGCAAGTACTAGGTGTGGAGCATGGGCTTCGTGGCGGACCAGTTGCAGGATGGGAATCGGTTGCGCTCGTTCCTTCCGGCTCTGGACTTAAAGCGACTACCGTACGGTCAATCAACAAAAAATGAATCTACACGAATGTCCTTGGAAGACCCGCTGTAAGGCGGCACGGGTAAATTGACAGAAGAAGTAAGAGTGATATAAACATAGATTCGGAAACGGTTCCAATATGATGTCACTCAATCCCTCCCAGAAAGAGCTATATGCCGCTGACAACCACTCCTCTCAAGTCTGATAAACCTTTTCACTGCATGACCGCACTTATTACCGGTGCAAGTAGCGGCATTGGCGCAGCTACCGCCCTAGCTCTCGCGCAGCATGGCGCTTACGTTATCGTGCATTTCAACTCGCGGCAGACTGAAGCGGAGTCCATATTGAGTGAGATTCGCGCGGGCGGCGGGGACGGCGAAATTGTACAGGCCGATCTTGGGACAGATGACGGCTGGCGTGCGCTCGCAGCATTCGCCAGAGATCGCCCGATTGACATACTAGTAAACAATGCTGGCTCTCTCGTAGCGCGCACGCGCGTTCTCGATTTCACGGAGGATCTCTGGGACCGGGTGCTGACGCTCAACCTCACGAGTGCCTTCTTTCTTGCGCAGGCAGTTCTTCGTGGCATGGCGGAACGAAAGCGCGGATACATCGTGAATATCTCGTCAGTCGCTGCGCGGTTCGGTGGTGGCCTCGGCTCGCTGGCGTACTCTTCCGCAAAAGCTGCTATCTCCACTATGACAAAGGGGCTGACGAAAGAGTTTGCGCCGCAGGGAATTCGTGTCAATTGCGTCTCCCCAGGCACAATCGACACTGGGTATCATAGAGCTTTTTCTTCGGCTGAAGGGCTTGATAGCGTAAGAGCCGCCACGCCAGTCGGGAGGCTCGGTACTCCCGAAGAGATTGCTGATGCGGTCGTCTTCCTCTGCAGCGACCAGGCCAGCTTCATTCACGGCCAAGTGATAGAGATCAACGGCGGGTTCCTGATGGCTTAAGCGGTGACCGGTAGATACAAGAAAGTCCTACGTTGATATGAGCTGTTACGAAACGAAGGTCTAGGAACTTGTTGAAAAAGGCACCTGATAGTCACTTGCAGAAAAACACGTAGTGCCAGAATGCCCCAGGAACGATTTGCAGTAGTCCGGCGACCCCACAGCATCCTCAAATCTGTACCCTAAGCGAGTGTTGCAGTAGTTTTTCAACGAGCTCCTAGATGGGATGGATGAGAAATGCTTTCGCGGATGCGAGCGCATTTCTCTCTATGGACTATATCGATGATGAAGCACAAAGTCAGTGAACGCCGGAAGGAGTGAAGCCGCTTGCGGTTCACATCCGGTCTCGGGATGTCCGAGAAATGCTGTTCGGCTGATCGATTCTCAAGGAGTGGGCGAACACTCGTGAAGGTTATTCCTCTGCCGGCATCATCTGGATCTCTGGTATGGTCGCCCTGCTAGGCAACTTCGCGATATAAAGGATCATTTCCGCGACGTCCTGAGGGTGCAGCGCCTTGGCGAGGACCTCAGGAGCGAGCTTTTTCGCCCTCTTTTCCACTAACTCTGTGTTCGTGAGACCGGGACATATCACGCAGGTTCGAATTCCGTTCTGTCTCTCTTCTAGCCGGATTGCATGTGCAAGGCCAAGCATTCCCCGCTTGGATGCCTGATAAGCCGCACCGGAAAGGTCTGCCAATACCCCAGCGATCGAAGATACGTATATTAAATGCCCGGAATGTGCGGAGCGCATGGATGGCAGAACTGCGTGCGAGACGTAGAAAGCTCCATTCAAATTTGTGTCGAGGATTGAGTTCCACACATCCGGCTGCAGGCGCTCCATCGTACGTTCCGGGGTGTTTGTTCCGCATGCGTAAATGACAATGTCGATCCTTCCGAATCGCGCAAGGGTTTCGTGCGTGAGTTGTTGTACGTCCTGGAGCCTACAGGCATCAGTTTGCCTGATGGTGATATCCAATTGCTCTGTGGCCAACTCATCTTTAAGGCTTTGTAGACGGTCATAACGGCGGGCTGCTGCGACGACCCTTGCACCGTCGCGCGCAAAGAACGCAGTCGCTAATCGGCCTATCCCGCTCGAAGCCCCGACTATCAAAACTACCTGATCCTGGATGGAGACCGTCATGTTGATACCCATTTGATTGCTGAAGTTTCGCGGATCCACAAGCGATTTGTGGTAACTTGGTTTGCTCTGTCCGGGCTAGCTTGACATTGCTGAAATTGACCTTCACTCTTAGATTGGAATAATTTCGGGAGCGTTTCCAAGTATCAAATGGATTCTTGGGATTGTCAATGCGCCACGTTTTTTAGAATGGTTACTTATGTCCGCTTGATAGAGTGCCAACTAGCGCCGCCCAGACTAGCATAATGAGTCGCTAAATATTTGCAGAAGGATTTAACTTTCTCAATCATGAAACCTACTTTATCTAAGACAAAGCTACCCACTCTTCACGACGTTGCAGTTACTGCCGGAGTCACCAATGCTACTGCATCGCGCTCTCTGACGGGCGCGTATGGGGTCCATCCAGACACGCGCAAGCGGGTTACCGAGGCCGCCATCAAGCTCAACTACAAGGCGAACCGATTTGCACGTGGACTGGTTACGGGACGCTCCGACGTTATTGGCCTGATTGTCAGCGATATACGCAATTCCTACTTTGCCGAGGTAGCGCGCGGCGTAGAAGACGCTGCATATTCCGCCGGACTCGATGTCCTACTTTGCAATAGCGATCTCAATTCCACCAGGCAGATGCGCTATATCAATTCATTAATGGGGAAGCGGGTGGAAGGCATCATTATGAACTCGGTTGCAAACCTTTCGCGCGAGGACCAAACGTATATTGCCAACAGCCGAGTACCCGTCGTGCTAATCAACCACCCTGACAGATCAACGTTATTCTCCACTGTGTGTGCTGACAATGAGCGTGGTGGTGAGTTGGCCGCGGAGTGCCTCCTCGCGCATGGACATCGCCGCGTTATCCATCTGACCGGGCCAGAAAAGCACGCTAATTTCTCCAGGAGGGCCCGTGGCTTTGTCCGCGCGGTGCGCCTCTTCGGCCAATCTGCCGAAGCTTCGGTCGTGCATGGCACACATACCCTCGCCGGAGGATATGATATGGCGAAAACACTCTTCCGTCATCTTGGAAGCATCACGGGTATATCAACTGCGAGCGACACGGTTGCCTTCGGCGTTATTAAGGCTGCGATGGAGATAGGCCTCAGGATTCCAGAGGATGTTTCCATTATCGGCTTCGACGACGTTGAGCTCGCAGCCTTGGTGCATCCATCTCTCACAACCATTCGACAACCGAAATACGAGATAGGGTCTGCTGCAATCGACATTCTTCTGCGTCTTTCATCGGGCAAAGATCGAACCCCTGAGCACCGCGTACTTGGCGTCGAGTTGATCGAGCGCTCTTCTGTCAAGACTCTACGCACCCGCAATAAATCGTAGGTTACGAGTAGGTGGGACTATCCGTAGGTCTATTCAAGAGGGTCTATTTTCGACCTTGACAGAAAGGATGTTCATGTATGAGGATCATTGTCCGGAAACGATTCCTAAAATTTCTGGAGGTCGGTGCCGCAAATGCGGAATGCCCTAACTTATTGGAGACCGGTTCACCGTGCGTTTTTATCTTTGGAGCAGGCGTCTCATAACTTCTCGATCAGCAAACGCTCATCTGCATGAGCTAGTTGAAGAGCTTCCAATGAGAAAGGTTCTTGCGATCGTTGCGTATGTGGATCGGGCGGTCATCATTGCGATGTCTTCTATTTCACGACAGGACGTAATGAAGAAGGCTTCAACAATTCGGCAAGCAGTCGGATTTTGAGCAATGCCGTCGAATACCACCGACCTGCGGCTCGAAAATCCTTATTACATAAAGCCCTCTAAGTGAGGAACATGAAATTGGAGTGAGAATGGCTTCCGGAAAAGTCTGCGCACCCTACAAATTGCTTCTAGTAGTCTCGCTTGGGGTTCTCTTCCTCCCCCAAGTTTTGATCTGCCAGGGTCCGCGTGCTTTGGAGGCATCCATCGTTCGGGATGGGAAAGTGATATACACAAACAACTGCTCCGGCTGCCATGGATCGGATGGATCGGGGACGGGGCATGCTCCCAAGCTCGCAGGCAACCAAGACTTGATCGGACGTCCCCTCGGTAGGCTGCGTAATACGATTGCTGCTGGATTCCCCGCGTCTGGTATGCCTCCATTCACCAGCTTGCCACCACGGGACCTCGACGCTGTCGCAACATACGTGTACTCGCTCAATTCGCCGGCGGCGGAAGCCGCCATTCCCGGCGATGTATCGGTGGGAGGCCAGTTCTTTTGGGGACAAGGTAAGTGCGGCACTTGTCATATGGTTCACGGTATGGGATCGCCCATCGGTCCAGACCTGTCGGATGTAGGGCGCAGGATAACGGCGAAACAGATACAGGATAAGCTGTTGGCCCCGGATTTACACATCACACCTGGATACGAACTTGCTACTGTCAAGACACGCAACGGCCAGACCCTTCGTGGATTTATGCGGGACAGGTCCAATTATGACGTTCAGTTACAAGACCTCTCCGGTTCATTTCATTTCCTCCAGGCAGATGAGATAGCTTCGCTTACCGAAGAAAAGCGATCGCTGATGAAGCCCTTGACCGCCACGGCGGAGGAGTTTCAGAATCTACGGGCCTATCTGAGGCAACTGACGGGCATCGAGCCGGGTGCGTTGAAGGAACCGAACAAACAGGCCGCCGCGGAGGCTCAAAGCGTCGATTTTTCAAAAATTCTCGACCCCAAGCTGGGAGATTGGCCCACCTACAATGGCAATCTGACCGGCAACCGCTACAGCCCTTTGAAGCAGATTGATCCTTCAAATGTGAAGGCGCTCGCTCTCAAATGGATCTTTCCCATGCCCCAGCTTGGCCTGGAGGCAACGCCGCTCGTGGTCGATGGCGTCATGTACTTCTCTGGCCAGAACCAGGCCTATGCACTCGATGCCCTTACTGGACGGCAGATATGGAAATACTTTCGTCCACCCACACCAGGACTTGTAGGCGATGCATCTGTCGGAACCAACCGCGGCGTGGCTTTGCTTGGAGACAAGGTCTTCGTGGTAACAGATAACGCTCACCTTCTTGCGTTGAATCGGGTGACGGGCAGGGTGGTCTGGGAAGTTGTGATGCCCGAGCAACGTGAGCACTACGGATCAACCGTGGCTCCATTGATAATCAAGAACACCGTCATTGCCGGCGTCTCCGGCGGCGACTGGGGCATGCGCGGCTTCATCGCGTGTTACGACACCGCCACCGGCAAACTGATCTGGAGACACTGGACGCTTCCTGCAAAGGGCGAACCGGGTATTGAAACCTGGGGTAAGAATCCACCACTGCTGAGCGGTGGGGCTACCTGGTTGACTGGATCGTATGATCGCGAGACCGATACGCTCTACTGGCCGACGGGAAATCCCTATCCGGATCGTGACGATGTTGATCGTCCAGGTGACAACCTCTATACCGACTGCATCCTGGCGTTGGATCCACAAACAGGTGCGCTCAAATGGTATTACCAATTCACTCCTCATGATACGGCGGATCGTGACGCCCAGGAGCCCCCGGTCCTGATTGA
>Ga0207678_10001528_pt1 | contig 21231 bp, 16 predicted proteins | sample KBSC63metaG_FD_184319 | JGI IMG/M metagenome (GOLD analysis project Ga0207678, IMG submission 184319) | Corn rhizosphere microbial communities from Kellogg Biological Station, Michigan, USA - KBS C6-3 metaG (SPAdes) (version 2) | ecosystem: Host-associated > Plants > Roots > Rhizosphere > Soil ... | reverse complement strand
AGCGTGTAGGACGTGACTCCCTGAACCAGCGTCGCGAAGGCAACGATGCCGATGATCCAGGGGAGAAGGTCGAGGCGATGACCGTACATCACCTTGTCGATCAGGGTCTTTGTGGAGGCAGGCAGAACCAGGCCGCTGGCCCGGTTGAGAATCATCAGCAGGAAGCTGCCGCCGAGGAGCAGGCGGCGGGGCTTGGCCAGCGCCCAGACCTCAGGGAGGACCTTCTTGAGCTTGGGCTTGGGGCGCGCTGCGCTGAGATCAGCCGTGGTGGCTCGGCCCGTGCCGCGCGAGGGGCGGTCCGCCGATTTCATACCTGTACCGAAGCTGGAGTGGCCGAAGGAAGAAGACATAGCTAGAGGCAGTTTACGCTGCGGGACGGTCCATGAGGCACACCGCACGATGCATCGCAAATCGCTTGCCTTTAGATGAATTGATCCGCAGATCGATGCAATTCCTTCTCGGCGCGTTATTCGCCTGCCGGCTAGGAAAGACGCGAACGTCGCGCCGCTATGAAGGAGCGGACGCAAAACAGGACGTAGAGCAGGCAGAGCAACGACATCACAGCCTTTTCCTCCACCGCAGCAGGGTAGGGGAAGTACGCACCGCGCGAGAGCCGGAGGACGTCGATATCGGCGGGAATCATGCTCAGGAAGCCCAGCAGCGCTACCGTGACCGAGATGTGCATCCAGAGCATGCGCTTCTTCGCATTCTCCGTATTGGCCATGACGCCGAAGAAGATGAAGAAGACTCCGAGAATGCTGGGAATAAGTGCTGTTGGGTGCTCGCTGCCCGTCGCGACGTAGCCGACGATGCCGAGCAGGATGAGCAGTGTGCCAAAGCCGATGGTAAGTTTTGCCATGATGGAAAGACTCCTTGGGGTAACGACGCTGGGCGAAGTATCAGGATACTTGAAGCGCGCCTGCTCCGCGTCCTCTCATAGTCCGTCTCATGGTTTGATAGAGGAATGAAGAAGATTCTGTTGAGCTGGAGTGGAGGGAAGGATTCTGCGTGGGCGCTGCATCTGCTGCGGCAGGCAGGCGAGTTCGAAGTAGGCGGCCTGCTGACGACGGTGAACGAGCGGTTTCGGCGGGTGGCGATCCATGGGTTTCGAGAGGAGCTGCTGGACATGCAGGCCGAGAGGGCCGGGCTGCCGCTTTGGACGGTGGACCTTCCGTTTCCCTGTACAAACGAGGAGTACGAGTCGCGGATGGCTGGAGTGTGCGAACGGGCCGTGCGGGAGGGGTTTGCGGGAATCGCCTTTGGCGACCTGTTTCTGGAGGAGATTCGCGCGTACCGGGTAGCGAAGCTGGCGGGAACAGGGTTGGAGCCGGTGTTTCCGGTGTGGGGGATTCCGACCGACGTGCTGGCGGAGGAGATGATGGCGAGTGGTCTGCGGGCGACGCTGACGTGCGTCGATCCACGGAAGGTTCCGGCGGAGTTTGCGGGTCGGGAGTGGGACCGGGTGCTGCTGCGGGAGTTGCCGCAAGGGGTCGATCTCTGCGGAGAGAATGGAGAGTTCCACTCGTTCGCGTGGGACGGGCCTATGTTTTCGGGCGAGATTCCGGTGGAAGGCGGAGAACGGGTCGAGCGGGACGGTTTCGTTTATGCGGATCTGTTGAAGGCGCGGTAAGGCCCTGACGCAGCCGTGGACGAGTTACAGCGCGGCGACTCGTTTGATCTGGGCTACCACGTCTTCCGGCTTCCACTCGTTCGAGGGGAACCACTCGGCTACCTTGCCGTCCTTGCCGATCAGGACGGTAGAGAGAGAGTGATTGAGAGTCTTGCTGTCGCCGGGGGTGATGCCCACGTTGAAGAACTGCGTAATGGCGGGAAGATCCTTCTCTGATGGCGCGGCGAAGTCCCAGTGGGCAAACTTTTCGTTCGTGTACTGGCCGGTGTAGGCGCCACCGTAGCTACGCAGCACCTTCGGCGTGTCGTAGGTGGGGTCGAAGCTGATGCTGATCAGGTGCGTCTTCGCGTAGAGCGCAGGGTCGGCGGCAAGGGCCTTGTCGATGGCGGCGAAGTTGTGGCTCATGCGCGGGCAGAAGTCGGCGAGCGGGCAGCGCGTGTAAATGAACGTGACCAGCACAGCCTTGCCCTTGAACTGCTCGAAGTCGATGGTGCGGTCGCTCTGGTTGAGCAGCTTGAAGTTCGGCACGACATCGCCCGGAGTTGGGACGTGGTACTGAACTGCGGGCTTGTAGTCGGGGCGAGCCTGCGCGATGACCACGATGTTGTCGAGAACGGCGTTGTGGAAGCCGCCTTCGTCCTCGTCGACGTGAAGGGTCGCAGTGATGCGGTCGCCGGGGTGTAGCTCGCTGACGATGCTTGGGTCCTTCAGCTTGTAGGGCATGGTCATCGCTTCCATAAAGCCGGGGACGGCCTCGTGGTCGAGCGTGACGTGCGTCGCGTCGGTGCTGACGACCGTGCCGCGAAGGGTGAAGCTCTTCTGATGCATGGCCGAGCTGGCCGTTGCCGGAGCAGCCGATTTGCGGCAGCCGGTGGCGAGGCCGAGGGTAAGGCAGAGGGCGAAGACCAGAAATATGGGTGTGCGCAGCATGAAGTGCTCCTTAAACGATGATACTGGTTGAGACGGAATCTCGCGGCGGGGGTTGGTTTGGTCGAACGAGCGAAAACAGTAGCTCCCTCTCTGGGGCTCATGCACTTTGGACTGTTGCTGGCGGGATTGGGGACCGCCTTGCTCGGCCCAATTCTCCCCGTTCTGGCGGAACAGTGGACGATGCAGGACTCCCAGAGCGGCCTGCTGATGATGGCGAAGTTCTGCGGCGCGTTTCTGGGCGGCGTCAGCGTATCGCGCAACCTGAAGCGAAGCCTGCTGGTGGGAATGTTTGCCGGGGCGACCGGATTTGGCTGCTTCGCAGTCGCGCCGGGAATGGCGCTGGGGGCTGCGGCTCTCTTCGTGGGCGGCTACGGAATTGGGCAACTTATTACGGCAACCAACATCCTGGCGGGGCGAAGGTTCACGGCGCATCGCGGCTCGGCGCTGTCGCTGCTGAACTTCTCCTTCAGCCTGGGAGCGATGCTGTCTGCTCTGCTGGCTGCGTGGCTGCTGCCACTGTTTGCCCTGCGCAGTTTGCTGGAGTGCTTCGCCGCTACCTTCCTGCTTGGCGGACTGATGCTCGTGCTGGAGATGCGCGCGGCCACGGCCGAAGAGTTCGATCTGACTCCGACCCAAGCAGCACCCGAAAAAGGACTGGGCGGGCGAACGTATCTGTACTTTGCCGGGCTGCTCTTTCTATACGGCGGGCTGGAGACGTGCCTGAGCGGATGGTTGACCACGTACGCTCTGCGCTACGGGACAAGGACGCTGGCTGTCAGCGAGTACACCACGCTGCTTCTGTGGATGTCGTTGACGGTGGGTCGGGCGGGTGCTTCGGCAGTGATGCTGCGCGTAGGCGAGAAGACGGTGCAGCGCTGGGGGCTTGCTTTGGCGGCGTTGTTTACAACGGCGCTCGCGCTCGCTCATTCTGCGGGAGCGATCGCGGCGTTTGCTGTCCTGCTGGGACTGAGCCTTGCGCCATTCTTTCCCGCAACGTGGGCTCTGCTGATGGTCGAAAGACCGGCGGCTCGGCAGGCTGGAATCGTGCTCGCCGTCTCCGGGTTGGGAGCGGCGGCGTTGCCCTGGCTGATGGGCGTAGTCTCCACCCGAACCGGGTCGCTGCAAGTGGCGCTCGCACTGCCGCTGGCGGCGGCGGTGGTGCTGCTTGGGATGAGCGCGTTTTCTCCATCCGCGAAGGTTGCCATCGACTGATGATTCTCAGCCGTGTTTTCCAGTGACACCCGGCGTATAACCGAAAGATGGATGGTGCGGAGTTGCTGCCGAAGGAGATCGCTGCTGCGCTGGAACGAGGCGCGACCGTGGTGACGGGAAATCAGCGGGCCGCGAGGACCTTGCGCCATGCGTATGACCGGCACAACAGAACGCTCGGGCTCGCGAGTTGGCAACCGGCAGCGATTCTGGCGTGGGACGTGTGGACCGTTCAGTTGTGGCAGAAACTGCTGATGGATGGGCACGCATCGCGGCTGCTCCTCAACCGTACCCAGGAGCACACCCTCTGGCGAAGGGTGTTAGAAGAGGATGCCGAACGGAGCAGCCTGCGCTCCAGAGACTCGCTGGCGGAGATGGCCGCCGATGCATGGCATCCGTTGTGCCGCTATGGCGGCCAGGGGCGACTATCCGCTGCGGCGGTCAGTTCGGACACACGCGCCTTTCAGCAATGGGCCTCCGCCTTTCAGCGAAGATGCAGGGAGGGCAGGTTTCTTTCACGCGCCGAGCTGGAAGAAGCCCTGCGATCCGCGGCGAAGGCGGGGAAGCTGCGTCTGGAGGCGCGCGAGATCGCTCTCGTCGGATTTGACGGCACGACTCCGGCGCAGGCGGCGCTGATCGAAGCGACCCAGTCTGCTGGCTGCACAGTGAATGAGATTTACCTCACGGCTCCTGTCGTGAGCCGTGTGCTGACAAAAGCTGCGACCGAACAGCAGGAGATCTTTTCCGCCGCACGGTGGATTCGGCGCTTCCTTGAAGTACAGCCCGGTGCTCGGGTTGCTGTGATCGTGCCGTCACTGGAGACGCAGCGCGCCGAGATCGACCGCGTCTTTCGCGAGGTGCTCGCGCCTGAGCTACAGAACATTGCGGCGCGTGACGATCGCGCGCCCTACGAGTTTTCGCTGGGCGTCACGTTAGCGGAGACGCCGATGGTGGCTACGGCGCTGAACCTGTTGCGATGGGCTGCGCAACCTCTGCCGCTGGAGCAGGTGAGCGCCTTGCTGCTGTCGCCTCACTTCGCAGGGACAAGGGAAGAGAGCGGAGCGCGCGCGGAGTTCGATGCATTTGAACTGCGCAAGGCTAAGATTCTGCGCCCGGAGATCACGCTCGACTGGCTAAAGTCTGCGCTGGAACGGTCGCGCCGAAGGGAGCACCTGGGACGCCTGCCCAGCGTCCTCGGCGCGATGCAAAGGACCGCGGCCCATTGGCTGGAGCAGACAGACCGGCGATCCCACACGGAGTGGAGCGAGAGAATGCGTGAGCTGCTTGCAGCCGCTCACTGGGGCGCGGCCGACGTCGAAAGCAGCGTCGAATTCCAGGTCAGGGCCAAGTGGGAGAGCGCGCTCGATGAGTTGGCTACGCTGGACTTCGACGGCGACCGCGTTCCCTTCACTGAGGCGCTGGATTCACTGGAGAGGATCGCCGGCGCAACGGTGTTTGCGCCCAAGTCCCACGAGTCTCCCGTGCAGGTCATGGGCCCGCTGGAGGCTGCGGGCTCGACGTTCGACGCCGTCTGGTTTCTGCGTGCAGGCGACCTTACATGGCCGGTCGCCGCCAGCAGCAGCCCTCTTCTTCCCTGGCACCTGCAGCGCGAACTGGGGATGCCCGGAACAGACGTAGCCCGCGACAGCGAGCATGCGCGAAGGATGACGCAGCGCATCGCAGACAGCGCTGGAACGGTCCTCTTCAGCTACGCACAGGAATCGGTTGACGGCACACAGCAGGCATCGTCCGTACTGAGTGAACTGGACCTCGTTGAGATGAACATCGTCGACCTTGCAGCATGTCCGCCCGATCCGCCGCCGATTGCGATGGAGGCAACGCTGGACACGGCACGCGTGCAGGCTCTCCCGGACCGCCCCATTCGCGGAGGCGCTCAGATTCTTAAGCATCAGGCAGACTGCGGCTTTCTGGCCTTTGCCGAACACCGTCTGTGGTCGACGGGGTTGGAAACAGCGGCGCTCGGCATGGATGCTCGCGAGAGCGGTTCGGTCGTCCATCGCGCCCTCGAATATTTCTGGAGCGAGGTGCAGACGCAGAACGCGCTGCGGGCGCTGTTGCCGCTCGAACGAATCGGTCTGCTCGATCAATGCATCGTGCGTGCCCTGCGCAATGCAGCCGAGCTGACCGCGGATGCATGGGACGCGGCCTACGTCGAGATGCAGCGCGAGCGGTTGCACCGGCTGCTGGAACCCTGGCTCGAACTGGAGATGGAGCGTCCGCCCTTCGAGGTGACATTGAATGAAGAGAGCACGCGCGACGTCTCCATCGGTCCGCTGCACCTGAGCGTCCGTGTCGACCGGGTCGATCTCACTCCAGAAGGCGAGTTCATCCTCGATTACAAGACGGGTACGGCAACACAGAGCGAATGGCTGAGCGACCGGCCCGACGCGCCGCAGCTTCCGCTCTATGCCGTTCTCTCCAGCGCGGAACGCTTCTACGGCATTGCGTTCGGACTCGTACGAGCAGGCGACGAGTTGGCTCTGAAAGGGTTCGCAGCGACGGATGTCCTCCGCCCCGCACGGATGAAGATGACGACGATCGACATGCTGGCGCAGCTTGATGAGTGGCGCCGCGTGCTCGTCAACCTGGCAACAGAATTTGCTTCAGGCGAAGCGCGTGTCAGCCCGAAGGAATATCCCACGACCTGCAGCAACTGCCCGCAGCGAATCCTCTGCCGCCTCGACGCTTCCCTGCTGGAAGATGAGAGCGAGCTTGCAGCGGAGGTGGGTCGTGGCTGAGTTATTTCTCGTCCCCACCACGGAAGCGACGCCGAGCGACGCGCGGCCGCCCGACTGGCTGGCCCGGGAGCAGGCTCTCGACGTGCGACAGTCGTGGATCGTCGAAGCCCCGGCTGGCTCGGGCAAGACAGGCTTGCTGATTCAGCGATATCTGAAGCTCCTGGCCGACGAGAGCGTAGAGCAGCCGGAACAGGTTCTCGCCATCACCTATACGGTGAAGGCGACCGCCGAGATTCGCGACCGCGTCGTGGCGCAACTGCGAAGCGCGGCCGGCACGGACACGTCAACGAGTGAGTTCGAGCGGGAGACGCGGAAGCTCGCAGAGGACGTGCTGCGCCGCGATGAACTGCTGGGGTGGCGGCTGCTGGAGCACCCGCGACGCTTGAATCTGCGCACCATCGACTCCGTCTGCGGCGAGATTGCGCGCTCGCTGCCGGTGCTCTCGGGGGGCGGTGGCAGGCAGTCGCCCGTGGCGGACGCAACGCTGCTCTATCGTGAAGCAGCGCGACGAACCTTGATGCAGCTTGGCGGCACAGACTCTGCCCTGAACGAATCACTACGGACGGTCCTGCTGCATCGAGACGGCAATCTGGGGAACCTTGAGCAACTCCTCGCCGAGATGCTGGCTCTGCGCGACCAGTGGGGCGAACTGATTCCTCTCAGCGACGTCGAGCTGGACGATGCGTATCTCGATGGCACCGTTCTCCCGCAATTGCAGCGCGCGCTCGAACAGGCCGTCTGCGCCGGTTTGACGCAGCTCGCGCAGACCTTTCCCCCGACCTTCCTCGAAGAGCTGGCGACGCTGGCTGCGGAGATGGCGCACGCCGAGGGATACAACGGCGAGCCCTCGCCATTGGCCGTCTGCGCGCAGCTTCGTGGAGCGCCCGAAGAATCGGCACAGCATCTTGCACACTGGCGCGCGCTGATCCACTTGCTCACGACGAAGGATCGCAAGTGGCGAACCGGGACGGCACGCAATCATCTTCGGTTCGAGATTGAAGCGGACCACGCGGTGCGGCTGAAACATCTGATCGATCAGGTGCGCCACCGGGACGATCTGCTGACCGCCATCCAGCAGGTGAAACATCTCCCGCCCGCGGAGTATCCCCAGAGCCAGTGGCTGGTTGCGAAGGCCCTCTTCCGTGTACTTCGCCGCGCCCTCGTGGAGTTGCAGTTTGTCTTTGCGCAGCGTGGCGAGTGCGACTTCACAGAGCTTGGACTACTGGCCCGGACTGCCCTGCTGCATAGCGGCGCGGTCGACGACCTGGCTGCGGCGCTGGGAATGAAGCTGCAACATCTGCTCGTCGATGAGATGCAGGACACCTCGACCAGCCAGTATCAATTGATCGAACTGCTCACGCACGGATGGGATGGGCACAGTCAGACAGTATTTCTTGTCGGCGACCCAAAGCAGTCGATCTATCTCTTCCGTCAGGCGCGCGTCGAGCGGTTCGTGCGCACGATGTTGAACGAAAGCCTCGGCGATCTGCCCGTGGGCTGTCTCCGACTCACAGCCAACTTTCGCTCGCAGGCCAGCCTCGTCCGGCAGTTCAACGAAGACTTCTCCCTGCTCTTTCCGCGCGAGGCGAACCCAGCCAATCCGGAAGAGGTACCTTTCGTTGAAGCTGTTGCGGTGCGCGCTTCGGCCGACGACAGAGCACGTAGCGCAGTATGGCACGCGAGCGTCCTTCCTCCGGGGTTGTCCACGCACAACCTGCGAGCCGCGCGCCGCAGACAAGCGAGCCGAAACGCACAGGAGGTACGCGCCATCATCGAACAGTGGCGGGCGCGGCCTTTACCGCAAGGTCGCAGCGAGCCGTGGAAGATCGCCGTGCTGGTTCGCGGCCGCAATCTCTTAACCGAGATCGTCGCAGCCCTCAAGGGCGATGAGGCACAGGGCGCAATTCCTTTTCGCGCCGTCGATATCGAAGCGCTCGATGAGCGGCGCGAGGTGCTGGATCTGTTTGCGCTGACCCGCGCGCTGTTGCATCCGGCAGACCGCGCAGCCTGGCTGGCGATCCTCCATGCTCCGTGGTGCGGGCTCGGTTTGGCGGAGTTGCATCTGCTCGCAGGAGCCGACGAGGCCGAGTGGGCCGAGTGCTCCATGATGGACGTCATCACCCTGCGCGGAGAGTTGCTGAGCGAAGAGAGTTGCCAACGTCTCGCGCGTGTGTGGACCATTCTGAACGCGGCCGCACAGCAGCGCTCGCGCCTGACCGTGGCGCAACTTGTAGAACGAACCTGGCGATCACTTGGCGGAGACGCAGTTTTAGGCCCCGCGGAGATGACGAATGCGCGGCGCTATCTGCACCTGATTGATGAGATGGAGCAGCAAAACCGCAGGATGGATCTGGGCCTGCTCAAGCGGCGGCTCCACGATCTTTACTCCCAGCCCGACACCAGCGCAGGTGCTGTGGACCTGATGACCATTCATAGATCGAAGGGACTGGAGTGGGATGTCGTCATCGTGCCTGGCCTGGAAAAGCGCATTCCGCAAAACCGTGGCCGCCTGCTGGCCTGGGATGAGATTGACTCGGACGATGATGCCGCGGCACGAGTCGTCCTCGCCCCGATCAAGAGCAAAGGCAAAGGCTCCGAAGCGCTGAACACGTGGCTCAACGGAATCCACAGCGCTCGTGAAGCTGCCGAACAGAAGCGATTGTTTTATGTAGCCTCGACACGCGCGCGCGAAGAACTGCACCTCTTTGCCATCGCCGAAACAGCGGCTGCTGGCACGATCCGCCCTCCTGCCAGCAGCTTATTGAGGACGGCGTGGCCCGTGGCAAATCGTCATTTTGTCGCCCCCCCGCAAGCGAGCATGATAGCGCAGTCCGCGCACCCGGCTTCTTCTGCCGAAGATGAATTCGTGGGAGACCTGGCGGCAGAGGGGAGCGAACGCTCCGATCCGCGGATTCTCGAGCGTCTTCCATTGACGTTCGATCCGCAAAAGAGATGGGAGCCGACGCACCGCATCTCCTACGGGGATGAAGATATCCGTCTGGAAAGCGCGCACTTTGCGCGGCCACAGGGATCATTTGAGGCGCGAGCGTTCGGAAACGCTGTCCACGCTTTTCTCGAATTGGCCTCACAACGCCTCGCCGGTGGCGCGACGGTCGATGCCCTCCTGCGCGAGATTCCGAGTTGGACGCCACGAATCACCGCGATACTTCGCGCAGAAGGCTTGCCGCAGTCGCAGTGGGAAAAGCGCACAACGCAGGTAAAGACGGCGCTGACCCACGGGCTGCAGGATGCCGAAGGCATCTGGATTCTCGCCGCGCACGACGAGGCAGCCAGCGAGTATGCCCTGACCTCCTGGGCGGAAGGCCAGAGAAGCATCCGGATCGATCGAGTCTTTCGCGCTGGCCCGAAACCCTTGACCGATGGGAACGACTCCACGTGGATCGTGGACTACAAAACCGCAACCCACGGACGGGAAGGGATCGAAGCCTTTCTGGAAGAAGAGCGCGCCAAATACAGCGCGCAGATGGAGACCTACGCTCGCATTTTGAAGAGCCGCGCACCCGCGCGACCGATCCGCGTCGGACTTTACTACCCAATGCTGCCGAGGTTCATCTGGTGGACGACCGAATCTACTTGAGCTTCGACGTGCGCTAGGGAGTAGCCGGATTATGGCGAACGTCCGCGCCGCGAACCCAGAAGATGACGTCCTCTGCAATGTTGGTGGCATGATCGCCGACGCGTTCCAGATTGCGCGCAATGATCAGTGCGTTCAAAGACTGCGGCGTCAGCTCCGGCTTCTCTTTGATGAGCGAACTCAGCGCATAAAACGCCGCGTCGTTCATCTCGTCCACCTGATCGTCTAACTTCAGCACGGATTGAGCCAGCTCCGCATCGCCCTCGATAAAGGCCTGCAGCGCCTTGCGTATCATGGTCGCGGCCAACGAGGCGAGCTTGGGGATGTCGACGGGAAGTTCGATATTGGCGAAGGCCCCCATTTCGCGTACGCGGATGGCAATATTTACAGCCTGATCACCGACGCGCTCCAGATCGGCATTAATGCGAATGACCGACAGGATAAACCGAAGATCGATAGCCATCGGCTGCTCCATGGCCAGCAGATCAAGCGCCATCTGATCGATCTCGCGTTCGATCCGATTGATCGACGGCTCGCTGCGAAGCACCAGTTCGCAGATGCTGAGGTCGCGCTTGCTGTAGGCCTCGATGGAGCGCTGGATGGCCTGCTCCGCCATGCCCGCCATCACCAGCAGATGTTCCTTCAAATCGCCGAGGCTCTGCTGGAACTTGATACGCATCAGCCAAACCTCCCGGTAATGTAGTCCTCGGTACGCTTGTCGCGCGGATTCGTAAAGATCTTGTGCGTCGAATCGAACTCGACCATCCTTCCGTTGAGGAAGAAACCCGTGTTCTCCGCAACGCGCGCCGCCTGTTGCATATTATGCGTCACAATGACGATCGTGTACTGACTCTTCAACTGAAAGATCAGGTCCTCGATCTTCGACGTCGAAACCGGGTCCAGCGCGGAGGCAGGCTCGTCCATCAGCAACACCTCGGGATCGACGGCCAGCGCGCGCGCGATACACATGCGCTGCTGCTGCCCGCCGGAGAGGCTCGCCCCGGACTTCTTCTTCAGATCGTCCTTCACCTCGTCCCACAACGCGGACTGCTTCAGCGAGCGCTCGACCGTCTCGTCGAGAATGCGGCGGTTGCGAAATCCGTTGAGCTTCAACCCGCTGGCGACGTTGTCGTAGATCGACATCGTCGGAAAAGGATTCGGCCGCTGAAAGACCATCCCCACACGGCGGCGAATCTCCACCGGCGACGCGTCCCGGTAAATATCCACCTCGCCCATCTTGACGACGCCCGTCGCACGCGCAATGGGATTGGTTTCGTGCATCCGATTCAGGCAGCGGACAAACGTCGATTTGCCGCAGCCTGACGGCCCAATCAACGCCGTCGCATGGTTCGCCGGAATGTGCAGGTTAATGTCCTGCAGCGTATGCGTCGACCCGTACCATGCGTTCAAATCCTCGACCAGAATGCCGACTCCCACTAGCTTCCTCCCTTGAGTACGCCGCGGTTGGCATAGATGCGAACGAGCGTGACGGATACCATGATCAACACAATCAGAACCAGCGAACCGGCCCACGCCAGGCGATGCCATTCATCATAAGGGGAGATGGCATAAACATAAATCTGCAACGGCAGCGCAGCGATCGGCTCGTTCAGCTTGAAGCTCCAGAACTGGTTGCCGAAGGCCGTAAAGAGCAGCGGCGCCGTCTCTCCGGCGACACGCGCAAACGCCAGCATGCAGCCGGTAATAATGCCTGGTGACGCCGTGCGCAGGCTCACCGAAAGCACGGTCCTCCACTTCGGTACGCCAAGCCCAAGCGCCGCTTCGCGAACCGAGTGCGGCACAGTAGCCAGCATCTCTTCCGTCGTGCGCGTGATGGTCGGCACCATCATAATAGCAAGCGCGATGCCGCCCGCCAGCGCGGAAAAGTGCTTCTGCTGCATGACGACCAGCGAATAAATTGCAATGCCCATCACGATGGACGGAACCCCGTTCAACACATCGGCGGTGAAGCGCACGGCGTTGGCAAGCGCTTTGCCACGGCCAAACTCGGCAAGGTACACTCCGGCTGCGATACCAATGGGGATGCCCATCAGGCTTGCGAGAAAGAGAATGATTCCGGAGCCCAGAATCGAGTTGGCCATGCCGCCGCCCTGCTCGCCAACGGGTGCAGGGACATGAGTAAAGAAGGCAAGATTCAACGAACTCGCGCCCTTGTAGATGAGATAGAAGAGAATCGCGACAAGCGGCGCAAGCACCACGACCGTGGCAAGAATGGAAAGTCCGCCGACAAAGTAATTCGTAACCGTGCGGCGGCCTGTATTGAAGCGCATCGCCTTCGACTGAAAGTTCATCGGCGGGGGCTGGATCTGGGGCTGTGTGCTCATCGTCAGCCCACCCTTGCCGGCGCGCCGCGCGTGACAGCCCACACCATCATGCGCGCAATCGCGTTGACCACAATCGTCACCAGGAAGAGTGCCAGCCCGATCTCAATCAGCGCGCTCAGGTAAAGATCGCCCGTGGCCTCAGAAAACTCATTCGCAATCACGCTGGCCAGCGTGTAGCCCGGCGCGAACAGCGACTTGCTGATCTCAGGATGGTTGCCAATGACCATCGTGACCGCCATCGTCTCGCCCAGTGCGCGGCCCAGGCCAAGCATCACCGCACCGACGATCCCGATGCGCGAATTGCGCAGCACGCCGATGCGAATCATCTCCCACCGCGTCGCGCCCAGCGCAAGCACGCCCTCACGCTGACTGTTCGGGACCGCCGTCATGATGTCGCGCGTCAACGAAGAGATGATCGGAAGAATCATGATCGAGAGAATGATGCTGGCCGTCAGCAAGCCGACGCCGAAGTTTGGCCCACTGAACAGGCCAGTCCAGCCAAGCGTCTTCAGCAGGAAGGGTCCAATCACGTCGCGCATCAGCGGCACCAGTACGAATACGCCCCACAGCCCGTAGACGACGCTGGGAATCGCTGCCAGCAGCTCTGTGAGGAAAGAGATCGGCGCGCGCAGCGGGTGTGGGCAGAGTTCCGTAATGAAGACCGCGACGCCCAGAGCCAGAGGAACCGCAATCAGCAACGCCAGCAGAGAAGTCGCAAGCGTTCCATAGATAAACGGGAACGCGCCAAAGTCGCCGGCGACGGGGTCCCATGCCTGACGCGTGAAGAATTTCCACCCAAACTGGACCAGGCTCAGGTGCGACCGGACCACCAAAATGCTAAAAATAAAAATGACGATCGCAAAGATGCTGCATGCACAGATCGTCATCGCCGTCGCGAAGCTGCTATCGGCCAGCCGCCCGCTTCCACGCTGCTTAAGGTAGTCGCGAATCAGGGATGGAGCACTACCTGACGGCCCCGTGTCTGAAGAACCGGCTAAATCGGACGGGGGTACTGGCAACGTGTTCACCGTCTGCGATGGCCTGGGGTCTTTGTCGATAGTCATGCGGGTCGATGACACCATTTTATCCCTGTCGTCTGACTCTGCGTGCGAACCGCATCGAGCCAATAGTAACCGAGGCAGTAAACCAACGCCGCACGGAATTCTCAGCCGAAGAACTCTGCACTGAGAAAAACCGTGCGGCGCGTCCTGTTATTTCACCTGGGCAATCGTCTTTCGCACCATCTCCTGCACCTGCTTGGGCAGGGGCGCGTAAGACATGCTCGCAGCCTCTGCTTCACCGTGGTCGAGCATCCAGTACAGGAAGCCCGAGAGCGCCTGGGCCTTGGCGGGATCCGTCGACTGGACCGGAACCAGCAGCCACGTAAAGCTGGAGATCGGATAGGAAGCCTCCCCGGGTGCGTTTGTAATCGACACGCGGTAGTCGGCAGGCATCGTCGCGGCAGCGGCGGCCGCAGCGGCAGTCACGCCATCGGTCGAAGCCTTGACAAACTTACCGGCAGCATTCCGCACCGAACCGAACAGCATCTTATTCTGCACCGCATAGATCAGCTCGACGTAGCCGAAGGAATTCGGCGACTGGCGCACCATGCCGGCCACTCCTTCATTCCCCTTCTGGCCAACGCCCGTCGTGGGCCACTTCACCGAAGTTCCCTTCCCGACCTTGCTCACCCAGTCGGGGCTGACCTTCGAGAGAAAATCCGTGAAGATATAGGTCGTTCCACTTCCGTCCGAGCGATAGACCGGAAGAATCTGATTCGCCGGCAGGCTGACACCGGGGTTGTCTTTCACGATGCGCGGATCGTTCCACTTTTTGATCTTGCCCAGATAAATATCGGCAATCACATCGGGCGCAAAGTTCAGGTCCGCCGTCACGCCCGGAATGTTGTACACCGGCACCACCGCGCCCAGCACCGTGGGGATGTGGATCACCTTCACCTTCGCCTCGTTGAGCTGCTGATCGGTCATCGGACCATCGCTTGCGCCAAAGTCCACCGTCCCCTCGGAGACCTGGCGAATGCCGCCGCCTGACCCGATGGACTGATAGTTGATGTGGATCCCCGGATGAGCTGCGGCGTACTCGCTGAACCACTTCGAATAAATCGGATAAGGAAAGGTCGCTCCAGCCCCGTTCAGATTCTGCGCGCTGGACGTGTTGGCCGAAGAACCCGTCGGGGACGCGCTCTGCTTACAACCGGTGACACACATCGCAACCAACATCGTCGCAACAATTCCGTAACTCACACGTCTGGAACTCACATGCCTGGGATTCACTCGTTCCACCTCGGGACCTCTAAATTTGGATTTTGCTTGTCTCTAAGTGTCGCCCCGTTATGTTAAGCGCAGATTACAAACGGATGAATGATCCTCAAATGCTTTCGCCAGACGGACTTCCGACGGCTCCCCTGCTTCCGGCCTTCGGCAGCGTAAAAAGAAACCGGCTGCCCGCATTCAGTTCGCTCTCCGCGCGGATCGTCCCACCCTGCGTCTCGACCACATGCCGCGCAATCGCAAGCCCCAGCCCGGTGCCGCCAGACTCCCGAGACCGCGCCTTATCCACCCGGTAGAAGCGCTCGAAGATGCGCCCCAGGTGCTCCGAAGCAATCCCTGGACCAAAGTCCCGCACGCTGAACTCCACCGCACCGGCAGAGCCACCCTCCTGCCCAGGAAGATCGCGTGCGCTCACCACAACACGCGCGTGCGTCTCCCCACGAGCCTGACCATACTTGATTCCGTTCTCAATCAGATTGCTCAACACCTGCAGCGCGGCGTCCGTATCCGCAAAGACCTCGGAGCCGGTCATCTCGCCGATCTCGAGCACGGCCTCCGCATCCTGCACCAGCCCACGCATCGCCTGAACCGCATCGCGCACCAGGACGTCCGCCCGCACAGGTACAGGATGCGATTCCTGCTCAGAGGACTCGACCCGCGCCATCACCAGCAGGTCTTCTGTCAGACGGCTCATGCGCGTCGCGTTCTTCAGGATCGTCGTCAGAAACTCTCTTGCCTGCGCACTCAGCGAAGCCTCATGGTCCAGCAGCGTCTCTACGTAGCCGCTGATCGAGGTCAGCGGCGTCCGCAGCTCATGCGAAACATTCGCCACAAAGTCGCGCTGCGCCCGCTCCACCTGCTCAATACGAGTGATATCGTGCAGCACAGCAACCGCGCCTCCGCCCGGCATGGGCGAGGCGTTCACCTCGAAGATCCGTCCCGGCAGCAGCGAGGTCGAACGCCGCTCGCAGACCACACGTTCCTCCAGCGCCATGCGAACGCAGTGCAGCACATCCGGGTCGCGGATCGTCTGCACCAGGGCAAGCCCAACGCGCACCGCACCCCGGTCGTAGGTCCCGGGAATCAGCCTCCGCATGCACTGGTTGGCCCACTGGATGCGTCCCGCCGCATCGACAGCGACCACGGCGTCCTGCATGCTGTCGATCATCGCCTCCAACTCGCGTCGACTCTCGGAGGCATCCGTCAGCACACGTTCCACACGTCCGGAGATCTCCGAGATAGCCAGCGCCAGACCATCAAAGTCACTGTATCTCTGCCGAGCCTCCACAACAGGACGCTCTGGAATCGCACTGGAAGCCGCCTCCAGATCCGTAATGTCTCTCCGGATCGCTCGCGCCAATACAAAGGCGTCGAGGGTAGCCCACACGATCACCAGGGCGCCGACGGCAACCCATTCGCCCAGGCTGCGCGGAGCCAGCCACGCGACTATCCCGCACAGAGCGAGCAGTGTAATCGCGGTACTGAGAAAGATCGAAAAAGAGAGACCTCGCGTCACGGGCAGCCCCTAAGCCAAAGTCTCAATCTGTGCGGCCGGAAGTGTCTTCGGAATCTCAAACCGATATCCAGCCCCGCGCATCGTCTTAAGATACCGCGGCGTCTCCGGATCGGCCTCAATCTTCTCCCGAATACGCCGGACATACACATCCACCGAACGCGGCGTGACGAACCGCGCATCGCCCCAAACCGCATCCAGCAGATGGTCGCGGCTGAACACCCTCCCCGGATGCCGCGCGAGGTAATCCAGCAAGCGAAACTCCGTGGCCGTCGTCGTCACCAACTCGCCGTTCACCCGCAGTTGCATCGCGCTCGCATCGATCTCGACGCCCTCAAACTTCAACAGCGAAGGCCCGCTTGGCCGCTCGAACCGCCGCAGCACCGCCTTCACCCGAGCCACCAGTTCCCGTGTCGCAAACGGCTTGGTAATGTAGTCGTCCGCGCCCATCTCCAGCCCCAGCACACGGTCGTTCTCCGCCGCACGCGCGGTCAGAAAGATAATCGGCACGATACTCAGCGCAGGATTCTGCCGCAGCCGCCGGCACAGATCGAGTCCATCGCCCCCGGGCACCATAATGTCGAGCAGAAACAGTGCCGGCGGCTGCCGCTCCGCATCGCTGTAGATCTGGCCGATCGCCAGATAAGGCCGAACGGTATAGCCCGCGCTCTCCAGGTGATACTGCACCAGCCGGGAGATGTCCGGATCATCCTCCAACACAAAGATCGTCTGACTCAATTCGTCAACCTCGCATTCCAATCACGACAGAAGTTACTGACAGGTTAACCCACCATTGCAGGAAGAATTGCGAATGTACGATGAATCCTCGAACCCTCATCAAGAGGGCCAACTCCCGTATACTCTATACAACTTCTGAAGGACGGTTGTTCTGAACCTCAATGGCACAAGAATCCCATCTCGTCCTTTGCGTAGATGACGAATTAGTCGGTCTTCGGGTGCGCAAGTTACTGCTGGAGCGCGCAGGCTATCGCGTGTTGACCGCGCCCAGCGGCCTCGAAGGCCTCGAGATCTTCCAGACCGAGCCCGTCGAGGCCGTCGTCCTCGACTACTCCATGCCCGGAATGCATGGCGGCGAAGTTGCCTCCAGAATGCGCCAGACCAAGCCGGAGGTTCCGATTCTCCTCCTGTCGGCATACATTGGCCTCCCCGCTGAAGTGATCTCCCTGGTCGACCTCTATATGACCAAAGGCGAGGGAGCCCCTATTCTTTTAGGAAAGCTGGAGAGTCTATTTCAACCAGTACATGCAAGGTCTGGCAATGGAGCGGAACGAGGGGGCCGTGAATCTAAGTCAATTCAATAGAATTCTCCGGCAGGTCTTTCTCCTTCCCGTTATCGCCCTCCTGCTCACCGCCGGAGCTCTTTACTGGCAGATTCAAGGGGCCAACGCAACCGTCAATCTCATTCAGGAATCCGATGCACGGATTACCCAGGCCACGCTTGTCTCCAAACTCCTGGTCGATGAGGAGTCCGGCCTTCGCGGATATGAAACCACAGGCGACATCCGATTCCTTCAGCCCTATCTCGATGCCCAGGACCACCTGAAGAAGGAGTTCCAGAAGCTGACAGACGTGGCCGGCTCTGACCCAGAGCAGGTCAGCTACATCGCAGACCTGCAGGATAAGCAGCAGACCTGGCACGATGCCTTTGCCGTGCCGCTCATCGCCACCGTCCGTGCCGGGGGACGGACCAGTGACGTCGAGTTGAACCTGCACGGAAAAGACCTGATGGACGAGATCCGAAAGGATGTCGGCAGCATCATTCACGTCGCGGAGCAGCATCGAGCCGAACGGATTGCTCACTGGCATCGCCAGGTCCACACGATGTTGGGAGCGCTGCTCGTGCTCGCGCTTGGTATCGGTGTCCTCATTGGCCTGTTCACCCGCAGCCGCCTCCACGCCGTCTCCGATGCCTACAGCACATCGCTCGATGTCCTCAGACGCAGAGCCGAGGAGATCTTCCAGTCCGAGCAGCGTCTCCGCACCACCCTCGCGTCCATCGGCGACGGCGTCATCACCTGCGACGCCGACGGCAGGGTCCAGATGATGAATCCTGTCGCTCGCGGCCTCACGGGATGGACCCAGGATGAGGCACAGGGTAGACCCCTCGAGCATGTCTTCCACATCGTCCACGAAACCACACGCGAGCTCGTGGAAAATCCCGTCGCCAAGGTGAAGCGGCTCGACAACGTCGTCGACCTCGCCAATCACACGGTTCTCATCCGCAAGGACGGTACGGAACTCAACATCGCCGATAGCGGCGCACCCATCCGCGACCAGTCGGGAGCGACCACCGGCATCGTTCTCGTCTTTCGCGACATCACCATGGAGCGCAAGACCCAGGACGCCCTGCTGGCCAACGAGAAGCTCGCCGTCGCCGGACGCCTCGCCGCCACCATCGCCCACGAGATTCACAACCCGCTCGACTCCGTCTCCAACCTGCTCTACCTCATGCGTAACGGCGCCACCCCAGAGGAATCCCGTCAGTTCATGGACATGGCCGAGCAGGAACTGGCCCGCGTCACCCAGATCAGCCGCGCCATGCTGGGCCTCTATCGCGAATCCAAAGCCCCGGTGCTCGTCGATCTCAGGGAGATGCTCCAGGAGATTCTTCTCCTGATGGAGCGCCGCTTCTCTGATCTTGGTGTCACCCTCACAACCAGCCTGCCCTCGAATCTATCGGTGGCGGCCTTTCCCGCCGAACTCCGCCAGGTCTTCACCAATCTCATTACCAACGCAGCGGAAGCCGCCGGACGCGGTGGAGAAGTTCGCGTCAGCGTCTCTCCTTATCCGGGCAACTCCGCTGGCAGTCAGAAGATGCCGGAGGGTGCTGAGGTGGTCATCTCAGACAACGGCCCCGGCATCTCCGAAGACGTGCTGTCCCATCTCTTCCAGCCTTTCTTCACCACCAAAGGCGAGCAGGGTACGGGTTTGGGCCTCTGGGTCAGCCGCGGCATCGTCAACAAGCACGGCGGCATCATCGAACTGACCAGCGACACGACCGACGCCTCCCACGGCACAGCCGTCCGTGTCTTCCTCGCCACCAACCCCACCATCAACGCAGGCGGCGACTAACCCTTCCATTACTGTCTTTTCCGTACGGCAGTTGTTGCGGTTGCCGTTATTCTTCTCTTCTTCAACCAGCCACAAATCCACGGGTGCCCCGTCCTTCGCAGTTTCATCGCGAAGGACGGGAACGTAAGCGAATCCGCATCTATCCGCGCCCATCCGCGATCGCTGCTTTCGTTCCAGGCGAACGCAGCGACTCCGACACAATCGCAGCCGCCCGCTCACACGCAGCGCGGTCCACGTCGTAGTGCGTCACAAACCTCACGCCATGCGGCCCAATCGCGCTCGCCAGCACGCCCTTCTCTTTCAGCGCAGCGCAGAAGGCAGCAGCATCGCCGCCATCCCGCAGCTTGAAGATCACAATGTTGGTCTGGACCGAGGCGAGATCGATCTCCGCCGCAGGCTGGCTCGCAACCGCCTCCGCCAGCAAACGCGCATTGGCATGATCGTCCACCAGTCGCGCCGGCATCTCACGCAGCGCGATCAGCCCGGCAGCCGCCAGAATCCCAGCCTGCCGCATCCCCCCGCCCAGCGCCTTGCGAAAGATCCTCGCCCGCACCATCGCTTCCCTGCTGCCCACCAGCATCGACCCCACAGGAGCGCCCAGCCCCTTCGACAGGCAGAACATCACCGTATCGAACCCCCGCGTCAGCTCCGCCACGCCCACACCCAGCGCAACAGAAGCATTGAAGATTCGCGCACCATCCAGATGCACCCGCAGTCCCGCCTCGCGAGCGCCCGCCCATATCTCCCGCAAAACAGGTAGAGGCGTCACCGTCCCTCCGGCCATATTGTGCGTGTTCTCGATACAAATTAAACCCGTCTGCGCTCTGTAATATATCTTCGGCGCGATCGCCTGCCGCACCTGCTCCCACGTCAAAATCCCGCGCTCCGCCGCCACCGTCCGCGGCACGCAGCCCGAGAAGACCGCGACCGTAGCCATCTCCCAGTCCAGCACATGCGCCCGCGCCTCGCAGATAACCTCTTGTCCATGCTGCGTATGCAGCCGAATGGCGATCTGGTTCCCCATGGTGCCGCTCGGCACGAAGAGAGCGGCCTCCCTGCCGAACACCTCGGCGGCCTCGCGCTCCAGCAGGTTCACTGTCGGATCTTCGCCGTAAACATCGTCCCCAACCTCAGCGGTAGCCATAGCCTCGCGCATCGCTGGGGTGGGCCGCGTCACAGTATCGCTGCGCAGATCGATCATGTCGTTTTTTGCTCCTCTAATTCATCCGTTACGCGGCCGCGCCAATCAACAGTCGGCTGAAAACCTCATTCGAAACCAGTCGCCCCCGCGCGGTAAGCCGAATCCAGTCAGCCTCCCACTCCAGCAGACCAGCATCCCGAACCTCCCACAGCGCAGGCATCGCTTGCTGCACCATCGCCGCGCCAAACTCGCCACGCAGAACGCCCAGGTTCACGCCCGCGTTCAGCCGCAGCCCCAGAAACAGCGACTCCTCAAACGCCTGCTCCCGTCCAACAAAGTCCACCTCCGGAACAGCCCGGCCAGATGAGGCAGCCATATAAGCATCCAGATCGTCCGCATTGGCAAACCGCACCGCGCCGCCATCCATCCGCAGCATCGAGTGAGCATCCAGCCCAAATCCAACATAAGGCTGCCGCCGCCAATACTTCAGGTTATGCCGCGAAGCGTGCCCCTCCCGCGCGAAGTTCGATATCTCGTACTGATGCAGCCCAGCCGCTCCAAACGCTTCGCACGCCATTTGATACCACTCCGCCGCCGCATCTTCGGAAGGAACCGCCGCCGCATGGTAGCGCGTTCCCTTCTCCAGCATCTCCCTGCCCAGCCGCGACTCCTCATCGACCTCCAGCAGGTAGACGCTCACATGCGGCACGCCGCTCCCGATCGCC
>Ga0207678_10001525_pt1 | contig 21244 bp, 18 predicted proteins | sample KBSC63metaG_FD_184319 | JGI IMG/M metagenome (GOLD analysis project Ga0207678, IMG submission 184319) | Corn rhizosphere microbial communities from Kellogg Biological Station, Michigan, USA - KBS C6-3 metaG (SPAdes) (version 2) | ecosystem: Host-associated > Plants > Roots > Rhizosphere > Soil ... | reverse complement strand
GACGGCGAAGGTGTACCGCCCGAACTTCGTCGTCCGCAGCAGCCAGGCGCCGATCACGGTGATCACGATGGCCACGATCACCAGGTTGGGCACGATCCCGAAGGACGTGCCGTAGCCCAGGGTCTGGGTCAGCTCGGCCGGCACGGTGCGCAGGTCCGAGCCGCCGTTGAGCAGGTACGCGGTGGCCAGCGCGGCCCCCATCGTGCCGAGCGTGACGATCAGCGCCGGGATCTTCGCCACCGCGACGAGGACGCCGTTGATCACGCCCCAGATCGTGCCGGTGACCACGGCGACGACGAGCCCGACGAGGATGACGCCCCAGCCCGCCTTCGAGGCGTCGCCGCCGGACATCGCCTCCATCACCTTGCCCGCGACCATGCCCGCGAGGATCAGCACCGAGCCGACCGAGAGGTCGATGCCCGAGGTGATGATCACGAACGTCATGCCCACCGAAAGGATGAGCAGGACCGAGGACTCGATGAACAGCGTCTGGAAGGTGAACAGCGTCGGGAAGCTGTCCGGCGCGATCACGCTGAACAGGATGACCAGCGCCAGCAGGACGAGGCCGATCCAGAACGTGTTGGCCTCGATCAGGCGCTTGCCCAGCGGCCGCTTGCCGAAGCCCGCTTCCGGTGACTCCTGGATGTCTTGGGTGGGGGTCGACACGCTCACGCCGCCTCCTCCTGCACGAGGGCGCCGGTCATCGCGGCGACGAGGTCTTCGAGCTTCGTGTCCGTTCCGGTGAACCGGGCGACCCGCTTGCCGAGCCGCAGCACCTCGACGCGGTCGGCGACCGACAGCACCTCGGGCATGTTGTGGCTGATCAGCACGACGGCGATGCCCTTGTCGCGCACCTTCTTGATGACGTCGAGCACGCGCTCGCGCTGCACGACACCCAGGGCGGCCGTCGGTTCGTCCATGAACACGACCTTCGACGCCCACACGACCGAGCGCGCCACGGCGACGCTCTGGCGCTGCCCGCCGGACAGCGAGCCGATCGGGACGTCGGTGCTCTGCAGCGTCACGCCGAGGCGCTGGAACTCCTCGATCGCCTGGCGCCGCATCTCGTTCTTGTCGAGCATGCCGAGCTTGCCGAGGATGCCCTTGCGGTGGATCTCGCGGCCCAGGAACAGGTTGGCCGCCGGGTCGAGTTCGGGGGCGACGGCGAGGTCCTGGTAGACGGTCTCGATGCCCATCCGCCGGGCGGTGGTGGGGGAGTCGAGGTGAACTTCGGAACCGTCGAGGAGGATCTTCCCCGACGTCGGCTGCTCCGCGCCGGAGAGGCACTTGACCAGCGTTGACTTGCCGGCGCCGTTGTCGCCGATCAAGGCCGTCACCTCGCCCGCGCGGGCCTGGAACGACGCGCCGCGCAGGGCTTCGACGGACCCGTAGTGCTTGGTGAGGTCGACCGCGTCCAGGAGGATTTCGCTCATCCGTGCCTCTCTTCCGGCGCCGGCGGGCGGCAGCGGATCGCCGTCGCCGTGCCGGACAGCTCGGTCTGGCCGGCGTCGAACGGGACGACGTAGGTGTCGCCCTTCGCCAGCGCGTGCTCGCCGCCGTGCTCGGTCCGCAGGGTGCCTTCGCCGTCGAGGACGACCAGGACCGCGAAGGACGGATCGAGTGACAACGTTGTCGTCTCGTCGGTACGCAGCTGTTCGGCTCGGAAGAACCGCTCCGATCCGCCGGCGAGGAGGTCCACAGTGGACGCGCGGTCGCCCGCGGTGCGCTTGATGATCGTGTCCAGCCGCTCGGCGTCCCAGCCCGAGGTGTCCAGTGCCTCGATGGCGGTGTCGAAGCCGAGGCCGAGGTGCCCTTTTTCCGGCGAGGCGAGGAAGTCGCGCCATTCGATGGTGAGCGAGAAGTCGGTCGGCTGCTGGAGTTCGACGACGAACACGCCTTCGCCGATCGCGTGCGGCAGCCCGGCCGGGATGTAGACGGTGTCGCCCGCCGTCACCGGAACGCTGTTCAGCGCGCCCAGCATCGACGGCACGTCCTGCTCGCGCGTCCACTCGGACACGGTCGCCTTCGACAGCGTCTCCTTGAAGCCCGGGTAGACGCGCGGGTCGTCGCCGTAGGTGCCGACCACGATCCACGCCTCGGTCTTGCCGAAGTGGGAGTCGAAGTGCCGCTTCGCGAACGTGTCGTCCGGGTGGAAGTGCACGGGCAGCCGCTGGCCCGCGTCGAGGAGCTTCACCAGCAGCCCGGTCGACGTCCCGAGCGCCTCGACGTGCTTCGCGCCGAGCCAGCCGTTCGGGTTCGCGACGACCGTGTCGCGCAGCCATGCGCCGTCCGGGAGCCGGGTGAGGCCGTTGGTTTCCTGGCCGAACATGGTGCTCACCGAGGCGACCCAGTCTTCCGGGCCGAACTTCTTGTCGGACGTGTCCCCGCGCAGCGCCGCGATGGCGTCGCCGCCGCGGTAGAACTGCGGCGGCTGGTTGGCGGCGAGCCGGATCGGTTCGAGGGTCACGGGGCGACCTCACCGGAACCACGGGCGACGAGATGCACAGGCAGGACTACCTTTCTCGGCGGGGACTGGTCTCCTTGGACGCGGGCGAAAAGCAGCTCGGCCGCGGCGTGGCCCAGTGCGCTGACGTCGTGCGCGACCACGGTGACCGGCGGGTTCAGCAGGTCCGCCAGCTCGAAGTCGTCGAACCCGACCATCGCCGGGCGGCGCTCGGCGTGGGCGAGGGCGCGCAGGACGTGCACGGCGATCCGGTTGTTGCCGGCGATCACCGCCGTGGCCGCCTCCGGGCCGTCGAGCAGCCGCTTGACGGCGTTGCCGACGGCGTCCGGTGTCGGTGTTCCCATCGAAACCAGCGACTCGTCGTAGGAGATCCCGTTGCGCACGCAGCCCTCGCGGAACCCGCGCAGGCGCTCGGCCGCGGTGAAGATGTCCGGGCTGTCGCCGAGGAACGCGATCCGCCGGTGCCCGTGCTGCGCCAGGTGCGTGACGGCTTCGATGGTGCCGCCGAGGTTGTCCACCAGCACCGTGTCGGCCACGATGTCGCCGGCCGGCCGGTCGATGAACACCACCGGCGTGCCCGCGCGCATCTCCGGCACCAGGTAGCCGTGCTGGAGGCCGGCCGGGACGACGAGGATGCCGTCCACCCGCCGCGCGCAGAACTCCAGCACGAGCTCCCGCTCGCGGTCGGAGTTCTCCTCGGACGAGCCGGTGAGCACCTGGCGCCCGAACGACGTCGCGATGCGCTCGACCGCGCGGTTCAGCTCGGAGTAGAAGGGGTTGCCGACGTCCTCGACGATCAGCCCGATCGTGCCGGTCGTCGACCCGCGGCGCAGGTTGCGCGCGCCCAGGTTGCGCCGGAACCCCAGCTGCTCGATGGCCGCCATGACCCGCTCGGCGGTGTCGGGGTGGACCGCCGGTTCGTCGTTGACCACGCGCGAGACGGTCTTGATGCTCACGCCCGCCAGCCGGGCCACGTCGCTCATCGTGGCTCGCCTGCTTGCGGTGCGCGTGCTGCCGTCCCGGTCCCGGCCGAGAGGAGACAACGTTGTCATAGTGACCGGGATTGAACTCCCCGACCGGCGCCTTGTCAACGCTTCGTGCGTGGATTGTGTCGATTCGGCTCCGCGATCGGTGGAACGTGCTGTCCGGAAGTGGACAGGTCCTGACGTGTCCCTTGACTGTGTGGTTAGCCGCTGCCCAAGGTGGCCCGGCGCGACAAGGTTGTCATGTCACCGGTTCCGGTCGCGCTGACGAGGTGGAGAGGCGAGGGCCATGGCGCGAGCGCGCTTCAGAGCCGGTTTAGCTTTCCTGACCCTGGCGGTGACGGCAGCGGTGGCTCCCGCTGTTCCCGCCGCCGCGGCTACCGGCACGGATTTCGCGAAGTGGGTCAATCCCTTCGTGGGCACGCGGCCCGGCGGGGCCGACCACGGCACCGGGGGCGGTGCCGGCAACACGTTCCCGGGCGCGGTCGCGCCGTTCGGCATGGTCCAGTGGAGCCCGGACACGGTGAAATCCCAGCCTGGCGGCTACTTCTACGACGACAACGCCCTGACCGGGTTCAGCCTGACGCACCTGTCCGGCGCGGGCTGTTCGACTTATCAGGACATCCCGTTCATCCCTTATGTCGGTGAAGTGACGACTTCCCCGGCGACCGACCCGGGTCACTACACGTCGAAGTTCTCGCACGCGAACGAACACGCGACGGCCGGCGCCTACGACGTCACCCTCGACAGTGGAGCGAAGGTCGAGCTCAGCGCGACCCAGCGCACCGGTTCGGCGCGCCTCACCTACCCGGCCGGCGCGTCCTCGACGCTGCTGGTGAACACGTCCGGCTCGGTCAACGGCACCGACGACGCGTCGATCACGATCGGCAAGGACACCATCAGCGGCTGGGCCACGAGCGGCCGCTTCTGCGGCGCGCGCAACAGCTACCGCGTCTACTTCTCGGCCAAGTTCGACACGCCTTTCGCGTCGATCGGCACCTGGAAGAACGGTGCGGTGACGCCGAACAAGGCCGCCGAAACCGGTGGGGCCAAGGCGAAGGTCGCGCAGCCCAACGGCGTCGACGCCTCGATCGCGCGCCCGGCCAAGGCGGCGCCGCAGAACACCACCGTCAGCGGCCCGGGCAGCGGCGGGTACGTCACCTTCGCCAACCTCAACGGCGCGCAGGTGAACGTCCAGGTCGGACTGTCCTTTGTGTCCGTCGACGGCGCGAAGGCCAACCTCAAGGCGGAGAACACCGGCAAGTCGTTCGACAAGGTGGCCGCGGGCGCGCGGAAGGCGTGGAACGACCAGCTCGGCAAGATTGCCGTCACCGGCGGCTCCGACGCCGACCTGACGACGTTCTACACCTCGCTGTACCACTCGCTGATCCAGCCGAACGTCTTCTCCGATGTGGATGGTCAGTACCCCGGCTTCGACGGGCGGATCCACAAGGCCGACAAGAGTCACGCGATGTACACGAACTTCTCCGGCTGGGACATCTACCGCTCGGAGGTCCCGCTCCTGGCGACGATCGCGCCGAAGGAGACGTCGGACATCGTCCGGTCGATGATGGCCTACGCCGAGCAGGGCGGCTCGTGGGACCGCTGGACGGTCGCGAACGACTACACCGGCGTCATGAACGGCGACCCGTACCACATCATCGTCTCCAGCGCGTACGCGTTCGGGGCGCGGGACTTCGACGCCCAGAAGGCGTTGCTGCTCATGATCAAGGGCGCGACCCAGCCGACGCAGGGCTACACCGAGCGACCGGGCCTGGACGACTACCAGAAGCTCGGGTACGTGCCGGGCGCCGGCGCGGACACCCTGGAATACACCAGCGCCGACTTCTCCATCGCCCAGTTCGCGAAGCGGCTCGGCGACAGCGCGACGTACACGACGTTCATGAAGCGCGCGCAGAACTGGCAGAACCTCTACAACCCGGGCACCGGGCACCTGCAGCCGCGCAACGCGGACGGCTCGTTCGCCGGCACCTACGACCCCGCGAGCTCGCAGGGCTGGGTCGAGGGCAACGGCGCGCAGTACGAGTGGATGGTGCCCTACGACCTCGGCGGCGTGGTGACGGCGTTCGGCGGGAACACCGCGACCCAGTCCCGGCTGGACACCTTCTTCAGCCAGCTGAACGCAGGCACGCAGGAGCCGTACGCCTTCATGGGCAACGAGCCGAACTCCAACGCGCCGTACGTGTATTCGTACGCGGGCGCCCCGGCCAAGACCCAGGCGATCGTGCACCGCTCGATGGACGAGCTGTACAACCCGCGCCCCGAAGGCCTGATCGGCAACGACGACCTCGGCCAGATGTCGGCCTGGTACGTCTGGTCCGCGCTCGGCATCTACCCGGAGATCCCGGGCCGCGCCGAGACGCTGCTGGTCACCCCGCGCTTCGAGCACGCCGTCCTCACCACCGGCGCGGGCAAGAAGATCACCATCAACGCCCCGGGCACCGGCGACTACGTGGGCAGCCTGAAGGTCAACGGCGGCGCGGCGGGGAAGGCGTGGCTGCCGGAGGCGCTGATCTCGAGCGGCGGCACGCTCGACTACACGCGGTCCGCCACGGCGACCGCGTGGGGCAGCGCGGTGGCCGACGCACCGCCGTCGTTCCGCGAACAGGAGAAGCCCAGCCTGTCCTTCGTGGACCCGGCCCGCGCGGTGACGCCCGCGGGGTCGACGTCGAAGGCGTCCGTGGGCGTCCAGGACCTCTCCGGCACCGCCCGGACCTGGACCTACTCCGCGGGCAGCGTCGACGGGATCACGCTTACGCCGTCGACCGGCAGCATCGCGGTGCCCGCCGCGGGCAAGGCCCAGGCCGAGCTCACGGTCAGCGTCCCGGCCGGCCTGGCCGACGGCGCCCGCCGCATCCCGGTGACGTTCTCCGCACCGGGCGTGGCCTCCTCGCAGGCGGTGCTGACGGTGCTGGTGGCCCAGCCGAACAGCTGGCTGGCCACGGTGAACAACGCCGGCATCTCCCCGGACTCGAATTCGGGTGCGGCCAACTTCGACGGCGGCGGCTGGAGCTACTCGGCCGACGCCCTCGCCGCGGCCGGCGCCACGCCGGGCAGCACGGTGACCAGTGACGGGCTGAAGTTCACCTGGCCGTCGTTCCCGGCCGGGGACCCGGACAACGTGGTCGCCGGCGGTCAGACGGTGAACGTGAGTGGGGCCGGTCGCTTGGCGCTGCTCGGCTCGGCGTCGAACGGCAACGCCTCGGGCACGCTGACCGTCACCTACACCGACGGCAGCACGTCCACCGCCACCATCGGGTTCTCCGACTGGACCCTCGGCGGTGGCGGCGCGCAGCCGGCGTTCGGCAACCGGATCGTGCTGTCCACGCCGTACCGCAACGCTTCGGGCAGCGACCCGCAGCAGATCCGCACGATGGTGTTCGGCACCAACCCGATCACCCTCGACGCGGGCAAGACCGTGGCGAGCGTGACGCTGCCGTCGAACGTCAGCGGCGGTGCCCTGCACGTGTTCGCGATCGGCGTCGGCGCATGAGGCGCAAGGTCCTGGCGGGCGTCCTGACGCTCGCCGCGGTGGCGACGGCGGCGAGTCCCGCCGTCGCCACCGCGGCCGGCGGGGACGCTCTTGCCGTAGTAGACACTGTCAACACGTTCATCGGCACGCAGGACGAAGGGAACACGTTCCCGGGTGCCTCGGCGCCGTTCGGGATGACGCAGGTCAGCCCGATCACCTCGCACTACGCCGGCTACCGCTACACCGACACCGCGATCCGCGGCTTCGGGCACTTCTTCCTGTCCGGCGCGGGCTGCTGGGAGCAGGGCGGCCTGGTCTCGACGTTGCCGACGACCGGGGAAGTGGGGCCGGGAAAGGCGTTCGACACGGCGAAACCGTCCACTTTCGACCAGAAGCTGTACGCCTCGCCGTTCACCCACGACGGGGAGGTCGGCAAGCCCGGCTACTACAAGGTCCGCCTGACCGGCTACGGCGGTGTCGACGTCGAAACGACCGCGGCGACGCGGGCGGGGGTCGAGCGGTACACCTTCGCACAGTCACAATCAAACGACGCCAACGTCTTCGTCAACGTCGGGCAGGCCAACGACAAGGAACCGGTGACGGGCAGCAGCATCCGCGTCGTGGACGACCGGACCGTCGAGGGCACCGTGGAGTCGCAGGCGTTCTGCGGCGGCAAGTCCTACACGACGTACTTCACGACGAAGTTCGACAAGCCGTTCAAGGCGTTCGGGACGTGGTCGCCGTCCGGCGGCACGCCCGGCTCCCGCTCTTCCGAAGGTGGTGCGGGCCTGCGTGGCGCGTGGCTGACGTTCGGTGGCGGGCAGGTGACCGCGACCACGGCGATCTCCCAGGTGGACGCGGCCGGGGCGCGGGGGAACCTGGCCTCGGAGCGCATCCGGTCGTTCGACGCGGCCAAGGCCGAAGTCCAGCGCACCTGGCGCCGTGAGCTGTCCTCTGTGGACATCAAGGGTGGCACGACCGACGACCGGACGGTCTTCTACACCTCCCTCTACCACGCGCTGCTGCAGCCGCTGACGGCGAACGACGCCGACGGCCGCTACTACGGCTTCGACAAGAAGATCCACCGCGCGGTCGGCTGGACGTACTACGACTTCTTCTCGCTGTGGGACACCTACCGCACGCAGAACCAGCTGCTGGCGCTGCTGCGGCCCAGCCGAGCTCGCGATATCGCCAAGAGCATTCTCGCCATCCACGACCAGGGTGGCTGGCTGCCGCGGTGGGCGTACGCGAGCCAGGAGACGAACACGATGACCGGCGACCCGGTCACACCGTTCCTCGTCGACCTGTGGCGCTTCGGCGCGTTGTCCGGCGAGGAGATGCGCGCCTACCAGGCGCTGCTGCAGAACTCGCGCGAGATCCCGCCCGCCGCGTCGCCGTTCCAGGGGCGCTCGGGCAACGCGAGCTACCAGAAGGACGGGTTCGTCCAGTACGACCCGGATTTCCCGAAGAAGGGTCAGGACACCGATCCGAACCACGGCGCTTCGGCCACCCTGGAGTACGCGCTCGGTGACTGTTCGCTGTCGGTCATGGCGGCCGCGCTCGGCAAGAAGGACGACGCGGCGGCGTTGGCCGCGAAGGGCCGGACATACCGGACGCTGTGGGATGCCACCCAGGCCGACCGCGGCTTCGCCGGCTTCTTCCGGCCGAAGGTCCTCGGCGGCGCGTGGTTCTCACCCGCCGACAAGCCGTACAGCCCGCAGAGCCAGGACGGCTTCCACGAGGGCACGGCCTGGCAGTACCAGTGGCTGGTCCAGCAGGACGTCCCCGGGCTCGTCGAGCGGATGGGCGGCCCGGCGGCGGCCGGCAAGCGTCTCGACGACTTCTTCGCCTACGACGAACTGGTGAAGTCCCCGGCGACGGCGGTGCGCGAGAACTGGGTCGTCGGCCCGTACGACTACTACGACCAGTTCCGCTACAACCCGAACAACGAGCCGGACCTGCACTCGCCGTGGATGTACGCGCTCACCGGGCAGCCGGCGAAAACGTCGACGGTCGTGCGGGCGGCGCACACGTTGTTCACCAACGCGCCCAACGGCGTCACCGGGAACGACGACCTGGGCACCATGTCGGCCTGGTACGTCTTCAGCGCGCTCGGGCTCTATCCCGCCGTCCCAGGAACTGGGAACTTCGTGCTCGACGCTCCGCGTTTCGCGAAATCCGTTCTGCACCTGGAGAACGGACGGGACATCACGATCCAGGCGCCGGGCGCTTCCGGTTCGGAGCTGCAGTACGTGTCGTCCCTTCACGTGGACGGCAAGGCCAGTGACCGCGTCTACGTCAACGTGGACCAGCTGAAACGTGGCACGACGCTGGCCTTCGGCCTTACCGGCGACGCGACCGCGAAGTGGGGGACGTCACCGTCGTCCGCCCCGGCTTCGCCCTGCGCGGGGTAAGTCGCCGCACGCTCACGGCCGTGGTTCAGACCACAATGGACCACGGTCGTGAGCATCGTCACGGGCCCCGGTGTTCCCGTGAGGGCCGTCACGCCTCACACTGGTCTCAGCACGTCCGACAGCGCCGTTGACGTCCACAGGCAGTCCGCCTTGGACGGTGGGTCGGGCGTTTTGTCATGTCACGAACCAACGTGGTGAGACCCCACAGGAGGAAGAAGTGTCCAGCAAGGCCGCTCTAGTGTTCCGCGTGGCCGCAGTAGCCGAAGCCCTTTCCTGGGCCGGGCTGCTGGTCGGGATGTTCCTCAAGTACGTCGTCCACTCTTCCGGCGAGGGCGGCGTCCCCGTCCTCGGCATGGTGCACGGCGTGATCTTCGTCCTTTATGTGGTGATCTCCCTGTCCGTGGCGAAGCCGCTCGGCTGGCGTCCGAAGACGCTGATCCTGGCGCTGCTGGCCAGCATCCCGCCGCTGTTCACGTGGCTGTTCGAGAAGTGGGCGCTGCGCAACGGCAAGCTCGACGGCCCGCAGCGGCTGTCCCACGGCGGTGTCGGCCTGTTCCAGGTCAAGGAACCCGTCGCCGCCTGATCCCGGCAGGTGAGAAAGGGCCCGCACTGTCCGAGTGCGGGCCCTTTCTGCTGTCGGTCGCTTACTCGCTGAAGTCCCCGGCGGCGCGTCGCACCTTGGTCAGCAGGTCCGTCAGCTGCTCGGTCTGCCGCTCGGTGAGCCCGCTGAGGCCGAAGTCGATGTCCGTGACGGCTTCGGTCGCGGCCTCGCGGCGCTTGCGGCCCTCATCGGTGATCTCGACCAGCGTCGTGCGGCGGTCGGTCGGGTGCGGGACCCGCTTGACGAGCCCGTCGCGCTCCAGCCGGTCCACTATGTTGGTGACACTGGTGGGGTGCAGCTGGAGCCGCTCGCCCATCACCCGCATCGGCAGGCTGGCGCTGCGGGCGAAGGTGAGCAGCACCAGCGCTTCGTACCGGGCGAAGGTCAAGCCGTGCGGCTTGAGCGCGCCGTCCACCGCGGACTGGATGATCTGCTGGACCCGCATCACCCCGGTCACCGCGGCCATGGTCCCGGAGGGCCCGATGCGGTCCTCCCAGATCCGGGCCGCGCGGGCGATCGGGTCGAACGGCAGCGGACGGTTCATGACACGCGAAGTTACCAGCGGGTACCGGCGGGTGTCGCACGACTGGCGGAAATGACCACCGAAGAAGGGACTTCCGAGCATGATCGTCGCGTTCAGCGTGAGCCCGTCCGGCGGCGAACCGGACGGCGGGGTGAGCGAAGCCGTCGCCCGCGCGGTGAAGGTGGTCCGCGAATCCGGGCTGCCCAACTCGACCAACGCGATGTTCACGAACATCGAAGGCGAGTCGTGGGATGAAGTGATGGACGTCGTGAAGCGCGCGGTCGAGGCGGCGGGCGAAGGCTCGGCGCGGGTCGGGCTGGTGCTCAAGGCCGACATCCGGCCGGGCTTCTCCGGCCAGCTCGAAGCCAAGGTGGACCGGGTGGAAGCGCGGTTGCGCGACGCCTGACTAGGGGAGGGGCGGGGTGAAGGCGACCGTCCAGCGGCCGTCCTCGCTCGTCACCGTCAGCGGGTAGCTGAACGGCTTGCCGTCGCCGAGGGCGCCGGAGACCGTGGCCCGGGTCGGCTCGCGCGCATCCGGGCCCAGTTCGACGCGCACGTCGTGGACACCCCGGCCGGCGAGGGCGGAGACGTAGTCCTTCGCGAAGTCGTCGCCGCCGGAGCCGGGGTAGTCGAGGAGATCGGCGAAGGCGTCGGCGTCGTGCCCGGAGAGGGCGGCGGCGAGCCGGTCCCGCAGCTCGGCGGGCGAGCCGGCCCCGGGGTCCGGTTCGTGCACGATGAGCAACGTCACGGCCCCGATCCAAGCGACGGCGGCCGCGATCGACAGGCCCACTTTCACGTCACGCCGGATGTGCACCCGGCCGAGCCTGCCCCAGCGCTGCCGTCCTGCCAAGCGACGGGCCGCGAGGGGAGGGCGACACCGGCGACAGCGCCGACCCCTCGGCCGCCCGGAGCTGCCACGGAACGTGTCGGATCTTGGACAGGCCGGGCACCCGGTGAAACTCCTCCGGCGCGCGTGCCAGGATGGAACCGTGACACAACCACGCGGATCTGCAGCGAAGTCAGCGGCCCTGTCCGCCGCCCTTTCCGGCGCGGTCGACCTGTCCGCGCTCAAGGCCCGCGCCGATGCGGCGCAGAGGCAGCCGGCCCCGTCCGCCGGCCCGGCCGGTGGCGACGGGCCGCCGCGCCCGGCGTCGGGCGATGCCGTGATCGATGTCACCGAGGCCACCTTCCAGGCCGAGGTCGTGGAGCGGTCCCTGCACCAGCTCGTGGTCGTCGACCTGTGGGCCGAGTGGTGCGGTCCGTGCAAGCAGCTGTCCCCGGTCCTCGAGCGGATGGCCGCCGAGTCCGGTGGGGCGTGGGTCGTGGCGAAGGTCGACGTCGACGCCAACCCGCGGATCGCGCAGCTGTTCGGCGCGCAGTCCATCCCGACCATCGTCGCCATCGCCGGCGGCCAGCCGGTCGACGCCTTCTCCGGTGCGCTGCCCGAGCCCGAGATCCGCAAGTGGATCAACGCGCTCCTGGACGCCCTGCGCGACAAGCTGCCGGGCATCCGCGACGCCGAGGCGGCAGGCGGCCCGGTCGAGGAGCCCGAGGACCCGCGCTTCACCGAGGCGGAAGAGGCCTTCGAGCGCGGCGACTTCGCCGCCGCCCAAGCCGCGTACGAGCGCATCCTCGACGTCGAACCGGCGAACGAGCTGGCCAAGAACGCCCTGGCCCAGGTCAAGTTCACCGCCCGCGCCGAAAGCGCCGACCCGGACGCCCGCGCCAAGGCGGACGCCGACCCGTCGGACCTGGCGGCCCAGCTCGACGCGGCGGACCTGGAGATCGCGGCCAACGACGTCGAGGCGGGCTTCAAGCGCCTGATCGACACCGTCCGCCGCACCGCGGGCGAGGACCGCAACAAGGTCCGCGAGCACCTGGTGGCCCTGTTCGACCTCTTCGACCCGGCCGACGACCGCGTGATGAAGGCCCGCCGCGACCTCGCGAGCGCCCTCTTCTAAAGGCACGAAAAAGGGCCCCCACCGCGGTGGGGGCCCTTTTTCGTGAACCTAGGCGTACTGCTTCGAGCAGACCGCCGAACCCTCGAGGTACCCCTTGCGCAGCGCCTCGACCCGGTCGAAACCGCTGTCCGGGCGCTTTCCGTTCACGTCCGCCGACACGAGGCTCTCCGGCTGAAGCAGGTCCGCGATGGCCTCGTCGAGGTCGCCCGCCGACAGCCGCAGGTCGCCCGGCCGGTTGGTGAACGCCGCCCAGGCACCCACCAGGCAAGCCGTGCGCAGGCCCGCGTTCGCGTTGTCGATCGACGCGCCGACGCCCTTCTGGATGCCCAGCGCGTAGCGCGCGGCGACCTCCGAGAAGGCCGCGAAGTCACCCATGCCGCCCGGGTCCTGGCCCTTCATCTCGGCCTCGCGGTCGATCGGCTGGGCGAGCTGCGCCAGCTTCGCCATGTCGATGCTCACGGTGTTGTCGCCCGGGCAGTACGACGCCGGCGGCGTGGTCTGGCAGCTGCCGCTGTCGGTGATCTCCGGCGCGGCCACCCCGGCGCCCTTGAAGGCCTCGTCGAGGCTCTTCTTCAGCAGCGAGACGGTCTGGGCGTTGAACTTCGCGTCGCCCTTGCCCTTGTCGCCCTTGTCGAACGGACGCTCGGTGAGCCGGGCCTTGACGTTCTCGGTGTTCATCGCCGCGCACTCCTTCGGGCCCTTTTCGAACCCGGCCTGGAACGCGTAGGTGCGGTCGAACGCCGTGCCGTGCGCGCCCTTGTCGGCGGCGCTGGTGCCCGCCTGGTCGCGGATCAGGAACATCGAGGCCATCACCTGGTTCAGGCCTTCGGACGTCGACACGCGGTAGTACTTGCTCTTGTCCTCGGCGACCCACCGGAAGTAGCCGCCGGCGAAGCAGTCGGCCTGCTGCTCCTTGACCACGGTCGGGGTGTTCTTCGCGATCCCCGCCTTGTCGCCCAGCCGGTACTGCACGGCGTGGCCGAACTCGTGCGCGAGCACCACGACCACCGACATCGGGCCGAAGCGCTGGCGCAGCATCGGCAGCAGCACGCCGCGGTCCCACGCCACCGAGTCGTCGACCGGGCAGTAGAACGCGTTCACGAGCTTCTTCACGCTGCCGCAGCCGGTTTCCTCGGTGTCGGACTGCGCGTCGTAGGACAGCAGGGACTTCACCGGCTCGAACTGCTCGCCGAAGTTCGACGGCAGCATCTCGCCCCAGTACGTCTGGACGTCGTCGATCGCGGCCGTGGCGAGCTTGTCGTCCTCGCCGCCGTCGGCGTTGCGGACGTTCAGGCTCGGCGTCGGCGCGTCCGGCTTGAGACCGCTCTCGAAGTGCGTCACCGGCAGCCCGGAGACCGAGTCCGCGCCCTTGTCCTTGGCCGGGTCCCCGCTCGCACCGCCCTTGCTGTTGCACCCGCTCACGGCGACCGCCGCGACGGCCAGCAGCGCGACCAGCGCCCGCCGTCCTCCCCCTGGGATCATTCTGTTCACTCGCTCTCGTGCCACCCGTACCCCGACGGGCAGGACCATACCCACGGCCTTCGCGGAGCGTGCACGTTATCCCCGAACTACTGGCTGCGCATCGCGGGCCGCCGCCCGATATCGTCGCTTCCCATGCGTGCAGTCCGCCGGTTCACCGTCCGCGCCAGCCTCCCGGATTCCCTGTCCGGCCTGGGCGCGCTGGCCACCAACCTGCGCTGGACCTGGCATCCGCCGACCCGCGACCTGTTCGCGTCGATGGACGCCGAGCTCTTCAACGCCGTGCGCGACCCGCTGCGGATGCTCACCGCGCTGCCGCCGGCCCGCCTCGACGAGCTCGCCGTCGACGACGGCTTCCTCGCCCGGGCCCGCGAAGCGGCCGAGGACCTGGAGAAGTACCTGTCGGAGCCGCGCTGGTACCAGCGCCGCGACGACCCGGAGCTGCCGCCCGCGGTCGCCTACTTCTCGATGGAGTTCGGCGTCACCGAAGCGCTGCCGAACTACTCCGGCGGCCTCGGCGTGCTGGCCGGCGACCACCTGAAAGCCGCGTCCGACCTGGGCGTGCCGATGGTCGGCGTCGGGCTGCTCTACCGCAACGGCTACTTCCGGCAGTCGCTGTCGCTCGACGGCTGGCAGGTCGAGCACTACCCGGTGATCGACCCGAACGCCTTCCCCCTCGAGCTGCTGACCGCGGGCGGGCGGCCGGTGCTGATCGGCGTCGCCATGCCGGGCGGGCGCGAGCTGTGCGCGCAGATCTGGCAGGCCCGCGTCGGGCGGGTGCCGCTGCTGCTGCTCGACACCGACACCGAAGCCAACGACGACGACCTGCGCGGCGTCACCGACCGGCTCTACGGCGGCGACGCCGACCACCGGCTGCGGCAGGAGATCCTGGCCGGAATCGGCGGCTTCCGCGCGGTGCGGAAGTACTGCGAACTGACCGGGCACCCGCAGCCCATGGTGTTTCACACGAACGAGGGACACGCGGGCTTCCTCGGCCTCGAGCGGGCCCGCGAGATCGTCCAGGCCGACGGCCTCGCGTTCGACGAGGCCATGCCCGCCGTCCGCGCCGGGACGCTGTTCACCACGCACACCCCGGTCAGCGCGGGCATCGACCGGTTCCCGGTGGACCTGGTGCAGCGCTACTTCAACGACGGCCGCCTGGTGCCGGACATCGACCCGCGCCGGGTGCTCGCGCTCGGCGCCGAGGACAACCCCGGCCTGTTCAACATGGCGCACATGGGCCTGCGGCTGGCGCAGCGCGCGAACGGCGTCTCCCAGCTGCACGGGCGCGTCACGCGCAAGATGTTCTCCCGGCTGTGGCCCGGCTTCGACCACGACGAAGTGCCGATCTCGTCGGTGACCAACGGCGTCCACGGCCCGACGTGGGTGGCGCGCGAGCTGAGCACGCTGCTCGGCCGCGAGTGGGGCCTCGACGTCGGCGAGGGGCCGCTGCGCGACGGCGTTTCCGACGCTCAGCTGTGGGAGCTGCGGCGCGAGCTGCGCGAGAAGCTGGTGCACGAGGTGCGGCGGCGGGTTCGGGCGGCGTGGCTGCAGCGCGGCGCGTCACCGCTCGAACTGGGCTGGGTCGACTCGGTCTTCGACCCGGACGTGCTGACCGTCGGCTTCGCCCGCCGCGTCCCGACGTACAAGCGGCTGACGCTGATGCTGCGCGACCCCGAGCGGCTGCGCACGCTGCTGCTGCACGAAGAGCGGCCGATCCAGGTCGTCGTCGCCGGCAAGTCGCACCCGGCCGACGAGAACGGCAAGCAGCTGATCCAGCAGATCGTCCGGTTCGTCGACGGCGCGGACGTCCGGCACCGGATCGTCTTCCTGCCCGACTACGACATGTCGATGGCGCGCTACCTCTACCGCGGCTGCGACGTCTGGCTGAACAACCCGGTGCGGCCCCTCGAGGCGTGCGGGACGTCGGGGATGAAGTCGGCGCTGAACGGCGGCCTCAACCTGTCGATCCGCGACGGCTGGTGGGACGAGTGCTACGACGGCAGCAACGGCTGGGCGATCCCGACCGCGGACGGCGTCGCCGACCCGCTACGCCGCGACGACCTCGAAGCGGCGGCGCTGTACGAGCTGCTGGGCCAGCAGATCGCGCCGCTGTTCTACGACCGCTCTTCCGATGGTGTCCCGACCGGCTGGCTGTCGATGGTGTGGCACACCCTGGAGACGCTCGGCCCGCGGGTCCAGGCGTCCCGGATGGTCCGCGAGTACGTCGACAACGGCTACCTCCCCGCGTCCCGCACGGTCGCGGCGGCCACCGGCGACGGCTACCGCGGTGCGCTCTCGCTGGCGGACTACCGCACGAAGCTCGAGGTGTCCTGGCCGCGGCTGCGGATCTTCGACTCGGAGCTGCTGGTGGAGGCGACCGAACCCCTGGTGGTGGGCACCGAGGTGACGATCCGGGCCCGCATCGACCTGGCCGGCCTCGACCCGTCCGAAGTGGACATCCAGGCGGTGGTCGGCCGCGTGGCCGACGACGACGAGCTCCGCGACCCGGTGGCGGTCCCGATGACCGGCGACGGCATCGGCGCCTTCTCGGCCCGGGTGAAGCTGCCGCGCCCGGGCGCGATCGGGTACACGGTCCGGGTGCTGCCCAAGCACGGCCTGCTGGCGACGCCGGCGGAGCTGGCACGCGTCGTGCTGGCCTGACCTGGAGCTAGCTCCGCACGGCGGTGAGGAAGGCGACGAAGCTCTCCGCGGGCACCGCGATGTGGCCGCCCGCGCGGTCCTTCGTGTCGCGTACCGCCGCGTAGCCGCGGACGACCGCGACCTCCACACACGTGCCATTGCCTTGGGTGTAGCTGGAGGTCTTGAAAGAGGCAGTGGAGAAGTCTGGGGACATGGGGACCGTCCTCTGGGCGTCATGCGTAGGTCTGGGCGATCTCCCGGATAAGCCTCCGTGACTTGTCCATGCCGGTCGCGTTCGCCGTGAGACGGCTCCACAGGCCCGCATAGTCGGCGACTTCGGCGATGCCGTCGAGGTAGTCGGCATCGTGGGTGCCGGGATGCGCAGCATCGTGAAGCCGAAGGTGCTGGCACCACCCGGCGAATCGAAGGGCAGGATCTGGAGCTGGACGTTCGGCTTGCGGGCGATCGTCGCGAGGTGCTCCAGCTGAGATCGCCGACTTCCGGACCGCGCTCGACGCGGCGATCGGGCAAGCCGAAGCGGACCTGCGGGAGCAGCGTGCCGGCCGCCCGGTCGGCCGGTCGAGCCGAAGCTGCTCCAGCCGAAAAATCACGCCGCGAACAACGCTGAGCGAAGCTAAGTTGTAGGCATGCGCTTCGGAATGTTCGTCCCGCAGGGCTGGCGGCTCGACCTGGCCGGCATCGACCCCGCGGACCACTGGAAGACCATGCTCGGCCTCGCGAAACACGCGGAGGCCGGCCCCTTCGAATCGATCTGGGTCTACGACCACTTCCACACCGTGCCGGTGCCCACCGAGGAGGCCACGCACGAGGCGTGGTCGCTGATTTCGGCGTTCGCCGCCTCGACGGAGACCGTCCGCCTCGGGCAGATGTGCACCTGCATGGGCTACCGCAACCCCGCCTACCTGGCGAAGGTCGCGGCGACCGCCGACCTCATCTCGGGCGGCCGGGTCGAAATGGGCATCGGTGCGGGCTGGTACGAGCACGAGTGGCGGGCCTACGGCTACGGCTTCCCGTCCGCCGGCGAGCGGCTCGGCCAGCTCGACGAGGGCGTCCGGATCATGCGGGACCTCTGGACGACCGGAACGTCCACTTTGGACGGTAAGCACTACCGGACAGACGGGGCGATCCTCCGCCCGCTGCCGCCGCAGGAAGGCGGCCTCCCGCTGTGGATCGCCGGCGGCGGCGAGAAGAAGACGCTCCGGATCGCGGCGAAGTACGCGAAGTACACGAACTTCGCCGGTGACCCGGAGACCTTCACCCGCAAGTCGGAGATCCTCGCGCAGCACTGCAAGGACGTCGGTACCGACTTCGACGCGATCGTGCGCTCGGCCAACCACAACGTCGTCCTCGGCGCGACCGAAAAGGACGTCCAGGACAAGCTCGCCTGGCTGAAGACCCACCTCGAGAAGTACGCCCCGGGCGACGCCGGCGAGCGCTGGTACGGCATTTTCGCGAACAGCCCGACGACCGGCACGCCCGAGCAGGTCACCGAAAAGCTCGCCGCGATGGGCGAGCTCGGCATGTCCTACGCGATCTTCAACTTCCCGGAAGCGGCCTACGACCGCTCCGGCATCGACCTGTTCACAAAGCACGTCGCTCCGGCGCTGGCCGGCTGAACAGTGCCGGCCGAAAAACTGTCGGTCCCCTTCGGTAGCGTGGAAATCGGGGGCCTGCTAAGGCACCGCCGGGCTGCCGCCGTCCTGCACGGGCAGGCCGGCGGCAGCCCAGGCGCGGAACCCGCCCTCGAGGTCGGTCGCCCCGGGCAGCCCCAGCCGCTGCAGGTCGGCTGCCGCCAGGCTCGACGAGTACCCCTCGTTGCACACCACGATCACCGTCGACTCGGGCGTCACCGAGGGCAGCCGCCAGTCGCTGTCCGGCGCCAGCCGCCACTCCAGGTGGATCCGCTCGACGATCACCGCGCCCGGGATCTCGCCCTCCGCCGCGCGGTTCGCCAGCGGCCGGATGTCGACCACCAACGCCCCCGCCTCCTGCAGCTCGCGGGCCCGGACGGGCGCCACCCGGTCCAGGCCGGACCGCGCGGACGCCAGCAGCGAATCGACAGCGCTCATGACCGGACGATACTGGGCAGCGGCGGGATTTCGGCCGGGACTTCGGCGAGCGAGGTGTACTCCCGCGTCGCCACCAGCGGCGGCGAGTACGCGTGGACGCTCGCCGCGGGCCGGTCGCCGATGCCGGTGACCTGGTGGGCGCGGCCGGCGCCGAAGCCGAGGCCCTGGCCGGCGACGTGCGTCCGGCGCCGGATCGGGCCGCCGGGGTAGCGGTACTCCTCGCCGAGCTCGCCCTGCAGGACGGTGAACGAGCCGGACGCGCCGCCGTGGTCGTGCGGCTTCGTGTGCTGGCCGGGCAGCCACGACAGCAGCCACAGCTCGACGCCGTCGGTCAGCGCCAGCCGCGCCCACCAGCGGCGGTCCTCGTCGAACCGCAGGATGCCGCGCAGGCCCGCGGTCAGCTCGGTGGTGACGGTGGTGGTCAGCTCGGCCAGCTCGCGCGGCGTCCAGAGCAGCCGCGACGGGTGGAGCAGTTCGGGCAGCAGCGGGTCGGTCAGCTGCGGGTGGATCTCGACGGGCGGACGAACCAGGGACGTGGTCAACGCGGGTGCTCCTCGCGACGTGCAGGGATCGGGACGCGGATCAGCGCGGCACCGCACGCATCGAAGAAGACGCGAGGGATCAGTGGCGCCGCGCCCGCGTACACCCGGCCGAAGCGACGAGGAGCAGGTCGATCGCGCGACGGCGCCAGAACGAGCCCCGGGTCACCGGGGTCACGGGCGCGTCGGACGACATGCGCCGATAGTGCCACACGCGCGCCGCCGAGCCGCGGCGTTCCATGTCGTGGAACGCGTGATGACCTGCCGGTTCGCCGTCTCACCCGGGCGGGTGCGCACGCGCGCGCGACGGCAGACAGAATGGGCCTCGTGAGCGAGCCGATCCAGCCCAGCGAACTTGACGACCTCGTGGTCCGGATGGCCGGTGTCGGCGTCCGCCGGGGAACCAACGACCTCCTCGCCGGCCTCGACTGGACCGTCGAACTGGACGAGCGCTGGGTGGTGCTCGGCCCGAACGGCGCGGGCAAGACCACCCTGCTGCGCCTGGCCGCCGCCGAACTGCACCCGACCACCGGCGAGGTCGACCTGCTCGGCGAGCGGATCGGCAAGGTCAACATCTTCGACCTCCGCCCCCGCATCGGGTTCACCTCGGCCGCGATCGCCCAGCGCGTGCCGGGCGACGAGCTGGTCAAGGACGTCGTGGTCAGCGCCGGCTACGCGGTGCTCGGCCGCTGGCGTGAGGAATACGACACCCTCGACATGGCCCGCGCGACCGAGCTCCTGGCCGCCATGGGCATCGGGCACCTCGCCGAGCGCACCTTCGGCACGTTGTCCGAGGGCGAGCGCAAGCGGACGCTGATCGCCCGGTCGCTGATGACCGACCCCGAGATGCTGCTGCTCGACGAGCCCGCCGCCGGTCTCGACCTGGGCGGCCGCGAGGACCTGGTCGCCCGGCTGTCCGACCTGGCGCTGGACGCCGAGGCGCCGGCCCTCGTGCTGGTCACCCACCACGTCGAGGAGATCCCGCCGGGCTTCACCCACGCGCTGCTGCTGCGTGACGGCCGCGCGGTGGTGTCCGGGCTCGTCGACGACGTCATCACCAGCGAAAACCTGTCGAAGACGTTCGACCAGGACCTCGTGCTGGAGCGCTCCGGGGATCGCTTCTTCGCCCGTCGTCGCTAGGCTGTCCCTACCGACCGGTAGCGTGCTGGCAGATCGTCAACGAGGAGGATGGGCGTGGGAGAGTTCGTAACCCTGGAGGTCAAGGACGGGGTCGGCACCATCCGGCTCGACCGGCCGCCGGTCAACGCCCTGAACGCCCAGGTCACCGCCGAGTTCGCCGAGCTGGCGAAGGAGGTGACCGAGCGCGACGACGTCCGCGCGGTGATCCTCTACGGCGGCGAGAAGACCTTCGCCGGCGGCGCGGACATCAAGGAGATGGCCGCCCGCACCTACCCGGAGATCGCGAAGTTCGGCGCCACCCTCACCGGCACGGTCGCGGCCATCGCGAACATCCCGAAGCCGGTCGTCGCCGCCATCACCGGCTACGCCCTCGGCGGCGGCCTCGAGCTGGCGCTGGCCGCGGACCGCCGGATCGCCGGCGACAACGTCAAGGTCGGCCAGCCCGAGATCCAGCTCGGCGTCATCCCCGGCGCGGGCGGCACCCAGCGCCTGGCCCGGCTGATCGGCCCGAGCAAGACCAAGGACATCGTCTTCACCGGCCGGTTCGTCAAGGCCGAAGAGGCGCTGCAGCTGGGCATCCTCGACGAGGTCGTCGCGCCCGACGACGTCTACGCGGCCGCGCACAAGTGGGCGGCGCAGTTCGCGAACGGTCCCGCAATCGCGCTGCGTGCGGCGAAGGCGGCCATCGACGGCGGTCTCGACACCGACCTCGCGAACGGGCTCAAGATCGAGTCGCACCTGTTCGCCGCCCTCTGGGCGACCGAAGACCAGAAGAACGGCATGAAGTCGTTCATCGAAAACGGGCCGGGCAAGGCCACTTTCGAAGGGAAATGACGCCTTGACCGACGTGAACGACCCGGCGCCGAACCCGCACGCCACCGCCGAAGAGGTCCAGGCCGCGTACGCCGACCCGA
>Ga0207678_10001524_pt1 | contig 21244 bp, 19 predicted proteins | sample KBSC63metaG_FD_184319 | JGI IMG/M metagenome (GOLD analysis project Ga0207678, IMG submission 184319) | Corn rhizosphere microbial communities from Kellogg Biological Station, Michigan, USA - KBS C6-3 metaG (SPAdes) (version 2) | ecosystem: Host-associated > Plants > Roots > Rhizosphere > Soil ... | reverse complement strand
GTCGTCGGTCTTCATGAAGACGCGAGAACATTTCTTACCACGCGCATCATAGATGCAGAACCTGAGGGCACGGACGAGTTCCCTGCTCCCACCATCTGGCCTTTCCTCGCCGCAGTCGCCACCACAGTTATGTTTATCGGCAGCATCTTCAGGCCCGTGGCCGTCAGCATCGGAGCCATTCCTATTGCCATCACACTGATCGCCTGGTTCTGGCCCACCAGGCAGGAGGCCGCACGCCGGAGAGAGAGGGACAAATGGCAGAAGACATAAAACCGCGTGCTGTCCTGGATGTCTCCGCCCTGCCCAACGTCACCTTTGGCACATCCAGCGTCACGTGGTGGGGAATCATCGGCATGATGGCGATCGAAGGCGGAGTCTTCGCCCTCGTGATCGCCTCTTATTTTTACCTGCACTCCCGTACCAACACCTGGCCGCCGGGCGTTCTCCCGCCCGATCTGCTGTGGGGCTCACTTAACACTGCAATCTTTCTCCTCAGCGTCATTCCGAACGAATGGTACAGACGGCGCGCTCACAAGGGCGATTTGCGCGCGGTTCAGATCGGCCTGGTGGTGATGACGCTTATCGGCGTCGCCAACCTGGTCGTGCGATATATGGAGCTGAGACATCTCAACTGCGATTGGACCCAGACCGCCTATGGCTCCGCCGTATGGTTTCTGATCGGCCTGCATGTTGTGCACCTGATCACCGACTGGGTGGACACCGTCGTTTTGACGACACTCTTCTTCACCCCTCGGATCGAGGGGAAACGCTTCGTCGATGCCGCGGAAAACGCGGCCTACTGGTATTTCGTCGTCATCACCTGGATACCGATCTATCTCGTTATCTATTGGGCGCCGCGGTGGCTAAGGAGTTGAGCGGATGAAGAAAGAAAGGAGCTGAATCGAATGCAGGAAGTCGCGAACACCTCAGAATCGCCCCCGGCATTGCAGAGCATCGATCTCAGGCTCTGGGCTGGTGTCCTGCTTGCGCCGTTTGCCGGGGGCGTTAACACACTCGTCGGCTACATGGTGAGCAACTACGACTGCAACGTACATAGCCGCTCGCTTGTGCTGCTGGTTAATGCGGCAGCATTTCTCCTGTGTGCTCTCGCATTCTTTCTCTCGTTTTCTGCCCGAAGGTCGCTTCGCACCGGCCCCTCCGCAGAAGCTCTCACCAATGCGCCCATCGAGAACCTCCCGTCGCAATCGCGAGAGTTTATGGCCTATCTTGGCTTCGGACTCAGCGCCGGATTCGCTTTGTTTATCTTCGCCGGAACTCTTTCCTCTTTGTTTCTCGGTCCGTGTGACCTGTAGGTGTCCATGACCATCACTCCCGCCATCGCTCTCCTGTACCTCTTTCATCCGCTGACGGAAACGTCGGCGGGAGTGGAAGACCTTCCGGTTCCCGGATCGCTATGGCACGCAGGCAACTGGACATGGGAGCTATCCATCACCTTGCCATTGGCGATTACTGCGGCTTTCTACATCGCCGGCGCAATCCGGCGCGGAGATGCGCGAAGGCTGGTGGCGCGGCATATCTACTTTGCGCTGGCAATGCTCTCGCTTGCCTTCGCTCTCATCTCTCCTCTGCATAAGCTCGGGGATGCGCTCTTCAGCGCCCACATGCTCCAGCATGAGGTTCTCATCCTGCTCGCAGCGCCGCTGTTTTCACTCGCGCAACCTGGAGTCACCTTTCTATTCGCTCTGCCGCGAGGCGCTCGATCAGCCGTAGGAAGATGGCTTGCCGATCTTGAACACAATCGGGCCGTCGCGCTGCTTACCGCACCACTGGCAGCATGGCTTCTCCATGCCGTTGCTCTCTGGGGATGGCATCTGCCAGTGCTTTATCAGGCGACGCTGCGCTCCGACTTCGTCCACTCCATGCAGCACCTCAGCTTCTTCATAACCGCTGTGATCTTCTGGTCCGCGTTATATGGCGCCGGACGTTCTGCTATGAGCTATGGAGCGGGCGTCTTCTACGTCTTCGGGACCGCCGTGCATTGCAGCGCATTGGGCGCGCTGCTTACATTTTCGACGGTGATCTGGTACCCGATTTACGCGGGCCGAACGTCCCTTTGGCACCTTACGCCAATTCAGGACCAGCAACTCGGAGGCCTCCTTATGTGGGTTCCTTCCGGAGTTGTCTTCATCGTCGCCGGAATTGTCCTTTTCGCGAAATGGCTGCAGGAGTCCGACCGCCGTCTCCAGCACGGAAGCCTGCAAACGATCTTGCAGGAGCAGGAGGCGTTACCCCATGAGTAGACGACTCATCGCATTCCTGGCATGTTCGATCCTTCTCTGCGGTTGCTCCCGGCGTAAGAGTTCGCCCATGGCTGTTGCCGGAGCGCAGCATATCCAGTACTACGGATGCGGATCGTGTCACACCATTCCCGGCATTCCCGGAGCCCGTGCCCATGTCGGCCCGCCGCTCACCGGACTCGGCGACCGCAGTTACATCGCCGGCGTCCTCGCCAATAATCCAGCAAATCTCTCCTTCTGGATCCAGCATCCGCACACGGTGCATCCGGGCACGGCGATGCCGGAGATGGGCATTCCCGCTAAAGATGGAGATGAGATTGCCGCTTATCTGGAGACTCTTCGCTGATAAAGCAAACTGGCCCTGAATACCTCAGGGCCAGAATCCCGCCGTCTATTTTTTGTCGACCGGCTTTGCCATCTTTTCGTGCATTGCCGCCTTGACCGCTCCGGGAACCGCATTCGCTGTCATCCCCTCCAGCTTGGTCTTGAAAGACGCGGAGTAGACGTGATCTTTTCCGGCCAGAAGAGCGTCGATTCCTTCATTCGCTACGTCCTCGGGCTGACTCTCGGACTTTCCTTTCTGACCCACCTCAGTGTTGTCCATACCCGCGCGATGGAAGAAGTCGGTATCTGTCGGGCCGGGCTGCAGCGTGGTTACGGTAACACCGGTGTCCTTCAGCTCATATCGAATACTGTGGGCAAACGACAGCAGAAAAGCCTTTGTTGCCGCATAGACCGCCTCTCGCGGCGCAACCATCTCCCCTGCAATGGACGAGGTAAACAGAATCCTTCCCTTCCCGGCATGGACCATCGACTGGACCACGCGTTTCGCCAAATGCACCGCTCCCATGCAGTTGAGCAGGATCATGTTTAGCTCTGCCCCAAGGTCCGTCTCAACGAACAATCCCCCCACTCCGACACCGGCGTTGATGCAGACGATATCGAGCGGCCTCCCAGTCGCGTGCGCCTTCGACCACAACTCCTCAACGCCTTCCGGAGATGCCAGATCGGCACGTACCTCCGTCACTCCGACGCCCAACGTCCGAAAGTCCTTCGCAGCGCGCTCAAGGCGTTCTCCCGATGATGCGACGATCAGGTCATAGCCTTTATTGGCCAGGCCCTTCGCCAACTCGTAGCCGATTCCACTCGAAGCTCCTGTTACTAATGCCAGTGCATTCCCCATACACTTTCCCCTGCTTTATCTGCGCGCGATCGTGCCATAGGTTCAGATGCCGAAAGCCGGGAAAGCGCGTATTCGCATTAAACGGGTAGAATCTCGCTTTCGCCCTCGTCGCGCGGGCAGCCTTGCATGCCGCCGCCACATCTATACCAGTTATTCTCATCGCGATCGCCGTGCGTGGAGCGAGCGCAAGCAAACCGAGAATTTCCAGAGGTGCGCTATGGCAGAAACCATGCAGTCGCTCGATGGAGCGACGTCCCAGAACTTTCCCAGAACAGGCCAACACTATTCGCCACTTGTCGATGGGACCAAATACGGAAGAGTCTACGCCCATGCGGTGCAGACGATCCTGTCCGATCCGGAGACGCTCTACTCCCGATGGAAGGACGTCGAATCCTTTCCTCTATGGCAGGAGCACGTTGTCTCCTGCACTCCGGTCAGCGACAAAGTAAGCCATTGGGTCATCGGAAATCCGCAGGATCCCAGGGGCAAGCGCATCGAGTTCGACGCGCAGATCACAGACGACGAACCCGGCCGCAGAATCGCCTGGGACTCCATCACCGAAGGCGTGGAGCAAAGCGGCGCAGTCACCTTTACGCCTCATCCATCAGGTCGCGGAACCATCGTGCTCCTGCAGCAGATGGTCAAACTTCCCGGCGGCGCACTCACCAATGCTCTCTTCTCCATCGCGGAACGAGGCCCCAGGCAGACGGTCATCGAGAGCCTTCGTCACTTTAAAGAGATGGCCGAGGCCGGCGAGATCCCTTCTATTAAAGGACAGCCTCACGGGCCCCGAGGTGTAAGCGGAACAACCAAGAAATGGATGTACGGGGAGACCAATCCCAAACCGCGAGGGGCAAGCGAGTCCGCCAGCGATATCCGTCAGGTCCAATGACATACAACGGGAAGGCCCGTTAGGGCAGGAGAATGTTATGAAGGCAGTTTGCTGGATGGGCAGGGGCTCAATCGAAGTGCATCACGTCGAAGACCCGAAGATCATTAATCCGCATGACGCTATTCTCAAGATCACCAGAACAGCTATCTGCGGGAGCGACCTCCACCTCTACGACGGTTATATTCCGACGATGGAATCAGGCGACATCGTCGGCCATGAGTTCATGGGAATCGTCGAAGAGGTTGGAAGCGAGGTAAAGAAACTGAAGCGCGGCGACCGGGTCGTCGTGCCGTTCACCATCTCTTGCGGCAGTTGCATGTTCTGTCGCAAAGATCTCTGGTCGCTCTGCGACAACTCGAATCCGAACGCGCGCATTGCAGAAGCGATGTATGGCTACAGCGGTTCCGCCCTGTTCGGATATTCGCACATCTACGGCGGCTATGCCGGCGGCCAGGCACAGTATGTTCGAGTGCCGTTCGCCGACGTCGGCCCCATTAAAATCGAGAACGATCTGCCGGACGAGAAAGTCCTTTTTCTTTCCGATATCTATCCCACCGGATATCAGGGCGCGGAAAACTGCAATATCGAGCCCGGCGACACAGTAGCAATCTGGGGATGCGGCCCGGTTGGCCTCTTCGCGATTGCCAGCGCCTATCTGCTCGGCGCCGGGAAAGTGATCGCCATCGATCGCTTTCCCGAACGGCTCAAGCTCGCCCGCGAATATTGCGGCGCGACCACCATTGATTACAGCGAAGAAGACGTGACCATCGTCGAAGCTCTTCGCGATCTCACCGGTGGTGTGGGCCCCGACAGTTGCATCGATGCGGTGGGCATGGAGGCCCATTCGTCGACCATCGCCGGACTATACGACAAGGTGAAGCAGACCCTGATGCTTGAAACCGATCGGCCCTTCGTCCTGCGGCAGGCGATTCAGGCCATCCGCAAGGGAGGAACTTTGTCCATTCCGGGCGTCTACGGCGGCGTTCTCGACAAGGTCAACTTCGGTGCGGCCTTCGGAAAGGGCATCCACATGAATATGGGCCAGACCCACATGCAGAAGTATCTGCAGCCTTTGCTCAAGTATGTCGAGCAGGGAAAGATCGACCCCAGCTTTCTGATCTCTCACCGGGTCGGCATCGAGCAGGTTCCGGATATGTATAAGATATGGCGCGACAAACAGGATAGCTGCACCAAAATCGTGATCGATCCCTGGGTCGATAAAATGGAAAATCCCAAAATTGCTGCGCGGTAGGACATAAATCGGCGCGACTATATTCTCAAATCAGGCGCACCGCTGCCATAGCGGTGCCTGATTTGACATTGCCGCTGGCCGGACGTATGTTTTTTATAGACCGCAAATGGGCACAACGGCTCCATGCTGGCATCGCCGGCAGCGGTACAAAAGATTAGCTATGACGAAGATGCTCAACACGAATCCCACGCTTGGCTGCTGTTGCTGTCGGCTTGGAGTGGGTGTGCGCAGAAGCGGATCGTAGCAAGCAACTCTTCAGATTCGAGCAGCACGAAACCCACCCAGAGCCAACGAGCCGGGTGGTTTTTTATTGAATAAAGAAGAGTTGCAGGGCACCAGGCGTTGTTCGGGGTAGCTGTAAAATCGTGCAAACCTCGTTGGACAAATTCTGCAAAGAATATCTGAAGAAGAAAGAAGGAAATAAACTATGTCACTTCGCATCAATGATGAAGCTCCCAATTTCACCGCCGAGACAACGCAGGGCACGATCAACTTCCACGAATGGATCGGCGATGGCTGGGCCATCCTGTTCTCGCACCCCAAGGACTTTACCCCGGTGTGCACCACCGAGCTTGGCACCATGGCCGGTCTCGAGGGCGAGTTCGCCAAGCGTGGCGCCAAGATCATTGGTCTCAGCGTGGACCCGGTGGACAACCATGCAAAGTGGGCAGTCGATATCGAACAGACCCAGGGACACAAGGTGAACTATCCCATGATCGGCGACCCCGAGCTGAAGGTGGCCAAGCTGTACAACATGCTGCCCGCCGACGCCGGCAACACCTCCGAAGGCCGCACCCCGGCACTCAACGCTGCTGTGCGCACCGTCTTCGTGATCGGCCCCGATAAACGGATTAAGCTGATGCTCGCCTATCCGATGAGCACGGGACGCAACTTCGACGAGATCGTCCGCGTTCTCGATTCGATCCAGTTGACCACCAAGCACAAGGTCTCCACTCCCGCCAATTGGAAGGTTGGAGATGACGTGATCCTCTCCGGCGTGGTTTCGGACGAGGAAGGCCAGAAGCAATATCCCGACAGCTTCAAGAAGATCAATTCCTATCTCAGGACCGTTGCCCAGCCCAAATAAGCTGGAACGCAGCTTCGGCCGGAACACCAAAAGCCGCCACGCAATTCCCTGCGTGGCGGCAAGCAGTAACACTGAAAGTTGAACAGAATGGGCGACTCACGCATTCCGCGCATCATGGAACCGGCCCCCGACTTCGAGGCCAAAAGCACGCAGGGCATTATTCGCCTGAGCGACTACACCTCGCGGGGCAAATGGGTGCTGCTCTTCTCTCACCCTGCCGACTTCACGCCTGTCTGCTCCACAGAATTCATCGAATTTGCGCGAAACTACGACGCCTTCGACAAGATCAACGTTCAACTGATCGGTGTCTCGATCGACTCGGTCTACTCCCATATCGCCTGGGTACGTGATCTGGAGCAGATCAGCGGTATACCGGTGAAGTTTCCGGTTATCGCCGATCTCGATCAGAAGGTCTCGGCGGCCTACGGCCTGGTGCATGAATCGGCCTCCGATACGGCGACCATTCGCGCCGTATTCGCTATCGATCCGAAAGGAAATGTTCGTGCGCTGATCTATTACCCTATGCAGATTGGCCGCAATGTTGACGAGATCTTCCGCGTCTTCCAGGCGCTCCAGACCGCCGATGCCAACAATGTATCGTGTCCGGCAAACTGGCGGCCCGGCGATCCGGTCATCGTGCCTGCTCCGGCGACGGTAGAGGATGCCGCCAAACGCGCGAGCGGGAGCGGCAATGGACTCGACGTCACCACCTGGTATCTCGCAAAGAAGGATCTTCCGGTCGCGAAGTGAAGAGAAATAGGTAATATGGAAGAGAGAAGCATCCTGGCTTGATTGTCTCTTCCCTGCACGATTCAAGGGCAATCACCCAGACCGTATGTCGAGCTTGGATTGCAAGCTGGCAACGATGGGCACCGATGGCGAAGTGGCTAACGCGCTGGTCTGCAAAACCAGTATTCATGGGTTCAAATCCCATTCGGTGCTCCACATTTTCAATGCCAGTACCCTCTGCGAATATTCGGAAATTCATTCCTACGGTCTCATCGCGATGGCAAACAGCAGGTACCCCCTCCCCCGTACTTAAGTCCTAAAGTCTTCGAAACAAAGCACCTAAGTCCGGACTTCAAGGCAGACTTCGGTTAAACATGAAAGCCCGGCACAATGCCGGGCTCTTCTCTGTCTCTGAATTAATTGTAGCAGCGGTGTCAAGCATCTGTAGAACATCGTCAGGCCTGCCGACCGATATACTTGCTTGCGATCATCGGAGGCCAGATTGAATCGACGGAACTTTGTTTCATTGGCGGCGGCTACGGCAGTGTGGGCATCGGGACAGCGCGGGCTGGGACAGTCGACGGCGATGTTGAAAATCGAAGAACCTCGCGAGGAAGCACGGCTCATGCCGCTGGACTTTACCGGACTGAGCTATGAGATGGGGCAGCTTTATAACCCGGAGTACTTTTCTCCGCGCAATACGGAACTGATTCGCCGGTTTCGCGAACTCAGCGAGCATGGCGTGCTGAGGCTGGGTGGCCACCTCAGCAACATCACTCCCTGGGAAGGCGTTGGGAAGGACGACCCGAAGCAGGTGCGGGGTGTGCGGCACGGTATTGAAGACTATTGGGAGTGGCCGCTGGTGGACCCGACAGTTCAAAGAAACAAAAAGGGCATGCTCACGCGAAAAGCGTTTGAAAATCTTCGTGGCTTTCTGGATGCAGTGAACTGGAGATTGATCTACGGGTTCAACTTCGCCTGTGGCAGTGCGGCGCGAGCGGCGGATGAAGGCGCGGCTGTGGCCAGCGCAATGGGCGACCGGTTGATCGCATTTGTGGTCGGCAACGAGGCAGATGGCTTTGGCGACGACCCTTTCTTTCGCGCAAAGGGATACGACTTCAACCAATACTTTGCCGAATATCAGACCTGGATAAAGACCGTAAGAGCCAGGGTACCGCATGCGCGATTTGCCGGACCGGATACCGAAGGCAACGTGGACACATGGGTGAAGGAGTATGCCCGGCGCACCAAAGGCGATGCCGCGATGCTGACCAGCCATTTCTATGCGATGGGTCCGGCGAGCGATCCGCGGATGACTGCGGAGCGCCTGCTGCAGCGGGTGAATACCGGGCTGGAGGAGCAGATTGCAGGAGTAAAGGCGGCAAGCGCCGCTGCGGGGGGAACGCCCTACCGGATGGATGAGGGCAACTCATGCTTTGGCGGCGGTAAGGACGGCGTAAGCAATGCGTATGCCTCGGCGTTGTGGGTGGCCGACTATATGCTGCACGTGGCGTGTGCAGGGTTCATAGGGGTAAACCTGCATGGAGGCGGAACTGGATTTTATACACCCATTGAAAGCAGCGAAAAATGGCCCGCAAAGCCGAGACCGATGTACTACGGCATGCAGTTTGCCCAGCAGTTTGCCGGACTCAAGATCGCTCCGTGCCAGTTGAAAACGGATGCGAACGTGACGGCGTACATGGGCAGCAAAGGCGGACAGACCAAATTGGCCATCATCAATAAAGGCACTCAGCCTGTTTCTGTTGAGTTGTCTCAGGTTCTCCTGTCGAAAAGATTAGAGCCGCGATGGGTGCTGCGTGGGCCTTCCCTGAGCGCAAAGGATGGAGTGCGATTTGAGCAGGCCAGAGTGGATAACAAGATGCGGACGATTCAAGTACCGGCGTATTCGGGTGTGATTCTGGCCTGATCTCTTTGCGTCCTCATGCCTTGGGCGGAGAGCGGCTCGCATCAGACTGGATCCGCCACAGAAATTCTCAAATACCTCCAAACTGGGAACTGTACCAGGCGGTGCGTCTAAAAAGAAGATTTGCTTTCTGTCGGAGAGATTGCCAGTCTGCCTGTATCGCAGGTAGCTTTACCAGGATGCCGCGACTATTTATCGTTGTTCGCGCAGGTACATTCATCTATGAATCGACGCCAATTCCTTTGGACTTCTCTCGCTGCCACTGCCGCAGGCCCGCTCGGCGCTGCCGAAACTCCGCTTCTGGCGCTTGAACGAGAGTCGGCAAGTGAACCGCAGGTTGCCGTGCTGCTGGTCGATACGGACCGCGCTTCCACGCCGATCAGCGAGCGTATCTATGGGCAGTTTTTGGAGCATATCAACCATTCTGTCGAAGATGGCCTCTTTGCTGAGCAGATTCGCGGCGCGGGTTTTGAGGGTGAAGATTTCAAGACGTACTGGAAGCCATTCGCCGATCATGGTGAGGTGGAGCTTGCTGAGGTGGCATTCCACAATGGCAATCGCTGTGTACGGCTCCATGTCGCCGGAGGCCATGCGGGCATTCGACAGGGGCGCGTGTTCCTGGAAGATAACGTAAGGTACGACGGCTGGCTGTGGATGAAGCCTGAGAGCGGCTCGGCTCATGTCGCGCTTCGCGTCACCGGAGCCACGGGCGAATCGATTGCGTCTATTCCCCTGACGCTAACCGGCCACAATTGGCAGGAAGTTCCATTCAGCTTCACCAGCAAGGTACGCGATGAACAGGCAATGGTGGAGATTGCTGCAAACGGAAAAGGCACATTGCTGCTCGACTTCGTTTCGTTGATGCGTGCAGATGCGCGGCGAGATGGCAAGCTGAGGCCAGACCTGCTGCAGTCGTTGCGCGGCCTCCAGCCCTCGTTTATTCGGTGGCCGGGCGGCTCATACGCTTCGACTTACAAATGGAAAGAATGCATTGGCCCGTATGCTTCACGGGGGTATCACCCGAACATGTTCTGGGGAGGATACTCGGGCTATGGCGGCTTCGGCACCGACGAGTTTCTGGGGCTGTGCCGCAAGCTGCATTGCGAGCCGCTGATTGTGCTGGCGTGTCCGGATACAAAGCCGGAGAGCGTTCAGTATGCGATGGACTGGGTGAGGTACCTGAACGATGCTCCGACGACGGAGATGGGGAAGATACGTGCGGCGAATGGGAATATTGAGCCTTATGCAGTGAAGCTTTTCCAGATCGACAACGAGCCGATGAACAACGGCTTCACTCCGGAAGCGTACGCTGAGATTGTCAATGTTTACGGCAGCGCATTACGGAAGATTGCGCCCGATGCGAAGATCGTCGCCTGCGGGCAGAAGCGCTCCAGCGACATGGATTGGAGCGAGAAGGTCATCGACCTTGCCGGCGACAACTTTGACATTCTTGGCTGCCACAACTATGAGTACGAGCCGGAAAACTTCGAAACCGGATTGCCTCGTCTGCGGAACTACCTGACGAAGCTGCGCGATTACGTGCGGGTATCAAAACATCCCCATATCGAAGTTGCCGTATTGGAGTGGAGCCTGCAGCATACTTACGACTGGCGGGCGGGACTGCATGCGGCGGGCAGCTTGATCCTGTACGAAGAACTGAGTCCAGAGCTGACGATGACCTGCCCGGCGCTGCTGATGCGCAATACGACGGACGATCCAAAGTGGACATCGTCGATTTACCACAACCATGTGACCTGGTTTCCGGGCGCGAGCTACCCCGTCCAGAAGCTGTTCCGTGAGCACTATGCGGAGCGCTACCTTGCGTCGGCGATGGGGACTGTCGATGACATCCCTGACCGAAGCCAATTGTTCGATAAGATCTCCACGCAAATACCGACCGATTGGCAGCTGGGGTCGATGGATGCGATTGCTACTGCCAGCGCGGATGGAAGGCGCATGGTGATCAAGGCCGTGAACTACAGTTCCAGAAGCAATACGCTGCTGGTGCGTCTGCAGGGTGCGAGCCTGCCGCAGCGAGCCACTGTGAAGCTGTACACGATTGCAGCCCCGCTGAACGCCATGGCTTCGTTCGAACATCCTGACGTATTTACACCGCTGATCAGGTCGATCGAGTATGCCCGGAATTTTTCTGTCGCGATGGATCCATATTCAGTGGCAGTGGTGGAGATTCAGGCGGAGTAACACACTTTGCCACTCCATCTCTTCTGCTCTGCCTGGATCCCTGCCTCTGCTGCAATCACCCTCAGGGATCGATCATGCTCGAAGCCGGCTTAAGCAATTGGAATCAGATGAATGTAAGGCTCTTTCGGATTAGCACGTTAGCTGCCTGGATCATTTAATCCGAATGCTGTTCCCGGTATCCTCGACTTCATAAAGCCTTCCTCTGGAAAGACGGGGATTGAAGGGATGATGAAGGATGAGCATCAGACGACCATCAAAGGTACGAAAGAGCATTCCATGGCCGCTGTCATTTCCTAAAAGCACGTTGTCCTGTTTCCATGGTCCTCTGAGTTTCCCACTAAGAGAATGTGCCAGCGTCTCAACATAGAGCCCGTCTCGATAACTTGACCAGAGCATCAGCAACTTACCAGTTCTTGTGCGGTACAACTCTGGTCCATCCGTGACATAGTTTTGAGGAGTATTCTCGGTAGCATGCCGATCAGCCAGCCAGGGTGCATCCGATCCTTTGAATAGATAGAACGGCTTTGCCGCCGATTCAGAAAAATCTGGCTTCATCTGAATCGCCTCTATGCTGCCGTCCACTAACTGAGTCCACTCATGGGCATAAACCATATACGGTATTCCATCTTCCACGTAGAGCGTGCCATCCAAAGTCATGTAATCAGAGGGTGGAATCGGTTTGTCGAGGATCTTTATGAAGGGACCCGCAGGCGAGTCGCTGACGAAAACCTGAGTACCGCGCAGGTGCTCGCCGACACCATTGTAGGTAATTTGAATATGAGTGCCTTTTGATTTGTCCTGCGGTTCGCTGCCAGTTGAAGGCAACGGCTTCCGATAATTATTCAAGGTTGCGAAGAGATAATATCTGCCGTTGTAAGTATGCACCTCTGGTGCCCAGACTCCGGCTTCTGGATCGGCCCACGAGCTATTGGGAACCTCAAAGACAAGATAGGGCCCTGACCACGATTTAAGATCTTTGCTCTTATAGGTGATAACGCCCGAATGATGATCGCTGCTGAAGGACGCCCCCGAGCTTGTATACAAATAATAGGTACGGCTTGGCTGGTCTGCCAAAATCCATGGATCATGTAAGCTGATGTCCTCAAGCTTCAGACCTTCTTTGACGGGTTGCTGGCACAAAGATAGAGTCCCACAAAGCATCAGAAATGCGAGCAGCATAGACTTTGTGCCTGCATGAATTCTTAACATCCGCATAATTTCTTCTTTCCAAATCCGGGAATGGACGGAGCCGTCTGACAGTACTTCATTCTATAGAGGCTCTGCTCTCCCACCAGATAGGGATCATCCTGTGTTGTTTCTCGGAAATTATGCCCTGAGAAGATCAAGCTCATCGAGTTTGCCAGCCAGATCGCGGCTGACCGCGATCTGGCTGAAGCAAACCGACCCGATTCACATCTGCTGTAACTGATGCGAGAGAAGCATGGTCCTTTGCCAACATACTTCTTTCGCCTCCGATCGTTAGAAATGGATTTTTCCGATAATCTCCATCGCTCGACCACCGACGGTCACGCCTGTAATTTTGGCATCGTGACCGGCTCCGATCAGAGCGTCAGGCTGAGAAAACGATGGATGGTTTGGAAGGTTGGTAGCGCTTATCGTAAGATCTGCGGTTACATGCTCCCGAATGTAAAACGACTTGCGAAGAGACGCGTTTAGTTGTGTCAATCCCGGTCCATATACACTGTTTCGGCGCATATTGCCGAAGGCTCCGGCTCCGGGTGACGCATAAGCGTCTACATTGAACCACCGGTTGATGCCGTTGGTATTGGCCTTGGGATCGCCCACTACATTGGGATACTGGGAAGCGTTCGATGACAGACTATAGCTATTATTTACCGCCATCGTGGGAGTGAATGGATTGCCACTCTGGCCGACCCATGTTGCCGAAAGCATCCAACCCCCAATCACTTCGTCAAGCGCAGCATTGCTATTCAGGAATCTTCGATTGCGGCCAAAGGGAAGCTGGTATACGACCTGACCTTTGATCATATTGCGGATATCGAAGTTCGACGCCCCGTAATTCGCTGATGGCACATACGCGTTCTGATAGGGCTGGTTACCTTGTTTACTGCCCCAACCCGATGAATCCTGGTAGTCCAGCATATGGGACCAAGTGTAGTTAACGTTGAATTCCAGCCCGTTATCCATACGGCGATCAAAGGACGTTTGGAGTGAGTTGTAATTTGAGATGCCGGTGGTATTGATGCCCGTAATGCTTTGGTATATAGGATAGGGTCGAGACCCGGCATCATTTGGCCCAAGCAGGCTTTCAGGGACCTGGTTCAGATCCGTGATGAACGCGAGATTGGTTCCACGGCTCCCTACGTACGCAAGTTGGAAGACCATGTTCTGCCGCACCTGACGCTGGAAGCTCAGGTTCCACTGCTTGAGCAGAGGAACGGGCTGCTGATACTGAGAAAAGCTTACGGCCTGTCTGTTATAGGATGCGGGTCCCGTAGGAGCAGCCTGATAGAGAGAGTTGACGCTCGCACCCGTTGATCCCTGATAGTTCGTGTTGCCATCCGAGGAGAGAATCACGACCGGCTTAGCATTATTGGTGGAATCAGACAGATTCCCGTTGGAGCCGAATACTCCTCCCATTCCAGAGCCGTAGGTGTCCATGTTCCATGGAAATGTGTACATGCCGAATCCGCCGCGGAACGTCATTCTCGTACCGAGCTGATAGGCGACGCCAACTCTGGGCAACCAGTTATTAAACCTCGAGGCCTGCAGCGCGGTTCTGCCATTGGTATGTGTGGTCCCGTACCACATCGCTCCCGGGGTGCCCGTCGCCGGATTCACGATGCTCTGATCGAAGGAGCGCATGTTGCCGTGTACCTCGGACCAGCCAGTCGTTCCAAAATACCTCAGGCCAAGATTCAGGGTGAGTTTCGGAGTCAACTTCAAATCGTCCTGCACAAATGCCGCAGGACTCTTGAGCCGACCGCCGTATTCCGGTGTGACCGAAGCCGACCAGCTATGGGAATAGCCCAGCAGAAAGTCGGCATAGGCAGAACCGGTCGTCGTCGCGAGCGATCCACTGTTGCTACCGGCAGAGTAGACGCCCGTAAATCCGAGTGTTCCCGCATTGATATTGCCCCAGGCAGTCGAATCTGCCCGCTCGACGATCAACTCGCCGCCAAAATGAAGAACATGGCGGCCTTTAACCAGTGTCACCACATCCGAGAAATCGAAGAGGTTTTCTTTGTAGTTGGAATGGGTGCCAGGGGCAAGGCTGTACCAGCTCGTAATGTTGATCGTCGGGAAGATGTCAGCCTTCGCGAAGTTTAGACCCAGCTTGGAAGGCCAGCCCTGACCCATCGTCTGGGGCTGGAGCAGGTCATATTCCCCCATGAATCCTACACGTGCTTCGTTCACTGCATGTGGACTAATGGTCCAGACATCGGAGATCTGGTTGTTCGTATTGAACAGGTCCGTAGGGGTGCAATTAATTGGACACACTGGGCTGAGACCTAGTGAATGCTGGTTATTCCATGCCGCGGAGCCGGTAATGCGATTATTTCTGGTGATGTCCGCATCAAAACGGCCGAAGTATTTGACCACGGGAGTAGACGACGGGTACAGGTAGGCAAAGTTGTTCGTCGAAATGCCGTTGACCGACGTTCCCAGCCCGGCCATCGGTTCGGGATAAAGCGCCTGAATCGCCTTGGCGACAGGGTCGATCATATTAGCCGGAATCCTATTGCCGTTTCCATACTCTTCCGCAAATGACTTACGGGTTACGATCCCTGTGTTAGGATCGACGGTTTGCGTTGTGGGATCGTAAATCGTGGCCAGCCCGGTGAAGTCGCCGGACTTCAGTGCGTCAGTGGGAACGGTGATGAAAGTACGGCTGGTTGGCGCGCCATGGTTAATGGCTCGATCATAGGCGAAGAAGAAGAAAACGCGGTTCTTGAGAATCGGACCACCGATGTTGCCGCCAAAATCGTTGTAGTGCAGCGGCGATACAACACCGCCTTTGCCAAACGCATAGGAAGCCGCATTGAGGGCACTGTTTCGGAAGTAGTCATAGGCCATGCCGTGGAACCCGTTCGTTCCGCCCTTGCTGATCTGGTTGTAGAGCAAGCCACCGATCCCATATTGTGCTGAAAAGAGCGAATCGCTGATCTTCACTTCTCCGATTGCGTCGAAGATTGGAATCATAATGACGTTATTGCTCATAGGCGAGCTCGTCATTGCGCCGTCGAGCAATGCGGTGGAAAAGGGCAGGCTCCCGTTCGCCGCTACTCCTCCCATTCCCGGATTCGCTGTATTGTTGCCGTTTTGCGGCGCACCAGAGGTGCCAGGAAGCAGAATAATGAACTGCTGCCAGTCCGGCGCTCCAACCTGCGGTAGAGATTGCAGGGTATTGGCGCTAAGCGTCGTCCCCAACTCGGAGCTCGTCGTTTCCAGTAACGGAGCAGATTCGTTGACCACCACCGTTTGCTTCGACCCTTCGACGCCGAGCTGTACATTCAAGCCGATGACTCCGATGTGCAGGACCATCGGACCGCGCTGCAAGGGCGCGAAACCTCCTTTGCTGAATACAACAACGTAACGGTCTTCAGGAACCAGGGGGCCGGTGTCAAAGAGTCCAGAACTGTTTGTGACGATCGCCCGGTCCACGTTCTTGTCCAGATTTTTTACAGTGACGGTTACACCTGGAATAACGGCACCCGATGCATCGGTCACCGTGCCTGTCACATCTGCTGAGTTCGTCGCCTGCCCCAAAGCCACTCCGGAAGAGATCGCAAAAAGCAGGCCCAGAGTTTGCATTCGCATTTTCGTCATATTGGCCTCGAAATCGATATTGATAATGCAAATTTGATTGGTTGAAGCTGTTCCTATTTGCCACTCAACTTCATCCGTCGGCGTTTTGTTATGGGAAACGATTACTTATCCCACGCGAACAATCCGGATTTCCAAAGAATGGCGAGATAATAAGCCCAAAAAGATTTAACTAAAAAGCGCTATTTTTCGAATTGATGCTTCGAATTATTCGATGTATTGTTTACTTTGCCTGCTAATCCTATATCCCGCGGCATATCAAGGTTTGTGCATGAACACGACGATCGACCAGTGGGAAGTTCTGGAAGCCGTGGTCCAATTGGGCAGTTTTGCCGCTGCAGCGTCGAAGATGAACCGCTCCCAATCGACGATAAGTTACGCGATTTCGCGATTGCAGGGCCAGTTCAAGACTCCTCTCTTAGAGCTGAAAGGTCGCAAGGCCGAACTCACTGAAGCCGGCAAGGTATTACTGGCAGATGTGGAACCGTTGCTCACCGGATTTCGGGCGCTTGAACAAAGGGCCGTATCTTTGACAAGCGGAGGTGAGCCCCAGATCAATCTTTCCGTGGATAGCGTCTATCCGGATGACCGGCTCTTTGCCGCACTTGCGGAACTTGTGCGCTTATATCCCCATGTTCACATCAATCTACACAGAGGTACTTTCCTTTCATCGGTCCTTGAATTCGCAAACTATGGCGCTGATTTGTGTATCGCGGGGACACCCACTCATGAACATCTGATTAAGCCTGTTCTTGACATTCGCATGAAAGCCGTAGCCAGAGCTGATCATCCCCTGGTTTCAGGAAAGCGGCAATTGACGCGAATGGATCTGGCTCAGTCTCTTGCCGTGATTATCGAAGGAACTCTCGGCCCGAATCCCAGGCGACAGCCACATGCCAAATCACAACGCCATCTGGCTGTAACTTCGATTGATTCCGCGATTGACGCCGTGCGAAGCGGAATGTGCTTCGGCTGGATTCCAGCTTATAAAATCCGCACATACCTGGAATCGGGAGAACTGGTTGCGCTACGGTTGCCGATGGGAGGTGAGCGGCTTGCTCGATTGTTCCTCGTTATCCGAGACTTTGATGCGACCAGCCAGAAAAAAAATTACCTTGCGGATCTTTTGGGGGCAAATCGCGATGTGGAGGTACTTTGAATCTGGCGAACCAGATGCGCCTTGGTCAGATTGAAGGACAATGCATGCCTCTTACTGACTTGTATCGACGAGCAACAGCCTATTTGACACACGCCATAGTTAATATCAGCAGCACGATCACATTCCGCTTCACGAACATGGCTATCCAGCTTTGAAGTTCAATCGACACACGCGTCGAAGTTGGATGCTTATCTATCTGTCCCTTCCAGATGTCCGCATTCCCACCCTTCCCTTTCATTAATGAATATTTGAATCCATCAAGCGCTTAGGACAAAAACAAGTTCACCCGGGATTTCCGACCAGCTAAACTGGGCAGACAAAACGAGTAAACGGTTACATCGAATCGCATCACTCTCCGATAAGCGGGACTGTTTGACACGTCTCTCGACTTTGCTCTGTTGCGGAGTGTAGGCTGCCTCAAACGCGCTTCGAGCCTCGGCACCTTCAAAAAGTGGAGTGTGAAGCCGTGCAGATTTATACATTGTGAACGGGTAAGTTATATGAAGAGGCTTGTTTCATTGGCTGTTTGCGCACTTGTCTTTGCCGTGACCGGGCCCGCGTCAACCTGCCAGACTGCCATTGCCGCTCAAGGTCGCGTCACGAATCTCGAGCAACAGGCACAACAATATCTCCACGAGCAAAAGCCAGGACTCGCCATTCCTTTGTTGCGCGAGATTATCTCTTTGGATCCAGGCAATCTAAATGCCCACGCAAATTTAGGTGTTTTGCTTTACTTTCAGGGGAATTATCAGGAAGCGATTCCGGCGATGCGCAAGGCTCTGCAGATTCAACCGGATCTCTGGAAGATCGAGGCGCTTCTTGGAATTGCGGAGAAGCGAACCGGAGATCCAGCCGCTGCCCAGAGAAATTTGGAAGACGCATTTCCTCACCTTAATGAGAAGAACTTTCAAAAGGAGGCCGGAATTGAACTCATAGAACTACAGTCCTCCTCGAGACAATTTGCGAAGGCCTTGCTGGTGGTCGATAGGATCGAGGAACTGTCCCCACAGGATCCCCATATTCTCTTCGTCGCCTATGAGATCTCATCGCAGATGATGGCACAGAGCATGTTGAGCCTGCTGCTGGTCGCACCAAATTCCGCGGAGATGAATATGATCGTAGCCCGCGAACTCGGATCCCAGGGAGAGCGCGAGAAGGCCATTGCAAAATATCGAGATGCAATCCGCTTGAACCCCATGCTGCCTGGAGTCCATTTCGAACTCGCCGAACAACTGAGAGGCGCCAGCGATCCGAAATTGAACGCGCAGGCTGAGGCCGAATACAAGGCTGCTACCCAGGCAAATCCTTACGATGAAAAGGCCTGGTGCCGGCTCGGTGAATCCATGGCAGCAAGAGGCGATTTCGCGAACGCACAGGATGCGTACAAAAAGGCCCTTGCTCTTCAACCGGCCGATGCGGTCGCTGAAACGGATCTGGCAATCGCGCTGATCTCCACGCATCATCAAAAGCAGGCGATTCCATTGCTGGAGAGTGCGATCAAGGAAGATCCCAGCAACATCGCAGCGCATTACCGCTTGAACGTGCTGTATCGCTCAGCCGGGCGAACTGCGGATGCCCAGCACGAAATGGACCAATACACTCATTACAAAGCATTGAAAGACAAGATGGATGATGTCTTGCGGCAGATGCGCACGCATACTGATCCCCAGTGAACTGCCTGGCGCAAAGAAACACAGAAGCCAGTCTTTTCGAGACCAAAGCTATGTTCCGACAGAAGATCACGGTTTATGTCCGTCTCGTGCTGGCCTTGTGCCTACTGACGTGGCCGGCTGCCCTGGTTTCGCAGAGCAGCCACTCGACGGAGCGTACTTCGGCATCCATTTCGCAGTCCGGGATCCATGGCACTCATCCACGAGCCGCGGTTCCGCAACTGGTGGACATTACCGCTTCCACGCACATTCGCTTCCATCACCTCGCCTCGCCAGACAAGAAGTACATTGTCGAATCCATGAGTGGCGGCGTCGCCCTGATCGACTACGATCGCGATGGCTGGCCCGATATTTATTTCACCAACGCGCCGGACGTCGATATGCAACTCGCGGGAAAAAAGGCCCGAAGCGAGCTTTTCCATAACAATCGCGACGGCACCTTTACGGACGTAACCGACAAGGCGGGAGTCGGCTATCCTTGCTGGGCATATGGCGTCACTGTAGGCGACTACAATAACGATGGCTGGCCGGATATGCTCGTGACCTGCTTTGGCGGTGTGGTTCTGTACCGTAATAACGGAAACGGAACATTTACCAATGTCACGAAGGAGGCGGGCCTGGGATCCGACACGCTTTGGGCCGCAGGCGCAGCTTTTGGAGACTATGACGGCGATGGATTCCAGGATCTGTTCGTCTCTCGCTACGCGGCCCTCGATCTGCACGATCTGCCGACCTTTGGGTCGACAGTCAATTGCCAGTATCACGGGATCAAGGTGCAGTGTGGACCTCGCGGACTGAAGGGATCGCCGGATAGCCTGTATCACAATAACGGCAATGGAACATTCACCGAGGTTTCAAAACAAAGCGGTGTCGATGATCCGAAAAACCTGCTTGGCCTGACTGCCGTCTGGTCAGATTTTAACGATGACGGCAAACTCGACCTGTTCGTGGCCAACGATGGCGGGACCAACTATCTCTACCGCAATGATGGCGGCGGACACTTTACCGACGTGGGGCTCCAGTCGGGCGTGGCCGTGGATGAAAATGGCAATACTCTGGCGAATATGGGAGTGGCTCTTGGAGACTATCTGCACACCGGCCGCTTCTCTATGATCATTTCGCATTTCAGCGAACAGTATGCCGAGCTCTTTCAAAATGACGGAAACTTCAATTTCAGCGATGTCTCCAACGTCGCGGGAATCGCGCGCTCAACGACCAATTATGTCGGCTGGGGGGACGCTTTTTACGACATAGATAATGACGGCTGGCTTGATTTCATTATGGTCAACGGGCATGTATATCCACAGGTCGATCAGGCAAACATAGGGATTCATTTCAAGGAACCCGGCCAGCTCTTCTTGAATTTGCGCGACGGCAGATTCCGTGACGTGAGCGATCAGGCCGGTCCGGCGCTGAAGGTCCCCAGAGTAGGACGTGGCCTGGCTGTTGGCGATCTATTTAACGATGGAGCCCAGGAGGTTGTGATCGAGAATCTTGATGGCGAACCCACGATCCTGCGTCCGGAGGGAGGTCCGAAGAATCACTGGATTAGCTTCGAATTCGCAGCGGCGAAAGGTTACAGCCAGGTCCTGAATGTACGGGCGAAGGTCCATGCCGGTGAGCTTACCCAGATAGACGAGGTCCGGAGCGGAGGCAGCTATTTGTCGCAGAACGACCTTCGTCTTCACTTTGGTCTCGGAGCGCACCTGAAGGCGGATAAGGTCGAGGTCTTCTGGCCCTCTGGCACCAAGGATATTTTGACGAATCTCGCGGCAGACCAATTTTATTGCGTCCGAGAAGGCGCCGGAGTTGTCCCGTGCCCGAGCATCCGGCCAGCCATTGCCTCAGAAAAGGAATGATTGCTGCATCGTTCCAGCGAACACGGCGGTCCAACGCCACATGCGCTGTTCTCAGAGATTGAAGGAATACGGGCATATTTTGAAATCGAAAATTTCGATATGAGGCTTCGAAAATTTCAACTTTTCAATTCCGTCTCTGATGAGATAGCATCCCGTTGTTCCAGGAAAATGGTTTTAGTAAACGTTATCCAATCGACTGAATTCTGCCGAATCGTCGTTT
>Ga0207678_10001521_pt1 | contig 21254 bp, 13 predicted proteins | sample KBSC63metaG_FD_184319 | JGI IMG/M metagenome (GOLD analysis project Ga0207678, IMG submission 184319) | Corn rhizosphere microbial communities from Kellogg Biological Station, Michigan, USA - KBS C6-3 metaG (SPAdes) (version 2) | ecosystem: Host-associated > Plants > Roots > Rhizosphere > Soil ... | reverse complement strand
TCTGCCGAAGCATGGACTTCAGCGGGAACTGATCCTGAACATCTTCAGAATGCAGGATGTTCAGCCGAAGACGGTAATGGAAGTGGAAAGCGGCGAGTTGATGAAACGCTTCATCCTGTCGGGGCTGGGAATTGGATTTCTCCCAAGCGCCAACATCGCGGATGAGGTTAAGCGGGGCGCACTCGAAATCGTAAAGCTTGAATCGCTGCGCCTTTCGCGAGATCTGGGCATCGTCTATCTCAAAGAAAAGGCGATGACGCGGGCTACGAAAGCATTTCTGGAGATCGCAATCCGAGATATCGGCGGCCCAGGCTCCGCAGGGCTGCCGGCTAAGTAACTTACCTTCTCAAAGCAGCTTAGGTCATCTACCTGATAGCTCTACATTTTCTTCCCACCCTTACTCATCCAGCCGCTGCATAAGTTTCTTTAATACTCCCCATCGAATGCTTTGATGCTGGTTGAGCCGCATCGTGCAGATGCTATACCCAAGCTACACACTCATTGTCCCGTACGGTTCTACCGCCGAACAGGATTAGAAGCTATAGGCGCTGCTGCTTTCATGGCGCTGCACCTGCGTCTTTTCATAGCTTCTTCTCCTTGCCCTTACAGCAGTTCAACAGCAGAAAGGACATAGAAAACGATGGCTCAATCGAAAAGGAAGAGTGCACTTACAAGGACCACCATTGCAGTACTGGCCTGTTGTGCAGGGACATTTCTGATGCTACGCCAGACGCAGGCGCAGGATGCATCTCCGCCCGCTCCAACCCCAGCTGCCGCACCTGCTTCCGTCTGGAGCGTCGGCGGCATCGACTTCAGTGGTCTTGTGGATGGCTATTACAACTTCAATGCAAATCATCCGCCGGATAGCTCCAACGGAAACCAGCTTCGCAACTTCGATTACGACGCCAACACATTCAGCTTGAACATGGCGAAGCTGACCATGTCGCACGATCCTGATCCAGTGGGCTTTCGTGTGGATCTTGGCTTCGGCAAAGCCTTCAATCAGATTCTCAGCAGCGAACCGGATTTCAAACACCTGGAACAGGCGTACGTTAGCTGGAAACCGACAAAAGGAAAGGGATTCGAAGCCGATTTTGGCGAGTTTGTCACCTCTGCGGGTGCAGAAGTCATCGAGACAAAGGACAACTGGAACTACTCGCGCTCGTTGCTCTTTGCGCTCGCGATTCCTTACTACCATGTCGGTCTCCGCACTTCCATGCCACTTACAAAGCACTTCACCGGCGGCTTTCAGGTTGTGAATGGATGGAACAATTTCAGCGATAACAACAGCGGCAAGACCATTGGACTAACCGGCTCTTACGCTACGTCGAAGGTCACGCTGAACACGAACTACTATGTCGGCCCGGAAAATACTGGCACCAACAAGGGTTATCGCAATCTTCTGGATGCTACTTTGCTGTTGACCCCCACGCCGAAGGTGAGCGCATATATCAACTACGACTATGGCCAGAATCGAAATGCAGGAGTGGTCGATGATGGCGCTCCGCAGCCGCACTATCAGACCACAGACCTCGCTCACTGGCAGGGCATCGCGGCGGCGCTGCACTACCAGGCCACCAGCAAGATCTCCTTTACGCCCCGTTTTGAATACTTCAAAGATGAGTCAGGATTCTCAACCGGAACAGTCCAGAACCTAAACGAATTTACCTTGACCGGCGAATACAAGATGCCCGAAGGCCTTCTGGCCCGGCTTGAATACCGCCGCGACAACTCTGACCAGCCATTCTTCGTAAAGGGCAGCCGTCTCGTAGAAGCGCAGTCCACAGTTGAACTGGGTGTCGTTGCCTTTTTTGGACCAAAGAGATAGGCGAGCCAGATAACGAGAGATTGAGTTGTTTCCAGAAACTGATTAATCCATTAAAGGAGTTTTATGTCGAGCACGTTTCGTAATTTTCTAGAGCTTTCCTACGCCGAGTTAGAAGAGCTAAACCTTGAAGCTAAAGAGCAGCGCCGGAACCGTGTTGCCGCCGGCATAATCCAGGAACAACGGCTGAAATATCTAACGGACACGCCCGGCATTAAGGCTGTTACCGTCCTGTTCAGCGATCTGGAAGGCCGCCTTCACATGCTGGACTACGACAAGAAATTCCTGCTGAAAAGCTGGGACAACCTGACCTTCGATGGATCATCTATTCGTGGCTTTACCGCGCAGCGTGAGAGCGACCTTCGCCTCGCGCTGGACTGGAGCGCCTTCTACTGGGCTCCTTCCGATGTCTTCGGCGCGGGCAAGGTACTTGTCTTTGGCGAAGTCATCGATAAAAACGGCGCTCCATACGGTGCCGACGTTCGCGGCCTGCTGAAGCAGTTCTCAAACAATCTGCACGAAAAGCAGGGCTACACCCTGAATGCAGCCAACGAGATTGAAGGCTTTCTCTTCGAAGGAGTCGATGCGGAGCGCTGCTTTCACGACACAGGCTCATTCAAATATGTAAATACCGGCGGCTACTACCATTCTCTTCCCGGCGATCCGCTGCGCGAATTCATCGACACTGCAGCCGAGGTGCAACGCGCGATGGGCTTCGAAAATGAAAAAGACCATCCTGAAGTCGCGCCTTCGCAGTTCGAGATCAACTACAGCTATGGCGAAGTCGTCGCCGCTGCCGACCAGATTCAGCTCTATAAACTGATCTGCCGCCAGGTCGCGACCCAGATGGGCATGACGGCGAGCTTTCTGCCGAAGCCGGTCGTTGGCGTCAACGGCAGCGGTATGCACACCAATATCTCCATCACCCAGAACAAGAAGAACCTCTTCTGGGATCCTAAGGGCGAGGAAAAGATATCGAACTTTGCATGGCAGTTTGTCGACCGCATTTTGACGCATGGCAATGATATCTGTCTGCTGCTGAATGCCAGCGTGAACTCATACCGCCGGCTCGACCCGCACTTTGAGGCTCCCAACCAGATCAAGGCATCAGCGACCGATCGCGGTTCCATGGTGCGCATCCCTATCGGTAACGAGAAGAGTGCGCGCGTCGAAGTGCGTTCCGTCGGTCCAGACGCCAACCCTTACATGGTGTTGTATTCGATCTTCAAGAGCGGCCTCGATGGCGAGACGGCGAAGATTAAAAACCTGCGCCAGGCCGAGCGTTATCTTCCGGACAACATCTACACCGCACTGGAGAACTTCCGCGGCTCCAAATGGACCTCTGCTCTGCTTGGAGAGGATGTCAAGGCCCGCTATGCCGATCTGAAGCAGGCTTCCGCCGACCGCTGCCCGCGCCTGCTGGGAACCATCGTGAAGACGCCCGAGGTGCAATTCCACCACGACGTCTACAATCAACTCCTCTGGGGACAGTTCTAACTCAATCAACCATACTGCTTCATTTGCGGATAGCCGGCTCCTCGGAGCCGGCTATCGATTGTGCGGACAATCCATTTTCATGAGAATGGCGTAAAATCAGCATGAGTTCTAACTCAAAGGCTATTGGCAATGGAATTTTGCCAGGATCTGCACTCAGATATGAGGTGGAATCCGGAAGGGTTTTAAAGGATGTCGCGTATCGTTCGCTGTTCTCTGATTCAGGCCACGCATATTGGCCACGAAGAGAAATCTCTAGCACAAGTCAAACAGGGCATGATTGACAAACATGTCCAACTGATCCGCCAGGCAGCCGCTGCGGGATCGCAGATCGTCTGTCTTCAGGAACTCTTCTACGGCCCCTACTTCTGCGCTGAGCAGTCTACCCGCTGGTACGATCTGGCTGAAGCGATTCCCGGCGGCCCGACAACGACCCTCATACAGAACCTGGCGAAAGAGCTGCACATCGCCATCATCTCGCCAATCTACGAAGAGGATGGCACCGGCATCTACTACAACGCCGCCGCCGTTATCGACAGCGAAGGCAAATACCTGGGTAAGTACCGGAAGTCGCATCTTCCCCACCTCGCTCCCGGTTTTTGGGAAAAGTTTTATTTTCGCCCCGGCAATCTTGGCTTCCCTGTCTTCGACCTCGGCTTCTGCAAGATCGGCGTCTATCTCTGCTACGACCGGCATTTCCCCGAGGGCGCGCGTGCGCTCGGCCTGAACGGTGCTGAGATCGTCTTCAATCCTTCCGCAACTGTCGCCGGTCTGAGCGAGTATCTGTGGAAACTTGAACAGCCTGCGCATGCGGCAGCCAATGGATACTTTGTCGGAGCGATCAATCGCGTAGGAACGGAAGCTCCCTGGAACATTGGCGAGTTCTTCGGACAGAGTTATTTTTGCGACCCGCGCGGCCAGATTTTTGCCGAAGCCTCCCGCGATCAGGACGAGGTGCTCACCGCCGATCTCGACCTCGATCGCATCGCCGAGGTTCGCAATACCTGGCAGTTCTATCGCGACCGAAGGCCAGAGATGTACGGCGATCTGGTGAAGCCGTAGTTCCCTTTCTTGTGTTCTGATCGTTTCGTTTTTCGTACGAGGTAAGTTGCCATGCCGGAGTTGCTCGAACAAAAGCCAGCGATTGCAGACCTCTTCGCGGAGCTGCATCCGCCGTTCGCCGCTCAGGCCGCGGTCGTTGAAGCAAACCGCTGCTTGAACTGCTTCGACGCGCCCTGTACTGCTGCGTGTCCCACGCATATCGATGTCCCGAAGTTCATCAAAAAAATTGCCAGCGGCAACCTGCGCGGTGCCGCCCTTGGCATTCTCGATGCCAATATTCTTGGAGCAAGCTGCGCCCGCGCCTGTCCCGTCGCAGTGCTCTGCGAAGGCGCATGCGTAATGCACGGCTCTCAGCAGCAACCTATCGAGATCGGGCGTCTCCAGCGCTTCGCCATGGACCACTTCCATGCAAGCGGTGAGATGTTGCCGCGAAAATCAGATCAATATCATCCAGAGAAAATTGCTTGCATCGGCGCCGGACCGGCCTCGCTTGCTGCTGCCGCAGAACTGGCGCAGCGCGGCTTCCGCGTAACCGTCTTCGACAAGCACTCACAGCCCGGCGGCCTGAATACCTACGGAGTGGCAGAGTACAAACTTCCGCTTGCAGACAGCCTTCGCGAGATTGAGCTCATCCGCGAACTCGGCGTCGCGTTTCGGTTTGGCGTGGAGATCGGAGGAGAAACTTCGCTTGCAAAATTGGAGTCTGAGTTTGACATCATCTTCATCGGCGCGGGACTAGGCGCTATGCATCGGCTTGATATTCCCGGAAGCAGTCACCCCGGCGTTGTCGAAGCCTTGCAATTCATCGAGAGCTATAAGACGGAAGAGATCACGCATGTAGATGGCAAGGTCGCCGTCATCGGAGCAGGCAACACTGCCATCGACGCCGCCATTGCCGCGAAGCGGTTGGGCGCAAAAGAAGTTTCCATCCTCTACCGGCGCACCCGCGAACATATCTCTGCATTCGACTTCGAATACCGGCAGGCTCTGCACGAGGGCATTCACTTTCTCTGGCTGACGCAACCGGTCGCCATTCACGCTTCTGCGCCCGGCATCACCTCCATCGAATGTGTGCGCATGGAGACGACCTCCGATGGAAAATTTGGGCCAGTCGAGGATTCAACCTTCCATATTGAGTGCAACCTGATTATTCCTGCGATTGGCCAGTCTCCCATGCTTGAGCTTCTCGCCCAATGCCGCGACGTGCAGCTAGCCGACGGCCGCGTTCTCGTGAACCGCGCAACCGGGCAGACCACCAACCCCAGATACTTCGCTGGTGGCGACTGTGTGAACGGCGGCCGCGAAATAGTCGATGCCATTGCAGACGGCAAGCGCGCTGGAGTAGCCATCGCGAACATGCTGGAGGTCTCCCGTGCGTAAACACAGCGTGCAGCCGGATCTATCCGTCAACTTCGCAGGCATCCAGTCGCCCAATCCATTCTGGCTTGCATCCGCTCCGCCGACCAACAGCGGCGACCAGATCATGCGCGCCTTCGACGCAGGTTGGGGAGGTGCGGTATGGAAGACCATGGGTGCGCAGGTCACGAATACTTCGTCGCGCTACTCCGCGATCGGATGGAACGGCAGGCGGATGATGGGCTTCAGCAACATTGAGTTGATCAGCGATCGTCCGCTCGCCGTTAATCTTCGCGAACTCGCCGAGGTGAAAAAGCGTTATCCCCGGCAGGCGCTCATCGCGTCTCTCATGGTCGAATCGACACGCGAAGCATGGCATACCATCGTGCAGCAGGCCGAAGATGCGGGTGCAGACGGCCTGGAGTTGAACTTCGGCTGCCCTCATGGCATGAGCGAGCGCGGCATGGGCTCCGCCGTCGGCCAGGTGCCGGAGTATACCGAGATGATTACGGCCTGGGTGAAGGAGAAGGCCCGCACTCCGGTCATCGTCAAGCTGACGCCGAACATCTCCGACATTCGCGTCATCGCGCAAGCAGCGAAGCGCGGTGGTGCCGATGCGCTCGCCGCTATCAACACCATTAACTCGATCACCGGCATCGATCTGGATACATTTACTCCGCAGCCTAACGTCGATGGCAAATCCTCGCATGGCGGCTATAGCGGAGCGGCAGTCAAACCCATTGCGCTCAATATGGTGCAGCAGGTGATGAGCGATCCGGAGTCGATGCTGCCCATCTCCGGCATCGGCGGCGTAGCCACATGGAAGGATGTCGCCGAATTTATGCTGCTGGGCTCCGGCACCATACAGGTGTGCACAGCAGTGATGCACCACGGCTATCGCATCGTCGAGGACATGGCCGATGGCCTCGCCAACTGGATGGGCGAGAAAGGCTTTCAAAGTATCGAAGACTTTCGCGGACTCAGCCTGCCCAGAATGACGGAATGGAAGGACCTGAATCTGAACTATAAGGTCGTCGCGCATATCGACGAGCCGAAGTGCATCGGATGCGGCCTTTGCTATACGGTCTGTTGGGACGGAGCACACCAATGTATTCATCTGGACCGAACCACTGGCCCAATCGAGTTCCCTGCAAAACCATCTGAAATCGAAGCCGCGAGCAGAGCCAGCATCGTCGTCACGCCAATTCCAAGGTTAGACGGAACCCACGCTATTTCGCAGAACGGTTATGCGGTTCCGCTCTCCCGCATTCCGCGCGTGGACGAAACCGGGTGTGTGGGATGCAATCTCTGTTCGCTGGTCTGCCCCGTGGACGATTGCATCACCATGACGAAAGTAGACACGCATCTGCAGCCGGAGAGCTGGGAAGAGCGCACGTCGGAATGTCTGCTGGAGAAGAGCTGCTGATGGGCTTGCTGATTCAGAATGGAACAGTCGTTAACGCCGACAAGACCTTTGCCGCCGATGTGCTGATCGAAGGCGAGATTATCAAGGAAGTCCGCGCCGGAATCCCTGCCGATGGGCATACGACGGTCGACGCGGCGGAGATGCTGGTGCTGCCCGGCGGCATCGACGCCCATACGCATCTCGATATGCCGTTTGGCGGCACCATGTCGAGCGACGACTTCGAGACGGGAACACGCGCAGCCGCCATTGGCGGCACGACCACAATTGTGGACTTTGCCATTCAAGCCAAGGGAACGAAGATGCGCGATGCGCTCGATCTCTGGTGGAAGAAAGCGGAAGGCAAGGCCTGCATCGACTATGGCCTGCATATGATCGTGACCGATCTGGGCAGCGACGAAGGTCGCGCCGGCCTGGACGATATGGACGATATGGTGCGCGAGGGTGTCGCCAGCTTCAAGCTCTTTATGGCCTATCCCAACGTGCTGATGGCCGATGACGCGACCATCTTCAAAGCGCTGCGGCAGACCGCGAAGAACGGCGCGCTGGTGTGCATGCACGCCGAAAACGGCAGCGTCATCGACGTCATCGTGCAGCAGGCCCTGGCCGAAGGCAAAACTGCGCCAATCTATCACGCGCTGACTCGACCCACCCTTGCCGAAGCCGAGGCGGTGCAGCGGGCCATCGCCATGGCCGAAATTGCAGGAGCCCCGGTCTACATAGTGCATCTCTCCTCGGAAGATGCCCTGAACCAAGTGCGCGAGGCCCGCGACCGTGGAGTTCCGGCCTTTGCCGAAACCTGCCCGCAATATCTGCTGCTCTCAATAGAGGACAACATGAAGGGGCAGTCCTTCGAAGACGCCAAGTACGTCTTTACTCCCCCATTGCGCGAGAAAAAGAATCAGGCGATGCTATGGGACGGGCTAAGGCACGACCATCTGCAGGTAGTTTCAACAGACCACTGCCCTTTCTGTTTTGCCGATCAGAAGGTGTTGGGGATCGATGACTTCACAAAAATTCCCAATGGCGGCCCAGGAATTGAGAACCGGATGCAACTGATCCATCACCACGGCGTCAACTCCGGCAGGCTCACCCTCAACCGGTTTGTCGAGATTACCTCGACCGCTCCCGCACGTATCTTTGGCATGTATCCAAAGAAAGGGACGATTTCACCGGGCAGCGATGCGGATATCGTCGTGTGGAACCCCAGGACCGAACACACCATCAGCGCCGCAACCCACAACATGCGTTGCGACTATTCCATGTTTGAGGGCTTTCGAGTCAAGGGGAATGCCCGGCAGGTGTTCTCCGCCGGAGAGCTGATCGTCGAAAACGGAAATTTTCTGGCGCGTCCCGGACGGGGCCGATATCTGAGGCGCGAACCTCGTGGTGGAGCGTGGAAGTAAAAGGCTGAAGAAGCGCTCCGACCGTCTTGACAGGCCTGTTAGAATCAATTCAGAGATAGATAAAGGAAAGCCCGGCATTGTGCCGGGCTTCACATTTAACTTCAGTCCACCCTGAAGTCCAGACTCAAACCATCTGCTTTGAATACTTTAGTACTTAAGTACGGGGGGAGGGGGTACCTTCCTTACGATCAAACTGCACAGAAATGTTCCCGAGCGCAAGCGCACAACTGAGGAATTACTTCATCAGTAAGGGCTTGCTGATGCTGCTCAGAAGGTGAAAGCCAGACCAGCCCGAATCGCTCGCGGCGATTGGGCGAGGAACAGGGTTTTGCCGTCAGCGGAAAGGAACGGCCGATAACCCTCTGCCAGCAGATTGGTTACGTCGACGGTCGCTTCTAGACCCGGCGGCAGCAAGTCGCCGAATTTAATCGCCTGCCTCAGATAGCAGCTAAGATATGCCTGATCGCTGAACGCCGCGTAAGGATTCACTGCCGTAACCATGCGCGCGGGCTGCCAGCGGTACGCTGCCCGGATCTTGGTTCCGCTGCGGAGTACCTTCCCCTTCAGTGCGATGGTCGCCGACTGGGCCATTAGTGGAGTCAACTCGTTGGTTGTTTCCTGCAAACCTTTGATATCACTTGACTTGTCGGCCAGCGCCGCGCCTGTGCTGTACTCGAGCGCCACCCACATGTTCTCGGTAATCGGCGTTGACATGGTGAGATTGACGCCCTGGGTCTTATAGCCTGCATGAAGGAGACGGAAGCTGTCGGTGGCCTGGTCAACCAGAACGCCGCTTGGCGATTGGGCCGCCTGGGTAATTTCCATCTCTCCCAGTTCTCCACCGCCGGCTACCACCATCTGATCGAGGGAATCGAGATAATATGCAAGTTGAATCAGGCCAGGTCCAATCTTGCGTCCGACGGCAAACTCCTGATGCAGCCCCTTCTCGGTCCGCATCCGGCCCTGCGACATGACGGCTACCGGAAGTTCCTGTTGGACCGTATTAAGGCCAGCAAACGACTGCAGATCGCGCGAGGTCGCCATCCGGTAACCCACTCTCCAGGTGGAAGAAGGATGCGCCGTTATCTTCAGAAATGGCCGGGAGGCAACCGCATAATCCGCTCCGTGGACGACGTAGAGAACGCCACCAACCTCAACCTCCGCAGCGTCGCCGATCTGCATTTTGTGGGCGCTCGCCATCTGGAGAGCTTCCAGACCGGAACCGCGATTTGAGCCAACCATCTCCGGATGAGACTGATAGCCGGCCACAGCACGAGTAGAACCCGAGAACCCAAGCTTCCGCTCAAAGCCGGTGGAGAGATCCATCGAGGGCATACCGACCCACGGTCGAAGGCCAGTCCCGATATCCGCGCGAGCGACCATACCGGATCCGTCGTCGAGCACGCGGTCTATGGTAACGACATTGTGAACGCCGCCCTCCGCAAAGCCGCCATCGCCGCTTGAAACTGCCGCCCTTACACGCTCGGAGGGAGTGAACGATTCGGTCGCACTCGATGAGACCGACATCACATTTCCATCCTCGACCATCCTCAAAATAGGACGGTTTGCAGCCGAGCGCAGTGTCCACTTCCAGTCATCGCCGGGCTCGTCCGCCTTACGCCGCTCCGCCGGAAGCCATGTGGTCGTGGCGAAGACCGTATTAAGCGTAAGGTTCACAATGGCCTGAGCACCAGGCCGAAGATGCAGATTTCCGCGAGTCGCTGGCACAAAAAGCGCCGCCGTGGCCCTGACTTGATATTTGCCCGGAATAAGGCGCGCGATGAGATAACGCCCGTGCAGATCGGTGAACGCCGTTCCCACCATCACGTCGTTCGCCAGGACCTGAACCATCGCGCCCATCTGGGCGACGCCGTCCGCATCCCGAACCACGCCTGAAACAGTCGCTCCGGTTCCGGCAGCGAGGCACACAGATGCCGATGACAGCACCAGAGCCAAAAGCGCGATCTTCACCTGGGATCGTTGCACAGCGTTCGCTTCCTGCGCGTCGACGGCTTCTCCATAATGTTGCCGCTCCCAGTAAAAGCAGGGAGCAGGTTTACAGCCCTCACCAACTATCGCCTATCGCCTGTTGCATCCACGCAAGCGTATAGCTGTTATCGTGCATGACTGCACTACTCGACTATAAATGGCGCAGATTCTGCGATCTGCTGCTTGGAAATTCCGTCATTGACCTTGATGGTGACCTTATATTTGCCCGGTTCGAGACTCGCCAGTGGCATGCTCTTTTCCAGCGTCACCTGATCGGCATTCGGATTCGTCTTCGAAGTCAATTCCTGCGTCTGCAGAATGGTCTTGTCTGTTGTCATATCCACAATCTGATATTCGATGGTGGCGTCATTTTTCCTGCTTTTCTCGTCAATACCGAGGTTATATACCTGCATCCAGAAGTTCAGATTCTGCGCCCGGTGGAACGTGACCGGCGACGAGAGTTCGGACGGCACACGGGGACGAATGCGAGTATCCCCGATAACGAAGTTTCCAGCGCCGATATCCCGGGAAGGAACGTGCTCCATCTGGTCGGCCAGGATCAGCGACGAAGAGGAGAGTCGGTCGTCGTCATATTTAGGTACATTGATGCTGCGCTTCCAGCGGCCCAGGTGATCAGGATTGTTGACGTCCTTAATTCCGATATCAACCTTGTACAAGCCGGGGCGCAGTGGCAATGCCTTCCAGTACACCGAAACATTATTCCGGGTGCGGGCGAGCAATTCGCTCGGCACCTGCACGTTGACCGTATCCTCGAATGTCTGGATCGGCCTGTCGTTCAGATTGGACACGCGCCCAAGGATATTTACGGTCCCGGTGGCAACGCCGTCCTTATTGCTGAAGGTAATATCTCCGTTGCGAATCTGCAACGTGATGGGCACCAAAACCGTGTCATTCGTAATCTTCACGTAATCAGTACGAACGTTGAAGAGGAACGGCGGTCCGGTCAGGATCTTGGATGTCGTCATAAACGACTCCAGATCCTTGAACTTGATGACAGGAGGGGCCATCAGCTTGGCGTATTGATCGAGCCGGTCAAACTGCTTGCTCTGGTTCTGCTGCGACATGGGGCCGGTGCCAAGCTGTTCGAGACCACCACCGGAGAAACGGTCCGCCTTAGTTGCTTGTCCCTGCTGCTCGTAAAGCGTCAATCCGGCTCCGGGGACATGTTTCAGCGCGTCCTTCTCGGAACGATCAAGGGTCATGTGGTAGTCGCCGCACATGCAGGTGTCTACAAATTCAATATCGATGTTGTCGCCGATACCCGCCAGATAACGGTAGTGCCAGATCTCAAACGGATAGGTTGAGGTATTTCCACCACCCTCGTCCATAGGACGCTCATAGTTGCCGCCGCTTGGATGCGAGTCGATGCTGTCGGGCTTGCCATACGCTATATAGATGTGGCCGCGATCGGTCTTCCAGCCGGGCATTCCGGCGGCGAAGTGCTCATTCGCATAGGCAATGCGCGCATAATGCTCTTCGCGGTACTCGTTCTCGGGCGAATCGGGATTCGGGTTCCGGCGCAGCCAGAAATTTTCGATGAAGGAGTCACGCTCCTCGTCATTACTCAGGTTCTTGAACGCCTTCATCTCCTGGTCAGTAATGATCCAGCGGACGTCTTCGTCGAGCCATTTTTTATAAACGCCATGCAGCTCGCCTTTCAGCTCCTTCTGCTGCGCCATTCTTTCCTTGTCGCTTAGCCGACGCTTCAGCGGGTCAGGCTTTTCCACATTGGAAGGATTGGTCACGCCATCGGCGGACGGAGCAGCGTCCTGTGCCGGCAAAGCACTCACTCCCATCGTCATCAAGAGTAATAAAACTGTGCCTGAAAGAATATGCCGGGACGTGTTCATAAATGGGACGGTACTCCTGTTAACCAATCTGTATTGTAGAGCGGTTATTTCCCATGTACAAGAGGCAGGATTCCGGCCAGAACCCTGCTATGATCATCGATGGTAAACGGACAACATTAACGATTTAGCGGTCTTTCAGATACGTGCTGCTCTTCTCCCGGTGCTTTACGAAGCTGTGATGTGTTCGTAAGGGGGCAATCGGGAATAGATCGATGGAACTCCTGATGCTTCTTCTCCGTATATTTCTATGACAGGCAGACATTCCTAATAATGCGCGCAACCACGGTTCTCCGGCGGTCTGCGAAAGAAAGCAGCAATGAGCGGAAAAAAGATTGTTTTGATCGTCGTCGGCATCCTGGTACTCGTAGGCATCGTCGCAGGAACAATTATTCACGGGCGGGCCAACGTTACGAAGGTCGCAACGGGCAAAGCGGTGCGTCAGGACCTTGTCTCCATTGTCAACGGAACTGGCCAGATCAAGCCGAAGACGTATGTCAACGTGGGCGCCACTGCCTTCGGGCGCATAACGCACCTCAATGTGAAGGAAGGCGACCACGTCAAAAAGGGCGCCGTCCTGGCAACAATTGAGAGCGTTCAGCCTCAGGCGACTGTCGCGGCGCAACAGGCCGCCATCGCTTCGAGCCGCACGGATGTCAATAGCTATTTGGCCGCTGAGAAGACCGCGAATGCGAATGTTGCTGCAGCCAAGGCCGATCTGGAGCAGAAAAAGCTGGATTATAACCGTGCCCAGCAGCTGTATAGAGACCAGTTGATCGCCAAACAGGATTTCGACAGCAAAAAAGCAGCTTACGATGTCGCCGTCGCCACCCTGGCTCAGCGTCAGGCGGCCTACGCCCAGGCCGAGGCGCAGACACTTTCGCAGCGCGCTCATGTAAATCAGGCGGTCGCAAGCCAGCGCTCCAACTATGATGCCCTGGACAAGACCATCAGCCGCGCTCCCTTCGACGGGCTCGTCACCAATGTGCCCGTTCGCGAGGGTGAAACCGTGGTCGTCGGCATTCAAAACGCCGAAGGCTCGACCCTGATGACGCTCGCCGATATGTCGGTCATTACGGCTGAAGTAAAAGTCGACGAGACGGACATTGTGAATGTCGCGATGGGCCAGCCAGCCGATGTCACGGTCGATGCGCTGCCGGGAAGAGTCTTCAAGGGCCACGTCACTCAGGTTGGCGACCAGGCGCTGCTGCGCACTACCGGTATAGCAACCAGCCAGAGCACTACCGGAACGGAAGAGGCCAAGGACTTCAAAGTCGTCGTCACGTTGGACCAGCCCTCGGATGATCTTCGTCCGGGACTCTCGGCCACGGCAAAGATCACCACGGCAAATAAGCCGAACACTCTCACTATTCCCATCCAGGCGCTGGTGGAACGCAATGTCGCTGCAGAGAAAGCATTGGCGGAAAACCAGGGCAAGCCATCTACAAAGACTGTAGCTGCGGCCACAACCCCTGCGGATACCAAGCTTGTTCAGGGTGTCTACCTGCTGCGACCTGAGGGCAAGAAACTTCGCGTGATGTTTGTGCCCGTAAAAACAGGCATCACTGGAGCGACTGATATCGAGGTGGTGAGCGGGCTCAAGCCAGGGGATGAGATCGTTACTGGCCGGTACAAGGTTTTGCGAACGCTTAAGAGCGGAACCGCAGTTAAACGGGATAATACCCCCGAGCCTGTCAATAACCCCGATCAGTCCTAGAAAAGGATCAGGCTTGACGCGGAAATCTCGTCCCGAAGAGGAACTGCGATCTCAACCGAAACGTATATCCTGAACATGCAGGAACCGGAGAACCGGATGGCTATTGAAACCGCAGTCGACCCACCCCTCAGCAACGCTTCCGGACCACGCCCCGGCGACGTAATCGTCACCGACAATCTTTGGAAGACCTATGAGATGGGCGACCAGCAGGTGCACGCCCTTCGCGGGGTCAACCTGCGCATCCGCCACAATGAATACGTCGCAATCATGGGTCCGTCAGGTTCGGGCAAATCGACGCTGATGAACCTTATTGGCTGCCTCGACTCGCCCTCACAAGGGAAGTACTGGCTCAATGGCCATGACGTTTCGGAGTTGAATGACGATGAACTGGCCCGCATCCGCAACAAGGAGATCGGCTTCGTCTTTCAGACATTCAACCTGCTGGCGCGAGCGACCTCCCTCCACAATGTCGAGTTGCCGCTCATCTATAACGGCACGCCGGCGGCAGAACGCATTCAGCGTGCGAAAGACGTGCTGGAATCGGTCAGCCTCGGCGAACGAATGATGCACAAGCCGAACGAGCTTTCCGGCGGACAGCGGCAGAGGGTGGCCATCGCGCGGGCGCTGGTCAACAGACCGTCGATTATTCTCGCCGACGAACCGACCGGAAACCTCGATTCAAAGACGGGCGACGAGATCATGGCGCTCTTTGATGACCTCCATGCGAAGGGCAATACCATTGTTCTGGTGACGCACGAGCCGGACATTGCAGAATTCGCCCATCGCGTTGTTACCATTCGGGATGGCGTGATTGCGAGCGATCATATTTCCTCTCGTATCAGGAACAAAGAGTAGCCCATTTGGCAATAGTGTTGCGGATTGCATTCACTAATCCCTTTTCAGCCGTCTAAGATGGAATGATGGGAAAGTTTCGAGGTCTCCGCGTCTGCGGAGCTTTTGCTGCACTTCTGCTCACCTGCCCAATGCTTTTTGGCCAGGGTTCGGCCCGTTTCGACCTGACTGGCCCGAAAGTCGAAGTCCACGTGACCCGGGACGGCAAGACGCTGCCCATTGCTTCGGTTCCTAACCTGCAGGCCGGTGACAAACTCTGGCTTCACCCCGACCTGCCACCCACCCAATCGGTGCATTATCTTCTGGTTGTCTGCTTTCTCAGGGGCACAACCAACCCACCGCCGGACAGTTGGTTCATCAAAATTCAAACCTGGAACCAGAAGGTCCGTGAAGAAGGCGTTACGGTCTATGTTCCGGACGAAGCCCAACAGGCGGTTCTCTTTCTCGCACCCGAAACCGGAGGAGACTTCAGCACACTCCGTTCCGCTGTTCGCGGGCGTCCGGGCATCTTCGTCCGCGCCTCTCAGGACCTGACGGAAGCCGGCTTTGAGCAGGCGCGCATCGAGAAATACCTCGCCGACATGCGCCTCGTCCCACCATCCGATCCGAAGGCGCTGCTCGAGCACTCAAACCTCATCGCTCGAACCCTGAACCTCAAGCCGAACGAGGATTGTTTCAATCGCCCGGTCGACCAGCAGTACACCTGCCTTACCCAGACAGGAAACCAGACGCTGCTCAACGACGGCCATGGCGAGACCATCGTCTCCAGCCTTACTAACGGCGAAGCATCGAATTTAATCAATGCCGCCAGCTACACCTCCCTGGGAGGAGGCGGGGCGTATAGCGCCTATGTCGGCGCCGTCGTGGACCTCGTCCACCTGATGGGCAATCTTCACACGGCCCAATACCAGTACATTCCCGCCATCGCGTCTCCCATCGGCGATAGCCTGAACCTGCGGCTCAACACACCGCCCTCCTTCCACAACCCGAAATCGGTTATCGTGATCGGCCTGCCTGCGATTCAGGCTTCGGTGCCTCCGCCGTTGCGGCCCGCGGACCCGAAGCATGTCACCTGCCTGCTTCGGCCCTCGGTGGCTCTTCCGGTCGAAGGCGCGCCCCTGGTCTTTTCTACCTCTTTCGCACACGATCTCGTACTGCACATCAATGGTTCAACCAGGGCCGATATTCCTCTCGTACCGGATGCCTATCGGGGCGGGCTGACCCTTGCTCCCGCATCTGCCAAGCGAAAGCTTCTGCCGCCCGCTGGCACAGACTCTGAACAGCCTACGCCAGCACCCGTCGCCACAAACACGGCAGCAGCAATCTCTGCCCCTTCCATTCCGGGGACGGTTACAGGCACCATTACCGGATTCTGGGGCTTCGATCCTTTCACCGGCCCCACCATGCCACTTCAGATCGTTCCGGGCAAAGACTGGAAGCTGGCGGCAGATAGCATCCTGATCGCCGGCAGGGAGAATCATCTTTCCCTCAGTTCTACGGGGACTGCGTGCGTTCAGTCGATCACCCTCGACACTGCATCGGGAAAGAAGGCCGATACCGATTGGGAGCAAGAGGACAAGCCTAACCTCATCGACGTCAAAGTGTCGCTTCAATCTATCGATCCGGGCTCGCTCCACCTCTCAGTAAAGCAGTTCGGCGAGGCGACTCCAGACACCGTTGCCGCGAAGACCTTTTCCGTACCTGCGACTCTTAAATCTCTAAAGTATTACGCGGACGATATCTCGGCCCTGCTAACCGGTACGAATCTCGATCAGGTCAAGCAGTTGGAAATGAAGAAGTCGATCTTTACGCCAGCCATTTTGCCTGCGTCCGCCAACCCCGATGCTTTCGCTCCGCAACAGGCAGACTCCGGCACGGAACTCCGTCTGACGCTTCCCCCCACTGCAAACGCTCCAAAATTCAAACCGGGAGAGCAACTCACGGCAACCGTCACACTCAAAGATGGTCGTATTCTCACCATTCCGGTGGACGTTGCTCCGCCGCGGCCTGCCATCACGATCATCAATAAACGGATTGGACAGAGTGCCGACTCTCCGATCCACCTGTCCAATCCGGACGATCTGCCGATGGACCAGCAGCTCACGTTTTCGCTTAAATCGGAGGCTTCATTTCCGCGTACAGGCCGCCTGGAGATCGCCAATGCCGATGAATCTCTGCATACAGTACTCGACGTTGCATCCGGCACCCTGATTCTGCAGAACCACCACACGTTGGTGGGCGTCCTCAACCCGCTTAAGGCGTTTGGAACTTCAGCATTCGGCCCTCTCCGGGTTCGTCCGGTTACGCCGGAGGGCATCGCCGGAGACTGGATCCCGCTGATTACCCTTGTCCGGCTGCCGTCCTTCGATAACATTCACTGTCCTGCAGATGCCAACCAGCCCTGCACCCTTACCGGGACTGGACTGTACCTGGTCGATTCCATCGCCACCGACGATAGCTTTACAAGCCCGATTCAGGTTCCCGAGGGTTTCATAGGGGTCGCGCTCTCGCTTCCGCGACCGGACAAACGTACCTTCTACCTTCGCCTTCGGGACGATCCGTCAGCCGTCAATACGGTCACAGTGCCCGTCATCGTTCAAAAAGCTCCCCCGCCTCCGAAACCGGCAGCTAAACCGGAAACGCCGGCAGCCAAACCGGAGACGCCATCTCCAGCCGAGGCTCCCGCAACGGTTCCTGCCCCTGTTCCGGCCCCTGCTCCGGCGAAAGATACAACGCCTGCTGCAGAGCCGCCCGCTAAGAGTGCAGCGCCACCTGCTGCCGCACAGCCTACCGATCATCACGAATCATCGCCACCAGCCGCCAAGTAGGGACACCAGAGTCAGACAGTCACGGTTGTGCTACAGAAACATACGTTTAGCTATTCCGACGTTCCTTTCAGGGCCATCTGCACCTTACTGTGGCGTCTGCTGTAAAAGAAATAGACGAGCAATCCGACTGCAAGCCAGATGAGCAGTCGTATCCACGTCATCAGCGGCAGGAAGAGCATCATCAGCAGGGAGACGGCGATGCCAAGGATCGGCGTGACAGGTATCCAGGGCGCGCGGAACGGGCGCGGAATCTCGGGGCGCTTTCTGCGCAGCACCCAAACACCGGCGCAAACGATAATGAAGGCCAGCAAGGTTCCGATGCTCGTCATCTCCCCCAATTCGGCGAGAGGTATCAGTGACGCGAACGTCGCGACGACCAAACCCACGGTGAGAGAAGAGATCCAGGGAGTCCGGAACTTTGGATGAATGGCGCTGAAAGACTTCGGCAGCAAGCCATCTTTCGACATGGAGAAAAACACCCTGCTCTGCCCCAGGAGCATGACCACCATCGTGCTCGAAAGTCCGCCGAGCGCTCCAAACTTGACCAGAAGACTACCCCAGCGCACGCCGGTCACATCGATGCCCACCGCCAGAGAATCGGGGACGTTCAGATCGTGATAGTTCACCAGCGCTGTCAGTACGCCGGATACGAGAATGTACAGCGCTGTGCAGATGAGAAGCGACCCAAGGATACCGATCGGCATATCCCGCTTGGGGTTCTTCGCCTCCGGGGCAGCAGTCGAGACCGCGTCAAAGCCAATATAGGCAAAGAAGATGACGCCGGAGGCGCGGAGTACGCCTGAAATCCCAAACTGCCCGAATGTCCCTGTATTTGGAGGAAGAAAGGGATGCCAGTTCACCTTCAACAGATCGGGCCGCAGCAGGATCGTGTGTATGCCGATGACGAGAAAGATCAGCAGCACGACGACTTTCACGACGACGATGGCGGAGTTGAAGTTGGCCGACTCTTTTATGCCAACTACAAGTACCATGGTCACGCCCATGATGCCGATAAAGGCGACCAGATTGAATACGCCATATTTGTGCGGCAACGTAGCTGGATCGATATGAAGCTCTGCCAGCTTCGACATGATGCGGTTCAAAAGCTCCCAATGCCCGTTCCAGTACACGAACACCGATCCCGGCGTCCCCGCAATTGCAGGCGGCAGGCGAATATGGAAGTCTTGTAGCAGGCTCAAGACGTAGCCGCTCCAGCCGGAACATACTGTCGCCGCACCGAACGCGTATTCCAGCACCAGGTCCCAGCCGATAATCCAGGCAAAAATTTCACCCAGGGTTGCGTATCCATAGGTGTAAGCAGAACCGGCCACAGGAATCATCGCGGCAAATTCCGCGTAGCACAACCCCGCGAACAGGCAGGCGATTCCTGCCACAATGAACGAAAACACCACGGAGGGCCCGGCATAGATCGCCGCCGCCGGCCCTGCGAGCACAAAGATGCCTGTGCCGATAATGGCGCCGATTCCGAGAGAAATAAGGTTCGTCGCGCCCAGAGAGCGCTTCAGCGTATGCTCGCCCGTCTCTGCGGATTCATGCAGAATCGCCTCAATCGGCTTTGTTGCCAGCAGCTTCGACATCCAGAGATTGCCTCCAACCCATTCAATGTGACTCTATAATTCGCCTGCGCTGTTTATGTCTTGCGGGCAGCAGGAAAAAGCAATTCACGTTCCGTCAGTTCTACCCCAAAAGCTCAAGAAAGTCCCGCGCGACTTTCTCAACCGGCTCAACTCCGGCAAACAACCCACTGATCAGGGCAATAGAATCGGCCCCAGCATCGATCACACTCCGTGCATTTTGCCGTGTAATGCCACCAATCGCAACGATGGGTTTGGAAGTCAGGGCCCGCGCCCGGCACACTCCATCAAGACCAATCACCGGTTCTGCATCCAGCTTGGTGCCGGTGGCAAAGACCGGCCCGACGGCTATGTAATCAGCACAACTCAGGTCGGCCAGCCGGACCTGCTCATCATTATGCGTAGATACGCCGACCCATCGCTCCAGGCCAACCACCCGGCGCGCATCCCCCGGCAGCAGATCGCCCTGCCCCATATGAACGCCGTCCCATCGAGCCAAAAGTGCCAGATCGGCGCGATCGTTGAGAATCATCCTGCACTCAGCCCCGGCGAAGACCTCGCGAATGACAGCAGCATTCCGAAGCACCGTCTGTGGCGCGCCAGCTTTATCGCGATACTGCAGCAGTTTTACCCCGGCGGCCCGCATCTGCTCGGCTGCCCATTGCGGCTTTATCCCACGGGCGGCTAGCAATCCAGCATCCAGAATCGGATATAGCTTCGGCAGACCCACCGTTACTCCGCCTTGAGGTCCTTCTGCCGTTCGAAAAACCGCTCCATGAACTTGGTATCGAACTGGCCCGAGCGGAACTCCTCATCGGCAAAGATCTTCTGATGCATCGGAATGGTCGTATGAATCCCCTGCACCACAAATTGCGAGAGCGCCCGCTGCATCTTGTTCATGGCCTCTTCGCGGTCCTTGCCGTGGCAAATCAGCTTCGCAATCAGCGAGTCGTAATATGGCGGCACGACACCTTCGGCATACTGCGCTGTGTCGACACGGACACCGTTGCCGCCGGGCAGGTTGAACGCCGTAATCTTGCCCGCACTCGGCGTAAACTTCTCCGGGTGCTCCGCGTTGATGCGGCACTCAATCGCATGGCCTCGAATCACGACGGGCTCAGTGACAATCGAGTTCAGCTTTTCGCCCGCCGCAATGCGTAGCTGCGCTTTCACCAGGTCGAGGCCGGTAACCATCTCGGTGACGCAATGCTCCACCTGGATACGAGTATTCATCTCGATGAAGTAGATTTTGCCGTCCTCATCCATCAGGAACTCAATCGTCCCGGCATTCCAATAGCCGATGTTCTCCAGCGATTTCCTGATCGTCTTGCCCAATTCCTCACGCAACTTCGGCGTCACCATCAGGCTTGGCGCCTCTTCGATCAGCTTTTGATGTCTCCGCTGAATCGAGCATTCACGTTCGCCGATGCTCATGACATTTCCATGCTCATCGGCCAGCACCTGAAACTCTATGTGGCGCGGTCTCTCGATGAACTTCTCCATGTACAGGTCGCCGTTGCCGAATGCGTTCGCCGCTTCCATCGAGGCCTGCTGATACAGTCCGGGCAGCTCTTCTTTGTTGCGGCAGATACGCATGCCGCGACCGCCGCCGCCAGCGACGGCCTTCAAAATCACCGGATAGCCAACAGTCTGCGCCCACTCCAGCGCCTCACCCTCGCTGCCGATAATGCCGTCGGAACCCGGCAGAATCGGCACCTTGGCCTTCTTCATGGTCTGTCGCGCGGTGGACTTCTCGCCCATCATCCGCGTCACCTCGGGGGGTGGCCCGATGAATTTGATATTAGAGGCCCGGCAGACTTCGGCGAAGTTCGCGTTCTC
>Ga0207678_10001513_pt1 | contig 21310 bp, 14 predicted proteins | sample KBSC63metaG_FD_184319 | JGI IMG/M metagenome (GOLD analysis project Ga0207678, IMG submission 184319) | Corn rhizosphere microbial communities from Kellogg Biological Station, Michigan, USA - KBS C6-3 metaG (SPAdes) (version 2) | ecosystem: Host-associated > Plants > Roots > Rhizosphere > Soil ... | reverse complement strand
TCGCGCATCGCGGAAAACGAAGCGAAATGCCGCCTTTGGGATGAACTACGCAAATGCATGCCCCGAGCCATCACCCCGCGCCGCTCGACAGCGTGACCGACCTCCTCGCCGCGTGGCGCGCCGGAGACGAAGCGGCGCCGCGCGCACTCGCCGATCTCGTCTATGCCGATCTGCGCGCAATGGCATCGCGCCGGCTAGCCGGCGGCGGCGCAGCGCTGCAGACCACCGAACTCGCCCACGAAGCCTTTCTGCGCCTGCTGCAGAAGCCGCTCGATGCGGTCGATCGCGTGCATTTTTTCCGCACGGTCGCTCTGGCCTTGCGCCAGGCGTTGATCGACGCGCTACGCCGCGATCATGCCGAGAAGCGCGGCAGCGGCCTCGCCACGATCAGCCTCGGCGCTGCCGCCGGCATCGCCGTGGCCGGGCCGGAAGCCTGGTTCGGCGTCGAACAGGCGCTCGGCGAACTCGAGGCGCTCGACGCGCGCAAATGCCGCGTCGTCGAGATGTCGCTGCTGCTCGGCCTGCCGCAGGAAGAGATCGCGCAGACGCTCGGCATTTCGCTGCCCACGGTGGAACGCGATCTGCGTTTCGCGCGCGCATGGCTGCGCGAACGTCTGGCCACGTGATTGCGGCGGGATTGGGATGATGAGGGGCTCAATCCCGATTTTGCGTTATTGATGGCGGAGGCTGCATGCCTCGGGAACCGGTGAATATCAGCAAGGTGCGCCATGGACAGTCCGCGGTTTGCCCAGATCGAATCCCTGTTCCACGCCGTGCTCGGATATCCGCCGGAGCAATGGCACGATGAGCTGACTTTGCGCGAAAGCGACACGCGGATCATCGCCGAGGTCGAGCGCCTGCTCGCTCGCCACACGCAGGGCGAAAGCTTCCTCAAGGAAGCGTTGGACGCCGTGACGGGTTTGGCTCGGCCGATGCAGGGCCAGATCGGTGCCTATCGCATTCTCGGCGAACTCGGTGCGGGCGGCATGGGCACCGTGCTGCTCGCCGAACGCCTGCTCGGCGATACGCCGCAGAAGGTGGCGCTCAAGCTGATCCGCGGCATTCCGACCACGGGGGCGCGTGAACGCCTCGCGCGCGAGCGCGCACTGCTCGCCGAGTTGAACCATCCGAACATCGCGCGCCTCCTTGATGCCGGCGAGACACCCGATCGCGTGCCGTATCTGGCGATGGAATACGTCGCCGGCGCACCGCTGCTGGCGTACTGCGACAAGCACGCGCTCGACCTGCCTGCGCGCCTGCGCCTGTTCGTGCAACTCTGCCGCGCGGTACAGCATGCGCATCAGCACCTGATCGTGCATCGCGACATCAAGCCCGCGAACATCCTCGTGCGCGAAGACGGCACGCCGGTGCTGCTCGACTTCGGCATCGGCAAACTCCTCGATCCCAGCGCCGACGAACATACCGCAACGCAGGCGTTCACACCCGCCTACGCTGCGCCCGAGCAGTACGCAGGCAAAAGCGTGACCACCGCGACGGACATCTGGAGCCTGGGTTGCGTGCTGCATGAACTCGTCAGCGCCCGCGCGTTGCGCGAGACGCGTGTCGGCGATCGCGTGGCGCGCCCGAGTGTGGCCGCGAAGGATCCCGCGCTGGCACGCGCGCTGCGCGGCGATCTGGACACTATCGTGGCGACCGCGTTGCAGGCCGAGCCGGCACAGCGTTACGTTTCCGCGCAGGCCCTTGCGGATGACATCGAAAACCATCTGCATGGCAAACCGCTCAACGCGGCGCCGGACCGTGCGCTTTATCGTGCACGTAAATTCGTCGCCCGTCACCGTTATGCCGTCGCTGCCGCAGCGCTCGCGTTCGCCGTGATCTGCGGATTGATCTGGCGCCTCGCGATCGAGCGCAACGACGCACTCAGGCAGGCGCAACGCGCGCAGGTGACGCGCGATTTTCTCGTATCGCTGTTTCGCTTCGCCGACCCGAGCGTGCATCACGGCGCGCCGGTGACATTGCACGACATGCTTGCGCAAGGCAGCGCGCAGTTGGACACCGAACTGGCTGCGCAGCGCGAGTTGCATGCGGATCTGAGCGAGGCGCTCGGCGAAATCTATCGGCATGTCGGAGATGACCGCGCGGCGCTGGCCCGGTTTCGCAGCGCAGTGCAGCTTTCGGACGAGACTACGGATACGTTGGCACGAACGCGCCGCATTGCCGCCGCGGCACGTCTCGCGCTGAAGAAAGGGGATCCAGAACAGGCGGCGCAGACGCTGCCCGAAATCGACTCGGCACTGGCGCTGGTCGAACCGCGCAGCGAGGAGGCTGCGCGCGAACTCGTGATCGCGCTCCTCGCCTCGCGCGCATTGGCATTGGCGACGATCGATCGTGCGGAGGAAGCGGCGGCGGCATTGCATCGCGCGCTCGAACTTGTGCCGGCGCTGGCCAACGGGCAGGACGCGCAGCGCGCGAATCTTTACTACGACTTGACCAAGCTCGACATGATGCGTCGGGACAATCCGTCGGCGCTGGCGGATGCGACCGCCGCGCTTGCCGGATTCACCCGCGCCTACGGTGTGCAGCATGTGGAAACGGTCAAGGCGATGGAGATGCGCGAGGCCGTGCTTTTGAATGCGGGCGACTACGCAGGTGCGGAGGCGCAGCAACGCGAGGTCCTCGCCGTGCAGAGCAAGCTCTATCCTGCCGACAGCCCCAGGCTTACCCGCACCGAAATGGCTTTGGCGGAACTGCTGCTGGTGCGAAACCGACCGGACGAAGCAATCGCGCTCTTCGAGGAGGCGCTGGCGCATTGCGTGACCGGCGCGGAGAGCTATCTGGCTTCCTGCCTGCGCATTCGCCGCGGCTTGGGCGAAGCGCAGGTTGTTCTGGGCAGGCCCGGCGGTGTGGACATGGTGCAAAAGGCGGCTACCGACTGCGCTCCGACGACTTCCCATTTTTGCCTGATCGCGCGCGCGGCGCTTGCGCGGGCAAATTGTCTGACCGGCGATCGGGCCGCTGGCAAAGTCTTGCTCGCGGAAGTGGATCGACTTTGGCCTGCGGCCGAGGATGCCATCGGCGCTCTCGACGCCTCACATCTGGCCCGTATCCACGAGGATTGCGCGCGCTGACCCGCCTGCGGAGTGGTCGGCGATGCGCGTTATGTTGTTGCCTCGGCGGGCCTGGAGCGAGTTGCGCTGGATTACCGAAGCCTTCCACTGACGACCGACTGTTTGAACCGAAGCGGAGCTTCCCCCGCTGCGGACGAACAGACGTTCCTCACGCAGCGAACTGTAGTCGCGCCAGCTCGCCGTAGAGCCCGCCCGCGTGCAGCAGCTCGGCATGCGTGCCTTGGGCGACGATGCGGCCGGTGTCCATGACGACGATGCGGTCGGCCTTGAGCACGGTGGCGAGACGATGCGCGATGATCAGCGTCGTGCGGCCGTGCATGAGGCGCTCGAAGCCTTGCTGAATCGCGGCTTCCGATTGCGCGTCGAGATTGCTCGTCGCCTCGTCGAGCAGCAGGATCGGCGCGTCTTTCAACAGCGCGCGCGCGATCGCGATGCGTTGCTGCTGGCCGCCGGAGAGGCGCACGCCGCGCTCGCCGAGATAGGTGTCGTAGCCTTCCGGCTGCGCGGCGATGAAATCGTGTGCTTCGGCGGTTTTCGCCGCGGCGATCACCGCGTCCTCGTCCGCGTCGACGCAGCCGAAGCGGATATTGTCGCGCGCGCTCGCGCCGAAGATCACCGTGTCCTGCGGCACGAGTGCGATCGCGCCACGCAGCTCGGGCAGCGCCAACTGTTTCAGATCGACACCGTCGATGCGGATCGTGCCGCGCTGCGCGTCGTAGAAACGCAGCAGCAGATGAAACACGGTGCTCTTGCCGGCGCCCGAGGGGCCGACCAGCGCCACGGTCTCGCCCGGTTTCACGGTCAGGCTGAAATCGTGCAGCGTCGGTGCGTCCGGACGCGAGGGGTAGCGGAACTCGACATGCTCGAAGGTGATCTCTCCGCGCAGTGGTTTCATCAACGCGACGGGTTGTGCCGCGGTGCGGATCTCAGGATTCGTCGCGAGCAATTCGCCGATGCGCTCCATCGCACCCGAGGCGCGTGCGATCTCGCTCCACACCTCGGTCAGGCCGCCGATCGAGCCAGCGGCGATCACCGCATAGAACACGAACTGGCTCAATACGCCGACGTCGAGGCGGCCGTCCATCACGCTGCGCGCGCCGCTCCAGAGCACGAGCGTGATCGCGCCGAAGATAAGCAGGATCACGAGTGCGGTCAGGATCGCACGCTGGCCGATGCGTTTTTTCGCCGTCGCGACCGCGCGCGTGATCGCCGTGTCGTAGCGTGCGATTTCGTACGGCTCGCGCGCGTAGGCCTGCACCGCATAGGTCGCGTTGAGCGTTTCGTTGGCGATCGCCGCGGCGTCGGCGATGCGGTCCTGGTTGGCGCGCGCAAGCTTCTGCTGGCGCCGACCCATGAGCACGATCGGCGCGATCACCAGCGGAATTACGAGCGCGGCGTAGCCGGCAAGACGCGGGCTCGTCGCAACCAGCATCGCCGTACCGCCGAGCGCGGTGACGACGCTGCGCAGGGCGACCGACAGCGACGAAGTCACGACCGTTTGCACGAGTTCGGTATCGGCAGAAAGGCGCGAAGTCAGCTCGCCGACGCGCGTGCGCTCGAAGAAGGTTTGGTCGAGTGTCATCAAGTGCGCGTACAGGCGCTTGCGCAGGTCGGCGACCGTACGCTCGCCGAGCAGGGTGATGCAGAAGTAGCGCGCGGCCGTCGCCAGTGCGAGCACCGCGGCGACGCCGAGCAGGGCGAGGAAGCCTGAATCGATCATCGCCGCGTTGGCGTTGACGAAACCGTGGTCGATCATCACGCGCACCGCGATCGGCAAGGTCAGCGTCGCGGCTGAGGATATGGCCAGAAACGCGAGCCAGCCGATCAGCAGGCCGCGGTAGCGGGCGAGGTAGGGCCAGAGCAGCGGCAGCGCGGAGAAACGGCTGTGCTGCTCGCTGCTGGATTCAACGGATGCGGACACGCGAACGGGCTTGGAATTCGGGGATCTGACTTGGATGGTGCCGCGGAATCCGAATTCAATCCACCATGCGAACCGAACTGCGGCCGCGTGTCGCATCGGTAACCCAGTGGCGCAGCGCTCCGATGCGTACCGCGGGCAGGGTCAGGCGCAATTCGGCGCCCGAGGCGTCGAAACGCTCATCGGCGATCGATGCGCCGAACTCGGCCAGGCGCGCATGCAGCAGCGGCAGCATGGCGAATGGCAGTGCGAAAACGACCTGCGCCATCTCGACCGCTTCTGTTTTCGCCGCTAAACGCAGGCATTCCGCGGCGCAGCCGCCATAGGCGCGCGCGAGGCCGCCCGCGCCGAGCTTGATGCCGCCATACCAGCGCGTGACGACGACTGCGGTGCAGTCCATCTGCTGGCCGTCGATCGCCTGCAAGATCGGCTTGCCGGCGGTGCCACCCGGCTCGCCGTCATCGTTGAAGCGATATTGTTGGCCGATGCGGTAGGCCCAGCAGTTGTGCGTCGCCGATGCATCGGCCGCCGCGGTGACGAAGTCCAGCGCCGCATCGGGCGATGAGACATTTGCGGCATTTGCCAAAAATATACTTTTTTTCACTTCCTGGCGCAGCGTCGCCGGCCTGACGAGGACAAAACGCGTGCCGCTCATTCGAGGCCGCGCAGGTCGGGCGGCACGCGGAAATCCGGGTGCTGCGCGCGCAGGTCGGCGAGCGCCTGCCGGGCTGCGTCGCGATGCCCGTCGCGCAGCATCGCGCGCACGATTTGGACCCACGCAGCCAGCGGTGGCGGGTCGGGCGGGTAGATGCCGTCGCGCGCCGGCGCCGCGGTTGGGCCGCCGCCGATTTCCCAGTGATAACGCCCCGGCGCGCTTGGTTCGGGCCTGACTACGAACGACGATCCTCCCGCCGTCGCCTTGTCTGCGAAGGCCTGCATCGCGTCCGCGCCATCGGCGCTCGCGCTTTCGCGCAACTCCGGCGCGGGTGCTGCCGAGCGTGCCGTTTCCGCTTCCATCGCCGCGGGTGGCGGCGGCGGAGCGGTTGCGGCGACCGGCGGCGGCGCACTCTTCGCGCGCGGCTGCTCGACCGCGCGCGAAGGGAACGCGGTGGGTTCGGCGCTCCCGGGCGGCGTCGCGGATGCCGGCGCCGCGATCTTCGGCGCAGCGGCGAGTGCGCCGCCCACCTTGGGTTTCGCATCGGTCTTGGCGTTGTCCGCGGCAGCGGAGGATTCCGGCTTCGCGGCGACGGTGTTGGGCGTGTGCCGGTATTGCGCGGTTGCATCCACTGGCGCCGGCGGCGTTGCGGGCTGCGCTGGCGGCGGCACCGTGGGTGCCGGCATCGGCACGGTGCGTTCGCCTTGAGCGACGCCCGGGGCCGGCGTGTCGGCAATGGCTGCGGTCTCGCGCCTAGGCGGCGTGGTGGGTGGGACCAGACGCCACGCCAAGCCGGCGACAAGCAGGAGCGTCGCCGCGGCGCCGAACATGGGCAGCCAGCGCTGTGCGCGCGAACGCGCCACCGGTCGCGACGCTTGTGCCGCCGCCTCGTTGGGCATGCGTAGGGCCGACCGCGCCTGGGCACGCACTTGTGCATCGATGGCCGCGTCAGGCTCCGGGTGCGGCAGCTTGCGGTACAGCGCGGCCAGGCGCGAGTCTTGTTCGCGCAGGAAGGCATCGAACTCGGCATCAAAGCCGTGTTCGGGCGGCGTCGTCTGCGAGGGTTTCTTGATGTCGCTCATTCGGCCAGCCTCTCGCGTATTTTGGCGAAGGCGTAACGCAAGCGCGACTTCACCGTTTCGTGGCCTGCGCCGGTCACCTGCGCAATTTCCTCCAGGGTAAGGTTCGATTCCATGCGCAACAGGAAGGCGTTGCGCTGTTCGTCAGGCAATGCCTCGAGTGCGAGCTGCAGGCGCCGGCGCTGTTCGAAATCGCTCAGCACTTCCTCGGGCCGTTCACGCTCGGGCACGTCGAGCAGGCCAAGCACGTGTTCACTCTCGTCCGCGTCGGCTTGCGGGCGCAGACGGCGCTGGTGGTCGACGACGAGATTGTGCGCGATCTGCAACAACCAGGTACTGAATTTCGCCTCGACGCGATAGCGCGCGCGCGCGTGGATCGCCCGGCTCCAGGTGTCCTGGAATAGCTCGTCGGCGACGGCGCGCTCGGGCACGCTGCGCAGGATGAAACGGTAGAGCATGCCACGCGTGCGTGCGTACAGCGCGTCGAACGCGAGCGCGTCGCCCTGCGCATAGGCAAGCATCAATTCCTCGTCGGTCTTCCCGGTCCCCATTGCCGCGCAGGTTACGACAAAACGTGCACGCGCGGCAGCCGGACTGTGCGCTGCAGCGCCAGATTCGATGTTGACGGCAATGACGGCCATGTGCGTTGTAACGCAGAACAAACGCTTTCGGGGTTAGCATCGCTGCCTGCAGAATGACGGGCAGCGCGTTTTGACTTGAAGGGATGCCGCATGATCCACGAAATCCTCAAGATGGGCGATCCGCGCCTGCTGCGCGTCGCCAAACCGGTCGAAGCCTTCGATACGCCGGAGCTGCATGCGCTCATCGCCGACATGTTCGAGACGATGCAGGCTGCGGGCGGCGTCGGTCTAGCCGCGCCGCAGATCGGCGTCGATCTGCAGCTCGTCATCTTCGGTTTCGAACGCAGCGAGCGCTATCCCGACGCGCCCGCGGTGCCGCGCACGATCCTGATCAATCCCGAGATCATGCCGCTGTCGCAGGACAAGGAGGAGGGCTGGGAAGGCTGCCTCTCGGTGCCGGGGCTGCGCGGCGCGGTCGAACGTTACTCGCTGATCCGTTATACCGGCTTCGATCCGCAGGGCAGGAAGATCGAGCGCGAGGCCGCAGGTTTTCATGCGCGCGTCGTGCAGCACGAATGCGATCACCTGATCGGCCGGCTCTATCCTTCGCGCATCACTGACTTTTCCAAGTTCGGCTTTACCGAAGTCTTGTTCCCCGGCTTGGACGTCGTAGCGGATGAGTAGCTTGGTTCGCGGATTCCGCGAGCTTCAACGACAAAAGTGGCCGCCATACGCAACATCGCGATAGAACTTGAGACGATGATGAGTGTACCGCGGCGCCGTTTGGCGACGAGCTGTGCTCAGGCCGTGCGCGCAATTTTCGACGAACTAAGCGATGTCGGAGCACCATTGGTTCCCACAGAAGACGCATGTCGCAGCTCTCAGCTCGCACTCCGTAAAAGTACCCGGCAGAGATTTCAGCATCGAACGCGTCACATTTAGATTAGTCGAAATTTTGACTATCTTTATCCAGTAGAACGTAGTATCTCGATTACAGGTATACGGGGAGTAGCAAGGATGAAGAGGGCGTTTACCCTATTGCTGTTTCTTTTCTCGGGATATGCGGTAGCCGCTCCCACCACGCATTTGGTCTTGGGCTATTCATGTCCACCTGGTCCACCCTACGAACCGTGCCCCGCGATTGCTGATCCGGCCTTCGATTTTCTGGGTTCGCCGATCTCTGCCTACGTAGCTGTAGTAGACGATTCTGGGCAGCGAGTTCCGAGTTTTATCGGTACAGTCAATTTCAGCAGCTCTGACCCGACCGCAATTTTTCCGTCATCGCATACTTTCAAAGCCGAGGAGAATTCGGTTTACTGGTTTACGTTCACCTTTCGCAGTCACCAAGGTGCTTTCACCTTGACTGCCGTTGATGGGACGATATCTTATTTTCAATCGATATCGGTCGCAGACAATCAAGGCGGCGCTCCGGTCAGATTGGGTTTGATGATTTTAGGAAATGATGTGGCGTCAGCGCCGGTTGCTGCTCCGACGATGGATGGCGGGATGACGCTCTTCATGGGCGTTTTATTCTGTGTTATTGCGCTCAGGAACCTGTCGCAGCGCTCAGAGCTAAGCAATATTTACAAGCTGAGGTTTTAGATGGAGGCCACTTCAAGCAATGGCTGTGGCGCCAGCGAGCTAGTTCGGGCTCTGCGCGAGCAATTCGACGAGTTGGTCCTTCCACAACACCGCCCAGGTGTGCGAGCTGTGGCCCCGCGTGGCGTCGCTGATCGGAATGACGACGGCGCGGCCATGCGCGACGTTCTTGATCTCGCGTTCGAGGATACCGAGTTCCGGCGGGTTGATCTGGTCGTCGGCGGAATTTACGGCGAGCAGCGGCGCTTTGATCGTGGCGAGCTTCGGCAGCGGGTTGTAATTGCGCGAGGCGTCGATCTGGTAGAGGCAGTCGTTGGCGTCGTCTTCTTTCATCAGCGTGGCGATGCGGTCCTCGAGATACTTGTCGGCCGCCTCGCGCGTCGGGTAGTCCTTCTGCCATTGCAGCGGCACCGAGCCCATGATCATGAGGATGTGCAGCGCGTCGGCGAGGCCGCGAGGCTGCTTCGTGTAGTCGCCGTTGTTCCATTCCGGATCATTGCGGATCGCGTCCATGAACATGCGCCGGAACATGCGGTTGCGCCCGGCGATTTCGACCGGCAGCGAAGCGAGCGGCATCAGTGCATCCATGAAGTCCGGATAGGTCTCGCCCCAGACCCAGGTATGCATGCCGCCCATCGAGGTGCCCATGACCAGGCGCAGGTGATCGACCTTGAGCTTCTGCGTCAACAGAAGATAGTCGGCCTTGACCATGTCGTCGTAGTCGTAATGCGGAAACTTCATGCGCAGGCCGTCGCTCGGCTTGCTCGACTTGCCGTGGCCGATGCCGTCGGGCAGCACGATGAAATATTTCGCCGCGTCGAGCGGCTGGCCCGGGCCGAACAACTGACCGGCGAAGCGGTCGCTGATGAACTGCGCGCCCGTGCCGCCGGTGCCGTGCATGATCAGCACCGCGTTGTCGACATGGCCCTTGCGATCGCGATGAATTTTGCCGAGTGTGCGGTAGTGCAGACGCAGTTCGGCCAGCGTCTCGCCGCTGGCAAAGCGGAAGTCCTTGATGTCGAAATCGCCTTCGCTCGGCGTCGGCCATGTCTGCGCATGCGCGGACGCGCAAAGCACGAACGCGAAGAGGGCCGGCAGAGTGAGCAGGTATTTGCGAAACATGGCGTGCCCGGTCGACGGATGACGCGGCAGTTTGCAACAAACGGGCGATTTTGTCTCACGGTGCCGGTCGAGTTATCGTCGTGCAATGAGCGATTCCCGATCCGATCGGTACCCGAGCGGCATTTCGCAAAAGATCGTTATTGCGCTGATTCTTGTTTGGCTGAGCTGGGTCTCGTTCGCCCTGCTGCGCGAGATGTGAAGATGAAACTGCAGTCCGGTGTGGCCGAGTTCGGGCAATTGCGCGACGGCATTCACCGCGCAGTCCGACCCGACGGCGGGCGCATATTCGTGAAAGTGCGTCACGACATGCCCGCCGACTTCTTTCTTGCCGAAGCGCGCGGACTGGCGGTGTTGTCGTCGGCGCCCTTGCGCGTGCCCGATGTGATCTCGGTGTGGGAACACGGCATTGCGCTCGAAGATCTCGGTCGTGGGCGTGCGTCCGCGCGCGATTGGGAAAACGCCGGGCGCGGCTTGGCCGATTTGCATTGCAGTGCAGGCGAACGCTTCGGTTTGGATAGCCGGGGATGGTGCGGCGACAGCACGCAGGACAACACGCCCGATGAGGATGGCTTCCATTTCTTCGCCGAACGCCGCTTGTTAGTGCAGGGCCGCCGCGCTTTCGACCGCGGTCTGCTCGAACACGACGATATGCGCCAGCTTGAATCGATCTGCGCGCGTTTGTGCGAAATGTTGCCGAAACAACCGCCGGTGCGCGTCCATGGCGATCTCTGGATGGGCAATGTGCATGCCTGCGCCAACGGCGAACTCGCCTTGATCGATGGGGGCGCCGTGCACTACGGTTGGGCCGAAGTCGATCTCGCAATGCTGACGTTGTTCGGCGAACCGCCAGCCTCGTTCTTCTGCGCCTATGAAACCGCCGCGAAGATCGACAAGACGTGGCGCAAGCGCGCTGCGCTGCTCAATCTGTACCACCTGCTCAATCACCTCAACCTGTTCGGCGCGAGCTATCTCGGCGGCGTGCGCACGGTGCTTCGGCGCTATTCGTGATCGATCTTCGGTTTTCGCTTGCGAGGTTTAACTTCCTGCCGCAGACCGATCTCACCGTCGGCAAGGCGCGCGATGAGGTGCGTGGACTTGGCCGCTACGGCGATGCTGCGCAGCACCTCGCCGCTGTCGCGGTCGAGCAGGATCGCATAGCCGCGCTGCAAGGTGGCGAGCGGGCTGACTGCATTGAGCGTACGTGCGAGTTCGACGAGGTGCTGCTTGCGCCGGTCCAGGCGTCGGTCGATTGCCGCGTGCAGGCGCTGCGTCAGCGCGGCAAGCTGCTCGTCGCGCCGCGCGAGGCGGATCAGCGGATGTTGCGCCTGCAGGCGCGCACGCAGATGGGTCAGGCGTTCGCAGCCGCGCTGCAGGCGTGCACGCGGATGTTGCGCGCGCAGGCGTGTCCAGGCGTGGTCGAGGCGTTGCGCGGCGTTCTGCAGGCGGCGCAGCATCAGCGTTTCGAGCCGCGCTTCCTCGCGCTGCAGGTTGCGCAGGATCGCGGCGCCGTCGGGCACGAGGATTTCCGCCGCGGCCGATGGCGTCGGTGCGCGCAGGTCGGCGGCGAAGTCGGCGATGGTGAAATCGACCTCGTGGCCGACCGCGCTTACGACCGGGATCGCGCTCGCGCGGATCGCGCGCGCGACGCCTTCGTCGTTGAACGCCCACAGGTCTTCGAGCGAACCGCCACCGCGCGTGAGCAGCAACACGTCGTGGCGCCGCGCCGCCGATGCGGCATTCAGCGCAGTAACGATGGCGGGCGGCGCTTCCTTGCCCTGCACCGGTACCGGAATCACCTCGATGTCGACGAGCGGGAAACGCCGCGACAGCACGCTGAGCACGTCGCGGACCGCAGCGCCGGTGGCCGACGTGATCACCCCGATGCGCCGCGGCAGTTTCGGCAGCGCACGTTTTTTCGCCGTATCGAACAGGCCTTCGGCGGCGAGCTTCGCTTTCAGTTGCTCGAATGCGCGCAGCAATGCGCCTTCGCCGGCTTCCTCGAGATGCTCGACGATGAGCTGGAACTCGCCGCGCGCCTCGTACAGGCTCACGCGCACTCGCGCGAGCACGCGCGTGCCGTCGGCAGGGCGGAAGCGCAGCAGCATCGCGCGGTTCTTGAACATCGCGCAGCGGATCTGCGCCTGCGCGTCTTTCAGGCTGAAGTAGAGGTGCCCGGAGGCGGGGCGCGAGAAGTTCGAGATTTCGCCCTCGACCCAGATCAGCGGAAAAGTGTCCTCGAGCAGGTCGCGGGCGAGGCGCACGAGCTGGCTCGGGGAAAAGATTTCGCGTTCGGGAGCGGCGTCGGAAAAAAGTTCGGACATGAAGAAAAACTACAAAATTGTCATTCCGGCAGGGTGCCGACCGCGATTGTAGGAACAATCGCGCACAGCGAAGCCGGACCACAGGTTGAGCCGCAGGATGCGGCGAATCAATCCAGGCGCCAAGGATGGCAGACCTCGAGTTACGAGTGCGTAACGGTCTTTGCGAAATCGCATCCACGCAGTCTGGATTACATGCTGCTCCTGCGGCATACCCTTCGGGCCATTCGCTGCGCGAATGTTCGCTTCGGCATCCTGCCTTCGCAGTCCGGCAATCCCTGCCGGAATGGCGTTACTTTGACGGTGAGCTCGCTTTGCTTTCAGGCGCTTTCCGATCGCGCCGCAGTTTCCGCCAACGCAACAGCAGGCTTGCGCCGACCCATGCGGCAAGCAGAGCCAGCGGCCACGCGATGATGCGCGGCCAGATCGCCGCCGCCGTGGCGATGACGATCAGCAGCAGCGCGGCCGGTGGCAACAGACCGGCCTCGGCGCTGCCGAGCGCGCGCCGGTCATCGATCGCCGCACCGACAGTGTTGACCAGGCGCAGCGTGCCCGCGGCGGCGCGGCTCGAACTGCCGCGCCCGCCGCGCGCCTGATGCACCCGTCTGCGCGTGCGCGCGGGCCGCAGGCGCTCGTCGAGCACGACCTCGGTCGCGTTGTCCAAATCGCACAGATATTGCTCCGCGAGTTGCGCGGCGAATACCTCGTTCTCGACAGCGACATCGATTTCGCAATTGGTCAGCCAACTGGCGAGATTGAGATTGCTCGAACCCACGCGTGCCCAGCGCCCGTCGGCGACCGCGGTCTTGGCGTGGATCATCGAACCGTTCCATTCGTATACTTTTACCCCGGCTTCGAGCAACGGCCGGTAGCCCGCGTGCGAGAGGCGCGCGACAAAAGCGAGGTCGCTCGCACCGGGCACGAGCAGGCGCACGTCGACACCATCGAGCGCGGCCGCGCGCAGGGCCTGCACGTAGGGCGCGACGCCGACGAAATAGGCATCGGTCAGCCACAGCGTCTTGCGCGCCATCGCGGCAATGTAGAGATCGCTGCGATAGACGCTCGCATGTGCCGGTTCGGTAGCGATGACGCGTAGGTCGATTTCCCCGCACGCTGCGGGTACCGCATTGTCGATATCGATTGCAGCACCGAGGCTGGCCCAAGTGGCCTTGAACGCGTGCTCGAGGTCGGCGCAGGCGGGGCCGCGGATCGCGACGCCGGTATCGCGCCATGGCGCGATGCCTCGCGCCGGATCGCCCAGCCACTTCTGCGACAGGCAGATGCCGGAGACGAAACCGATCGCGCCGTCGACGACAAGCAGCTTGCGGTGGTCGCGGCCGAGCCAGCCGAATGGGCTGTCGAGCCGCGGCGGATTGAACACGCGCACCTCGCCGCCGGCATCGAGCAGCGGACGCCAGAATGCCGCTCGCGTTTCGCCGAGACAGCCGAGCCAGTCGCGAATCACCGCGACGCGCACGCCGGCGGCCGCGCGCGCGGCGAGGGCATCGCGAAACGCGCGCCCGACTTCGTCGTCGCGGATGATGTAATTCTCGAGGAACACGCTGCTGCGCGCCGTACGGATCGCGGCGAGCCAGGCGTCGAAATTCGCGCGGCCGTCGATCAGCAATTCGACCGCATTGCCCGCGACCGGCTCGACTCCGGTGGCGCGGTCCAGCGCCTGCGCCGCGAGCATGCGTGCAGAGCCGATGCGCGGCGGATCAGGGCGAGGCGTGGTCGAATCCGGAGTGAACATGAAGCGTCGAAGCTACGGCACGGCGCGGCGGTAGGCGAACAGGCACGGCAAGGTCAGCGTGTGGCGCGGTTTCATCTTCCCTCCGCGGAGTGGATGAAAACGTTCAACCTGTGCGGCGTGCCGTTGCAGCCTCGTCGCCGAGGGCGCGCAGGTACTGGCGGTCGAATGCAGCGAGCTGGCTCTCGAGGTCCGAATACGGGCCGGGTTCCCAAGCCTGAGAAGTAACGCCCAGGTGCGCGTTCGAGCAGAGTTCCCAGTCCTGGCGGTTGGTCAGGTCCCAGAACTCGACCGCGGGCGCGGGATCGAAGCCCGGCGCGGCGATCGCGTCGGGATGGAACAGCCATTCGCAGACGACGCGCGTGCGGTTCTTCGCCAGCGGCAATGCGCGATGCATCATCACGTAGTCCGGGTGGAACGAGAGGAAGCCGCTCGGGAACAGGCTGTAATAGTATACTTTGCCGCGTTCGGCTTCGGTGATGCCAGGCAGCGCGGGGGCGCAGCGTTCGCCGCCCATCGTCATGCTGCCGTCGCGGTTGCTCATCCACATCGGGCCGCCGAGCACCGGGCCTTCGTCGAGGTCGTTCTCGGAATTGCGAAACGGGGTGAGTTTGTTCAGGTGCGGATGCGCGAGCGGGCAGTGGTAGCACTCGCTGAAGTTGTGGAAGATCAGTTTCCAGTTCGCATCGACCTCGTAGACCTTGCGCGCGGCCGCGCGCAGCTCCGGCGTGCGCCATTGCTGGAAGCGTTCCGCAAGGCCGGGCAGCGCTTCGGCGAATGGTTGCGGGTCGGGTGACAGGTTGACGAACAGAAAGCCTTGCCAGCTTTCCAGCGCGGCCTGGTGCAACGGATAGTTGGCCGGGTCGAAGCCGGGAACCTCGCTCATCGTCGGCACGTTGCGCAATGCGCCGTCGAGGCCGAACGTCCAGGCGTGGTAAGGGCACTGGATCGCCTTGCCGAGCGTGCCCTGCGCCTCGCGGCAGAGCTTGCTGCCGCGGTGGCGGCAGTGATTGTGGAATGCGCGCAGTTCGCCGTCGTGGTCGCGCAGCACGATCACGCTTTCGCTGCCGAGTTCGAACAGGAAATAGCTGCCGGGCTGTTCGAGCTGCGAGACGTGGCCGGCGAGCATCCACGAGCGGTAGAAGATCTTCTCGTGCTCGGCGCGCCAGATCTCGTCGGAGACAAAATAGTCGCGCCCCAGGGTGTGCTGGCCGAAGGACGTGCGTGATTTCATGGCTGCGGTCCGGGTGGTGATGAGCGTGAGCTAACTGCATCGTTCGCGACCGATGCGGTGCCTTCATCAGCGCATCCTACAATACTGCTGCCGCGGTGTGTCAGCAGGGTGTCGCTCGCGGCGACTCGTGCCATCGCGCTGGTTTACACTTGCGGATCGCACATTCGCCCGCACCTTGCTTGCATGTCCGCCGACCGTTTCCAACTCGTCTCGCCGTTCCAGCCCGCCGGCGACCAGCCCGAAGCGATTCGTCGCCTCGTCAACGGCTTCAACGACGGCCTTGCGCACCAGACCCTGCTCGGCGTCACTGGCTCGGGCAAGACCTTCACGATCGCGAACGTCGTGCAACAGGTGCAGAAGCCCACGATCGTGCTGGCGCCGAACAAGACTCTGGCCGCGCAGCTCTACGGCGAGTTCAAGGAGTTCTTCCCGCACAACGCGGTCGAGTACTTCGTCAGCTACTACGACTACTACCAGCCCGAGGCCTACGTCGTGGCCAGCGACACGTACATAGAGAAGGATTCGTCGATCAACGAGCACATCGAGCAGATGCGCCTGTCGGCGACCAAGGCGCTGTTGTCGCGGCCCGATTCGCTGATCGTGGCGACCGTGTCGGCGATCTACGGTCTCGGCGATCCCGAGGATTATCTGTCGATGCGTCTGATCCTCGCGCGCGGCGAGCGCGTCGATCAGCGCGAGCTGATCCGCCATCTGACCGAACTGCAGTACGAGCGCGGCGATTACGAGCTGCACCGCGGATCGTTCCGCGTGCGCGGCGACGTGGTCGACGTGTTCCCGGCCGAGAGTGAATTCGATGCGATGCGCATCGAGCTGTTCGACGGCGAAGTCGAGAACATTTCGGTGTTCGACCCGCTGACTGGCGCGATTCTGCGCAAGGTGCCGCGCTGCGTGATTTATCCCGCCACGCACTACGTCACCACGCGCAAGCGCGTGCTCGACGCGATCGAGACGATCAAGCCGGAGCTCAAGGAACGCCTCGACCAGCTGTACAAGGCGAACAAGCTTGTCGAGGCGCAGCGCCTGCAGCAGCGCACGCAGTACGACCTCGAAATGATGGCCGAGATCGGTTTCTGCAACGGCATCGAGAACTACTCGCGCCACTTCACCGGACGCAAGCCGGGCGAGCCGCCGCCGACCCTGTTCGACTATCTGCCGCCGGACTCGCTGCTCGTCATCGACGAGTCGCACGTCACCGTGCCGCAGCTTGGCGCGATGTACAAGGGCGACCGCTCGCGCAAGGAGAATCTGGTCGAGTACGGCTTCCGCCTGCCGTCGGCGCTGGACAACCGGCCGCTCAAGTTCGACGAATTCGTCGCGCGCGAGCCGCGCACGATCTACGTGTCGGCGACCCCGGCCGACTACGAAGTCAACCACTCGGAGGGCAACGTGGTCGAGCTCGTCGTGCGTCCGACCGGGTTGATCGATCCGGAAGTCGAGATTCGCCCGGTGCGCACCCAGGTCGACGACCTGCTCGGCGAGATCCATGCGCGCGTGAAGATCGGCGACCGCGTGCTCGTGACCACGCTGACCAAGCGCATGTCGGAAAACCTGACCGATTACCTCGAAGAGCACGGCGTGCGCGTGCGCTACCTGCACTCGGACATCGAGACGGTCGAGCGCGTCGAGATCCTGCGCGACCTGCGCCTCGGCAAGTTCGACGTGCTGGTCGGCATCAACTTGTTGCGCGAAGGCCTGGACATGCCCGAGGTATCGCTCGTGGCGATTCTCGACGCGGACAAGGAAGGCTATCTGCGCTCGACGCGCTCGCTGATCCAGACGATCGGCCGCGCCGCACGCAACCTGCGCGGCAAGGCGATCCTCTACGCCGACCGCATCACCGACTCGATGAAGCGCGCGCTCGACGAAACCGATCGGCGCCGGCAGAAGCAGATCGACTACAACCTCGAGCACGGCATCACGCCGAAGTCGGTGGTGAAGAAGATCGCCGACATCATGGAAGGCGCGCGCCACGATGCCGAGGCCGAACGCGCCGTCAGGCGAACCAAATCGGGCGCACTGCGCGTGGCTGAAGAATCCGTCGACTATTCCGTGCTGGCGCCCGACCAGCTCGCGGCCAAGCTCAAGAAGCTCGAAGCGCAGATGTACAAACTCGCCCAGGACCTGCAGTTCGAAGAGGCCGCGCGCGTGCGCGACGAGTTGCAGCGCGTGAAGGCGCTGGGTCTGCTGAGTTGATCCACGCCCGGCGCGCAGCGTCGTGCTGCGCGCCGGCCGGAAAATCCCCTCTCAACACAGGGCAGTCGAGAAGGGCAGGGCTCCCCCTTTTACGGACTCGCTTTGCGCTGCGTGCGCACGGCGGCTGCGCCGCACAGCGCAAGCAGCGCGATCAAGGCGGCGAGACTGCGAGGATCGAACATCGGTGCCGGTATCGCCGACTGCGGTGCGACTGCGGCGAGGCTCGGCCCGCCCGCATCGATGATCGTGCCGTTGACGCTGAGATCGTCGTCGCCGAGGCCGCCGTCGGCGATCGTGAACGTGGCCACGTGGCCGGCCAGCGACAGGCTGTTCGCCGCGCCGAGCGTGTACCAATGATCGCTGGCCTGGCCCGGAGTGGGGCCGTACTTCCAGTACTGCACGCCGGCGGCGAACGCGGTCGGGAAGGTCACGGTCAGGGTGACGCTACCCGTGCAGCCGCTGGCCTGGAACTGGAACAGGCCGTCGGGGAAGCTGACGCCGGGCGGCAGCGAGCCGGACGCCGCGACGAATGCGGGACTGACCAGCGAGCAGGACGGGCCGCCACCGGAAAGCACCGCGGTCGCGCTGCCGCTGCCGGTCGCGGTCGGGCCGGTGAACGTCGTCACCGGGCACGCTGCCGTCGTCAAGCTCAGGTCGCCGCCATGACCGCTGCCGTTCGTGTTGTTCGCGTCGACGCGGAAGTGATAAGTCGTGGCACACGTGAGGCCGCTGAGCGTGGCCGAAACCGCCGTGCCGACGGCGTTCGCGGGCAGCGACGCGGGCGTCGCTGCAATCGTGCTGCCGTAGCTCGCGTCCGGGCCGTAAGCGAACGACACCGTCGTTGTCGCACCGTTGGCGTTGACCGTGCCATTGATTGTCGCCGAGGTCGTACCGATCGCGGTCGCCGCGAGACTGGTTGCGGTCGGTGCCTGCGAGGCGCATGCCGAGGTCGTGAACGTCAGGTCGCCGCCGTAGACCGGGCCACCGTTGCCGTTGTCGGTCTTGACCCGGAAATGGTAGAGCTGGTTGCAGCTCAGACTGCTGACGACGGCGGATGCCGCCGCATTGCTGGCGTTGGCGGCAAGCGGGCTTTGCGCAGCGGCTGCGTTGGAGCCGTACGCGGTCGTCGTGCCGTAGTCGAAGCTGACCGTGGTCGCCGCGCCATTGGCGCTGACCGTGGCATTGAGCGTCGCCGACGTCGCCGTGACTGCACTTGCGGCATCGGTTGTCGCGCTGGGCGGCTGCGCCGCACAAGCTGCCGTCGTGAAGGTCTGATCGGTGCCATAGACCGGGCCGCCGCTGCCGTTATCGGTGTTGACGCGGAAATGGTAGAGCTGGTTGCAGCTCAGGCTGCTGACGCTGGCGGACACGGCTGCATTGCTCGCGTTCGCGGCGAGCGGGCTCTGTGCGGCCACCACGTTGGAGCCATACGCATTGGTCGTGCCGTAATCGAAACTGACTGTGGTCGCGGTACCGTTAGCGCTGACCGTGCCGTTGAGCGTTGCCGAGGTCGCCGTGATGGCGCTCGCGGCGTCGGTCGTCGCGCTGGGCGGCTGCACCGGACAGGTGCTGGTCGTGAACATCGCATCGTTACCGTGGATCGTCCCTCCGGTGCCGTTGTTAGCGTCGACGCGGAAGTGGTACTGGGTACCGCAGCTCAGGCCGCTCAGAGCCGCGGTCACCGCTGCGTTGGCCGGCGATCCCGCCGCCAAGGGCGACTGCGCAGCTGCGGCGGACAACCCGTAGGATGTAGTTGTGCCGTACTCGAAGGTTACGGTTGTCTGCGCGCCGTTCGCACTGACCGTGCCGTTCAGCGTCGCGCCAGTCGTGGTAATCGAACCGGCACTGCCGGTGTTGGCGGTCGGCGGCGTGCCGGGGCAGGCCGCGGTCGTGAACTGCTGGTCGGTGCCGTTGATCGTGCCGCCGACACCATTGTTTGCATTGGCGCGGAAGTGGTAGGTCGTGGCACAGGTCAGGCCGCTCAGTGCATACGTGACCAGCGCGCCGGACGCGCCGCTGCTCAGCGGGCTTTGCGCCGCCGTGGCCGGACTGCCGGCGCCGCCATAGCTCGACGTCAGGCCGAAGTCGAACGCAACCGTGGTCGCGGCGCCGTTGGCGCTGACCGTGCCGTTGAGCACCGCCGACGTGGTCGTTATGCCCGATGCGGGATCGGTCACTACGCTCGGCGAGGAGGCCGCACAGCTCGCGGTCGAGAAGGTGGTGTCGATGCCGTGCACCGTACCGCCCGTGTTCGTCGCGTTGACGCGGAAGTGGTAGGTCGTGCCGCAAGTCAGGCCGGCCAGCGCGAAGGTCACCGGCGCGTTGCTGCCGGACCCGGCCGCGAGCGGGCTCTGCGCCGCCGTGCCCGGGCTGCCGCTGCCGCCGTAGGCTGCGGTCGGGCCATAGTCGAAGGTGACCGTGGTCGAAGCGCCGTTCGCGCTGACCAGGCCGTTGAGCGTCGCGCTCGTGGCAGCCACTGCGCTCGCCGCACTCGTTATCGCATTCGGCGGCGGCTGCACGCAGGCGCCGGTAGTGAACTGCAGGTCGCCGCCGTTGATCGTGCCGCCGACGCCGTTGTTCGCGTTGGCGCGGAAATGGTAAGTCGTGTTGCAGGCGAGTCCGCTCAGCGTGAGCGAGACCGCCGCACCGCTCGCGCCGGAACTGAGCGGACTCTGCGCCGCGGCCGCGGGACTGCCGATCGCGCCGTAGGCCGTCGTCGTGCCGAAGTCGAACGTGACAGCGGCAATCGCGCCGTTGGCGCTGACCGTGCCGTTCAACGTCGCACCGGTGGCGCTGATGCCGCTCGCCGCGACGCTCGTCACCGTCGGCGCGATCGGTGCGCAGACCGCGGTGGTGAAGCTCAGATCGCTGCCGTGGATCGTCGTGGCACCGTCGTTGATCGCGTTGACGCGGAAGTGATAGGTCGTGTTGCAGGTCAGCCCGCTCAGCACGTACGAGACCGGGCTGCTGATCGAGCCGCTGCTCAGCGGACTCTGTGTTGCCGTAACGTTGGTGCCATAGCTTGCAGTGGTGCCGTAGTCGAACGAAACCGTCGTGGTCGCGCCGTTGGCGCTTACGGTGCCGTTGAGCGTGGCGCCGGTTGCGCTGACCGCGCTCGCGGCGATCGTCACTGCGGTCGGCAGCGAGACCGCGCAGGGCGCCGTCGTGAACGTCAGGTCGTTGCCCAAGGTCAGGCCGTTGCTGTTCAGCGCTTCGGCGCGGAAATGGTAGGTTGTGCCGCAAGTGAGGCCGCTGAGGATGTTGCCGACGACCGCGACATTGCTTTGCGCCGCCGTCACCGTGGCCGGCGAGCCGTTGATGCTGCTGCCATAGGCGACGGTCGGGCCATACTCGAACGAGGTGCCTGAGTCGGCGCCGTTGGCGCTGATCGTGGCGTTGAGCGTTGCCGTCGTCGTGGTGATTGCGCTGGCGGCGACGGTGACCACGGTCGGTGCCGCGCCGGGTACCGAGGCGACGTTGGAAAACTCCGAGGTGTTGTTGACCGGGCAGGAAGACAGGATGACGCCGAGATCGCCGATGAAGCACTTCAGCGTGCTCTTCCAATCGCCGAGATTTCCCGGCGTGCTGAACAGGCCGGTGACGTCGGTCACGTTCATCATCACGTAGGCGCCTGCAGTATTCACCGCGAGCGACGCGCTGCAGCGATCATTCGCACAACCGGTCAGATGCGCCGAACCGTCGGTCATCACCGTCTGCTCGCCGAGGAAATTCAGTTGCGTGGCGGTATTGT
>Ga0207678_10001511_pt1 | contig 21311 bp, 12 predicted proteins | sample KBSC63metaG_FD_184319 | JGI IMG/M metagenome (GOLD analysis project Ga0207678, IMG submission 184319) | Corn rhizosphere microbial communities from Kellogg Biological Station, Michigan, USA - KBS C6-3 metaG (SPAdes) (version 2) | ecosystem: Host-associated > Plants > Roots > Rhizosphere > Soil ... | reverse complement strand
CTAGCCTGGTGGCCTACCGTCCCGGCGGTTCCACCGACAGGGCGTGCCGGAAGACGCCACGCGGGTCCCAGCGGGCCTTGACCTGCTGGAGACGGGGGTAGTTGTCCTTGTAGTAGAGCGTGTGCGCCGGCACGCCGGAGGTGTTCCACGCCGGGTCGGCCAGGTCGGTGTCGGGGTAGTTGACGTAGGAGCCGTCGTTGACGTCGTCGGGCACCGGCACGCCGCCGGTGTCGGCGTACACGTCGCGGTAAAAGGTGCGGATCCAGGCGAGGTTGGCCGCGTCGTCGGCCTCGTCGGCCCACACCGTCTGGAAGACCGCTTTCATCACCGCGTCGCGTTGGGCCACGGCGGTGGCCTCCGGCGATGTCGCGTTCACCTGGCCGCCGTAGCCGACGAGCAGCAAGCCGGACTTCGCGCTGCCGGTGGAGTTCGTCAGGTTGCGGTAGACGGCGGCGAGTTGCCGGTCGGTCAGCGATCGGCGCAGGTAACCGGCTTTGAGCTTGTTCCGGCGGGTGGCCCCGTCGCCCAGCTCGCCCGTGCCCGGCCAGGTCGTCTTGTGCAGCCACGGCATCGTCCGCCGCAGGTTCACGATCGGCTGGACGCCGGTGCCGGCGGTCACGGCTGTCACGAAGTCGGTCACGACGCCGTCCGCGCCGGGCAGGTCGGCGTCGATCTGCGCGACCACCGGGAAGTTTCCGGCGTTGCGGTGCTGCGCCAGGAAGAGCCCGAACAGACCGGCGGCCCGCGAGCCGGGCGCACTGTTGTGCTCGTGCCAGACACCGAAGTTGCGCATGAGCGTGGTGAACGCCTGCTCGGTCATCCCCGCCCAGGGCCACACGAGCACGCACTCCAGCATCTGCCGCGGCGAGGGCGGCAACAGCCGGGACGGATCGCCGGTGGCGCCGGGCGAGCGCAGCCAGTACCGGGTGACCACCCCGAAGTTGCCGCCACCGCCACCGGTGTGTGCCCACCACAGGTCGCGGTGCGGGTCGTTCGGCTCCCGGGTGGCGATCACCGCGCGGGCGGTGCCGTCCCGGTCGACCACCACGACCTCCACGCCGTACAGGTGGTCCACCACCGAGCCGTACCGGCGCGACAGGGTCCCGTACCCACCGCCCACGAAGTGCCCGCCGGCGCCGACCGCCGGGCAACCGCCGCCGGGAATCGTCACCCCCCAGCCCTTGAACAGCGCCCGGTACACCTGCCCGAGCGTGGCTCCCGGTTGCACCGAGAACGCGCGCTTGCCGGCGTCGTAGGCGATCTCGTCCATGGCCGACAGGTCGAGCAGCATCCGCACCGCCGGGTCGGTCGTGAAGTTCTCGAAACAGTGGCCGCCGCTGCGCACCGCGACCCGCCGCCCGGACCGCACCGCTTCGGCCACCGCACGCACCACCTGATCGGTCGAGCCGACCAGCCGAATCTCGTCCGGCCGTCCCACGTGCCGGAAGTTGTTGCCGCGCAACAGGCCGTCGTACCGCGGATCGCCCGGCCGGATCTTCACCGGCCCGGACGCCGACGGCTCGACGGCCGCCCGCGCGGGTACCCCGGCGGTCAACGTGGCGCCTGCCGCGGCACCCGCACTGGCGAGCAGCACACGACGACTGAGCTGGTTGCGCTCCGATCGGTTCATCCGCGCGATCCCCTTCCGGCTCCGATTCACTGGCATGCACACCGTTCCAGCACCGGGCACCGGCACACATCACCCGAATCGAAGGTCAGCGGCTGAAACCCGGTCCACCGGATGGCCAAGCCGCATCCACCGATCGGATGACCACGAGTGCGCGGAACCGGTCGGCGTCAATCGGCAGCAGGGGAGCGCCGGAGATCCAGGAGGTACCGGGCCAGCTCGACGACGGTGGGCCGGTCGAAGACGACGGTGGCGGGCAGGTCGATGCCCGACAACCCGGTGAGACGGGTGCGCAGCTCGAGCACGGTGAGCGAATCGAACCCGAGCTCCGTGAACGGGCGGTCGTCGGCGATCACGGTGGCGTCCGGGTGGCCCAGTACCGCGGCGACCTCCGCGCGCAGCAGCTCGCGCAGCTCGGGCTCGGCCGGGCGCTCCGGCCAGCTCGGCCGCGGCGCAGGCAAGCGTGCGGCCGAACCGCCGGTCGGCGGCGCCATCGACGCCCCCGGGTCGAAGCGGACGGGCACCAGGACGGGTTCGGCCGAGCCGAGGGCGGCGTCGAACAACGCCAGGCCCTGCTCGGCGGTCAGCCCCTCGACGCCGGACGCCGACATCCGCCGCCGGGCGGTGGCCGAGATCCGGTCGCCGAGACCGGTGCCGAGCTCCCACAGCCCCCACGCCAGCGACAACGCGGGCCGCCCCGCCGCGCGGCGGCGGCACGCCACCGCGTCCAGCACCCGGTTCGCGGCCGCGTAGTTGGCCTGCCCGGCCTTGCCGAACACCCCGGCGATCGAGGAGAACAGGACGAAGGCCGTCAGCGGCAGGTGCCGGGTCACCTCGTCGAGGATCAGCGCCGCGTCCGCCTTCGGGCGCAGCACGATGTCCAGGCGTTCCGGCGTCTGGGCCGCCAGCACTCCGTCGTCGACCACGGCCGCGCTGTGCACGACCGCCGTCAACGGCGGATCGCAGCTGCCGACCAGCCGCACCACGGTGGCCCGATCCGCCACGTCGGCCGCGACGATCCGCGCGTCCGCCCCGAGTTCTCGCAGCGATGCGAGCAGTTCCCCGGCGCCGGGCGCCGCCGGCCCGCTCCGGCTCACCAGCAGGAGGTGCCGGACGCCGTGCGCGGTGACGAGGTGGCGGGCCAGCAGGGCGCCGAGCGCGCCCGTCCCACCGGTGATCAGCACCGTCCCGGCGGGGTCGATCGGCCGGGCCGGTGCCGGGGCGGCGCGCGTGATCCGCAGGACGTGCGGAACTCCGTCGCGGACGGCGATCTGCGGCTCCGCGCCGCTGCCGGCGAGGTCCGCGACCCGCGTCACGGGGAACCCCGGTTCGAGGTCGACCAGGCCGATGCGGCCCGGCTGTTCCGCCGCGGCCGCGCAGCCCAGCCCCCAAGCTGCCGCCGCCGCGGGGTCGGGTTCGGGGCCGGTCGCGTTGCGGGTGACGAGAAGCAGCCGGTCGCCGCTGCCCTGCCAGTCGTGGAGCACGGAGAGCGCGTGGCCGGCCGCCGCGCGCACATCACCGGGCGCACCGGTGATTTCGACGGTCCGGACGGGTTCGGTGACCGCTGCCGATGGGATCGGAATCCACTGTGGACGGTAGAGCATCGTTTCGGGCGCGGCCATCGGCCGGGTCGTCAGCGAATCGATCCCCGCCACCGGGTTCCCGGCTTCGTCGTGCAGCGTGACGCGGACGGCTCCGGCGCCGAGGCCGACGCCGTGCACCCGGGCCCGCCGCGCGCCGGGCGCGTGGACCTCGACACCGTTCCAGAGGAACGGCACCCGCTGCTCCGCCGCCGGTCCCTCGGCGAGCGCGGTCGCGTGCACGGCCGCGTCCAGCAGGACCGGGTGCAGCTCGAACCGGCCCCCGACGTCCGGCGGCACCTCGACCTCGGCGAAGAACTCGCCATCGCGCACCCACAGCCGTTGCACGGCCCGGAAAGCGGGCCCGTACGCGTGCGCGCGGTAGGCCTCGGCGACGTCGGCTTCCGCGGCCCCGGCCGGCGGCCACTCCCCGCTCCAGCCGGGCGGGAGCGGGCCGCGCGGGCGCAGCTTCCCCGTGGCGTGCCTCCGCCAGTGCTCGTCGTCTCGAGCCCGGGCGTAGACGTCGATCCTCGGCGCGTCCACGACGACCTGGACGTGGACGTCCTCGCCGGCGTCCAGGCGCAGCGGCGCTTCGATCGTGAGCTCCTCGACGCCCGCCGCGCCGGCGTGCAGGGCCAGCTCGGCGAACACCGTCCCGGGCACCAGCACGGATCCGCCGATGACGTGGTCGGCGAGCCACCGGTGACGGCGGACGCCGAGCGAGCCGCCGTGCACCACACGCGGCGAGTCGGGCGCCTCCAGCGCCGGACCGAGCACGGCGTGGTCGCCACCGGCCTGCTCCGGGGCCTGCTGGTCCAGCCAGTACCGGGTGCGCTTGAACGGGTACGTGGGCAACGGCGTGATCCGCGCGCCCGAGCCGGTGAACACCGCGGGCCAGTCCACCCGGACGCCGGCCGTGTGCACCGCGCCCGCCGCGGCCAGCACCCCGGCGCCCGACATCGTGGCCGACGCGGTCGGCACGACGTCGGCGACCAGGTGGCCGAGCACCGGCGCCGGCCCGATTTCGAGGCCGGCGACCGGGCCGGAAGCCGCCACCGTGGCGAGCGCGTCGGCGAACCGCACCGTCGAGCGGGCGTGTCGGCGCCAGTGGCCAGGCTCGATCTCCTCGACCAGTTCGCCGGTCACGCACGAGACGAGCGGGACGGCGGGACGGTGGTGCCGCAGCGCGGCAGCGACCTCGTGGAACTCGTCGAGCATCGGTTCCAGCAGCGGCGAATGGAAGGCGTGGCTGACACGCAGGAGCGTCCCGCCGCCGAAGCGATCGGCGAGTGCCGTCGTCGCGGCCGTCTCCCCGGAGAGCACCACCGAACGCGGCCCGTTGACCGCGGCGACGGCAACGGCGTCGCCCACGAACGGAGCCACGTCCGCCTCGGCGGCCGTCACCGCGATCATCACCCCGCCGCCGGGCAACGCGGCCATGAGCCGGCCGCGCGCCGCCACGAGCGTCGCCGCGTCCGCCAGCGACAGCACACCGGCGACGTGCGCGGCGGTGAGCTCCCCGATCGAATGGCCCAGCAGGACGTCCGGGCGCAGGCCCCACGACTCGAACAACCGGTACTGCGCGACGCCGAAGGCGAACAGCGCGGCTTGCGCGTGGTCGGTGCGGTCCAGCGCTTCCCCGCCGGCGAAGGCGACATCGCGCACAGCCCCGCCCAGGGCTTCGCACGCCTCCTCGAAGGCGTCGGCGAACACCGGGAACCGCTCGGCCAGCTCCCGGCCCATCCCGGGCCGCTGCGCGCCCTGCCCGCCGAACAGCACGGCCAGCTTCGTTCCACTTCGGACGGTGCGGCCGCGCACGCGGCCGTCGGCGACGGCTCGCAGGGCCTCCCGGTTCGCCGCGGGCACCAGCACCCGGTGCGCGAGCGGCGTCCGCCGGGCGAGGGTATAGGCAGTGTCGGACACGTCGACGGTGTCGGGAGCTTCGGCCAGCCCGGCCGCGACGAGCCGGAGCGCGTCGCCGTCCGCGGCGCTGAGCAACCAGGGCGCCGCGGGGAACGGCGGCCGGGCCGGCGCCTCCGACGGCGGTGCCTCCTCGACGATCACGTGCGCGTTGGTGCCGCCGATCCCGAACGCCGACACCCCCGCCCGGCGGACCCGGTCCGTGTGCGGCCACGGCCGGGCCTGCGCCAGCAGCGCCACCCCGCCGTCCGACCAGTCGACGTGCGGGCTCGGCTCCTCCGCGTGCAGCGACGGCGGCAGTTGCTCGTGGTGCAACGCCGTCACCACCTTGATCACCCCGGCGATCCCGGCGGCGGCCTGGGTGTGGCCGATGTTCGACTTCACCGAGCCGAGCCAGAGCGGCTCCCGGCGCGGGCCACGCCCGTACGCCGCCATCAGCGCGTCCGCCTCGATCGGGTCGCCCAGCGGCGTTCCCGTCCCGTGCCCTTCGACGGCGTCGACGTCCGCCGCGGTCAGCCCGGCGTCCGCGAGCGCCGCCGCGATCAGCGCCTGCTGGGCGCGTCCGCTGGGCGCGGTCAGGCCGTTCGACGCGCCGTCGGCGTTCACCGCGGTGCCGCGCAGCACGGCCAGCACCGGGTGCCCGTGGCGGCGGGCGTCGGACAGCCGTTCCAGCAGGACCACCCCGGCGCCCTCCGACCACGCCGTGCCGTCCGCGCCGGCCGCGTAGGACCGGCAGCGGCCGTCCGGGGAGAGGCCGCGCTGCCTGCTGAAGGCCAGGAAGGTCCGCGGGGTGGCCATCACCGTGGCCCCGCCGGCGACCGCCAGCGAACACTCCCCCTCGCGCAGCGCCTTCACGGCCAGGTGCAGCGCGACCAGCGACGACGAACAGGCCGTGTCGACGGTGAGGGCAGGCCCGGTGAGCCCGAAGGTGTAGGAGATCCGGCCCGAGGCCACCGCGTGCGAGGAGCCGATGCCCAGCCACGCCTCGAGTTCGTGGTGGGTGGTGAACCGGCTCGCGTAGTCCTCGTTCATGACGCCGACGAACACGCCCGTGTCGCTGCCGCGCAGCGTCGCGACGTCGATGCCGGCCCGCTCGAACGCCTCCCAGGACGTTTCCAGCAGCAGCCGCTGCTGCGGGTCGGTCGCCAGCGCCTCCCGCGGGGAGATGCCGAACATCCCGGCGTCGAAGTCCGCGAACCCGTCGAGGAACCCGCCGCGGCGGGTCACCGAGTGACCGATCCGGTCCGGGTCCGGGTCGTACAACCCCGCCACGTCCCAGCCACGGTCGGCGGGGAACTCCCCGGTCGCGTCCACCCGGTCCGCCACGAGCCGCCACAGGTCCTCCGGCGAGCGCACCCCACCGGGGAACCGGCACGCCATCGCCACGACGGCGATCGGTTCCGCCGACGACACCGGGGCCGTCCGCGGTGACTCCTCGGGGCTCGCCGAGGCGAGCCGCGTCAGCTCGGCGATCACCGCGCCCGGCGTGGGGAAGTCGTAGATCAGCGAATGCGGGACGGGTACGCCGGTCAGCGCGGTGATCCGGTGCCGGAACTGCACGCCGGCCAGTGAGGACAACCCGAGGTCGGTGAAGGGCCGGTCCCGCCAGCCGTCACCGCCGTCGTGCCCGCAGAGGGCGATCAGCTCCGCCCGCACCACCGCGGCGAGATCCGGCTGCTTCAGCTCGTTCCGCTTCGGTTTGCCCGACGCGGTCCGCGGGATCGAGCCGACTTCGACGTAGGCCACCGGCACCTTGTACAGCGAAAGCCGGCTCAGGCAGAGGCGGCGCAGTTCCTCGGCGTCGAAGCCGTCCGGCCCGGCGACCACGTACGCCACCGGCACCTCGCCGACGACGTCGTCGGGCCGGCCGGTCACGACGACCTCCCGCACCGAGGGCGACTCCTCCAGCACTGCCTCGATCTCGGTCGGGTGGACGTTCTGGCCACCGCACACGATCACGTCGTCGACCCGGCCGTCGAGCACCAGGCGGCCGCCTTCGAGCCGGCCGGCGTCACCCGTGCGGTACCAGCCGTCCCGCAACGGCGGCTCGGTCCGCCCGTGGTAGCCCAGCATCAGTCCCGGGCCGCGGACGAGCAGCTCCCCCGCGTCGATCCGGACCTCCATGCCGGGCACCGGGAACAGTCCCGGTTCACCGGGCCGCTCGACGGCCATTTTTCCCGTCTCGGTGCTCCCGTAGCCGTCGACGAGGGGCAGGCCGAACAGCTCTTGGACCGCGGCGCGGGTCGCCGGTGTGCACGGCGCACCGCCGGTCAGGCACAGCCTCGGCGCGACGACCGGGCCGTCGGCCTCCCGGCGGAGCCGCAGGTAGGTGGCCGGTACCCCGGCGAGCACGCAGCCCGGGTACTCGGCGAGCAGCTCCGGCGTGCAGCCGTCGGCGAGCCGGGTGTGGGCACCGAGCGCGATCGTGGTGGTGAAGGCGAGCGACAGGGCGTACGCGTGGTGGAGCGGCAGCGGCCATACGACGGTGTCACCGGCCTCGATCCCGAAGACGGGGACGTAGCAGGCGACGGTCGACCACAGCATCGCCCGTTGCGAGAGGAGAACGCCTTTCGGCCGTCCGGTGGTGCCGGAGGTGTAGAGCAGCCAAGCGGGCTCGTCCAGCCCGAGGTCGTCCCGCGGCGTTCCGGTCGCCGGCGGCGGCTCCTCCACGAAGAGAACCCGCAGGCCCGGCCGTCCCCGCCGCAGCCGTTCCGCCACCGCGGCGTGCCGCGCCTCCGTGATGAGGAGCGCCGCCCCCGAGTCGTCGGCCAGGTGGGCGAGCTCGGCCTCGGTCGACCGCGCGCTCACCGGCACCCCGACGGCCGCCGCCCGCAGCACCGCCAGCAGGGCCACGACGAACTCGACCCGGTTGCCGACGAGGACCAGCACGCGATCGCCCCGGGAGACCCCCATGCCCGCGGCGAAGTCCGCGCCGGCGCGCGCCAGTTCACCGAAGGTCAGGGTCCGCAGGTCGTCGGAGAAGGCAGGGTTGTCCGCCGGGTGGGCGGACAGCGCCGTCGGCAGTGGCCTGATGAACTCGGTCCGGATTTCCTCCACCGCTCCGGGTATACCGCAATCCACTGCCCGGCCGCCCGCTCCGCGTCCGTCCGGGCCGGGCACTCAGGCGTTGACGTAGGCGAGCACGGCCAGCACCCGCCGGTGACCGCTGTCGGTGGTCGGCAGGCCGAGCTTGCGGAAGATGTTGCCGATGTGCTTGGTCACCGCGCGTTCGGTGACGACCAGGTCCTTGGCGATCGAGAGGTTGTCGTGGCCCTGCGCCATGAGGTGCAGCACCTCCTGTTCCCGTGCGGTGAGGCTGTCCAGCGGGTCGCGCTTGTTCATCAGCTGTGACACCACCTCGGGGTCGAGCGCGGTGCCCCCGGCCGCGACGCGCTCGAGTGCGTCCAGGAACTCCTCGACCCGGCCGACCCGGTCCTTGAGCAGGTACCCGGTGCCGGCCGCGCCGGTGGCCAGCAGTTCCTTCGCGTAGGCCTGCTCCACGTACTGGGACAGCACCAGCACCGGCAACCCGGGAAGGTGCTCGCGGGCCTCGATCGCCGCGCGCAGGCCTTCGTCACGGAAGCCCGGGGGCATCCGGACGTCGAGCACCGCGATGTCCGGGCGGTGCTCCAGCAGCGTCGGCAGGATCTCCGGGCCGCTGGCCGCGATCCCGGCGATCTCGTGCCCCGCGCTCTTGACCAGCAGCGAGATCCCCTCGCGCAGGAGCGCGTTGTCCTCGGCGAGCACTATGCGCATGGCAGCAGTACCTCGATCGTCGTTCCCACGTTCACCGGACTGTCGATCCGGGCGGTTCCGTCCAGTGCCGCGACCCGGCGCCGGATGCCGGACAACCCGCTCCCGCCCGCGGCATCCGCACCGCCCTGGCCGTCGTCGCGGACCGTGACGCGCAGGCTGTTCCCGTCGCCGTCGAGGATCACTTCGGCGTGGACGGCCGTGCTGTGCTTCGTGACGTTGGTCAGTGACTCGGCGACGACGAAGTATGCCGCCGCCTCGACCGCCGCCGGTGGGCGGGGCAGGTCGTCGGGAACCCGGACGGTCACCGGGATGCGCTGCCCGCCCGCCAGTGCGTGGACGGCTCCGCTCAGCCCGCGGTCGGCGAGGATCGGCGGGTAGATGCCGCGGATGATTTCGCGAAGGTTGCCCAGCGAGTCCTCGATGCCCGTCCTGGCATCCCTGAGCAACGCCGCGGCCGGGTTCTCCGGTTCGGCCCCCAGGGTGCGTTCGGCAAGGCCGATCCGCACCGCGACGGCGACCAGCTGCGCCTGGATGCCGTCGTGCAGGTCACGCTCGATGCGGCGTAGCTCGGCGCCGTGCGATTCCAGCGCCTCGGCCCTGGTCCGGGTGAGGGTTTCGACCTGCTGGGCCAGCACCTCGGCGTCGCCGGGCCCGAGCAACGAGCGCGCGAGCCGGAGCTGGCCGCGGGCGATCAGCGGCACCACCCAGTACACCGCGGCGGCGTAGGCCGCGGCCTGCAGCAGGGGCAACGTGAGCGCCTCGGGCCACGTCTCGATGAGGACGAACATCCCGGTGAAGGACTGCGGCGGGAACAGCCACCAGTACGCGGGCGTCAGCGCGCTGATCACGATCGCGGGCCACAGCGCGATCCCGGTCAGGCCGAGGAACGTGCCCGCGAGGCCGTGGACGACCAGCCAGAGCAGGTCACGCCAGGTGGCCGGGTCCCGGACCGCGCGCCACCGGCCGCCGGCCTCGGCGTGGGCGGCTTCCGGCAGCCGGTACCCGAGGTGCCGCCCGGCCCGCTCGCGTTCGAGCCCGGCCAGCGCACGCACCGGTCTGGTCGCCGACGGCACGAACGGCAGCAGCAGCACCAGCAACGGCAAGACGAACGCACCGGCCAGCGCGGGCAGCGCGGTCTGCAGCCCGGACGCCAGTACCGCGGTCGCGCCGGTGCTGCGTCTGATCGCTGTCTTCATCGCCGCTCCCCGGGCCTGCGGTGCAGTGGCCGAACTCTACTGAACCCCCCGAAGGGGTGTAGCCGGCTACACCCCCGGTTCGGGATCCCGGCCCCGTGTGCCGCGCCCCGCCCGCTCATAGCGTCTGGATCACCGGATTTCAGGGAAAGGGAGCAGGCCATGACAGCGGTCGCGAACGGGCTCGAGTACGCGGTGCGGATGGAGTCGGTCGCGAAGACCTACGGCAAGGGTGACGCCGCGGTGTCCGCGCTCAAGGACGTGACCCTCGGCCTGCGGCGCGGGAGCTTCACGGCGATCATGGGCCCGTCCGGGTCGGGCAAGAGCACCTTCCTGCACTGCGCCGCCGGTCTGGACCGGCCCACGTCGGGCCGCATCATGCTGGGCGACACCGAGCTGACCGGGCGCCGCGAGTCCGAGCTGACCGCGTTGCGGCGGGAGCGGATCGGCTTCGTCTTCCAGTCCTACAACCTCCTGGACGCCCTCACGGTCGAGCAGAACATCGTGCTCCCGCTGCGCCTGGGCAACCAGCGGTTCGACCCGGTGTTCCTCGCCGAGGTCGTCCGGTCGGTCGAGCTGGACGTCCCCCTCGACCGCCGCCCGAGCAAGCTTTCCGGCGGTCAGCAGCAGCGGGTCGCGATCGCCCGTGCGCTGGTCACCCGGCCCGAGGTGGTGTTCCTCGACGAGCCGACGGGCGCGCTGGACACCCGCACCGCCCGGCAGGTGCTCGCCACGTTGCGGCAGACGGTGGACCGGTGGGGCCAGACGGCGCTGATGGTCACGCACGACCCGGTCGCGGCCTCGTACGCCGACACCGTGGTGTTCCTCGCCGACGGCCGGATCGTCGGCGAGCTGACCGGCGCGAACCCGGAGCGGATCGCCCAGCGCATGACGCACCTCGGGGAGTGGTGATGAGCGTGTTCGCCTTGGCCTGGCAGACGATCCGCGCGCGCCGATCGGCGTTCGCCGCCGCGTTCGTCGCGGTGTTCGCCGGTTCCGCCCTGATCACCGCGAGCGGCGTCCTGCTCGAATCCGGGCTGCGCTCGGGAATCCCGCCGCAGCGCTACGCCGCCGCGGCGGTGGTCGTCACCGCCCAGCAGTCGATTTCCACCGACGACGACGTCGAGCAGCGGTTCGCCGAGCGCGTTCCGCTGCCCGTCGCGCGGGCCGCCGACATCGCCCGGGTGCCCGGGGTCGCCGCGGTGGTGCCCGACGTGAGCGTGCCCGCCGGTCTGCGCGGTGCGGCAGGCTCGGTCCCGCTCGTCGCTCGTGGGTGGTCCTCGACGCGGCTCGGTGCGGGCACGCTCACCGGCGGCCGGGCCCCGGAGCGACCCGACGAAGTGGTGCTCGACGCGGGGCCCGTCGGCGCCGCGGTCGACGTGACGGTCGGCGGGGTCGCGTCGTCCTACCGGGTGGTCGGCACCATCGCGGCCGGGCAGCCGTCGGCGTACTTCACCGACGAGCGGGCCCGCGTCCTCGCCGGCCGGCCGGACGTGGTCGACGCCGTCGCGGTCCTGGCCGAGCCCGGCACCGGCGACGCGGACCTCGCCCGGCGGATCGGCGCGGCCGTGCCGGGCGTGGCGACGGCCACCGGCGACGACCGGGCCGCGGCCGAATTCCTCGACGTCGGCGCGGCGCGGTCGTTCCTGACGGTCGTCGCGGCCTCGTTCGGCGGGACGATGCTGATGATCGTCCTGCTGGTCGTCGCCAGCACCCTCGGCCTGGCCGTCCAGCAGCGCCGTCGCGAGTTCGCCCTCCTGCGGGCGATCGCGGCCGGGCCGGGGCACCTCTACCGGCTGATCGGCATCGAGACCGCGCTGGTGTCCTCGGTGGCGGCCGTGCTCGGTGCGGGCCCCGGTGTCGCACTGAGCCTTTGGCTGCACGGCGTGTTCGTCCGCTACGGCTCGATCCCCAACGGCTTCGGGTTCGTCATCGGCCCGCTCCCGATCGCCGCCGCGGTCGTGGGGTCCGTGCTGTCGGCGGTCGCGGCCGGCCTGATCGCCGCCCGCCGCGCGGCGCGGATCAGCCCGGTCGACGCGCTGGGCGAAGCCGCCGTCGAACCGCCCGGGCTCGGCCGCGGCCGGGTGCTCGCGGGCTGGGCGCTCGCGATCGCCGGGACCGCCGCGGGGATCGCGCTCCCGCTGGTGATCAGCGGAACGGCGGGGACGGCCGGCGCGGCGTCGTCGGCGCTGCTGCTGGTCGTCGCCATCGCGCTGCTCGGGCCGCGGCTGCTCACCGCGACCGCGGCGGTGCTCGGCAAGCTCGGGCTGGGCCACGGGTCCACCGGGTTCCTCGCCGGGGCAAGCACCCGCGCCCGCTCCCGGCGGCTCGGCGCCGCGACCACCCCGCTGATCATGGGCGTGACGCTGGCGGCGGTGCAGATCTTCACCGCGACGACGACCGCCGCCGCGGCGCGGCACCAGACCGAGACCGGCCTGCTCGCCGACCAGGTGCTCGTGGCCGACGGCGGCATCGCCCCCGCCGTGGCCGACGCGGTCCGGCGGGCACCGGGGGTGACCGCGGTGATTTCCGTGGTGCGCACGCAGGTTCTGGTCACGTCGAAGACGTTCGGCGAGCCGATGACCGAGGCCTACTCCGCGCAGGGCGTCACGCCGGACGGGCTCGGTCGTGTCGTGGACCTCGACGTGCGCCGGGGCAGCCTGGACGGTCTCACCGGAGACGCCGTCGCCGTGAGCGAGAACGCGGCCGGCACGTTCGGGGTGGGCCTCGGCGAGACGCTGGCGATGCGGCTCGGCGACGGCACTCCCCACAACGCCCGTGTCGTCGCGATCTACGGCAACGGCCTCGGTTTCGGTGACCTGACGCTGCCGCACGACGCCGTCGCCGGACACACCACGAGCGGGCTCGACGACGAGATCCTGGTCTCGGGCGCGCCGGGAGCCGATTTCCTGCGGGCGTACCCGGAAATCCACGTCACCGATCGGAAGTCGTTCGCGACGGCGCAGAACGACGCCGCGGGTGCGCAGTCCGCGGTGACCCTGCTGCTCAACCTCGTGCTGCTCGCCTTCATCGCGATCGCGGTGGTGAATATCCTGGTCCTGGCCACCGCGGCCCGGGTCCGCGAGTTCGCGCTGCTGCGGCTGGTCGGGGCGAAGCCACGCCAGGTCCGCGCCATGACGCGGCGCGAGGCGGTCGTCATCGTCGTGGCCGCGGTCGTGCTCGGATCACTGGCCGCACTGCCGCCGCTGGTCGGGATCAGCCTCAGCCTGACCGGAGCCGCGCTGCCCACCGTGCCGCCGCTGAGCTACCTCGGCATCGTCGCGGCCGCCGCCCTCCTCGGCTGGGGAGCCATCGCGATTCCCACCCGGTTCGCCCTCCGCCCGGCCGCCGTCGCGGCCATGCGCGTCGGCGACTGAATCGTCCACACCAGACACCAGAGAAAGGATCGTCGTGGCAGTACCGCAGAAAACCACGCCGCACAGCGGAATCCGTGGCCTGATCGCCCGGAACCCGCTTCTCAGCTTCTTCACCCTCGCGTTCGCACTCAGCTGGATCGCGTGGACACCGTACGTGCTGGGCCAGAACGGACTCGGCCTGGAGCCGGACTTCGACTTCCCGAAGATCTTGGGCACGACCCAGGTGCTCGGCGTGCTGCCCGGCGCCTACCTCGGCCCGATCCTGGCGGCGTTCATCGTCACCGCGGCCGCCCAGGGCCGGCCGGGCCTGCGGCGCTGGGCCGGCCGCCTGCTGAAGTGGAACGTGAACTGGCGCTGGTACGCCGGCTCGATCCTCGGTGTGCCGGCGGCGCTCGTCCTCACCGGCCTGGCCCTCAACGGCGGCGACATCCACCCTCCGAGCGCGATGGCGTTGGCGGCCCTGGTTCCCGGGCTGGTGTTCCAGATGGTGACCACCGGCCTCGCCGAAGAGCCCGGATGGCGCGACTTCGCCCTGCCCTACCTGCAGCCCAAGTTCGGACCGCTGCGCGGCACGCTCATCCTCGGGCCGCTGTGGGGCCTGTGGCACCTGCCGCTGTTCTTCTCCGAGTGGGGCCACTGGCCGGACGTGACCGTGTGGACGCTCGTCGAGTTCGTCGCCACCACGACCCTCTTCAGCATCCTGATGACGTGGGTGTTCAACCGGAGCGGCGAAAGCCTGCCCATCGCGATGCTGGTGCACACCAGTGTCAACAACTTCATGTCGATCGCGTGGGCGGATCTGTTCCCCGGCGCGGACGTCGACCAGATCGCGCTGACGTTCCTGATCTCGTCGGGCCTGGCCGCCGCGGTGGTCGTCATCGCCACCCGAGGCCGGCTCGGGTACCGGAGCGACGAAGTCAGTCGCAGTACCGAGCGGTGAACTTCGACGTCCCGGAGCCGACCGGGATCCGCTTGCCGGTGGGCAGGGTGACGGTGGCGGTCGTGTTCGCCGGCACGGTGACGGTGAGGTCGAAGCGGCAGCCGGCCCGCGTCCACTCGGAGGCGACCGGCCCGCGGACCGTGTCGATCGACGCCGCCACGTGCCCCAGCCCGGCGGGCACCTGCGGGGCGATGGCGATCGACGCGTAGCCGGGCGCCGCCGGGGTGATGCCGGCGAACTGGGTGTAGAAGGCGGCGTTGACGCCGGCGAACATCGCGTGGTCGTGGGTTTCCATGCCGGACTCGTAGGTCCACTGCTCCCACGGTGTCGTCGCGCCGCGGCTGATTTCGTATCCGAAGCCGGGGTAGGTCCGCTGCCGGAGGACGGTCAGGGCGACGTCGATCCGGCCGGCCTTGGCGAGCGCTTCGGGCAGGTACCGGGTGCCGAAGATGCCGGTGTCGAGGTGCCCGCCGTCCTTGGTCAGGATCGTGTCGGCGAGCTGCGCGCCGACCGCGGCGACCCGGTCCGGCGGCACGATCCCGAAGGCGAGCGGGAGCACGCTGGTGACCTGACGGCCGGAGCCGTAGGTGGCTCCGTGGAGGAAGCGGGCGTTGAACGCGGCGGCGATCGCCTTCGCCAAGTCCGCGAAACGGCTCGCGTCGGCGCTGTTCCCCAGTGCCCGCGCGGCTTTCGCGACGGCTTCGGCCTGCCGATAGGACAGCGCCGTGTTGACCAGCGAACGTTCGCTGAAGCACGCACCCGCGGACGGGCTTCCCTGGCCGGAGTTGGCATTCGGGCTCCGGTCCGGCGGGCACCAGTCGCCGAACCCGCGGTCGTCCGGCCAGATCAGGCCCGGGTAAGCGGCCGCATTGGTGTCCACAAAGGTCTTCATCGCCGGGTAGGCCGCGCCCAGCCGCGTCAGGTCGCCGTACTGCTCGTAGAGCGACCACGCCAGGTCGACCGAGCCGCCGCCCATGTCCGGCAGCTGGGCGTTCCCGTCGTCGGTGGGCAACGCCGTCCCGGGCGGCAGGTCGAGCAGGTACTTGCCGTAGAAGGTGTCCATGCCGAAGTCGAGGACGGACGCACCGTGGTAGGCCTGCACGTCCATGCCCGGCGGCGTCCGCTCGTCGCGGACGGGGTTGTCCGTCGGCAGGCTCATCGAGTTGTTCAGCACGGCCCGCCGGTTGTTCGCCCAGATCGTGTTCAGCAACGGGTCGGACGTCTCGACACGCCCGGTGGCGGCGACGTCGGCGTGCACCACCCGTCCGGCGACGCTGCCGAGATCCGGCGTCCCCGGGAAACCGGTGAGCTCGAGGTAGCGGAAACCGTGGTAGGTGAACCGGGGCTCGTACACCTGGACCCCGCGCGCTGGCCCGAGCGTGTAGGCGTCGGCCGACGCGGCGTTGCGGTTGGTCACGGTGTCGAGCATCCCGTCCCCGGTCAGCTCTTCCGCGGTGCGCATCCGCACGGTCGTGCCGGCCGGTCCGGCGACGCGCAACCGCGCCCATCCGGCGAAGTTCTCGCCGAAGTCGTAGACGTACACCCCCGGCCGCGGCTGCTTCACCGCCACCGGGCGGATGGTGCGGACCACGCGGATCGGCGGTGCGGTCGAGCCGGTGAGCGACGGGCTCGGCGCGGCCGTCGCGCGCACCGGGTGCCAGGCCGCGTCGTCGAAGCCCGGCCGGTCCCAGCCGTCCCGCGCCAGCCGGGCGTCGTAGCTTTCGCCGGCGTAGAGGTCGTTGGCCGTCACCGGGCCGTCCGACCACCGCCAGGTGCCGTCGGTCGTGATCGTCCGGCGGGTGCCGTCGGCGAAGGTGACGACGAGCGCCACGATCCCCTGCTTCGGGCCGGTCCAGCGGAACCCGTACTGGCTGAACCGGGGTCCGTAGCCGTTGCCCAGCCACAACCCCGCGGCGTTGCGTCCGATGTGGACCTGGTCCGTCACGTCGAAGGAGTCGTACAGGTTCCGTTTGCCGTACGGGGTGCTCCCCGGCGCCAGCACCTGGTCACCGACCTTGCTCCCGTTCAGGTGGAGCTCGTAGAAACCGAGCCCGTGGACGTAGGCGCGGGCACTCGCGACGGGTTTCGCCAGGACGAATTCGTGGCGCAGCAACGGCGCGTCCGGCGACTGGGCGAGCAGGAGCGGGTCGCCCTGGGGGACGAGCTGCCCGTCCACGACCGCGACCCCGGGGAACTGTGAGTCCGGAGTGGACGAAAAGTCGTCGGAGAACAGCGGAGTGCCGTCGAGGTTGCGGACGGCCAGGTTGTCGTAGACGGCGGCTTCGGGCGTGCCCTGGCTGACCGAGGTCCGGAACCCGACGGTGCCGGTGCGCACCGCGTCGACCGTCCGGGTGTCCACCTGGGTACCGTCGATCGCCGTGACGACGGTGCCGCCCCGCGCTTCGATCCGCAGGCGGTGCGGCGCCCCGGCGTTCTGCGGGGTGATAACCGGGCTCAGGTCGGTCTCCCCGAGCAGCGCGAACGACCCGTGGCTCTTGGCGTGCGGCCGCAGCAGCACCTTGCCCGGCGCCTCGGCGGCGTTCACCTGCCACATCAGGAAGTCGTCGGGCCCCGTGGCCCGGAAGACCACGCTCGCGGCCGCGGCCTTGATCGTGAAGTCGACGTCCAGGACGAAGTCCTGCCAGGCGTAGGCGGCACCGGTGTCCGGCGTGATCCACTCCGCGCCCGCCCAGTCGGCCGGCTGCGCGGGTCCGGTCTCCCACCACGCGGGTTCGGCCTTGGCCGGGCCTCCCCCGCGCGCGTCCCACACTTCGACCGTCCAGTAGTTCCGCTTCCCCACGCCGGTCGCGGGCCCGCGGTAGGGCACCGCGACCGACTCCGCGCTCACGACTTTGCCGCTGTCCCAGACGTCGGCGCGGTTCTGCGCGAGCAGCCGCGGGGTGCTGGCGACGAGGATCCGGTACGCCGTCTGCCGTTCCCCGGGCCGTCCGGAGCGCAGCTTCCAGCTCAACGCCGGCGCGCCGCTCACCGCCAGCGGGTTCGTGACGTTGCCGGCCCGCAGATCGAACACCTGGAGAGCCGGGTTCCGCTCGACCGCACCGGCCGGCGACGCCGTCACCAGCGCAGCGGCCAGGAGAGCAAGAAGGAGGCGGGGACCGTGACCGGACATGAACACTCCATTCGCGAGTCGACTCCGTCGTCAGCCTTGCCGAATGTTCACCAGGGATTTCACACGCGTATTGAAACGTTTCAAGCAATCTTAGCAGCACCCCTACGCCGCCCATAGGTTGTCCACGAGACAGAAACGGGCCGTGACCGCGTCGATCCGATGCTGGGCCGGGCCGAAGTTCGGCGCTCACAGGGACAGGGCTTCGGTCGGCGTGAGCCGGGACGCCCGCACGGACGGGTAGACGCCCGCGACCGCGCCGATGAGCAGCGCGCCCACCAGCCCGCCCGCCAGGGTTTCCGGCTGGAGCACCAGCGGCCAGTGCTGACGGAGCACGTAGGCCGCACCGGCGCCGATGCCGAGGAGCAGGCCGAGCCCGCCGCCGAGTCCGGAAAGGACGATCGCCTCGGTGAGGAACTGGCTGCGGATGTGGCCGCGGGTGGCGCCCAGGGCGCGGCGGAGACCGATCTCGCTGCGGCGCTCCAGTACCGAGATCACCATCGTGTTGGCCACCCCGACGCCGCCGACGAGCAGCGCGACCCCGGCCAGTCCCAGCAGGAGCGCGGAGAACGCCGAGTCGGTGGCCCGTTTGGCGGCCAGCACGTCGGACGGCTTGGTCACCTGCACGGCATCGGGACGCTCCGGGTTGACCGTGCGCGGCAGGACCGAACGCACGTCCTCGACGGCGGACTCGGTCGCCTGGACGTAGAGCAGGCTGGGATGGCCGTCGAACCCCAGGAACTCCCGCGCCGCGTCCCAGCCCACCAGCGCCGACCGCTCGAGCTCCGGGTACAGCGGCATCGGGTCGAGCACGCCGATCACCGTGAACCAGCCGCCGCCGATGTGGACCTGCGGTGCCGGTTCCCGTGCCAGGTCGGGAATACCCAGCCGGGAGGCGGCGACGGCACCCAGGACGACCGTGGGGAAGCGCGCGGTGGCCGCGTCCAGGAACCGCCCGGATCCGACGCGCCCGCGGACCGCGGACAACAGCCCGAGGTCACTGGCCTGGACGCTCACCCCGGTCACCTCGGCCGGGTTCGAGTGATCGGACCGGGTGATCTGCGCGTCGGTCTTGCCCACGGCCTGGACCTCGGTCACCGGGCCGATCCGGCGCACCATCGCGGTGGCTTCCCGCGGCAGCGGCACCGGTGGCCTGAGCTGGACGGGCGAGGACACCTCGAGGACGTTGCTGCCCAGTGCGGACAGCTCGGTCGCCAGCGCCTGCCGGCTCGACGCCGGAATCGTCGTCACGAGGACCAGCGTGGCGATGCCGATGGAGATGCCCACGGCGGAAAGCGCAGCGCGGGCCTTGCGCGTGCGCAGCCCGATCAGGCCGACGGACAGCAGGTCGCGCGGGTTCACGACACACCACCGGCGGTGTCGTGGACCAGCCGGCCGTCGCGCAGCTCCAGCCGGCGGGGCAGCCGTGCCGCGATGTCCCGGTCGTGGGTGATCACCGCGACGGTCGTCCCCTCGCCGTTCAGCCTGCTCAGCAGCTCGAGCACGGTCGCCCCGGTCGCGGTGTCCAGTGCGCCGGTCGGCTCGTCGGCGAGCAGCAGTGCGGGTTGCTTGACCACGGCACGGGCGATCGCCACCCGCTGTCGTTCCCCGCCCGAAAGCTGACCGGGCCGGTGATCGGCGCGGTGGGCCAGGCCGACCCGCTCCAGCGCGGCCAGCGCCAGTGCCCGGCGACGGCGGTGCGGTGTCCCCGCGTAGAGCAGGCCGGTGGCCACGTTCGCCGTCGCGCTGAGGCCGTCGATGAGGTGGAACTGCTGGAACACGAAGCCGATGCGGCGGCCGCGCAGCGCGGACAGTTCCCGGTCGGACAGGACGGCGACGTCCTGGCCGTCGACCTCGACGGTGCCGGACGTCGGCCGGTCCAGCGTGCCCATCACGGTGAGCAGGGTGGACTTTCCGGAGCCGGACGGGCCCACGATCGCGAGCAGTTCGCCCGCCCGGATCGTCAGGTCGACTCCGTCGAGCGCGCGCACGCCACCGGGGTAGGTCATGCCGGCGCCGCGCACGGCGAGCACCGGCGTCACGAGGCGGTCACCACGACCATGCCGTCGGTCACGCCCGGGCCGCCGACCTCCACCATGCCCCGGGCGAACAGCCCGGTGGTGACGGGCACGAGCGCGCCGCCGGGGCTTTGCAGCGCGTACCCACCCTGCTTCACCGCGAGCAGGGCGCCGACGGCCACCGCGAGCACGCCCTGCCTGCTCGTGGCCGGGAACGCGACCTGCACGGACGCCGAGTCCAGGGAGCCGGCCTTGGCCGGATCGTCCAGGGCGACGACCAGGTCCACCCGCTGCGAGGCCGGTGAGCCGCCTCCGCTGCCCTCGGCCTGGTTGCCGCCCTTGGCCACCGTCCCCACCGAGCCGACCGCACCGCCTGCCGTGCTCCCGTCGGGCATCGTGACGGTCACCTTGTCCCCCACCTTGTGCGATCCGACGTCGGCCGCGTCGATCTCGACGGTGACGGACTTGGTCGTGGCACTCACCTCGAACAGCGGGTTCGTCGCGGGGTCACCGAGCTGCGCCTGGACCGCACCGACGCGCACCGGTCCCCCGAAGACGACGACGTCCCCGACGTCCACCACACCGGTCGGCTCCGCGCCTTGGGCGGTCTGCCACCGTTTGACCGCGTCGATCAGGGACTGGGTGAGCACCGCTTCGTCCTTGCCGACCTTGCCCGGCGACGAGCCGGCCGGAACGGCCTTGGGCTGCGTGCCGATGCGGTACCCCAGCGCGGTGAGGTTGTCCGCGACCAGCTTGACGTCCTTGCCGACCAGGTCCGGGGTGTCCAGCTTGCGGTACAGCGGGGTGCCACCGAAGAACAGCGCGACCGGCTTGTCGTTGACCCGGTAGAGCTGGCCACCCCGGTCCACCGTCGCGCCGGTGCCGGGCAGCCAGGTCAGGATTCCCGTGCCGGTTCCCCTGATCAGCCGGGTGTTGCCGTAGCCGAGGGTGCCCGCCGCGGAAGTGCTGGTGGACAGGTCCATCCGGCGCACCTGGGTGGTGCCGGGCGCGGACGGCGCCGCCGTCGTCGGCCGGTCGGGCGCGCCGGCGAACCACCAGACGCCGGCCCCGGTGGCCGCCGCGACCGCGGCCACGATCGTGAGTGTGGCTGCTTTACCCGGCACTGTAGGCTTCCTTGCGGCAGTCGAACTGCACCTTGGCCTGCTCGTCCTGCGACATCGTCGGCTGGCCGTCGTAGTTCCAGCCACCGCCGTTGGCCAGCGGGGTGACCTTCAGGCCGCGGGCGTTGAGGCAGGCGATCTCCTTGCGGTAGCCGTCCATGTAGTGCGGGTTCGTGTCGGGCGAAAGTTCCGGCGCGGGCAGGGGCCGGATGGGGTCGCACTGGTCGAAGGCGCCGTCGTAGGCCGGGTTCCGGCCCCGGATCGTGGAGCCGCTGTCCTTCGGCGCAAGCACTCCCGGTGCCTTCTCGACGTACGGGACACCGTGCTCCTTGAGGCACTTCCAGTACACCTGGGTCCAGCTCCACCATTCGGCGTCGGTGGTGTTGATCGTCTGCTGCGGGTGTCGGTCCACTGTGGACCCGGTGGTCGCCGTCCCGCTGCTCGCCGGTGTCTGGCTGGTGGGCAAGGAGGCCACGCTGGGCGCCGGCTTGGCCGGGCCACCGCAGGCCGCGACCAACGCCGCGGCCGCGCACAGGCACACCTTCAGCCGTGGGGAAAAGCTCGTCATGGGCACAGCCTCGGGGGAACTCGTCAGCATCCGGTTAAGGCGCTGTTCGAATGCTGTCCGCCCGGTTAGGTTGGGCCGATGTCC
>Ga0207678_10001510_pt1 | contig 21314 bp, 16 predicted proteins | sample KBSC63metaG_FD_184319 | JGI IMG/M metagenome (GOLD analysis project Ga0207678, IMG submission 184319) | Corn rhizosphere microbial communities from Kellogg Biological Station, Michigan, USA - KBS C6-3 metaG (SPAdes) (version 2) | ecosystem: Host-associated > Plants > Roots > Rhizosphere > Soil ... | reverse complement strand
CGTGTGGGCGGCATCAGCGCGAGCTTCACCGTCGCACCGACCGCGGTGCGAGCTTCGGCCAACGTCGGCGCGATCACGGTGCACGTGCCCGGCACCACGTCCTACAAGGTCGCCGCCGACGCGCGGGTGGGCAAGACGATCGTCAGCGCCCGGCAGAGCGCCTCGTCGAGCCACGCGATCACCGCGACCACGGACGTCGGCGCCATCGTCGTCGCCCCGTCGACCTAGGCGGCCCGGGATCAGAGCATGGGGAGGTAGCGGCCCAGCTCGTACTCGGTGACCTGGCGGCGGTATTCCTGCCACTCCGCGCGCTTGTTGCGCAGGAAGAAGTCGAAGACGTGCTCCCCCAGCGTCTCCGCGACGAGGTCGCTGTCCTGCATGACCTTGATGGCCTGGTCCAGGTCCTGGGGCAGCGGCCGGATGCCGAGCGCGCGGCGCTCGGCGGAGGTCAGCGCCCACACGTCGTCCTCGGCGCCGGGCGGCAGCTCGTAGTCGCCCTCGATGCCCTTCAATCCGGCGGCCAGGATCACCGCGAAGGCCAGGTACGGGTTGCAGGCCGCGTCCACCGAGCGGAACTCGACCCGGGTCGAGTTGCCTTTCTGCGGCTTGTACATCGGCACCCGGATCAGGGCCGAACGGTTGTTGTGCCCCCAGCACACGTACGCCGGGGCCTCCCCGCCGGCGCCGGCGGTCCGCTCCGCCGCGCCCCACAGCCGCTTGTAGGAGTTCACCCACTGGTTGCACACGGCGGTGATCTCCGGCGCGTGCTGGAGCAGCCCGGCGATGAAGGCCCGGGCCGTCTTGGACAGCTGGAACTCGGCGCCGGCCTCGTAGAACGCGTTCTTGTCCCCCTCGAACAGCGACACGTGCGTGTGCATGCCCGAGCCGGGGTGGTCGGTGAACGGCTTCGGCATGAACGTCGCGTAGACGCCCTGCTCGATCGCCACCTCCTTCATCACCAGCCGGAACGACATGATGTTGTCGGCCGTGGTCAATGCGTCGGCGTAGCGCAGGTCGATCTCCTGCTGCCCGGGCGCTCCCTCGTGGTGGCTGTACTCCACCGAGATGCCCATCGACTCCAGCATCGTGATCGCCGTCCGGCGGAAGTCGTGGGCGATGCTGTGCGGGGTGTGATCGTAGTAGCCGCCGCTGTCGATCGGCACCGGCTTCTCCCCCGCCTCGGGCCGCTGCCTCAGCAGGAAGAACTCGATCTCGGGATGGGCGTAGAACGTGAACCCGAGGTCGGAGGCCCGGGCCAGGTTGCGCTTGAGCACCCAGCGGGGATCGGCGTAGGACGGCGACCCGTCGGGGAGCAGGATGTCGCAGAACATCCGGGCGACCCCGGGGTACTCGCCGCGCCACGGCAGCAGCTGGAACGTGGCGGGATCCGGGCGCAGGATCATGTCGGCCTCGTAGACCCGGGCGAACCCCTCGATGGCCGAGCCGTCGAAGCCGATGCCGTCGGCGAACGCGCCCTCGAGCTCGGCGGGTGCGACGGCGATCGACTTCAGCGTGCCCAGGACGTCGGTGAACCACAGCCGGACAAATCTGATGTCACGCTCTTCGAGCGTGCGCAGCACGAATTCTTCCTGCCTATCCACGGTATTCACCTTAGACGTTCCGCATCGCTAGACGAGCCTTCGCCGAGTGCGCCCGGGGAGCGGCGGCGCCGGGGCCGGAGGAGAGGCGGGAAACCCGGCCCGTTCGGGACAACCTTGATACGCCTAGGCTGGAACCGTGACAATGCTGAGGATTGCACTGGCCCAGGTCAATGCCACGGTCGGTGACCTGGACGGAAACGCCGAGCTGATCGTGGAGTGGACCCGCCGGGCGGCGGCGCGCGGGGCCAGGGTCGTGGTGTTCCCGGAGATGATGCTGACGGGATACCCGGTGGAGGACCTGGCGCTGCGAGCGTCGTTCGTGGAGGCGTCCATCGCCGGCCTGCACAAGGTGGCGGCCCGGCTAGCCGATGAGGGGCTCGGCGGAATCGCCGTGGTGACCGGCTACCTGGACCGGCGGACCGACCTGGCGCCGCGGACCGGGGTGCCGGCCGGCGCGCCGCTGGACGCGGCGGCGCTGCTGCACGGCGGGCGCGTGGTCATCACGTCGGCCAAGCACCACCTGCCGAACTACGGGACCTTCGACGAGTTCCGCTACTTCGTACCCGGCAACACGCTACCGGTATTCCGGCTGGCGACCGAGTCCGGCGAGAGCGTCGAGATCGCGATCGCGATCTGCGAGGACCTGTGGCAGGACGGCGGCCCGGTGGCGGTCTGCTTCCGTGCCGGCGCGGGGCTGCTCGTGGTGCCGAACGCCTCGCCCTACGAGCGCGGCAAGGACGACGTGCGGCTCGACCTGGTGGTGCGGAGGGCGCGCGAGGCTAATGCCGCCCTGGCCTACACCAACATGGTCGGCGGGCAGGACGAGCTGATCTTCGACGGAGACTCGATCCTGGTCGCCGCCGACGGCGCGCTGCTGGCCCGCGGGCCGCAGTTCGAGGAGGCGCTGGTCGTCGCCGACCTGGACCTGCCGGCCGCGCCCGAACCGCCGGCCGCGGAGCAGCCGGTGGACGCGGGCGACGGCACCGAGATCACGATCAAGCGGGTGACGCTGCCGTTGTCAGGGCCGGCCTCCGCCGCCGAGGTCGAGGGCGAGGGCGAGGCCGAGCGGGCGGAGGGCGCTGAAGCGTCCGGGCCGATCTGGCCGCGGCTGTCCGATCCGGCCGAGGTGTACGGCGCGCTCGTCCTCGGGGTCCGGGACTACGTGCGCAAGAACGGATTCCGCTCGGTGATCCTGGCGCTGTCCGGCGGGATCGACTCGGCGCTGACCGCGACGATCGCGGCCGACGCGATCGGGCCGGACCGGGTCAACGTGGTGCTGATGCCGAGCCGGTACTCCTCGGAGGGTTCGGTGACCGATGCCGAGGACCTGGTGCGGCGGCAGGGACTGCACGCGATGACGATCCCGATCGCGTCAATGGTGGACGCGTTCAGCGACGCGCTCGCCCCGCACGGATTCCCTGAGAAGGGGCTTCCCGCGGAGAACCTGCAGGCCCGGGTGCGCGGGGTGGTGCTGATGGGGCTGTCCAACGCGGGCGGGCACCTGGTGCTCACCACCGGCAACAAGAGCGAGCTCGCGACGGGGTATTCGACGCTGTACGGGGACTCCGCGGGCGGGTTCGGGCCGATCAAGGACGTGCCCAAGACGATGGTCTGGGAACTGTCCCGGTGGCGCAACGAGGAGGCGGCGCGGGCCGGGGCCACTCCCCCGATCCCGGAGAACTCAATCACCAAGCCGCCGAGCGCCGAGCTCGCGCCCGGGCAGATGGACACCGACTCGCTGCCGCCCTATGAGGTGCTGGACGCCCTGCTCGACGATTATGTCGAGAAGGACATGGGCACGGCCGAGCTGATCGAGGCCGGGCACGACCCGGATCTGGTCGAGCGAGTGGTCCGGCTGGTCGACACGGCCGAGTACAAGCGGCGGCAGTACCCGCCGGGGCCGAAGATCAGCCAGAAGAACTTCGGCCGGGACCGGCGGCTGCCCATCACCAACCGCTGGCGCGAGCCACGCCCGTCATAGCGGCGAATTTCATGATCCCGAAGGATCTGGTACCGGAGGCCGTACCAGATCCTTCATGATCATGGGAGGTTCTCACCGAGGAGGCTTCGTGGTAAGGCTGGCTGCCATCTTCCCGCCCACGCAACCGCCGGAGCGGATTGTCGCGGTCGCGGCTGCCGCCGACACGGCCGGGCTGGCGGAACTGTGGGTATGGGAGGACTGCTTCAAGGAAAGCGGCATCGCGACCGCGACCGCGATGCTGGCCGCGACCAGCCGGGTTACGGTGGGGATCGGGCTGCTGCCGGTGCCGCTGCGCAACGTGGCGCTGACCGCGATGGAGCTCGCCACGGTGAGCCGGCTGTTCCCCGGGCGGCTGGTAGCCGGCGTCGGGCACGGCGTGCTGGACTGGATGGGCCAGGCCGGCGCCAGGGTCGAATCCCCGATGACGCTGTTGCGCGAGTACACCGCCGCGCTGTATGCCTTGCTGCACGGGGAGACGGTGACCACCCGCGGCCGTTACGTCAACCTGGACTCCGTCGCCCTGGACTGGCCGCCGGCCGTGGTGCCGCCGCTGCTCGCCGGCGGGATCCGGCCACGGACCGTGTCGCTGGCCGGAGAACTCGCCGACGGGGTGATCATCCCGGGCGGCGTCAGCCCGGACGAGGTCCGGGCGTCGGTCGGCCACCTGCACAGCCAGCGCGGCGTGGGACGCGGCCCGGCTGAGGTGGTCGTCTTCATCAGCGCCCCGGCGGACAGCCCGGCGCCGGACATCGCCGCCGTGGTCCGCGACTACGCCGCGGCCGGGGCGACCTGCGTGGCGGTCAACGCGGACGAGGATGACGCCGACATCGAGCGCTTCGCCGGGTTCCTGGCCCGAGAGGTCAGCCCGCTGGTGTCAGCGGACGGCTAGGCCGAGCAGCAGCTCGTCCACGATGCGGGCGGCGAATTCGCCGTTCAGCGAGCCGTCCGCGGCCTTCTCCTTGGCCAGGACGGTGCCGGTCAGCGCGAGCAGCGCGATCTCGACGTCGGTGTCGGCCCGCAGTTCGCCGGCCGCGATGCCGCGGCGGATGACTTCCCGCATGGCGTCGTGCCGGGGCCCGACCACCGTCTCCTTGTACCGCTGCATCAGCCGCGGGTACTTCTGGCCCTCGCCGAGCAGCAGCGCGTACCGGCGTGCCTTCCTTGGGTCGGCGCGGTCCTCGCACATCACCGTCATCTGTGCCACCAAGTCGTCCCTGACGTTGCCAGTGGGCTCGGGGAACGGTGACTTCATCGAGCTGAGCGCGGCGAGCAGCAGCTCCTCCTTGTTCGGCCAGCGGCGGTAGATGGTCGCCTTGCCGACCCCGGCGCGGGACGCGACGGCCTCGACGCAGACGCCCTCGAATCCCTGCTCGGCGAACAGGTCGAGGGTGGCCTCGATGATCGCCTGTTCGGCCTGCTCGCTGCGCGGCCGTCCGGGCCGGCGGGTGGTTCCCGCCGACCCGGCCTCTGCCTCAGCGCCAGGCCCCTGATCCAGGATCACGGGCTGCATGGGGGGTCACCCCTCTCGCGGTGAGCTCTCGAGCATGTGCTGCTCTTCCAGTATGGCAAGCTCGGCCTCGTAGGAGGGGTCGGCGCTGGCCAGCGCCGGCTCTGCGCCCTTGGCCGGCTCCGCGGCCTTCGCCGGCTTGCCTGGCATCCAGCGCAGCACCACGAACCCGCCCGCGAGCGCGAGCACCGCCGCGATCAGCGTGGTGATCCGCATCGAGCTCACGAACGCGTCGTTGGCCGGCCCGAGCAGCGACCGCCCGGACGTGCCGAGCTGCTGCGCGACCGCCTGGGTCGCGGTGATCGAAGACGACGCCGCGCTGCGCGCCGCGGCCGGCAGGGCGGTCAGCGACGGGCTGAGCGCGTTCCGGTAGAACTGGGCCAGGATCGAGCCGAGGATGGCGACGCTGAGCGCGACCGCGACCTGGCGGGCGGTGTTGGTGAGCGCCGAGCCAGCGCCGGCCCGCTCGCGCGGCAGCACGTCCATCACCGCGGCGGTCGCGGCCGGCATGCTCACGCCGATCGCCGCGCCCTGGATGGCGAACAGCACCCCGAGCATCCAGATCGGCGAGTCCGTGCCGAGGGTGGCGTAACCCGCGATGGCGGCGGCCATGACGAACATGCCGGTCGCGCCGACCACCTTGGCCCCGTACCGCTGGACCATGCGGGCGCTGCGCGGCGACATCAGCAGCTGCCCGGCCGCGAACGGCACGGTCAGCAGGCCCGCCGCCAGCGGGGTGTAGCCCCGGACGTTCTGCAGGTAGAAGCTGGTGAAGAAGAAGACGCCGCCCATGCCGAAGAACACCAGGCCGAGCGATCCGATCGAGGCGGAGAGCCGCCGGTCACGGAACAGCCGAACGTCCAGCGACGGATGCTGGATCCGCGCCTCGTACCAGGCGAAGACGGCGAGGACGGCCAGGCCGCCGACGATCGGGCCGATCACGCCCAGGTGCAGCCAGGAGGCGCTGTCGCCGCCCTGCACGATGCCGTACACCAGCAGCACCAGGCCCGCGATGGACAGCAGCACGCCCACGTAGTCGATCCCGCCGGCCTCGCGGTTGCGGGATTCCGGCACCAGGATCGCCGCGGCGATGATGCCCACGACGGTCACCGGCACGTTGATCAGGAAGACCGAACCCCACCAGAAGTGGTCGAGCAGCAGGCCGCCGAGCACCGGGCCGGTGGCGATGCCGATGCCGACCGCGGTGGCCCACAGGCCGATCGCGCGCGGCCGTTCGGCCGGTTCGAAGACGTTGGAGATGATGGACAGCGTCTGCGGCATGACCGCGGCACCGCCCAGGCCCATCGCGGCCCGCGCGAAGATCAGCTGCTCCGGCGTCTGCGCGTAAGCCGACAGCAGCGACGCGATCCCGAACAGCGCGAGCCCGATCATGAGCATGCGCTTGCGACCGACCTTGTCGCCGATGACGCCGAACGTGAAGAGCAGGCCGGCGAAGACCAGCGTGTAGGAGTTGATGGCCCATTCGAGCTGACTCTGACTCGCGCCGAGGCCCCCGACAGGCTCGGCGATAGTCTTCATGGCCACGTTAAGGACCGTGTTGTCGATGACGATGGCGAGCAGCCCGACGATCAGCACGCTGAGAATCACCCAGCGACGACGGTAGATGCTCTGCGAATCCATGTGTCCCTTTCCCGGATCACTTGAAGCTTGTGCACCGGACCGGGAAGGTGCTGGCCTGGACCTGTGTTGTCTTCGTCAGCAGCTTCCGGACCCCGGATCTATCGATACGGAACGGTCTCGTATCGGAATCTATTTCCGGCATCCCGGAGCTTCCCCATGTGATCCAGGTCACATCTTGGGGTTTACGGGGTTACGTCGGCTAGGCGGAGGATGCGGGTTTCCGGGTCGATACCCACGGTCAGCGTGATGGTGGCGTGTTCGCCGACGAGTTCGGCCGCGGCCGAGACGGCGCCGTCGCCCGCCTTGAAGGCGCCGACCCGGCAGGGTCCCGCCCATACGGCGGCCATCCGCAGGCGCCGGGCCATCAGGCCAGCGTCCACACCGTCGGCGACCGGGATCGACGGGGGCCAGTCGCGCTCGCCGCTGTTCAGCCAGCCGACCACGGCGTCCAGCGTGACGCGCAGGGCCGAGCCCGCCGCGGGCGGCACGGCCAGCGTGAGCGACTGCACCCGGGGCGGCCGCTCCGGGTTGAGCTGGATCTGCGCCTGGACCGTGCCCCGCTCCCCCGCCAGCCACCAGCGGCAGTGGGCGGGGGTGTCGAACTCGGGCTGGCGCCCGGGGTCGTCGCCGAAGTCCCCGATGCGCTCGCGGATCAGGGCGATCCTGCGCCGGCGCTCCTCAAACGGCGCGTCCATCGCCACGTTCGGCGAGAACAGCCGCTGCGCCCTGGCGTCGTCCCAGGACCTGAGCAGCTGGCTGACCTCCTCGCGAGCGGCCAGCGTCTCCGGCCACGGGCCGGGCGAGGCAATGGCCACGCTGTTTCCGTGGGCGGCCGGCCCATCCTGGCGTACGACGGCCTCGAGCAGCCGTGCGGCCAGCGGCGCCATCGCCGCGTAGGTGCTGTTGCCCAGCGCGATCACGCCGGTCCCGGAGGCCGGATGCCAGGCCATGTTGCTGCCGAAGCCGGGGTAACCGCCGCTGTGGCTGACGATCCGGCCCAGGGCCGGGTGCTCGTCGACGAACAGCCCGAAACCGTAGGTGGCCGGCGATGACGAGGCGCCGTCTCCGGGGAAGCTGGACGCGATGGCCCAGCCGGTGAGGACCTGCGGCAGCTGCATCTCGCGCCGGCTGGCCCGCCGGACCGGGTGCGGGTCGCCGTCCTGGCCGGGGGGGAACGCGGCGGCAAAGCCCGCCACCCAGCGAGTGAGGTCGCCCACGCAGCTGAAGACGCCGCCCATCGGGGCGAACGCCCCGGCCGGGTCGAACGCCACCTCGGACCACCCGCCCGGCGAGCGCCGGTAGCCGCGCGCCACGCCCGCCGATCCGGCGGCCTGCTGCGGGACCTCGAATTCCTCTACCTCATAGCCGGTGCGCGTCATTCCTAGCGGCCTCAGCAGCCGGTGCCGCACGTAGTCCGGGTAGGCCATGCCCGTGACGGCAGTAATGACCCGGCCCAGGATCGCGTAGCCGAGGTTGGAGTACTCGAACCGGGTGCCCGGCGCGCAGTTGAAGCTCACGCCCTTGCTGAGGAAGTGCGAGAAGTCCTGGAGCGGAAGGCCCTGCTGGCGGTCGCCCCACGGATCGTCGGTCGGGAAGCCCGCGGTCATCGTCAGCAGGTGCCTGATGGAGATCCGCGCTGCGTCCGGGCTGACCGGCGGCCAGTCGCGCAGCTCGGGGACGTACTCCTCGGCCAGGTCGTCTAGCCTCAGCAGGCCATCGTCGCGCAGGGTCAAGATCGCGGACGCGGTAAAGCTCTTGGTCATCGACGCGATCCGGAAGACCGTGCCGGCGTCCGGCGGCGGTCCGCCGAGGTGACGTTCGCCCAATCCGGCCGCGTGTACCAGCTCACCGCCCGCCACGATCCCGTACACCAGTCCGGGCTGCCCCCCGCGCCGGTGATAGCCCGCCGCCAGGGCGTCCACGTGGGCGAAATCAACCATTGCCCTAGTCTTCCAGAACCTCGGTCGTCCAGAACCTCCGGCTGTACCGCTCAGCCCGGTAGTCGTGCCATCATCTAACTGTCCGGGTACGCCGCTGGGGCGACACGAGACACGGAGGTCGACAGCAATGTCTCAGCACACTTCTGCAGTCATGGCCGCGACAGGACCGCGGACCACGCCGGAACCACTCTACGGCGGAGCCAGCACCGGCCGCCGGGTGACCGTTCGCGACATCGCCGCGGCGAAAGCCCGCGGCGAGAAGTGGCCCATGCTCACCGCGTATGACGCGCTCACCGCCGGGATCTTCGACCAGGCCGGGATCCCGGTGCTGCTGGTCGGCGACTCCGCCGCGATGGTGGTCTACGGGCACGACACCACCATCCCGGTTACCGTCGACGACCTGATCCCGCTGACCGCCGCGGTGGTGCGGGGCACCCGCCGGGCGCTGGTCGTGGCCGACCTGCCGTTCGGCTCCTACCAGGCCTCCCCCGGTGCCGCGCTGGCCGCCGCGACCCGGTTCCTGAAGGAGACCGGCGCGCACGCGGTCAAGCTCGAGGGCGGCGAGCGGGTCGCCCGCCAGGTCGAGGAGCTGGTCGCGGCCGGCATCCCGGTGATGGCGCACCTGGGCCTGACCCCGCAGTCGGTGAACGCGTTCGGCGGCTACCGGGTGCAGGGACGCGGCGAGGACGGCGAGCACCTGCTGCACGACGCCAAGGTGCTGCAGGCGGCGGGCGCGTTCTCGGTGGTGCTCGAGTGCGTGCCCGAGGCGCTGGCCACCCGGGTAACCGGGGCGCTGACCATCCCCACCGTCGGCATCGGGGCCGGCCCGGGCTGCGACGCCCAGGTCCTGGTCTGGCAGGACATGGCCGGCCTGTCGCCGCGGACCGCCAAGTTCGTCAAGAAGTACGCCGACCTGGCCACCGTCTTGTCCGATGCGGCCACCGCCTTCGCCGACGACGTCACCAGCGGCGCCTTCCCCGACGAGGCGCACTCCTACCGGTAGGGCGGCGAGAAGCCAGGCCCGTTCGGTACCTCTCTTTGCGACACGCCGTGTCACTGAGCCGCGACGTAAGTGACTACGCACACAAATTCGAGATAATCAACTCGACTAGGTTGGCTGATCGCAGGAGTGGAGCGTTAGGTGATCAAGACATCGAGGCCTGGCCGTGACGGCACTGTACGCGTCACGTTTGCCCTGCCCATCGACGACCCGGGCGGAGCGGTCTCCGTGGTGGGGGACTTCAACGACTGGAACCCGTACACCCATCCGATGCGGAAGCGCGCGAACCAGACCCGGAGCGCGGCGGTAACGGTCCGGGCCGGGAGCACTCTGCACTTCCGGTACCTCGCCGAGGGCGGCGTCTGGTTCGACGACGAGACCGTCGACGCCCAGCACGGCCCCAACGCCGTGATCACGGTCTGATTCAGCGGCTGCCGTTGCCCCCCGGCCGGGACTCGGCCATGTGCATCCTGATGATCGAGTCGAAGTCCGGGTCGGGGGTCAGGCCCAGCCGGGCCGCCCGGTCGGCGCGGACCCGGGCGGGCCAGCTGGCGACCATCCGGGCGATGTCCGGATCGGGCACCCAGTCGATCAGCGCGCTCACCTCTGGACCGGCTACCCGGACCAGGGCATTGGACATGTCGGCGAGGCTAATGGTAAGCGCGGGCAGGTTGACCGCGGTTCGGCCGCCCCACGCCTCGTCGCTAGCCGTGGCGGCGCTCAGGAGCCCGGCGATGGCCTTGCCCGGCGAGGCGAGCGCGACTTCGGTCTCCGGGGTTACCGGGCAGATGGCGCGCTGTCCGGCCAGCGGCTCCCGGATGACGCCGGACATGAAGCCGGACGCCGCCGCGTTGGGCCGTCCTGGGCGCACGCTGACGCTGACCAGGCGCAGGGCGCGGCCGCGCAGGAATCCTTTCCTGGTGTAGTCGGCCAGCAGCTGCTCGCTCATAGCCTTCTGCGCGCCGTAGCTGGTCTGCGGGTTGGGCCGGGTCTGGTCGTCGACTACCTCGGGAAGCGGGAGGTCCTCGGAGCCACCGAAGACCGCCAGCGAGCTGGAGAACACCACCACCGGGCCGGTGCCCACCGCGCGGGCGGACGCCAGCAGCGCCTCGGTGGCGCGCAAGTTAGCGCGGATGCCCAGGTCGAAGTCGGTCTCGCACTCACCGCTGACCGCCGCGGCCAGGTGGAAGATCACGTCGGCGCCGGATAGCGTGTCCGGTCCGCTCGTGAGCGGGTCGAGCAGCTGGCCGAGGTCGCCCTGGATCGCCGTCACCCGCTCGTCGGCGGCCAGATCCGGCGGGACCGGGGCCTGGTCGATGAGCGTCACCCGGGACAGCGGACGGGCCCCGCCGCCGGCCACGTCGAGCGTGCCTGCCGCCAGCAGTTCCCTGGCCAGCCGCGAGCCCAGGAACCCGGCTCCCCCGGTAATCACCACGTTCACCACGGCGCTCCCCTTGCATCACGGGCCTGAATCACAGCGATTCACACCCTATGACGTGGGATGCGGCGCGCCGCGAAGCGGGGCGAGGCGGCAGGGAGCCGGGGCAGTAGGGGCGGGGCGGCAGGGTGCGGGCGTCAGCCCGCCCCGGCGATGGTTTCCTCGATCGCGGCCTGTACCTCGGCCGGACGCTCCATCTGCGGCATGTGCCCAGCGCCGTCGATGACGTGGCGGACCGCGCCGGTCACCGACTCGGCCTGCGCCGCCGGGATGATCCGGTCGGCACGGCCCCAGATCACGGTGACCGGGATCGCGTCGCCGAGCGCGGCGAGCGAGGCGGCCGAGTCACCCCGCTGAGCGTCGCCGTCCAGCAGCGTGCCCAGCAGGGTGTGCAGGGACTCGTCCACGCCGTCCAGGCGCTTGTAGGCGAGCAGGTCATCCACCAGCTGCCGGGTGACCAGGCTCTCGTCGGCGAAGAGCTGGCCGGCGACCGGCTTGAGCTCGCGCCGCGTCTGGGCGTCGGCGAAACCGCGCAGGTACCCGGCGTTGATCTCGGCGCCGAAACCGGTCGGCGCGATCAGCGTGAGCGAGGCGATCCGGCCCGGGTCGCGGGCGGCGACCGCGAGCGCGACGGCGCCGCCCATGGAGTGGCCGACCAGGTGCGCGCGGCCGGCGCCGAGGGCGTCGAGCACGCCGGTCACGGCGTCGGCCAGCACGCCGAGCGTGCCGTCCCCGACGTCCTTGGCCGAGGTACCGTGCCCGGGCAGGTCCAGCGCGTACACCCGGTACTTCGCGGCCATCGGCTCCTGCAGGAACAGCCAGGAGTTCCGGTCGCCGCCGTACCCGTGGACCAGCAGGATCACGTCGCCGTCCTGGCCAGCGCCGGCGTAGCTGATCTTGCGCCCGCCGACGTCAGCCGTCTGGAGCTCGGCGCCGCCGCCGGCGTCGTCGGGCACGCCCGCGTCGATCACCGCGCGCGCCTCGAGCACGGCGGCGTCGAGGGCGTCGTCGCCGACCTCGGCCGGGGCGATCAGCGCGATCGTGCCGCTGACCGGCACGTCCTCACCGACCCGGGCGATGATGCGGCGCACGGTCCCGGCGTCGGCGGCCTCCAGCGTGCCGGTGATCTTCTCCGTCTCTATGTCCGCCAGGTCGTCGCCGGCCTGCACCTCGTCTCCCTCCGCGACGGCCCACGCGGTGATCTTGCCGAGCTGCATCGACAAGCCCCACTTCGGCATCGTCACGGCGACGATCCGGTCATCGGTCAACGGGACCACCCGGTCACCGTCTTGACCGCGTTCACCACGCGCTGCGCGTCCGGGATATAGATGTCCTCGAGCGCGTTGGAGAACGGCACCGGGGTATGCGGCGCGGTCACCATCTCGATCGGGGCCCGCAGCGAGCCAAACGCCTTCCGGGCGACCAGCGCCGAGATGTCCGTGGCGATGTTGCACCGGGGGTGCGCCTCGTCGACCACGACCAGCCGGCCGGTGCCCTCGACGCTCTCCAGCACGGTGTCCTCGTCCAGCGGGCTGGTGGTGCGCAGGTCGATGACCTCGCACTGCACGCCGTCCGCGGCGAGCTGCCCGGCCGCGTCCAGCGAGGTGTGCACCATCCGGCCCAGGGTCACGATCGTGACGTCACCGCCCTCGCGGACCACGTTGGCCTCGCCGAACGGAACCACGTAGCTCTCCTCGGGCACCGGGCCCGAGGTGTCGTAGAGCGCCTTGTGCTCGAAGAACATCACCGGGTCGTTGTCCCTGATCGCCTGGATCATCATGCCCTTGGCGTCGTACGGGGTGGCGGGCAGGACGACCTTCAGCCCGGGGATGTGGGTGAACAGCGGATACAGGCACTGGGAATGCTGGGCCGCGGCCCGCAGCCCGGCCCCGTACATGGTGCGGATCACCACGGGGGTGATCGCCTTGCCGCCGAACATGTACCGGAATTTCGCGGCCTGGTTGTAGATCTGGTCGAAGCAGACGCCCATGAAGTCGACGAACATCAGCTCGGCCACCGGGCGCATCCCGGCCGTGGCCGCGCCGATCGCGGCGCCGATGAACGCCGACTCCGAGATGGGGGTGTCAAGGACCCGGCCGGGGAACTTGTGGTACAGCCCCTTGGTCACGCCGAGCACGCCGCCCCAGGCGTCGTCGTCACCGGGTGCCCCGGCTCCGCCGGCGTTGTCCTCGCCCATCACGATGACGGTCTCGTCGCGCTCCATTTCCTGGGCCAGCGCCTCGTTCAGGGCCTCGCGGTAGGTGATGTTCCGTGCCATGGCCTGAGCCTCCCGTCAGTAGCGCACGTAGACGTCGGTGAGCAGGTCCGCCTCGGTGGGCAGCGGCGCGGCCTTCGCCTCGCCGACCACCCGGTCGATCAGCGCCCCGACTTCGGCGTCGACCGCTTCGAGGTCCGGGAGGCTCAGCTCCCCGGTCTCGGTCACCCGGTCGGCGAAGCGCTTGAGGCAGTCGAGTTCGGCCCGCGCGTGCTCGACCTCGCTGGCCCGGTAGGTCTGCTGGTCGCCCTCGAAGTGGCCGAAGTAGCGGGTGAACTTCATCTCGATGAGCGTCGGCCCGCCGCCCTCCCGGGCCCGGGCGATCGCCTCGCTGGCCGCCTCGTGCACCGCGAAGAAGTCGAACCCGTCCACGATGACGCCCGGCATGCCGAACCCGGCGGCCCGGTCGGCGATGTTGTCGCTCGCCACCGACCAGGTGCTGGACGTGCTCTCGGCGTACCCGTTGTTCTCGGCCACGAAGATGGCCGGCAGGTTCCACACCGAGGCCAGGTTCATCGACTCCAGCGTGGTGCCCTGGTTGCTGCCGCCGTCGCCGAAGAACGCGACGCTGACGCCGCCGTTGCCCTTGAGCTTGGCAGCCAGCGCCGTCCCGCAGATCAGCGGCGGGCCGCCGCCGACGATCCCGTTGGCGCCGAGCATGCCCTTGGACAGGTCAGCGATGTGCATGGAGCCGCCCTTGCCGTGGCAGCTGCCGGTCTTGCGGCCGTAGATCTCGGCCATCATCTCGCCGACGTCCACGCCCCGGGCGATGCAGTGGCCGTGCCCGCGGTGGGTGCTGGCGATGGTGTCCCGGTCGTCGAGGTTGCTGCAGACGCCGACGGCCGACGCCTCCTCGCCCGCGTACAGGTGGACGAACCCGGGGATCTCGCCGGTCGCGAACTCCGCATGCACCCGTTCCTCGAACTCGCGGATGGTCCGCATCGTCCGGTAGACGTCCAGCAGGTGCTCTCTGGTCAGAGTCTTCCGCTCAACCGTGTCGGTCATTGTTCTCCTCCCTGGGTTTGGTGGATTGAGGCAAGCAGGCCGAGGCGGGCGCTCGCGGTGAGCACCGCGGGCACGTCCACGCAGCGGGGCCCGTCCGGCCGCAGCCGCACGGCCGGCTCCTCGCCCGGCCCGAAGGTCAGCTCGCGCTCGCCGTCCACGGCGATGACGCCGGCCCGCGCGTCGACGCGGTGCACCGAGCCGGGATGCATCGGCTCGATCTCGCCCACCCCCACCGGCACGACCAGGCCCGGCGCGATCGGGGCGAGCACCTGCCGGGGCGCGCCGGCGGACAGCCGCGCGGTGACCCCGTGTGGTTCGTGCCGTGCGACCGGGGCGAGCTGGCCCAGGACGCTGGACAGGCCGATCGCGTCGGGTTCGGCGAAGGCACAGAACAACTGCGTCACGGTGGCCGGATCCCAGACCGCGCGCGCCCCGACGTGGCGCTCGGTGGACACCGCGACGTCGACCAGCGCGGTCTCGGTCCGGCCCCCGGCCCGGACCTCGAGCAGCTTGGCCCGGCTGGTCGCGTCGCCGGCGGGCACCGCGCCGGTGGCGACCAGGCCCGCGGCCAGGCCCGCGATGGTCGCCTCGCGGACCGCGGGGAACACGTTGTTGGTGCCCGTCGACAGGGCCAGCATCGGTACGTCACCCGCGGCGGACGCGGCCACCCGGGCGGTGCCGTCGCCGCCGAGGCAGACGATGACCCGGGCACCCTCGGTCACCATGCGCCGGACGGCGTCCACCGTGTCATGCGCGGTCTGCCTGATCGGCTGGCCGTCGAGGAACTCGACCTCGGGCCAGCGGGGGTCGGTGTGACGGCGGCGCTGGATGGCGCGGAACACCGCGGCGGAGATACCGCCGAGGTCGGTGCTGAGCAGCACCCGGTGCACGCCGACCGCGCCGAACGCGGTGAGCATGCGCTGGATCATGTTGGCCTTCTCGGCCGTCGGGAACACCGAGGCCTGTGTGACCAGGCGGCGGATGTCACGACCGGAGAGCGGGTTCGCCACCACGCCCACGATCGCGTCACCCAAGGCGCCCACCTCCTCGCCCCACTTTGCTCGCCTGTCGCCGAAAAGTGAATACCTGTACGCTGGAACTGGTGCGGGAGGGCACCGCCGGGTCCGCGGGAAGGACTGAGTCCGCCTCCGCTTGCGGGAGATTCACCTTGCCAGGCAGCAGGACCGTCTCCAGTCGAGTCAGGAACGCGGGCCCCGGCTCTGAGGGAGAGACGTGTCATGCCCCAGCTTCCCGATCACCCCGACCTGGCCCAGCTCCGCCGCCAGGCCCGCGAGTTGTTCCGGGCCGCCGCCGGCGGCGACGACGGCGCCATCCGGCGGGTGCGGCAGGTCTCGGAGAAGACCACGCTGTCAACCGCTCAGCTGGCCCTAGCACGCGAGTACGGCTTTCCGAGCTGGCCCAGGCTCAAGGACGAGGCAGAACGCCGCCGGGCTTCGGCCGGCGAAGCCGCGCAGGCCGGTGAAGCCGCGCAGGCCCGCTACCCCGATTATCTGACCGCCGAGGCCGGCGAGCTGATCGAGGGCCAGTACGCGGACCGTCCTCAGCTGCGGCCGATCCTGGACGCGGTGCTGGCCCTGCTGCCCGCGCTCGGCCCGACGACGGTGCAGGCCCGCAGGACCATCGTGTCCCTGGTCTGCCCGCGCCGGACCTTCGCCGTGGTGCGGGCGACCACGAAGGACCGGGTGGACCTGGGCCTGCGCCTCGACGACGCCGAGCCGGGTGGCCGGCTGCAGAGCGCCAAGGGCATCGGCGGCGGCGGCGCCACGGTGCGGATCGCGCTGAGGCGGCCCGAGGACATCGACGAGGAGGTCCGCGGCCTGATGCGGCGCGCCTACGAGGAGAACACGGCACCGCCCCCGCCGCGGCGTCCGGCCCGGCGGCCGGGTGCCGTGGCCGGGACGATGACCGTGGTGATCGAGGGCTCCGAGCTGCCCGGACGCACCTGCCAGCCGGAACCGGACGGACAGGACCACCAGGACATCTACGTCGCGCTGGGCGGCCGCAGCGAGGACCGCCCCGCGCTGACCATGTCGAACAAGCCCGGGATGGCCATCGAGCCGGTGCCTGGGGACGCGCCCGCGGCGCGCTGGGAGATGCCGGTCACGGTCAGGCGGGACGAGGACGGCTTCGACTTCGGCGGCCCGTTCGTGCGCGGCGTCCGCGATGACCGCCACCTCGGGCTGATCTGGGGCGACCTGATTGACGACGAGACGCTGCAGGTGTTCCGCGGGGCCAAGCTGCGGCTGGTCGACGTGGATCCCGGCCTCATCGAGCAGGCCTTGCGGCCGGGACACACGCTCGTCGCCCGGATCCGGCTGACCGACGCCCGGGGGAACCCGATCTGCGCCCGCGTCCACCCTCCGTACCTCACCTGGTCCGTCGCCGCGGATGGCGCGGGCTGACGGCTAAGGTACGGTCACCGGCTGGATGATCACGGGGCCGAGGGTGGGGTCGAGCTCGGTGGCCTGGGAGACGCCGGCCGGCGTGAGCACGTCTACGGCCTTGGGCACGGTGTTCGGGTCGGCCGAGCAGACCGGCGCGGTCCCGCCGGGCGCGCAGACTCCGAATGAGAAATCCCCCGGGGTCGGGGTGAAGCCGCGCGCCTGGTCGGGGCTGAACCCGTCCTGGCCGGTCAGCACCACGCTGAAGCCCCAGCCGGACCCGGGGGTGCCGAACTGCGCCTCGGGCAGGGCGATGGTGATCGTCTTATCGGCCTGCACAGCCAGCGCGAACGCGGTGCCTACGCTGCCGCCGCCCGCGTTGACCCAGACCGGCGAGGCGAAGCCCTGCACCTCGACCCGCTGGCTCCAGGCGCCGGCCGACGCGATCGCGTAGTTGCGGGAGGCGAACGCCGCCTGTGTGGAGGTGGACGCGGCCCCCGGCACGTGTACGTAGACGTCGAGCAACTGCGCCCCGTTGGTCTGCCCGAACGTAGGGTCGAGGTTGCGCAGCGTGGCACGCAGGTAGGAGAAGGTGCCGTCGCTGAGGACCTGGAACCTGGTCATGTCGAACGCTCCGGCGTGGAAGTCGGAGGCGGTCGGGTACTGGTAGGTGCCGGGCCCGTTGTCGTCGCCGGAGGGGTCGGTCACGTCGAGCACGGTGCTGCCGCCACCCTCGTTGGTGACGGTGACCTGGGCGTAGCCGGTGCTGCGTCCCCCGTTCGCGGTGGCGGTCACGGTGAGGGCGTTGCTGCCGAAGCTGACCGGCACGGTCGCCGAGAAGGAGCCGTCGGCCGCTGCGGTCGTGCTGGTCACCGTGGCCGCGGCCCCGATCGTGGTGTCAGCCGAAGCGATCGTCACCGTCGCTCCCGGCGTGGTCTTCCCGGTCACGGTGGTGGACGTCACGGCCAGCGTGCTGCCGTGGGCCGGCGCGGTGATGGTTACCGGCAGCACCCCGGGCGCCCCGTGGGTGATGTAACGCGCGGTGGTGATGGCTGGGGTGTCCACGTTGCGGCCCGCGGCCAGGGATAGAATCAGCCGCACCTCCTGGGCCTGGGCCCAGGTCAGCGGCGATGCCGACCCGGCCGCCTTACCCTTGGTGAACCCGATCGAGGCTGTGGCCGGGTCGCTGCCGTAGGGCGAGGCCGGCAGGTCCGGGTTCTCCCAGTCCTGCTCGGGCACGAGGCCCACGCCGGAGGAGAAGCTGATGATCGCCTGGAGCAGGGACTGCGCGTCGCGGCGGTCACCGGCGGCGAGGTCGGACTCGGCGCGCTCGCCGGACAGGTTGGGCCACAGGTGCCCGGTCCCCTTACCGGTCGGCGGCCAGGGGGCGCCGGAGGGCGCGCACGTGGTCTGGCTCGGCTGGTAGCAGTCGCCGTACCCGTCGGCGCTGCCCTGGGCGGCATCGTTGCCGTACCGGTAGTAGCCGGTGCCGCTCGGGGTAGACACCGCGATCTGCTTGTCGAGCACCCGCAGCGAGGCCTGGACGTCGGAGTCGGTGACCGGGAGTTCGCCCAGCCGGGTCAGCTCCTGGAAGCCGCCGTCGATGACGGTGCGCTGATCCAGGGTGGGACCGCCGTTACCGAGGCTGTAGCTGATGGCCGCGTTCGGGTCGCCGGTCTTGGACAGCCGGATGAAGTAGCGCGGGGCGTCCGGACCGGTAGTCGTCACCGTCCAGGACTTGATGTTCCGCTGGAAGTCGTCGGCGGTGGCCTGGTAGAGCCGGGCACGGGCGGCGTCGCCGTGGCTGGCGGCGATGACCGACGCGGCGGTCAGCCCGGCGATCTCGGCCGCGATCGTGGACGGGGAGTAGCCGGTCTGCTCTTCCCAGCGCTCGACGCCGTCGGACGGGCCGTTGGCGACCAGGAAGTCCGCGGCCGGCTCGATGTGGCCCTTCCACAGGGCGGCGTCACCGCCGAGCCCAGCCAGGTACGCCATCAGGATCGGATAGGCGGCCTCGTCCAGCTGGGTGCCGCCGGTGTCCGGGGCGGCCTTGCCGTTGAGCAGCGAGTTGCGCGGCATTGACCCGTCCGGCAGCTGCTGCCGGTCGAACAGGAACCTGGTCGCCGCCCGGGCCGTGCCGATGTCCCCGTCGGCCAGCAGCCCGGTGAACGCCTCGTACAGGTCGCGGGCGAACACTTCACGGTAGGAGCCGAAGTACGACGGCTTGCCTCCGGAGTTCACGCCCGCTTGCACCGACTGGCCCCACGGGCTGGCCAGGGACGCGACAATGGCGCCGGGGAACGTCTTGTCCTCGCTCGCCTTCAGCACGTTCGCCGACAGGTAGTAAGAGCCGCGCAGGTTCCCTGGCGGCGTCCGCAGGCTGGCATCGTAGCTGACCCAGCCGCGCAGGTAACTCGCCGCAGTCAGGCCGAACGGATGGGCTAGCGACGCCTCGGCGACCGACACTGACTGGGCCTGGGTCCGGCCGAAGCCCAGCGCCAGCGTCACCTCGTGGCCGCGGCCAGGGGTCACGTCCTCGGTGGCCACGACGTGGCCGTCGGGCGCCGAGTTGTACGGGGTCAGCGTGTGCGTGGTATCCAGCTGGGTGAGCCCGTCGCTGGCGGTGCCCGCGTAGCCGACGCTCGCCGCCTTTGCGGACGTACCGGCCAGCGCCATGTAGGTCGGCACCGCGTAGTCCCGGTTGGCCGCGTTGGTGACCGTGTTCGTGCTGAAGACCACCGGAACCCCGCTGGAGTCGACCACGCCGGAGTTGGCGCCCGCGTTGTCGCTCCCGCCTCCGCCGTTGCCGTTGACGTGGGCGTCGAGCCGGGCGTACAGGCGGAGCCGGGCCAGGTTCGCGCCGGATCCTGGCAGCGCCTGCAGCCGGGTGTTCATCAGGATGGTGTCGCTGACCGGATCGGTGATGTAGGTGGTGACCAGCCGGTAGCCGTGCTCAGCCTGGGTGGAGGTCACAGTGCAGGCCATGCCGGTGGGGTCGGCGGCGACCGTATAGGTCATGTCACGGGCTTGCAGGTCGGTGAACGTGGCGCCGTCAGTGACGACGTACTGCAGCGTGCTCACGTCGGTGTTGTCGATCGTGGGCTCGTAGACGTCGGAGAGCACCCCGTCGGCCACGGTGTACCAGACCTTGGATCCCCGGCCCGCCGCCGTGCCCAGGCAGTCCTTCCTGGCCAGGTCGAAGTAGGACGGCGCACCTGGCGCGCCGGGCGCCACCGTGACGGCCGCCGCGGTGGCGGCGCTGGCCGCCGGGATGGTGACCGCCAGGGCGGCGGCCAGGACCATGCTGACGGCGAGCGGGGTGAAACGGCGTCCGCGTACCATGGCGAGCCCTCCCTCGTAACCTGCCGAGCGTCCCGCCCCGCGATGCAAACGTCAAGCAACAATGATGGACGTAAAGTAACAATCCGGCTGCGACGGTCTTTGCGCAGGCCCCGCCCGCGAACAGGCGGCGCGGTCAGCGGCCGGACGCCCCGGTGGCGGCGCGGGCGCGTACCGAACGCAACCTCAGCCACGAGAACAGCAGCACCAGCGGCACCACCAGGCCGCCGATGCCGTAGGCGAGAAACTCATTGAATCCGCTGATGTGCTGGACCAGCCAGCTGAAGTTCTGGCCGAAGAACCCGGTCACGAACGTGAGCGGCAGGAACACCGTGGCCAGGATCGTGAGCTGCTCGATGGTGGAGTTCTGCTGGACGCTGACCTTGGTCTGCTCGACCGAGATCACCGCCATGTTGGCCTGGAGCACCGCGGCCAGCGAATCACGCTGGTCGGTGATCTCCTCGTCGGCCAGGAGCAGATTGTCCCGAACGTCGCGGAAGTAGGGCCGCAGCTTCTTGGGGGCGGCGCGCTCGATGATGGCCGTCACCGCGAGCAGCGGGTGGACGGCGCGGTAGAAGTCGGTGGCCTCGTTGCGCAGCGAGTAGATGCGCTCAGTCGGCGCGATCGCGCCGGTGAATACAGTGGCTTCGATCTGGTCGATGTCGTGCTCGAGCCCGGCGACGACCGGAGCGTACCCGTCTACCACCTGGTCCATGATCGCCCAGAGCGCGGATGAGCTGCCCGCCGCCAGCAGCTCCGGCCGCTGCTCCAGCCGCTGCCGGGCCGCGCGCAGGTCACTGGCCACCCCCTGCCGCACCGCGATCACGAAGGTTGGCGAGAGGAACAAGCTGATCTCGCCGAACTCGACTTCCTCGGCGTCGTCGTCATAGCGCGCCGTGCGCAGGATGATCAGCTCGACGTCCTTGTCGTAGATGTCGATCTTCGGCCGCATGTGCATGTTCTGCGCGTCCTCAACCGCCAGCTCGTGCAGGCCGAAGATGTGCCGGACCTCGGTAAGCTCCTGTTCATCCGGCTCGAACAATCCGAGCCAGACAAAGCCGCCCTCCCCGGACCGGGCCGCCGCCTCCTGCAGCGACATCGGGCCCACGTCAGATCTGTGGCCGTCCAGATAGTAAGCGCAGTCAACGATCATGTCGGGGATCCTCCTTGTCAGCTGGGGCAGAT
>Ga0207678_10001508_pt1 | contig 21319 bp, 26 predicted proteins | sample KBSC63metaG_FD_184319 | JGI IMG/M metagenome (GOLD analysis project Ga0207678, IMG submission 184319) | Corn rhizosphere microbial communities from Kellogg Biological Station, Michigan, USA - KBS C6-3 metaG (SPAdes) (version 2) | ecosystem: Host-associated > Plants > Roots > Rhizosphere > Soil ... | reverse complement strand
GGTGACAGCATGGGCGTGTTCCAGGTGGAATCGCGCGCGCAGATGTCGATGCTGCCGCGCCTGCGGCCGCAATGTTTCTACGACCTGGTGATCGAGGTCGCGATCGTGCGGCCGGGCCCGGTGCAAGGTGGGATGGTCCATCCATTCCTGCGACGCCGACAGGGATTGGAACCCGTCACGTTCCCGTCCGAAGGCATGGAGAAGGCCCTGAAGCGCACGCTTGGCGTGCCGATCTTCCAGGAGCAGGTGATGCAGGTCGCAATGCTCGCGGCCGGCTTCACTGCCGGCGAGGCCGATCAGCTGCGCCGCGCGATGGCGGCATGGAAGCGCAAGGGCGGCCTCGAGCCGTACCACGACCGGCTCGTGGGCGGCATGCTCGCGCGCGGCTACGATCGCGAGTTTGCCGAATCGATCTTCGCGCAGATCAAGGGCTTCGGCGAATACGGATTCCCGGAGAGCCACGCGGCCAGCTTCGCGCTGCTCGTCTACTCGAGCGCGTGGTTGCGTCGGCACGAACCGGGCGTGTTCCTTGCCGCGCTGCTCAACAGCCAACCGATGGGCTTCTACACGCCGTCGCAGTTGCTGCAGGATGCCCGACGCCGCGGCGTCCAGATACTGCCCGTCGACGTCACCGTGAGCGCGTGGGATTCAGCGATCGAGGGGCCGACGACGTCGGCACCGGTGCGGCTCGGCTTCTCGCTGCTGCGCGGCATGCGCGAAGACGTCGCCGGTCGCATCGAACTTGCGCGCGCGGTGCGGCCGTTCGTCGACGTCGCGGATCTCGCGCGCCGGGCGCAGCTCGATCGGCACGATCTGCAGGTGCTCGCCCGGGCAAACGCGCTGCGCTCGCTCGCCGGCGGCAACCGACGCGCGGCGCTTTGGCTGGCGGCCGCCGCCGTACCCGATCGGGATCTGCTGCGCGGTACCGAACGCGACGACGCGGTGCCGGCGCTGCCGCAGGCGTCCGAAGGTTCAGAGATCGTGACGGACTATCGCGCGATGGGCTTCACGCTCGGCCGGCATCCGTTGGCGTTGCTGCGCGATCGTCTGACGCTCGATCGCCTGCAGCCGGCCGACCAGTTGGCGACGCTGCGCAGCGGGCAACTCGCACGCGCTTGCGGACTCGTCACGGTGCGGCAGCGGCCGGGCACGGCCAACGGCGTGCTGTTCATGACGCTCGAGGACGAGACCGGCCAGGTGAACGTGATCCTCTGGCCGCAACTGCTGGAGACGTATCGGAAGGAGGCGCTCGGCGCCGCGCTGCTCGCCGTCTACGGCGTATGGCAGGCGGAGGGAAAGGTGCGGCATCTGATCGCGAGCAAGCTCGTCGACCGGACCGAGCTACTCGGGGCGCTGCCGACGTCAGCGCGTGAGTTCTGCTAGCCACCCGAACAGGGCCACGTCGCCTACGATTTTTCCCCATTGTAACGGCCATACGCGGTCCGGGCTTGGACGCAACGTTCAACGCGATCGGTCCGTCGCTCGTCCTTCCAGCGTTCGAATGAACCGGATCGATGCACCGATGTGGCTGAAGATCAGCAGAGCCTCGCTGTGGTTCAGGATGGGGTTGTCGTGCGCTAGGCTTTTATTGTTGCGTACATCGTTGAATGCTTCCAGGATGCTGATGCTGCTCCGCAGGATGCGATCGGTCATCTCCGACTCAAGCAGCCCGGCTGCTCGAACCGCTTTGACATACTCGCCCATAAGGCTGTGCACCGGTTTGTCTCGGTTCACCTCAATGCCGCGGCGCTCGCAGTGCGTGCGAAGAAACTTAATCGTGAACACGTGCAAGCGATCAAGCGCTGTCGCCGGCTCGTTTTGATCGATGGCCGTTCGTATGTGTTTCGCGGCTGCTTCAAAGTCCAGGTCGTTGACGCTGGCCGTGAATGCGTCGACCTCCGGGACCGGACTCGCCGAGTTTTGATGAAGTCGGTCGATGATATTCTGCACGTCGGCGAGCAGGGCATTGTCCATGTCGGCCGGAAGGCACTCGTATTCGTTGGCGTGCTCGATCATCGCGACCAGCGCTTTGGCAACGATGTGGTCGGGTTCAATGGTCCAAAAGCCCCGCATCCGGTTGGCCTTGGAGCCCGAACTCATATTGATCCGGTATTTGGCATCGTCGATGTCCAGGCCGGTGTGCTCCTCGAAGAAAAGGGAAAACGTGCGGTCGGAAAAGTCGAGCACATAGCCGCTGCTCATGCCAAGCAAGCGTTCGAGTTTCCGCTTTTCGATAGAGGACAGGGTTGCCATGCTGCTCCCGATGTATGGGCTGGTCTGTCGACGATTGTAACGAGGAACAGCGATGCCACCGGGCAAGCGGCATGTACGGGCGAGACCCGGCAAACGCCGTCATGCGGTTTCGGTCGCCCCGTCCGTTGACCCCGTCGCGGGCGGCATCGCAATAAACGCCTGGCGATCGTCCGACACCACGCGGTCGTAACGCTGGACGAACGTGCGCATCTTTTCCGGGTGGTCATTGTACGAGGTGATCCAACGCTGGATCGCCGCGGCCACCGCTTCAATCAACCCATAGGTATTGATGTATTTCATCATGGGATCGTCGCTCGGCGGGTACTCCTGGACGCCGACGTACGGAGTCAGCCGGGCGACCTTCCCGGCGGCGACCTTGCGGGACTCCAGGTTCGACATGTGCAGCAGGCTGTTGCGGAACTCCCATAGTTCTTCGGGTGTTGCGCCGGCCGTGCTCGGGCCGGAGAACATGCGCAACCAGTCGATGAACACTGGCGTGTCACGCGGCGGCCGGTCGCCGAACTCGACGTACGCGATCGTGTCCAGGAACGACATCAGCAGTTTGAGGCACGAGATGAAGTGCCGGTTGTTGAACAGCAGCCGTATAGCCTTGAAATAGTCGTCGTGGATCAGGCCCGGCATGTCGAACGTGCCGGCCTCCTCGTTAATGTACTTGAACAGGTAGTCGTCCATTTTCCCAGGCTCCCCCACGCCCTCCGGCAACTCCGAAATGTTGAGCGGCCCCAGCGGCACACTCACGTGGATCCTGGGCACGCCGTCGACGATCGCTGTAACGCAAAACAGCGGGGCCATCCCCGCACCGACCTCGCGGAACAGTGGTTCGAACATGTGGGTCGTTTCGCCCAGGCGTTCCATCGCGTGGTACTCCTGGCGCGGCATCGGGCGGGCCAGCGGCACGCGCCGCACAGACGAGAAATCGCGCGTGGCGCGCTCTTGCAAAAACGCTAGTTTTTTGGCGTCGCTCCCTTGCCGGAAGTACTGCTTGATCCCCACGGCCCGTAGTTCGTCGGCTTCGAAATACGTGTATACGTTGTACACTGGTTCGTGTCTTTTCATTGCCCTGTGCTCGGCCTCATTGTCCCGAAGATCCTAAACCAACGCGAGGCATATGCACACGGGTGTCCGGTTACCGAGTCAAGCTGCCGCCTCGATGACGCTGCTCACGAGGCGGCGGCCGTCGTCTTCTGGCCGAACCCGGTCGGTGGCCGCTCCGACAAACCGCGACTGGCTCAACCCGACCCGAAAGAGGCATTCGAATACCGAGCGCGAATGACGGCTTTTCCACACATCCGACTAACATCCGCCTCGGTCAAATGTGCCTTTCGCGCGTACACGCGCTCGGGTAGTTCACGAAAGCTCCGGCGTTTCAGTAGGCGGCTCACAAGAAACGGTTGATCATTTCGCGAGTTCTGTGAGCGCGGTAAAAAATGTGACAAGGTCGTGCGCGATCTCGTTTTCCTCCAAATTCTTGGCGACGTCTTCTCGCGCGAGATTGTAGGTCGACTTGATGCAGACGCCCTTTGTAAATATCTCCTTGCCATGGGCGTCCCGGACCGCAATCAACACGTCCGTAGCGGTCGTATCGGCCGGCAATGCCAATCCGTGCTTCTCGGCGAAGAACGCTCGAATGTCATCCGCTGGCTTATCAGCGGCACGTGCAATCGCCGATTCACACAGCAAATAATTTTCGATGTGCCGCCTCCGCCACTTCATTGCCGTGAATCCGTCGTTTTTGGGCGGGTTCGATTTGTCGATCAGGTCCGCACCTACGGTGTCGTCCGGCTCGTCGTCACGATCCCTAATGCTGATGGCCTGGAGGCCTGGGATCTCCTTTTGTAACTGTAAAAAGAGTCGTCGACGCTCCGACGCGTGACCATTCCAATACCACGGCACGACATTCTTGGGCCAGGCGATTTGCGCCCTCTCCGCCAGGATTCCAAGAAATCGCGCGTCGCTCTCGGCCTCCAAGATCAACATTCGCTTACTCTCCATGAGCGCATGCAACGTCGGCGTGTGGATCGTCCCGATGCCACCAAGCACTTTTACTTTGCCCCCAGGCTCGTCAAGGTATTGAGCTTTTCTGTTCGCGACCGCCAAGATCTTGTCGTAGTCGTAGAAACGGATGAGTTCTGGAGAGTGGGTCGCCATGAGAACTTGCTTACCAGTCGCCTCTGTTGTTTTGCGTAATGCCACAACGAGCTCCTTTTGTAACGTGGCATTAAGATGCGCGTCGGGCTCATCAAGGAGAATTACGTCAACGTCCGGCGATAGGGACAGCGCGTAGACGCTGAGCCATTGCAAGAATCCACTACCCTCGACCATAAGGTCCCGAGAGTTGTATTTCGGGAATTTTTTGAATGCTCCCTCTTTGAACTCTCCTTTCACGCACTCAACCCGCAGGTAGCTATGGTACCGCTCGTTGAAAGGAACTACTTTAATCTCTGTCGCGAATGTCGACTGGATTGTTTTCAGAAGAATTTCCCAAGCGTCACTTTCCCGTAGGGATTTGAGATCCGAGTTGCTGATCTTTGTCTTCCCTTCCCGCATTTTCGCCCGTTTCCGCTTGTTCTCCTCATGAAGTTCGAAGAGCACATTTCGGATCACCCCACCTGATAATCCTTGCCCAATTAATCGCTCACGCATCGCTGGCGTGAGCCTAGCTTCCCGGTCCGTGATTCCCGCAAACGGCGGCAAGTACCCAATCCTCGGGACGTTGCCATCAATCGGACTACCGTCTTTGGTCATGACCTCGCCTTCCGAAAGGTTCGTCGAAGTGGTCTTGACAAACAACCGGTCATTGGCCAACGACAGTCCTATCTCGAGGTGTCGTTCTTCCCCCGAATCAAGATCCCAATAGACCCCAATCTTTAACGTGTAGCCATCGGTTTCCGTGTCCTTGTTTGATTTTAGATTCGTCCAAAGATGGCTCAACGAGGGTATCTGCAAAGGTGTAAAGTCCACGATCCCCATCCCGACACCTGCTTTTGTTTTCGTTTGTAGCCAGCCGGCTCGCCCCTTCTCAATTTCGAGCAGCGTTTTGCAGAACTGCCAAGTCGCAAGTGCTTGCAGGAGGGAAGACTTACCACTATTGTTACCCCCCACCACGAGGGAAAGCCCCGACTGCAATCGGATGGTCGTGTCCTTGAACTGCTTGAATCGGTGGAGAGTTATTTTTTTGACGTACATGGCCTATTGAGGATTGTGCTGTTCGATTCAGCTTAAGCCTATTCAATAGCGTTTTGCAATTAAGCGAGCGTCTCGCCGATCCTACCTGCGAGCCAAGCAGTGAACGCCGTTTTCTCGAGAACGTTCTTAAACACCCCGTCAGCCTCGATATATGACCCGACCGCCCCTCCGGATGCGGCGTACTGACGCACGAACTCGCTCCGCTCGCTCTCTGACAGGCCACGAATCGCGGTTGCGATCAGCTTCGACCTTGCATCTGCCGCCGCCTCCGCTTCGTCGATCACGGCCTTCTGCGCCCGCCGCGCGGATTCCTCAATAACCTCTACTGTCTCGATGTCCCCCCCACCTTCGAATACCGTGCGCGCGTATCCGCCGGCGTTCTTTTTGATCTTCTTGTTCCGAATCTGCTGCTCAACATACTGAGCCGTCCTGGTCGCCCGATCTGGATCATGCTGAATCCAGTCGACGGCGAGTCGGCCCGAAATTCCGAGCTTCACGAGTCGACGATATGTCTCCGATTCGCGGATCGCTGCTTGCTCCTCGCTATCACTCTCGTCGTACATCGATCTCTGGGGATTGTCCTCGACCAGGAAACGGATTTTGGCGACGCGACGATTCTGTCGCTCGTACTCTGGTGTGATGAGGATGTTCGATACCGTGTTCACTTCCTTCACGGCCTTTTTGATCACTTCCGAATTGAAGTGCTTGAATTCATCGTACGTTGACGCTTCAGCGCCGAGAAGCTTTCGCCAAATTTCGACTGATATCCAACCTGTCGACCCTGTGCGTTTGAATCGCAAGCAGTTCTCGTAGAGAGCGAGGGCATACGCGCCACTGAACTGTTTCTGGACGTTGATGTTGATGAGCAGGTAGATCTCAGGATTTGCGAGTTTGTTCGCAAGTGTGCTGCTGTACTCGTATGTGACGATCCCATTCCGAATGTTTGCCGAACTCAGGAGCGTCGTAACGCCCCACTCCTCATCTCCTGCCGCGTGCAAGATATCGAACTCGATCGGAGTGGTGGAGATCTTCTTGAGAGCCTCTTTGAGCGCGGTCGTGTTCTTGCTGTCGAACCCAAGCATCTCGCTCATGATCCCGACGGGAATCTCATGAACTGTCTTCTTCAGCAAATTGTCGTAGGCGTTCAGCAAAAGGACATTCGACAACTTCCGCCCTAGCAATCCAAGGTCGCCTCCGACATGCACCGTACCGACGTGCTTGCGAAGCTCGCTCGACGGCACACTGGCAATCATTGCACTACCGGATTTTTGTTTCGCTACCGCCATACGGTCCTCATAGTTTGAGGAGCATTCTAGGTCGCAAAAGTCATGTTCGCAAGTCATCGAGGATGACCTTTAAATATTCCCCCACAAACCACGACCTTTCCACCGCCCCACAAACCATGACCTTCAAGTCTCGCTGACGGCTAGCCCCATAAACCATGACCTTTCGTTGATGACGATTGTCTCCCCATAGACCATGACCTTAGCTTGCTCCGAAATCATGGAGACCTACAGGTACACCCCATAAACCCCGACCTTTCGCCCTTTCCCCGTGACCGGCCGCGTAGGGCTGTCGCCACTGATCGTGACCTGTCATGCCACCGGGCCGATGAGATGCATCGAGCCCCCCATAAACCATGACTTTTAAGCCTGGAGCCCACCGACGTACCAAGCCCCGCCCCCCCGAACTACGCGCCGCAGCACTCGCGACTACGTCGCATATCTCCATTCCCCATAAACCACGACCTCTCGGACAAGGAATCTAGCCACAGTGGAACCTCCCCACAAACCATGACCTTGAGGGACCGAAAACGAACGGACGACGCCCCACAAACGATGACCTTTCCGATGACGTTGGATATTTTCTTTTGATTTCATGGGTTTACAAGGAAGTGTCTACTTACTCACGGTTCGCATCTCCCCCACAAACCATGACCTTTAAGCCTCGATGAGCAGGTGGTGCCGTCGTACCCGGCTTACACGCCCCACAAATAACGACCTTACGCCCCACAAAGTACGACCAGTCATTGGCTTCCCTCGCTTGACTTCTATAAAAAACGCTTTTTAATCAATCAGTTGCAGCGCGCTCTTAAGACAAGATATCGATGCCCCATAAAACATGACCTCACCCCATAAAGCATGACCGTGACACCCCATAAACCCTGACTTGTCGCCCCATAAAGGATGACCAATCCTCCCCAAAACCCTTACTGTATAAGGCTCTTGCTAACCTAAAGGTTTTAAAGGGGTTGTCTTTTAAAGGCACCCACAGGTGTTGTTCCTCTGTGAGATTGCCTCACCCATCGAACCTGGGACGCACTGCCCACCAGTTACAGAGACGGAAACAGAAACGTCCACCGCTGGTATCAGCCAGCGGCAGCCGTGCCCACGCTATTCCTTCGGAAACAACGCCAAGATCTTTTCGCTTATCTCCACCGCCACGTCTGGGGCTAAGCCCTTCAGCTTCAACTCGATCCGCCCGTCCTCTTCAAACGACTTGAACTCGCCCTTCGCGCCACGGAAGGCTAACTGTTCGCGAGTCGACCGAGGCCGCTTAACGGTCCCTTTCGCAGCCGCTTTACGTCGAGCGGCAACATCGCGGTAGCCCATGCCACTTTTTACAGCTTCAGAGATCAGGGCCAAGGTCTCTTCCTCGCCTTTTACTTCCCAGAATTCTCGAATTGCGTTCAGCATTTTGAGAGACAGGAGCTCCGGATACTCAGCGACAGCGTGAACGACCCTGCTCGGCAATTGAGCGAGCGACATGGTCCGACTCACATGGTCTTCACCAAGGTTGAGTGCCTTGGCCAGGGCTGCTTGCGTCGGATAAATCTTCTTTCCAATCAATTCCTTCCATTTGATCGCATCATCCAACGGGCTTTGATCTCGACGCTCTACGTTCGCGGCTCGGGCTTCCTCATACAGTTCCCGGTCGCTCGCTGGCTTTGGACGAATTTCGAGCCGCAGCGTTGGCAGCCCAGCTGCACGGGCCCCGCGAAGGCGAGTTTCGCCTTCAATGAGCACGACCTCTCCCTCCCCATTGGCGTACCCGATTGCCGACATACCCTGTCCCCGAGCCACCAGCGAAGCAGCCATCTCAGAGACGGCAGAAGCCGTATAAACGACTCTCGGATTGAACGGATTCGATCTAATTTTCCCGATCGGAACGTCATAGACCTGGCCGACCTCATATTTGACCGAATCTTGGCTCGAGCCAACCTCTCGCGCTATGGGCTGCTCAGTATGTATTGCCGGTGGCGCCATCCGCGGGTCGCCCACGATCGGCGCTGTCGATGCCGCGTCTTGAACTGCGACGACTCGGTCAGCCGCCAAGGGTTTCTTCCTGAAGGTAGCCATTATTCTTCCTCCCCGCCATTGATTCGCTCGAGAATTTCCCGGTAGACCGCGTCCATTTCATCAATCGCCTTCTTCGACCGGTCGCGGCCCTTCAATTCATGGACTGCCCTGCCCGTCTTTCCAGTGGCAAGCCAGGCTGCTCGTTGGGGAATTTGTGCATCGAAAAGTCGGATGTCTTCGCTCTCGAGATAGGAACGGAGGTCGGCAGTCGCCTTAGCCCCTTCCACCGGCGAAACCCGGGTGAGGACAACGTATGCAGGGATTTCTCCGCTTTCATGCCGAGGCCCCATGTCTTTCAGGGTCGAAAAGACATTCAAGGTCGACTCGACCTCTTGTTGATCTGCACCACATGGCACAAGGACGAGATCTGACAGGAGTGCGCATTCGAGCATCGTTCGATAGTTTTGAGCGCCGATGTCCACAACAACCAGGGTGTACTTGTTTGCCAGATTTGCTAGCTCCCGAGCGGGATTTGCCGGTAGCGCTAGCACTGGAATTGCTGGCGTGACACCCTCCTCATTCCGAATTCGGGACCAACTCATCGCAGATCCCTGCTTATCCGTGTCGAGAAGAACGACATCAACGCCTTCCGATGCAGCCAACGCTGCGATGTGAGTCGCCAATCGCGTCTTAGCAACACCACCTTTTTCCGCCCCAATCGTAATGACCATTTTTCCTCCATTCGGAGAGCCGAAGTATTGACAGTCGGATTGTTATTCGTCAGTCAAAACATGTCAAAACAATTGAGGAATAATTCCGCGTTTTTGTGAACGTGTTGCAGTCCAGCAACGATTTCAGATTGAACGAGGATGATCTTGGCGCGAGCCAAGATTCCCAAGTTGATCTACGAAAGATCCTTGTCGATGACTTGACTGCAGCTAGACTTGGCTCGAGCCAAGATTGCATAACGGCCGAAAAGGCGCCTTAACTGACGTGCCTGGCACTGGGGCGAGTAGGGCGCTCACCAGTCAAGACTTTGAGGCGAAGACACACGGGCTGAACCCATGTTGGCTCGAGCCAAGATTCAGGCCTGACGGTGAGCGATATCGAGCTTGGGCGCTGTACGCCCCGCATTCTTATAGCGACGCAGGTAAAAAGGTTGTTTACTCCGACTGAGCCTACATCACCGACGCCAGCTTTAAGCCGAGAATGGATCAACATTTCTACCGGACTTCAATCTGCTCAAGCGCAAGAAATGCCGGCGCGGTCGGACTGTCCGCTAGAATCGTAGTTTTCGTTCGTCGCCAACACCATGGCTCTGCCCCGTACCGACTTCTTCGATCGCGCCTTGCAGGATGCCTATGATCGGCTGCAGGGGTCCGTCCTCGCCCGGCAGTTTCTGTCGGGCGTGTTCCGGCAGGACGGCACTGTGTTCGATGCTGCGACCCTCGTCGAGTTCGACGACTTCGAACTCACCAGCACCGAGTATGCGCAGCTGCTGATGATCTTTACGGACGCGCGCGTCCACGAGCAGGCCCAGTACGGGGTAGGGCCCGACGAGGCGCCGCCGGGCGTGTACTTCACGTCGGTCCAGCCCGCGATCCTGCAGCACCCGCACAAGAACCGCATCGGCTTGTATCAGGACGCGGACGACGGGATGTCGTTGTATCTCGGCGAGGGTGACGATGATGCGGACGACGTCCCGGAACCGGCGGTCGCGCAAGCGTTGCACATCGATCACATGTTTCTGCGGCACCAGGCGCCGGACTGGCTCGGCACGGTGGCCTTCGCCCTGTGCGCGATGACTGCGCACCGTCTGGGCTATCGCCGGATCACGCTGATCGCGGGGGGAGGGGAGGGGTACGACCCGCATATGATCGGCTATCGCTACTGGCCGAAGCTCGGCTTCGATGCGCCGCTCGAGGCGGCGGAGCAGGCCATCCCCGCGTTCGCCGCCTGCCAGACGGTGCAGGATCTGCTGGAGCTCGACGCGGCGTGGTGGGCCGACCACGGCTCGCAGCGGCTGATGGAATTTGACCTCGGTGCCGACAGCCGGTCGTGGGCAAAGCTGCTAGACTATCTGCTAGACAAGGAGCTGATATGAGCCACGTGACGAAACCGTTAAAGAAAGCTGCGCTGACGACGGCCGCGGTGAAGGTCGTCGTGCGCGTGTCGCAGCGTAAGAAGAAGCCGGCACCGCTGACGGCGGCCGGCAAGGCGCAGTTGCGCGCGGCGGCCCGGCGGCCGAGCGCGCGCGTGACGCCGGAACTGCCGGAATGGCGCAAGGCGATGTAACTAGGACGGGCCGGTTGGCCCGTTTTTTTGGCCCGCGTCCAATGCCGATAACTCCCCTTATCGGCATTGCGGTTAATGCCTCAAAACCCCGCCAGCCGCTTTATAAGACCACTTGACACGACTAAAAGACGTGCTACGCTGTCACCATACGTCTTTTAGACGGGTTTACATTCAGGAGCATCCATGTCCGTGCTGTACGTGTATCGCTGCCCGGCCTGCGGCCATAACGGCGAGGTGCGCCATCCGGACGATGGCCACGACGGCGAGACGACCACCTGCGCGAAGTGCTACGGCCCGGTCACGCTCGAGTGGGACGGGGGCGTGACGCTGGACACCGTCCATCGCCGCGGCGCCGGGCCGACGCCGACCGCGATCCGCGAGCTGCGCGTGATCAACGGCCGCACGCAGGCCGAGCTCGCCGAGCGCCTGGGCGTCAACGATCGCCAGGTGCAGCGCTGGGAAGCCGGTGAGGCGAAGATGCCGGTGGCGGCCTGGCAGCTGCTGCGCCGCGTGTGGGGGTTTCGCGGGGCGGTGCACCTCGAGCCGGCCGCGACCACGACGTGGGGCTGGGACACGCAGCGCGATACCCGCCGCGACACCATCGAGCGCGGCGACGTGGTCGAGCTGCAGGCGAAGGCGGGGCCTCGGCTGCTCGCGACGGTCAACGCCGTGCAGCCCGAAGACGACCTGTACCAGGCGCTCGTCACCGAGTTTGTCGGCGCCGGCGACGTCGGCGAGGAGTTCGACGGGTTCTGCCTCGGCGAGCGCGTGGACTTCCGGCGCGCGAACGTGATCCACCTCGAGCAGCGCGCCCCGCGCCGCTGAGCTTAAAGGGACGTTAGAAAATTATGAAGCTTAGGACATTTGGCGACAGGCTTCGCACGAACTGCGCTGCGGAGATTGCGGTGTTTATCGCGGGCGGACTTGCGGGGGCAGTGGCCCATTCGATGAATCAGAATGGCGGGGACGCATATTTTGGAGGGTTTTTTACGGGGGTTGCGATGTGTTCACTTGTGCTTTCGGTGTCGTCCGCAATTCTCAAACTGAAAGACGGGCCCGTGCCCCGGCCGTGACCACAACTTAGACAGAGTCGTCCAATGCGCAAGGAATACGACCTGCAGACCGATGTGCCCGCGACGATCGTCGCGACCACGCCCGTCGTCCCGAAGCACGCCGAGCTGCTGACCGCGTTCGCGACGCGCACTGACTACTACCTCGAGCAGCGCGTGCCGCGCTCGCCCGAATGAATGGAGGTGGAACTATGTCGCTTGAAGCGTTGGGAGGCGTGTGGGGATTTTGTGCAGTGCTGCCGATCGTGGTGGTCATCATGTTCAAAGCAAAGAAATGGCGACTTTGTTTGATAGCGACTGGAGCCGCAGTCGGGTGGGGCGTGATGGGGTTTTCGAGCCTCTCGTGGCTCGCGCTCGCGGTCGCGACGGCTTTGGTTGCGTCGGATCTGTGGGACACACGTAGGAGCACGTGATGCCAACGATGATCGAACGCATCGAATCACGGGCATGGGTCGCGCATGTCGACGACGAGCGCGACGCAGGAAACGGCTACATGGTCATGCTCGCGCAGGGGTATGACTTCGCGGACGATCCGGGCTGCGGTGTTCGGGGCTTCGACACGCTGCGCGATGTCGAGCGGGAAACGCGGCGCTGCAACGTGATCGAGTCAGCCAACCGGTCGGCGGAAGCAGTGCCGACCACCAATGGATGAAAGAGGAGAATGGGATGGCAACGAGTTGGTTGCTGGCCTTGATGGCGAGCGGATCGATTTCTGGCGCAGGCGCCGTGGCGATCGCCGATGGCGGTTACAAATCCGAAGCGCTGTGCCAGCGCACGGGCAGTGAGGCCGTGGCCCGCCTTGAACGACACGAGGCGGAGGTGGCAAAAGCCAATACCACGTACTCGCCAGGCGTCACATTGCAAGCTTATCGGGCGCGCAGCTGGTCGTATCAGTGCTTGCCGACCGACAAGGGGTAAGAGAGATGCGCAAGGAATACGATCTGCAGACCGACGTGCTGGCGACGATCGTCGCGACCACACGCGTCACCCCCAAGCACGCCGACTTGCTGACCGCGTTGGCGACCCGCACCGACTACCGCGGCGCGCGCTACGTGGTGACCCGCGACGAGTTCGGCTCGCAGCCGGCGCGGATCCTCGATGCAGAGGGGCGCGAGATTGCGGCCGACTACCGCGCGTGGATCGACGCGCAGCTTGACGCGCACGGCGGGTCCGCGAGCGCCGTATGGGAAACGCACAAGGATGCCGGCTACCAACTGGTCGAGTGCCAGCCGGTGCTGCATTACTTCGTACACGATCGCGGTGGCGACCCGGACAACTTCGTGCAGATCGAGGTGTGGGAAGAACAGGAGTTTGTCGAGCGCGAGGTGTTTTCTCGCGAAACAATCTGGGGCCTGCCGACTGCTGACGAATTGCGTGACGGCCGGAGCGGCGTGCTGATCGAGGGCATCGAACGGCGCACGCTCGGCGCGCCGCGCTATCGGCTTGCGGCCGCGATCGACATGCGGCAGTTCGCATTGCTCGCGGAGGCGACCGAGCGCGATCGGCGTCAGCGCGAAGGCGATCGTCGGTTCGTCGAGACAAACCTGGAGACAGGCGAAGAGCGGGTGATCAGCGTGCGCGAACTCACGCCCGGCTACGATCAGCATCAGTGGCGCGGCCGGCGGTTCTTCGACGATTGGGCCGCGTCGAGCGCCGGCCGGGCTGGCGAGCGCGTCTGTTCCCGTTGGGTGTTCAGCACGTCGGATTACACGGATGCCCGTGGCGTGCGTTACATGGATTTTGTGCCGCGCTGGACTCATACCCGCAAGGTTGCGGAACTGAAGACCGCAAAGCTCGACGCGTACGGTCTGTACGGGAAGCTCAACCAGTTCGACGAACGAATCGGCCATCGCTTCGCCTGGTTCTTCTACGGTGTGCACGGCAACCTCATCAAGGAAGGGCAAATGAGGCGCGTGCTCGAAGCCGCCGAGGCAGGGCTGATCGTGCTGCCCGAACACGATTACCAGGTGCTGCGCCGCTGGGGTGCTGATTCGTACTGGTTTTGACGGAGACCCTCTAATGACAAATCTGACCTACGAACAAATCACGAAACGCGCCGAGCGCGAGATACGCGACGCGATGCAGCGTGCCGCTGCATGCGAACTCGGCAGCTATGGTCTCGGGCTCGCAGTGGGCGAGGCCCGTGGCGCGTACGCGCTGTGGGACGCGCTCGTCACGACGCTCGGCACGTCGGTGCCAGCCGAAGCCCGTGCGGACCGCGCACGCTTCGAAGCGCTCGCGTATGCGAAGCTGACGCCCACCGTGTGAGGCCGTATGCTCGATAAGATCAACGAAGTCGCCGCGAAACAGAGGCGGGTGGACGCCGAGCGCGACGCGCTGCTCGGAAAGGCACTGGCGTTTCAGGCAGTGTTGAACAAGGTCTTCGGCGACGCTCGTGTCGTCGGGCAAAGTTCCACGGAGATACTCGAGCGCTACGGACCAGATGACGGCGCCTACGGCCATCTTTATTACGAAGGCACCGAATTGTGGGTGGCATTCCGGACGAACGAGGACGACCTGGAGGATGCACACCATAAGGACGACAACCCGTCGTACCGGATGCGGTCGCCGGGTGAGGTTCCGCGTACATGGCTCGAGCCGTTGCTCACCAAGGAATCGCTTGAGTCGTTGATCGCGGATATCGGTGGTCGTGTGGATGCGCAAGCGGCTCGTGTCGCGCGGGCGACGACGGGTGTCGACAGCATCGTCGCCGCCGAATCGGCAAAGATCGATGTTCAGTTAGCGCACAGCCTGCAGGCTTTCGGAAGTACGACTCTGCAGGACAACTGGAACGCGACGATCGACGCCCTCCACCTGAATCCGGCGGATGGCTTGACCCGAAGCAGTAGTTTCGTCGAGGCGGTCTGTGCGGAGATCCTGCGCGCGCGCGGAATCGAGCCGCCGGATACCATGAGGCCCCTCATTGAGACGGTGCTTGCCAACCTCGCGTGGCCAGAAGACTCGCAGGTGCTGGTAGACGTGAAGCGCGTCACGTCAGGCGTGTCCACGCTGTGCCAGGGAGTCGGTGCGCTACGCACGCACTACGGCTCGGCGCACGGCAACTCGAGCCATCTGCCGCCGCTCGATCAGGCTTACGCCACGCTCGCGAAGAACGCCGGTGCCGCCGTGGCAATCTTCCTGATCGACCGCCACAAGCACGACGGCAACAACCCGCCTGCTGACGGTGACGCGTGAACGACGCAGATCTCATGGGTATGCGCGCTCGCTTCGTCGAGTTCCGGCGGATGAGTGATCTCAACGCCTTCGACGAAGGTTTTATCGGCATGGTACTGGACGCTGTCGACGATGCATTGGACGCCATCCGTGATGATACGGCGGACGTGCCCAACCCATTCGGGGTGACGCCGCTCAAGAGGGTATTGGCAATGCTGCTCGGTGCTGCGCTCGCTGTCGATGATGCTCAGCTGCAGGTGTTGGCGAATGCCGAACGCAAGCGGTTCGTCGACGAGGGAGGCTGACATGATGGATCGACTCGCGGCACGCGCGATCGTCGTCGCAGCGCTGGCCCGCGTCATGGCGCGCGACTTTGCGGACGCGCTTCCCATAGACGCGTACGCTGACCGGCTGCCGGGCTGGTCGCCGCGCCGGAATTACTGTCACGACCAGGTGATGCTCTGGTTGTTGCTGCATCCTGCGGATCAGGCCGTACGTGGCTGGATGCCCGAATGCCAGCTGGGTCATGAAGTGCACTTCGCCGCGCACTCGCTGGTCCGTACGGCCGCCGGAAAACTGATCGATGTCGCGTTTCCCACGCCAGCGATCGAGCGGTATTTCATTGCGCACCCGACGGAGGCTGGGGACTTCTTCGCGATGGTACACGGCGAGCCGCCGATGCACGTCATTGGTGTCCCTCATCCCGACTGGAGTTGATCCATGCCCCGCACAACCCCTAAAAGACAGTCCCCCCAACCTGCGCCCGTGCGCGTCGACGGTGTCGTGTTCCACGTTGCGCTACATGAAGGCCGATGGGCGGAAACGATCGGCGACGCGTTCGAGTATCGCGGCCGCACGTGGGCCGTCCATCGCAGCACGATGTCCGACCCGAGCATGCCGGCGCTGTTCTCCGTATCCGACGTGAAAACCGGCCGCCGTGTCGGTCAGATCATGGAGGCGTCGATCGTCGCCGCGCGTACCGTCGCGATCGAGATAATCGACCGTACCACGCCTGAGCAGTGGGAAGCGCTTTTTCCGCCGGCACGGGCGTCGAAGTCGCGTGCACGTTCCGCGGTGGTCTGAACCATGGCAAATCGTCCCCAGCAGCTGGCCCAGATGCCGTTGCGCAGCTATAGCCGCACCGAATTCACGGCGCTGCGCGCGCGCGTGAAAGGGCTGCCGCTCGCGACGATCGAGCGGCTGTACTTCGATCGCGACGCCGATGAGCCGGTCGACGTCGCGCAGCTGCTGCGCACGATGCGCGACGACCTGGTCGCGGCCGCGCTGCGCGACGGCTCGCCGGTGCTGAAGTCGCACCTGCAGGCGACGATCGAGAAATACGGCGAGGCACGCCTGACGCCGGTCTCGCTGCAGATGATCGAGCAGGTGGCCGGGCAGTGGACGGCCGCGGCGCCGGCCGCGGACCACCCGATCGGGCGTTGGTTCCGCCCGCTCGTCGCGGCGCGGCTGGCGGGCGAAGGGATGCACACGCTGGGCGAGCTCGTCGCCTTCGTAAACCGCCGCGGCGGCCAGTGGTGGCGATCGGTACCGCGCATCGGCGTGGGCCGGGCCCGCGTGCTGGTCGCCTGGCTGCGCACGCACGCGGCGTCGATCGGCGCCGCGGTCGAACCCGACGTCGACGCCGGCGACACACTGGCGCCGACGTCGGCCGGCGTGATTGCCGGCGCCGACCAGCTCGCGCCGCTCGAGCGCCTGGCGCTGCCGGTCGAGTTGTCCGGCGCGCAGGGCGCAAATCGGGCGCCGACGTTCGCGTACCTGACGGCCGCGCACGATCTGGATGCGGTGCGCGCGTATCTGCACCGCTACGACGACCGGCCGGCGACGCAGCGGGTCTACAAGAAGGAGCTCGAGCGCCTGGTGTTGTGGTGCGTGGCCGAGCGCGGCGTCGCTCTGTCGTCGATGCGGGTCGAGGATTGCGAGGCGTACAAGGCGTTTCTCGCCGCGCCGAGTGAGCGCTTTATCGGGCCGCCCGGCGCGCGCACGAGCGGCCGCTGGCGGCCGTTCGCGCCCGGTGGCTTGGCGCCGGAGAGCCAACGTTATGCGATCCGCACGATTCGCGCGGCGTTCACGTGGCTGGTCGCAGTGCGCTACCTGGCTGGCAATCCGTGGCAGGCGGTGACCGATCCGAGCGTCGTGCGACGCGTGCGTAAGCTGCAGGTCGAGCGCGCGTTGCCGCTCGCGTTGTGGACCCGCGTGCGTGCGACGCTGGCCGAGCGCGGCGAGCTGCAGGGCCCCAGCGGCCCACGCTGGCGCGCCGCGCGCGCGCTGTTGCTTATCATGGGTGACGGCGGTCTGCGGATCGCCGAGGCCGCCGCCGCCGAGCGCGCGACCCTGCACTGGTTGCCGGCCGACGATGACACGCCGGCGAGCTGGCTGCTCGAGGTGATCGGCAAGGGCAACAAGCAGCGCTTCGTGCCGGTCAGCGACGAGTGCGTCGACGCGCTGCGCGCGCACTGGCGCGATCGCGGCCAAGACTTCGACGCGGCCGGCGCGGCGGGCCCGCTGGTTGCGCCGCTGATCCTGCCGCCGACGCCGCGGGCGCGCGAGAAATTTGGCGTCGAGGTCGATGCCGACAGGGAAGGGAAGCCGACGAAGCCGGGCGGCTACTCGGTGCGCGGTGCACGCGGGCTCACGCAGTGGGCGATCGCGCAGTTGCTCGACGTGATGCCGGATCTGAGCGAGGCCGAGCGGCGCAAACTGGCCAGCACGTCACCGCACGCGTTCCGGCATACGGTCGGCACTCAGATGCTGGCCGCCGGCGTCGCGCTCGAGGTCGTGCAGCGCACGCTCGGGCACGCGTCGCTCGGCACGACGTCGATTTATGTGTCGCCGGAAGAGGCGCGGATGCGTCGCGAGGCGGCTAAGTACCACGCGCGACTCAAGCAGCCCACGTGACAGTGGCACGATCGCGTGCTGCGACCGGCGCTTCAATACCGGTGCGTCCACCATTGGAGCCGGCGTCGTGCCTGATGCCGACAATGACCTACGATTACGGGATCGCGCACGACGAGCTGCGCCCGTTGCAGGAAATCGTCCCCATGACTATCGACCGGTCCATCAGTTATGCAGAACTCTTCGGCCAAGCCGAGCATAGCCTGCGTTTCATGAGGCAACGCGCGACGGCGCGCGAGTCGCGCGTGGCGAAACAGAGATATGAAAGCGCTGCGCTGGGTGTGTTCCACCTCTGGCGCGCCCTCGCGAGCGAGCTGGCCAAGCAAGCCGGTCCGGCCGCCGTCGTTGAATACGAGACGGACTATGCGCGCCTCGCCGTCCTGCTCAAATACGACACGCCGCTGGAGAGTCGGCGTGACCCGGGCCACTGAGCGGCCCGCGCTGTCACGCATCATCAATGCGCTCGCCGTGTCCAGTTCTTGCCGGTATTACGCGTCGTCGCCAGGCCACCACGGCTGCGGGACGCGATCGACCGCATAGTCGTTGAGATCCTTACCTTCCAGCCACTTCGGCCGCGGGCCGCGGCCGGACCAGCTGCGGCCCGACGACGGATCGTAGTATTTCGCCGGCGCGCGTTTCGGTTTCGCCTGGATGTAGCCCAACGCCGACAGCACTTCCTGCTGAGTGATGCCGTACTGGGCGACCTGTTCCTTGAATGTGGCCAGCGCGGCCTTTTTCTCCGCGGTCTTGGCCTGAGCCAATTGAACATCGAGTTCGCGCAATGCGAGTTGCAGGGACTGCAGGGTTAAAGCTTCCATGAGTTTCAGTAAATGCGTGGAGGAAAATGCAGCAAGAGCCCGCTATGATTCGGCATCTCAGCGAAGCCAGACCGGAATTTTTGCCGCGATCCTATCGATTGCGGTGGGCGGCATCGAGATCGACCGTGTCCCGTCGTATTCATCCGCTGCGTCGAAGTAGATCAATTTGCCGTCGCGGATCTCGATCGGCTCGTTGCCCGGACGGCCGCCCCAGAAGACGAAAAACAGGCGCGTCGCGAGCGTCGTTCCGTGTTCATCGGCCACGACGAGTTTGACCTGCTCGTTCTCGTTGGCGAAAAAGCCGCTGGCGCGGCTGCCGCTTCCGCAGAGATTGACGATGTAGGTTTTGTCCGCGACCTGCTTGATGCCGCCGTTCATTTTCTCGTTGTAGTTGTAGCGTTGGCAGTCGGTGTCGTCCGTTGCGATCCCGCGAAAATTGACGACATAGAAGAAGGCTAGAAATGAAAGCGTCACGGACGTTAGCACCACGCGCTTCGAGGGGCTGAAGTGGTCAATGTTTTTAAGAAGCCGATAGAGATAGAGCGCGAAGAGGATCGACGTAACCCCGAAGACCACGATCTTCGCATTGAAGAGCGAGTACAGCGTGATTCCGTTCGTCACGGCGGCTGGAAGGAACGCCCATGCGATGGCGCCGACCAGAACCGCGGCGACAACGCCGGCGGCTGTTCTGAGGATGATGGAGAGACCCTTCATGGTTCGATCTACTGCTCGCTGAATCCTAGTCTCAAGAAAAGAACGCGATCAGGCGTTGCAGCAAAGGTACTCTCGCCGTCAACCAGTCCATCCTAGACGGCGGCATGGCGATGAAGCGCAACGGTGACGATTTCGACTGGTCGTAGTAAAAAATATTGTCGTCCCCGTACTCCAGGTCCCTCGGTGCCGCATCGTTGATCGTGCGCACCGCAAAATATCTCTCCGCCAAAACGTCCCCTGCCGGACCCATTACCTGAAGTCGAATTTCGTCGCCGTCTCCCAAAAAGCGACGTGTCCCACACAGTTCAATTTTGTACTTCTCGCCACCGAACTCTCTCGTCCCGCCGTTAAGAGCCTGCGTATAGTTCGCGCAACCCTCATATGGAGTTCGCAACGCAAAAACCGAAATGATCAGCACCAAAAAAAGCGCGATCGCGATTACATTTTTTCTGGCGACCTGCATATTTCACCCAGACTGATTTTAATAGGGTTGGTCAATTTGAGGTATTGCAAGTTTGAATATATCACAAAATCCTCACCGCGATTATGCTTAATTCGCCACTGGTTATAGGTTTTGTTGAAAACGGGGTAGTGCACGTCACACGCCCTAAATTTCTTGACGACGCCTTTCCGTGTATCGATTGGCTTATCCAGAAAATCATCTATCAGATACTTCCATTTAATCGTCGACTCGACGTCGGGCGAATCGCCAAGGTTAGAGTTGACGCCACTCCGATACAGAAGCTCCCGGATTCTCCCGCCATTCGTGATAACCATGCTGCTTTTGTTCCAGTGGCCCAAATACTGACTACTCGATGGCGATTTCCCGTCATTGAAGGAGTAGCTGTCTTTTATATATGCGTAGATGTGTGTTATCGATGCCGTCAGATCGGCGCAGTAGGATTTCGTTTTCGCGTGATTGTCGTATTTGTAGAATCTGTCTCCGGAAAACTCAACGCGCCCAACGGCGGCATAGATGTTGAAGTTCGCCAGGGCCGCGGTCAGATCGGTCGGCGCATACGGGAGGCCGCCCGTTGTGTCAAAGCTGGACACATTGACCAGCTGAAATTGCCACTTCCTGCAAAACTCGACGAGATTGCCTTTGTCGCCAACCGTCTGAAAATCAAAGTCCACCGAGGATCCGAATTTTTCTTTCACCACATGCCGCAGCAGATCTTTCAAAAGTGCGCGAGCATTCTCGTTGTAGATATTTTTCGATACAAGCTCGTCATATCGCTCTTTGACCTTCCCAAACTTGAGGGCCCAGTCAAGTGTCACGATGGTGTTGTCGAACGGCTGGTCCGTTTTGAAGCTGTTATCCCAAACGTGCTTGGGGCCACTGAACCACCGCCTGGCAAGCTTGGCCGCAACAGGCCATTTCATTCGTTCCATTGCCTCAGGAACATCCAGTAGGTCAAAGGGAGGCGGATTGTCGCAATCTTCCGCGTCGGCTGGCTCGGCCGAGCGGGGAGGCGAGGCTTGCTTGGGTGGCGGGGTCTTTGCCGGCTCCGGCGCTTTCATCGTCTCAGCCTTTGCAGGCTTGGGCTCCGGAAGCTTGAACGGCTTGGGTTCACCA
>Ga0207678_10001507_pt1 | contig 21328 bp, 18 predicted proteins | sample KBSC63metaG_FD_184319 | JGI IMG/M metagenome (GOLD analysis project Ga0207678, IMG submission 184319) | Corn rhizosphere microbial communities from Kellogg Biological Station, Michigan, USA - KBS C6-3 metaG (SPAdes) (version 2) | ecosystem: Host-associated > Plants > Roots > Rhizosphere > Soil ... | reverse complement strand
ATCCGCCGCGATCAAGCGGCTCGCTCGAAGCGAGTCATTCCTAGCAGTTTTTGGTGGGACACCCACTCAATCGCGATCCGCGAGAGCTTGGTTCGTGTCTCCGTGTCGGCCGGGTTTCCCTGGCGACGAAGAGAACATTACACGCTCGAAAACGGCCCGAAACAGGGGGGTCGGTTAACAAGATCAGCGCAGGTCAGGCCCCATGACGGAGCCCGCCTGCGGCCCAGTCTGCCCCGAACCGGCCGCGAGCGCCACCGAAAGAACATTGCTCCGACTACATTGCACCGTATTGCTCCGAGTCAACGCACCGCCTAGCGTCGGCCGCATGAACCTCGCGTACGACGACCTCGGCAGCGGTCAGCCCGTCCTGCTCGTCCACGGCCACCCCTTCGACCGCTCGATGTGGCGGCCCCAGGCCGAGCACCTCGCCGGGAGCGGCTACCGGGTCGTCACCCCCGACCTCCGCGGGTACGGGCAGTCGAAGGCCCAGGACACGAAGACCGGCCTCGACGTCTTCGCCAGCGACCTCGTCGAGCTGGCCGACCACCTGCACCTGGACCGGTTCGTCCTCGGCGGCCTCTCCATGGGCGGCCAGATCGTCATGCAGCTGGTGAAGGACCACCCCGGCCGCGTCCAGGCGCTCCTCCTCGCCGACACCTTCGCCGGCCTGGACACCCCGCAGGCCAAGCAGGCCCGCTACGACACGGCCGACCGCATCACCGAAGAAGGTATGGAGGGGTACGCCGAGGAGCTCCTCCCCAAGATGATCTCGAAGCAGACCCGCGCGAGCAGGCCGGACGTCGAGGAGCACGTCCTGACGATGATGCGGAACGCGCCCAAGGAGGGAGCCGCGGCCGCGCTCAGGGGACGCGCCGAGCGTCCGGACTACACGCCGGCGCTGGCCACCGTCAGGGTCCCGGCCCTGGTCGTCGTCGGCAGTGACGACGAGTTCACGCCGGTCGCCGACGCCGAGCTCATCCACCGCGAAATCAAAACTTCGACCCTGGTGGTGATCGAGGGTGCCGGCCACCTGCCTAATCTGGAGCGCGAGACCGAGTTCGACGAGGCCCTCAGCACCTTCCTGACCAGCAGCGGAGTTCACCCATGACCCAGCAGACCGTGTTCGTGACCGGCGCGAGCGCCGGCTTCGGTGACGCCATCGCGCGCCGGTTCGTCGCCGAGGGCGCCCGCGTGATCGCCGTCGCCCGCAGCGAGGACAAGCTCGAGAAGCTGGCCGCCGAGCTCGGCGACGCCGTCCTCCCGGTCACCCTCGACGTCAGTGACCCGGAAAAGGTCGAGAACACCATCGACACGCTCCCTGACCACTGGAAGGCCGTCGACGTCCTGGTCAACAACGCCGGCCTGGCCAAGGGCCTCGAACCCGCGCACAAGGCCGACCTCCGGGACTGGGACGAGATGATCGCGACCAACGTCCGCGGCCTCGTGCACGTCACGCGCGCGCTGCTCCCGGGCATGGTCGAGCGCGGCCGCGGCCACGTGATCAACATCGGCTCGATCGCCGGCACGTACCCCTACCCCGGCGGCAACGTCTACGGCGCGACCAAGGCGTTCGTCCACCAGTTCAGCCTCAACCTGCGCAGCGACCTGCACGGCACCGGCGTGCGCGTCACCAACATCGAGCCCGGCATGGTCGGCGGCACGGACTTCTCGAAGGTCCGGTTCGACGGCGACCAGGCCAAGGCGGACAAGGTCTACGAAGGCACCACGCCGCTGACCGCCGACGACGTCGCCGAGTCCGTCCACTGGGCCGCCGGCCAGCCGGAGCACGTGAACATCAACGTCATCGAGCTGATGCCGGTGGTCCAGAGCTTCTCCCCGCTGCAGATCCACCGCGGGAGCTGATCGGCCGAACTTTCCGGCGCGCCCGGTGGCTTGTCGCCGCCGGAGCCACCGGCGACCGCCCGGCGTCGGCACTATCGGGACCATGGACGTCACGGGGGGCGCCGGCGAGGCCGGGCGGTGGGAAGTCGTGCGGGCACAATCGCATCCGAAGCTGCGGGAGCAGGTGTTCGGGTACCGGGCGAGCATGCTCGGGCTCGACGCCCCGCGGCGGCGGCTCGAGCTGCCGATGGGTGTCACCACGCTGTTCTGGCCGCGGCCCTCGGGCGGCTGCCGGGCTGGGCCGAGCGCTTCGCCCGGCTGGACGACCTGCTGATCACGCACTTCGCCCGTGGGCCGCAGTGATCACCGGAGGTCGAGCACCTGTGGCGGAGGTTGCAGCGCCACGGCGGGACGCTGCCGATCGGCGGGCTCGCCACGGACGTCGGCTGGAGCGCGCGGCACCTGGAGAACCGCTTCCGCCAGCAGGTGGGGCTCACCCCGAAGCGCGCCGCGCGGATCATGCGGGCGCAGCGCGCGGCGCACCTGCCGACCACCCGGGACGGCACACTGGCGCAGATCGCCCTCGCCGCCGGGTACTACGACCAAGCCCACCTCGGCTCCGGTACCGGGCCCGCCGGCGGTCGACCTCGCCACCCATACCGGCGGGTGGCAGGCCGGACAGCTCACCCTGACCGACGCGATCACCGAGCTGAACCGGCGGTGCATGACCGCGCGGGGCTTCGCCTACCGGGCCGGACCGGCCCGGCTGCCGGCGGCGCCGGACGACGAACCGGCGCTCATCGACCTCGCGCGGCGCCAGGCCGACGGCTACGGCGTGGCGTCACCGAAGAAGACCGCCGGTCCGCCGTCTTCCCCCGATCCGCCACCCGGCTACGACAGCGCGCTCTTCGGGCCGCCGGGCACGAAGGTCGGCACCGGGATCGGCGGCGGGTACCGGGTACCGAGCCAAGGCTGCGAAGCCGACAGCCGGCGCGCACTGATCGGCGACGTCGTGCGCTGGGCGCAGATCACCTACGTGCCCGAGCAGCTCGCCAACCGGCTGGCGGACCAGGCCCGGACCACGCCCGCCTACCTGGGGGCGCTGGCGGCGTGGCGGTCGTGCATGGCCGGACGGGGGTTCTCCTTCGCGACACCGGACGCGGCGCACGACGCACTTTCGGCGGAGTTCGCCCGAGAAGGCGCGACGGCCGGCTTCCGGCAGCGAGAGGTCTCCGTCGCGTCGGCCGACGGCGAGTGTTCGGCCGAGGTGCACCTGCCGCTGACCGCGGCCCGGGCCGCGCGCGAGCTGGTCGGTTCCCTGTCGCCGGACGAGCGCTCCTCGCTGGCCGGGTTGGCGGCCGACCGGGACGCGGCCGTCGAACGCGCCCACGGCGTCCTCGGGAAGTGACGCCTACAGCCCGAACAGGGAGGACAGCGCCTGCTGCTCCGGGTCCAGCTCGGTCAGCAGGCGCTTCGCCCGCGGCCGCCCGCCGGTGGACGGGTAGCGCAGCACCAGCTCGCCGATGCCCGCGAGCCGGTCGAGCAGCTCACGCACGGACAGGTTCATCCCGGCCCGGTCCGCCTCGCGCCGCATCAGGTGGGTCACCGTCGCGGCCAGCACCGAGACCAGGCCGTGGGCCGCGATCCGCTGCCGCGTCCACTCCCAGCGCGGGGTCGGGCCGGTGACGGCGGGCCCGGTCAGCCAGCGGAACGTCGATTCGAGGTGGGTGCGGGCCCGGTAGGCGGTGACCACGTCCCCGATGGGCCAGTCCCGGTCGGTCACCAGCACCTGCTTGCCGAAGAACTCTTCGTCCAGGCGGGCCAGCGCGGCAGCGTCGATCCGGCGTTCCACCCGGATCTCGCCGGGCCGGTTCCCGCTCAGCACGGCGGTGAGCACGCGCTCGATGCGCCGGCCGCGGGTCACCCGGCCGATCTCGGCGTGGACCTGGGCGCGGTCGCCGCCGTGGGTGCCCGCCGCGAGGGCCTCCGCGAGGCCGTCGAGCTCCCGGGTCGCGGTGGCCAGCTCGTCGGCGAACGCACGGGACTGCGCCGCGTGCAGCGTCGCCGAGTGGGTCAGGACCACCCGCCGCCGGACGCCGTCGACGACCGCGTGCGTGTCGAGCGCGGTGAGGCCGGCGAACCGCTCGGGGTCGACCCGCCGTCGCGCGGACGCGGGCTGGGTCAGCAGCTCGGGGTGGTCGGTCAGCGGCAGCGACCCGACGAAGCCGCTGCGCGAGCCGAGGTCGAGCTGCGCCGCCTGGCCCGCGTGGAAGACGAGGGTGGCCGGGCCCAGCTCCCCCATCAGCGAGGCGAACGTCGGCGCCGTGCCGTCGTCGCGCCGGTACAGCCGCGACGCCAGGGGGATCGCGCCGTCGCGGGTCACCCGCAGGCCCGCTCCGGCCAGCACGCCCTGGCAGGCCGAAGGCAGCGTGCAGTCGGCCGGGGCGAACGCGGCGAACTGCGGGACGTCGACGGCGAGCGCCGCGTGGTCGTCGAGCACCTCGAGCACGGCGGCGGCGACGCTCTCTTCGATGCCCGCGATGCGTTCGGGCGTCAGGCGTTCCAGGGCCCGCCAAAGGTTGTCCACTGTGGACAGCGGGGGCCGGACGAGATCGGCGGCCGCGCTCGCCTCCCACCACGACCGGATCGGGGTTTCCGGAGCGGTCGCGCGGTGCAGCACCGCGACGGCGAGGACCGCTCCCAGCGAAGGCTTCGACCGCACGACGTCGTCGACGCGGCGGACGAAGTCCAGCCGGGACAGCGTCGCCCACACCGCGGCGACGTCGCCGTACGTCCGGTACGACGCCGAGGCCGGCTCGCCGCCCGGGACGGCGCGGGCGATCTCGTCGGCCGTGCCGAGGTAACGCTGGGTCACCACCCGCGGCTTGCCGTCCACGCGGGCGGACTCCGCCAGGTAGTAGTACGTCCGTCCGCCGATCTTCTTGCCGACCACCGATGCCACCCTTTAGGTAATACACGCCGGACCGCTGATCGACAACCACGCGAACCCGCTGACCTGCGATGACGATCACCCGCGTCCCGCAGGCGAGAGAGGTGCGGAACGCACACTGGCTGGTCCCGCGAGGACGGTCCTAGCGTGGGCGGAATGGGACCCGAACCCGACGCCACCACCCCGACCGCCTCCGCGATGCGCCGCGCGCTCGCCCGGGCGCGTGACGGGAAGACACTCGACGTAGCCGAAGCGAGCGTCCTGCTGCACGCCCGCGGTGACGACCTCACCAAGCTGTCCGAGTACGCCTCGCGCATCCGCGACGCGGGCCTGGCCGAGGCCGGGCGGGCCGGCGTCATCACCTACAGCCGCAAGGTCTTCATCCCGCTGACCCGGCTGTGCCGCGACCGCTGCGGCTACTGCACGTTCGTCACCGTGCCCGGCCGGCTCGAATCGCCGTTCCTGTCCCCCGACGAGGTCCTCGACATCGCCCGCAAGGGTGCCGAGATGGGCTGCAAGGAAGCCCTCTTCACGCTCGGCGACCGGCCGGAGGACCGCTGGAAGGCCGCCCGCGACTGGCTGGACGCGCACGGCTACGACGACACGCTGTCCTACGTCCGCGCGATGGCCATCCGCGTCCTCGAGGAGACCGGCCTGCTGCCGCACCTCAACCCCGGCGTGCTGACCTGGCAGGACTTCCAGCGGCTCAAGCCGGTCGCGCCGTCGATGGGCATGATGCTGGAGACCACCGCGACCCGGCTGTGGAGCGAGAAGGGCGGCCCGCACTACGGCTCGCCCGACAAGGACCCCGCCGTCCGGTTGCGCGTCCTCGAAGAGGCCGGGCGCAGCTCGGTCCCCTTCACCACCGGTGTCCTCATCGGCATCGGCGAGACGTTCGAAGAGCGCGCGGACGCGCTGTTCGAGATCCGCAAGGTCGCCAAGACCTACGGCGGCATCCAGGAAGTCATCGTGCAGAACTTCCGGGCCAAGCCGGACACGAAGATGCGCGCGACGCCGGACGCCGACCTCGAGGAACTGGCCGCGAACATCGCCGTCGCGCGGCTGGTGCTCGGCCCGAAGATGCGCATCCAGGCGCCGCCGAACCTGATCGGCAACCAGTACGACCTGATGATCCGCGCCGGCATCGACGACTGGGGCGGCGTCTCGCCGCTGACCCCGGACCACGTCAACCCGGAACGCGCCTGGCCGCAGATCGACGAGCTCGCCCGCCGCACCGAGAAGGCCGGCTTCGAGCTCAAGGAGCGGCTCACCATCTACCCGGAGTACGTCAAGGCCGGCGAGCCGTGGCTGGACCCGCGGATCACGCGGCACGTCGCCGCGCTCGTCGACCACGACACCGGCATGGCCCGCGACGGCGCGATGCCGGTCGGCATCCCGTGGCAGGAGCCGGACGGCGGCTGGCAGGAGTCCGGGCGCACCGAACTGCACACCGAGATCGACACCAGCGGCCGCACCGAGGACCGCCGCAGCGACTTCGACTCCGTGTACGGGGACTGGAAGGAGATCGGCGACCGGATCAAGACCGGGCCGCAGAAGTTCGACACGGACATCCTGGAAGCCCTGCGCAGCGCGGAAAAGGACCCCGCGGGCCTCTCCGACGACGCCGCGCTGGCGCTGCTGCACGCCGACGGCAAGGAACTCGACGCGTTCACCCGGATCGCCGACGACCTGCGGCGCGAGACGGTCGGCGACGACGTCACGTTCGTCGTCACGCGGAACATCAACTTCACCAACGTCTGCTACACCGGTTGCCGCTTCTGCGCCTTCGCCCAGCGTCGCACCGACGCCGACGCGTACACGCTCTCGCTGGAGCAGGTCGGCGACCGCGTCGACGAGGCGTGGGCCGCGGGCGCGACCGAGATCTGCATGCAGGGCGGCATCCACCCGGACCTGCCTGGCACCGCGTACTTCGACCTCGCGGCCGAGGTGAAACGCCGTCAGCCGGAGATCCACCTGCACTCCTACAGCCCGATGGAGGTCGTGAACGGCGCTTCGCGCACCAACCTCTCGCTGAAGGATTGGCTCATCAAGGCCAAGGAGTCCGGCGTGGACTCGCTGCCGGGCACGGCGGCGGAGATCCTCGACGACGACGTCCGCTGGGTGCTCACCAAGGGCAAGCTGCCGACGTCGGAGTGGATCAAGGTGGTGACCACCGCGCACGAGGTCGGCCTGCCGACGACGTCCACGATGATGTACGGCCACGTCGACACGCCGGCGCACTGGGTCGCGCACCTCAAGCTGCTCGCACGGCTGCAGCGCGAAGGGTTGGAGAAGCACGGCCGACGCGGGTTCAGCGAGTTCGTCCTGCTGCCGTTCATCCACCAGAGCGCGCCGATCTACCTGGCCGGCCTCGCCCGCCCCGGCACGACGCTGCGCGAGAACCGCGCGGTGCACGCGCTGGCCCGGGTGCTGCTGCACGGCATGATCGACAACATCCAGAGCTCCTGGGTGAAGCTCGGCGAAGAGGGCAGCCGCGCGGTGCTGCAGGGCGGCGTCAACGACATCGGCGGCACGCTGATGGAGGAAACGATCAGCCGGATGGCCGGCGCGTCGCACGGGTCGTACAAGACGATCAGCGACATGCGGGCGATGGTCGAGCCGCTGGGCCGCCCGCTGGTGCAGCGCACGACGGGCTACGGACGGCCGTCGGCCGAGCGGCTCGCCGCCGCGGAAGCTTCGGACGGCGTCGCGACGGCGGTGCGCAAGCCGCTCCTGCCGCTCCTGACTCCTTAAAAGAAGTTCGGGGGTTCCGGGTGGCGGAGCCCCCGGCCCGGGGCGTAGCCCCGGTTGACACAGTGGTAGCGGGCGCCCAGGCTCCAGGGCGCCCGCTACTCTTCCGGCTCATGGGGGTTTCTCGCTTTGCACCACTTGTCCTCGTAGCGCTTCTCGCGGGTTGCAGCACTCCGCCGCCACCCGCACCGACACCGACTCCGACGCCGAGCCCGACGTACGCGCCGCCGCCGCCGACCGGTCTGTCCCTTTCGGTCGGCCAGGTCGAACTGGCGCTCGGCCACCGCGCCAGCGTCCTGACCCTGACCAATCGGGACACCACGCCACGGAAGGTCACCGACTACCCCGACCTGAAGGTCCTCGCCGACGACGGCACCCCGATCGACGTCCACGTCGAACACGGCACGTCCTACTTCGCCGGCGACTTCGGGCCGCAGCACCTCACCCTCCAGCCGGGCGAGAAAGCCCTGGCTGTGCTGTCGTGGTCGGCCACCGTGACGAGCGGTGACAAGCAAACCGGGGCCGCCGTTTCCGTGGTGCCCGCGCCGGGCGAGCCTGCGCAAAAACAGCCCCTCGAGACCGATCTGGGCACCACAGCCACCGTCACGGTCAGCTCTTGGGCCACCAAAATTCGCATGTGACCACTTTGTGTCACCGCTCACAAACCGACGGTTGACCAGCGGGCTCCTGTGCTACCTCTGTTCCTTCACCCGCCGGAAGGGACCTCGACGATGAGCACCTCCGTAGCGCCACTGGAAATGGTCGACACCGGCCGCTACCCGCTCACCGAACCGGGCAGCCACGCCTGGCGGGAGACGGTCGAGCGCACGCGCGCGGACCTCGCCGGCGTCGGTTGCAGCGTCCTCGCCGACTTCATCCGCCCCGAGCTGCGCGACGTGCTGCGCGAAGAGTGCGCCGCGCTCGAACCGCACGCCTACACGAAGATCGAACAGGTCAACGCCTACAACACCGCGGTCGGCGAGCCGCTGCCCGAGGACCACCCCGGCCGGACGATCATGGAACGCGGCAACGCCTTCGTCGCGCGCGACCACGTCCCGGAGTCGTCGATCATCAGCCGGCTCTACACCAGCCCGCTGTTCCAGCGGTTCGTCGCCGACTGCTTCGGGCTACCGGAGCTGCACGAACTCGCCGACCCGCTGTCCGGGCTGACGCTCAACGTGATCGCGCCCGGCCGCGCGCACCCGTGGCACTTCGACACGAACACCCACACCGTCAGCATGCTGACGCAGGCCGCGGACGACGGCGGAATCTTCGAGTACTGCCCGGACATCCGGTCCGCCGCGGACGAGAACTTCGCCGCCGTGCGCTCGGTGCTGGCCGGCGACACCCGGCTGGTCCGGCGCCTGGACCTGCGGCCCGGTGATCTTCAGCTGTTCAAGGGACGCTTCGCGCTACACCGGGTCGGTACCGTGGAAGGGGCGATCGCGCGGCACTCCGCGATCTTCGCCTACAGCGAGCGCCCGGGGGTCATCGGCAGCGCGGAGCGGACCAGGCAGCTCTTCGGCCGGGTCCTGCCCGCCCACCTCGCCGGACGCACCGCCCGCGGCGACGAACTGCTCGACTAGATCAGGAGCCTGGCCCGTGCCTTTCGACTCGACCGGCAAGATCTCGTTCGACCACATCTACACCGCACCCGACCCGCGGCCGTTCTTCGGCACGCTGCAGCGCGTCGGCTACCACATCCCGCAGCTGGCGAAGCCGTACTTCACGAAGCTGATCGACGCCCACCCCGCCGAGCGGCCGACCGTGCTCGACGTCGGCTGCTCCTACGGCGTCAACGCGGCCCTCCAGCGCTGCGAAGCGACGATGGACGACCTCTACGCCCACTACACCGATCCGGCCGTGCGCGCGCTGGACCACGCCGCGCTGGTCGAGGCGGACCGGAAGCGCGTCCACCCCGGCGGCACGAGGTTCTACGGCCTGGACAGTTCGGCCCCGGCGCTCGAGTACGCGCTTTCCGCCGGGTTCCTCGACGAAGCGATCCACGCCGACCTCGAACGCGACGACCCGGACGTCGTCCAGCAGAAGCTGCTGGACGACGTCGACCTCGTGATCTCGACCGGCTGCGTCGGGTACGTCACCGAGAAGACCCTCAACCGGGTCGCGCGCGGCTCGCGGCCGTGGATGGCGCACTTCGTGCTGCGGATGTTCTCCTACGAGCCGGTCGCCGAGAGCCTCGCCGAGCTGGGGTACGAGACCACGAGCGTCGAAGGCGTCTTCCGGCAGCGGCAGTTCGCGTCCGCCGAGGAGCAGGCGCAGATCCTCGACACGCTGAGCGCGGCCGGGGTCGACCCCACCGGCCTGGAGTCCGACGGGTGGCTCTACGCGCAGCTGTATGTTTCCCGTCCTGCAGGCTCTCCCGAACTCCAACTCCCCGACTCAAAAGGATGACCGTGAGCAGTCCGGAATGGTCCACGAGCACCTTCGGCAACGAGGACCGGCTCCCCCGCGTCCCCGTCCCCACGCTGGAGGACAGCCGCCGCCGTTTCCTCGAATGGTGTGCCCCGCTGCTGACGCCGGACGAGCTGGCGGAGACCGAGGCGGCGGTCGCGGAGTTCGTGGCGGGACCCGGGCCGGAACTGCAGGCCCGGCTCGAGGAGTACGACCGCTCGCCCGGCGTGCGCAGCTGGCTCGACACGTTCTGGCCTTACCGCTACCTCGGCCGCCGCGACCGGATCGCGCTCAACGCCAACTTCTTCTTCCTGTTCCAGGATTCCCCGCTGGGCCAGGTGGAGCGCGCGGCCGAGCTGACCGCGTCCGCCGTGGACTACAAGCTGAAGCTCGACGGCGAACTCGTGCCGCCGGTGCTGCTGCGCGGCACGCCGCAGTCGATGGTGCAGCACAAGTACCTGTTCTCGGCCACGCGGATCCCGGGCGGGCTGCTCGACACCGCGCGCACGCGGTACCCGTCGCCCGAGCGGCACATCGTCGTGTTCTCGAAGGGCACGCCGTTCCGGATGGACGTCCTCGCCGAAGACGGCCGCCCGTACTCGCCGGCGCAGCTGGCCGACGGGCTCCGCGCGATCCTCAAGGACGACCACGTCACCGACGTCCCGGCCGGGCCCTTCACCACGAAGGCGCGCGCGGAGTGGGCCGCTTCGCGGGCCGCGCTGCTCGAAGCGGGCAACGCCGCCGCGCTGGAAACGATCGAGACCGCGCTGTTCTGCCTGTGCCTGGACGACTTCACGCCGTCGAACACCCTGGAAGCGGGTGACCGCCTGCTGTACGGCCACAACCGCTGGTACGACAAGGCCGTGTCGCTGGTCGTGTTCGAAGACGGCACCGCGGGCATCAACGTCGAGCACTGCGAGCTCGACGGCACGACGATCCTCGGCTTCACCGACGCGCTGCTGAGCGTTTCGCGCGAGGAGCGCGAACCGGCCGACGGGGTTCCCGGCTACGAGGTCGTCGAGTTCACGCTGACCGACGCCCTCCGCGAAGACGCGCGCGCCGCCCGTGAAGCCTTCCAGGCCTACGCGGACGCGACGGCGACGCAGACCGTGTCGTTCGACTTCGGGGCCAACCGGGCAAAGGAGCTGGGGATGTCCCCGGACGCCTTCGCCCAGATGTCGTACCAGCTGGCCCACCGCCGCGCGAAGGGCCTGACCGGCGCCACGTACGAGTCGATCGCGACCCGGCAGTTCCAGAACGGCCGGACCGAGGCCATGCGGGTCGTCACGCCCGAGGTGGTGCGCTTCGCCGACGTCATGACCGACGAGCACGCGACGGCCGAAGAAAAGCGCGAAGCCTTCCGGGCCGCGGCGGCGAAGCACGTCGCCCGCGCGAAGGAGTGCCAGGCCGGGGACGCGCCGGAGCAGCACCTGTGGGAGCTGCAGCTGATCGGGAAACGCCGTGGCGACACCGAAACGCCGGCGCTCTACAGCTCGCCGGGCTGGCTGAAGATGCGTGACGACTACCTGAGCACCAGCTCGGCGCCGTCGGTCAACATCCAGTACTTCGGCTTCGGCTCGACCAGCCCGCAGTGCATCGGCATCGCCTACGTGCTGCTGCCGGACCGCTGGAACCTCTACCTGAGCACGCCGAAGCACGTCTCGGCGGAGATGTACCGCTTCGCCGACGAGCTCACGAAGGCGGTCGCCGAGCTGCAGGAGCTACTGGCCGAGTAGGCGTCGCAGCCAGGTCAGCCGGGCGGCGCGGGCCGCCCGGCTGAGTGCCGCGCCGGGCACCCGGGCGTCGAAGCCGTGGAACCCGCCCGGCCACACGTGCAGCTCGGCGTTGCCGCCCGCCTGCCAGATCCGGCTCGCGTAGGCGACGACCTCGTCGCGGAACGTCTCCGCCGTGCCGACGTCGAGGAAAGCGGGCGGCAGGCCGGAAAGGTCTTCGGCGCGGGCCGGGGCGGCGTAAGCCGGGACGTCCGCGCGGCCGCCCAGGTACGCGGTCCAGCCGACGTGGTTGGCCGTGCGGTCCCACAGACCCCGGCCGTCGAGGTCGACGGCCGACGCCGAGTCGTTGCGGTCGTCGAGCATCGGGCAGATCAGCAGCTGCCCGCGCGGGAGCGGGCCGCCGCGGTCGCGGGCCAGCAGCGTCGTCGCCGCGGCCAGCCCGCCGCCCGCGCTGACGCCACCGATCACGGGGACACCGAAGTGTTCGGCCGTCCACAGCAGCCCGGCGTAGCAGTCCTCGACGCCCGCCGGGTACGGGTGTTCCGGCGCCAGCCGGTACCCGGGCGAGACGACGGTGAGCCCCAGTTCCCCGGCCCAGTCCAGCAGGTTCGGCACGTCCGGGCCGAGGTGGCTGCCGACGATCATGCCGCCGCCGTGCACGTGGTAGAGGACGCCGGCCGGGGCCCGGTCCGCCGGGGTGACGACCAGCAGCGGCACCTTGCCGGCGTGTTCTTCGCGGAAGGCGAAGCCGGGGTGCGCGGCCGCCAGTTCTTCGACGGTCCGGAAGTCGGCCGCGACCGCATCGCGCCGCGCGGCGACGTCGTCGAGCGTCACCAGCGGGGGACGGCCGGCCCGCAGCTCATCGACGACCGCGGCCAGCTCGGGGTCGAACGGCGGCGGCGTCACGCCGTGGGGTCCGAGACGACGAGGACCAGCGAGCCCTCGAACACCGGCTGCTCGCGCAGCCTGCCGTAGCGGCGCTCCCACGTGCCGTCGTCGAGGTCGTGCTGCAGTTCCGCGGCGAACCGGTGGTGCACGCGGTCGTCGACGAAGCTCCACGCCGAGCACGACAGCCGCGCGCCCGGGTCCAGCAGGCGTTCGGGGCGGGCGTAGTACGCCTCGTTGAAGCCGTCGGTGCAGTCGACCGGGATGGGCACGCCGATGATTTCCGTGTGGCCGCCGAGCCCGTCGGCGATGTCGTCGACCGACGGGTAGCGCCGGGCCTCGGTTTCGATCACCTCGGGTGCGTAGTCGAGCAGCCAGAAGCGGCGCAGCAGGTCCGGGTCGCAGGTCAGGATGGCGATCGGGCCGCGCGTGACGCGGCGAATCTCCTTGAGACCGGCCCACAGGTCGTTCCACTGGTGCACGCTGAACGTGCTCATCGCGCCCTCGAACGCCCGGTCCGGGAACGGCAGCTTCTCGGCGACGGCGTCGACCGCCGGCGGAAGGCCCTCGGGGCGCTGCGCGCGCATCGACGCCGAAGGCTCGACAGCGGTCACTTCGCGGTCTTCGGGTTCGTACGCACCGGCGCCCGCACCGACGTTCAGCACGGTCCGCGCATCCCCCAGCGCGTCGAGGATGTACTGCCCGATCCGGGGATCCGGCTTGCGGTAGTCGGTGTAGACCCCGCCGATCGCGCCGTAGTCCGCGTCCCCGGCGCTGCCGTCCGCACGTCGCTGGCTCATGACAGAAAACTATCAGCGCGGATGGAAGCGGAAGTCGGGCAGGCAGCGCAGGCGTCCATCACTGTCGCAAATTTGCGTAAGTTCGTCCAACTATTGCGCCCTCTTGTCAAAGATTCGTATGATCCCGCTCACAGAGGTCCCCACCAGCTGCGGAAAGGCCAGTGCTGCCCATGTCTCCCAGCTCTGTCTTCAGCGCGCCCAAGTTCAGGTTCGGCGCCCTTGCGGCCGCGGTGATCGCCGCCGCCGGCGTCACCATCGCCGCGGTTCCGGCCGGTGCGCTCGCCGCCGGCCGCGGCGCGACAGTTCCCTTCCTGGAACAGGAAGCGGAAACCGCCGCGACGAACGGGTCGGTCATCGGCCCGGACCGCGCCGCGGGCACCCTCGCCGGCGAAGCCTCCGCCCGGAAGGCGGTGACGCTCTCCGGTCAGGGCCAGTACGTCGAATTCACGCTCAGCGCCCCGGCCAACTCGATCGCCTTCCGGTACAGCATCCCCGACTTCGCCAACGGCACGATTTCGCTCTACGTCGGCGATGCCCGCAACCGGGACCTCGCGCTGACGTCGAAGTACGCCTGGTACTACGGCTCGTACCCGTTCACCAACAACCCCGCCGACGGCAGGGCGCACCACTTCTACGACGAAACCCGGGCGCTGCTCGGCACGTCGTACCCGGCAGGCACGAAGATCAGGCTGCAGGTCGACGCGGGCGACGTCACGCCGGTCACCGTCGACCTCGCCGACTTCGAACAGGTCGGTGCGGCCGCCGCGCGTCCCGCGAACTCGGTGTCCGTCACCGACTACGGCGCCACCGCGGGCGACCCGAGCGACGACGCTCCGGCGTTCGACGCGGCGGTCGCGGCCGCGCGCAGCCAGGGCAAGGAAGTCTGGATCCCGTCCGGGACGTTCACCCTCGGCCACCACCTCACCGTCGACCAGGTGACGATCCGCGGCGCCGGGCCCTGGTACTCGGTGCTGACCGGCCCGCGCGCCGGGATCTTCGGCAAGGGCGAACCGGCGAGCTGCGGAACGCCGGCGTATCCCGGAAATCCCGCGGTGCCCGGGACGAGCAGTGCTGTGCGGCTGTACGACTTCGCGATCATCGGCCAGGTCGACGCGCGCGTCGACTGCGACCAGTCCAACGCGATCGGCGGCGCGCTCGGCGGCGGCTCGGTCGTGCAGAACCTGTGGCTGCAGCACACGAAGGTCGGGCTCTGGCTCGACGGGCCGTTCGACGGGCTCACCGTGTCCGGCAACCGGATCCTCGACCAGACCGCCGACGGGCTGAACCTGCACCAGGGCATCAGCAACGTGGTGGTGACGAACAACTTCCTCCGCAACACCGGCGACGACGGCCTGGCCATGTGGTCCGAGCACGACGCCGACCACCACAACACGTTCTCCTTCAACACCGTGCTGCTGCCGATCCTCGCCAACAACATCGCGGTCTACGGCGGGCACGACAACACCGTGTCCGACAACGTCGTGGCCGACAACCAGGACCAGGGCGGCGGCCTGCACATCGCGAACCGGTTCGGCGCGGTGCCGCTCGCGGGCACCACGACGGTCGCGCGCAACACCGCGGTCCGCACCGGCGTGCTGGACTCGAACTGGCAGTTCGGCGTCGGCGCACTGTGGTTCGACGGCCGCGACTCGGCCATCACCGGCCGGATCGACGTCACCGACAACGACCTGCTGGACAACACCTACGAGGCGATCCAGTTCATCGACGGCGCCACCACGGACGTCCACTTCGACGGCGTCCGGATCACCGGAGCCGGCACGTTCGCCTGGCAACTGCAGTCGAAGCCGTCGGGGTCGGTGAAGAACGTCGTCGCGACCGGGGTCGGCCGCGCGGGCGTCTACAACTGCCTGGGGCCCGACGCGATGAGCGGCCTGGCCGACCAGGGTGGCAACTCCGGCTGGACGACGACGTACTGCGGTTCGTGGCCGTCACCGGTGTACGGATCGGACAACGGCGGCACGACGACCACCCCGCCCGCGTCCGGAAACCTCGCGCTGCACAAGACCGTCACCGCGTCCGGCTCGCAGGGCGGCTTCCCGCCGGGCAACGCGGTCGACGGCAACCCGGATTCCTACTGGGAGAGCGCGAACAACGCGTTCCCGCAGTCGTTCACGATCGACTTCGGCAGCGCGGTCGGCGTCTCCCGGCTGGTACTGAAGCTGCCGCCGTCGTGGGGCGCGCGGAACCAGACGATCTCGGTCGACGGCATCAAGGCCGCGGCGACCTACCGGTTCGACCCGGCCGGCGGGAACACCGCGACGGTGACCTTCCCGGCCACCTCGCAGCGCACCCTGCGGCTCACTTTCACCGGCAACACCGGCTGGCCCGCCGGGCAGCTCTCCGAACTCGAAGCCTATTCGTCCTGAGAGTGCCCGGTGTGACGGACTCCTACGGCGGCTCGACGGTTCCGCACGGATCCGCCGGGCCGCCGTGCCCTGCACTAGCATCGCCGGGAGATCATCCCGGGGAGGACCAGTGCCGCGTCTGCTGCTCGTCGAGGACGACAAGGCCCTGGCCGAGGCGCTTTCGCTGGCGTTGCGCGCGCTGGGCCACGACGTCGTCCACGCCCCCACCGGCGAGCACGCGCTGACCGCGCTGGGCGACGCCGAGTTCGTCCTCCTCGACGTCATGCTGCCCGGCATCGACGGTTTCGAGGTCTGCCGCCGCATCCGCGCCCGCAGCCGGCTGCCGATCGTGCTGCTGACCGCCCGCGGTGACCCGATCGACGTCGTCGCCGGGCTCGAATGCGGCGCGGACGACTACGTGGTCAAGCCGGCGGAACCCCGCGTGCTCGACGCGCGGATCAAGGCGATCGGCCGCCGCGCGCAGCCGGCCGTGCCGGAAGCCGGCCTGCTGCGCGTGGGCGAGCTGGAGATCGACGCGGCCGCGATGAGCGTCACCCGCGGCGGCGAGGAACTGGCGCTGACCGCCACGGAGATCCGGCTGCTCGTCGAGTTCGCCGAGCACCCCAACCAGGTGCTGAGCCGCCAGGTGCTGCTCAAGCGGGTCTGGGACTACGGCTACGTCGGCGACTCCCGGATCGTCGACGCGGCGGTGGCCCGGCTGCGGGCGAAGGTCGAGGACGACCCGGCTAACCCGGCGCTGCTGCGTACGGTCCGCGGCTTGGGCTACCGCCTGGTGACGAAGTGAAGCTGCCGGCGGTGGCCGTGTTCACCGTGCGGTTCCCCGGGGGCGTCGAGAACGCCTGACCGGCGAAGGCGCTCACGTCCCGCCAGGACAGGTCACGCGCGTGGTGCCCGTCGAAGTAGGGCAGCGGCAGGTGGGCGAGCAGCACGGCGGCGCCGACGAGCGGCAGCGGCCGGAGGTCCCGCGGCGGGCCCAGCCAGAGGACCACGGCGAAGTTGGTGACCAGCAGGAAGCCCCAGCGCGCCCAGTCCCAGCCGGCGAAGGCGAGCAACGCCGGAGCCGCGACGGCCGCGGCGGCGAGCACGTCACGCCGTTGCGCGAGGAAGCCGGCCACCACGACGAGGAGGATCGGGGCCAGGTACAGCAGGACTTCGGTGATCGAGTACAGCTGCCAGCTTTCGCCCTGGGTGCGTTCGAACAACGCCAGCGCGTCGGTTCGCGGGGTGAAGTCCGCGCCGGCCATCGCACGCCGGAGCCGGTCGGCCGCGCCGGGGCTCGACGCCGGGAGCGCGAGCACCGCGAGTTCCGCGGCCACCGGGGTCGCGAGCAGACTCGCCGTGATCCGCACCGAGTACCGCCGCACCAGCACGACCGCGAAGACGGGCAGCACGGTGAGCGCCGCGATTTCGTGCGTGAAAACCGCGGCCGTCATCAGCCCGGACGCCACCGCCGGCCGGCGCGGCAGCTGCGCCAGCGCGGCGAACAGCAGCAGGTAGAGCACCTGGTCGAAGTAGCCTGCCTCGTGGAAGAGGAACCCGCCGGACGGCAGCAGCAGCCAGCCGACGACCAGGAGCCGGTGCCCCGGGTGCCGGGCGCGGGAGAAGGCGGCGCCCAGCACCGCCAGCAGCGTGACGAGGACGGCGAACGCCGCGGCCGCGAAGACCCAGTACGCGTAGCCGGTCGCGAGCGCGAGCGGGTGGAGCAGGGTGCCGACGAGGAACCGGCGGTGGAAGCCGTCGGTCACCGAGACGGCTTCGAGCGTGGCGGCCCAGTCGCCCGGCATCCGGAAGCCGCGGTAGGCGGCGAGGGCGACGGCGAGCGCGAAGAGCGCGGTCAGGCCGCGGGACGTCGTGGTGGCCCGGTCGAGGGTGCTGGTCACGACGGCCAAGCTAGGAACGGGATGTGCGTGCTCCGTGACCGTGGATCACCAGTTTGACCGCGGTTCCCCACGTCGTGCTTTTGCGCTGGATTGCTGTAAAGTTTCAGTCATGACGCGTCGTCTTGCCGAAGTCGCCCGCCAGGTCGGGGTCAGCGAAGCCACGGTCAGCCGGGTGCTCAACGGCCGGTCCGGGGTCTCCGCCGGCACCCGGGCCGCCGTCCTCACCGCGCTGGACGTGATGGGCTACGAGCGGCCCACCCAGCTGCGGGGCGAGCGCGCCCGGCTGGTCGGGCTGGTGCTGCCGGAACTGCAGAACCCGATCTTCCCGGCGCTGGCCGAGATCATGGGCAACGCCCTCGCCCAGCAGGGGTTCACGCCGGTGCTCTGCACGCGGACGGCGGGCGGGGTGTCGGAGGCCGAGTACGTCGAACTGCTCCTGCAGCAGCAGGTGTCGGGCGTGGTGTTCGCCGGCGGGCTGTACGCGCAGGCGGACGCGGTCCACTCGCACTACCACCACCTCGTCGAGCGCCGCCTGCCGACGGTGCTGATCAACGCCGCCGTCGACCACCTGGGACTGCCCCAGGTCTCGTGCGACGACGCGGTGGCCGTCGAGCAGGTCGTCGGGCACCTGAGTTCGCTCGGGCACGAGAAGATCGGCCTGGTCCTCGGACCTTCGGATCACGTGCCCTCGCGCCGCAAGCTGGAGGCGTTCCGCTCCTACGCGGCCAAACTCGGGCTCCCGGTGCTGGACGAGCTGGTCGAGCACGGGATGTTTTCGATCGAAGGCGGCCACGCGGCGGCGGCCCGCCTGTACCCGCGCGGCGCGACGGCGGTGCTGTGCGCGAGCGACCTGCTGGCGCTGGGCGCGGTGCGCGCGGCCCGGCGGCAGGGCCTGTCGGTCCCGGAAGACATCTCGGTGGTCGGCTACGACGACTCGGCCCTGATGAACTGCACCGACCCGCCCCTGACGACCACCCGCCAGCCGATCGAGGCGATGGGCAGGGCGGTGGTGGAACTGCTGGTCAAGCGCATCAACGGCGGCGAAGTGGCAGTGGAGGAGCTGCTGTTCGCGCCGGAACTGGTGGTCCGCGGGTCCACGGCCCGCCACACGGCTTAGACCTGGTCTCAAAACTCGAGGGTGTGTCACTGCGTAACCTGCCGGTCCTGGTCGTCGATCGTGGGCAGTCGTGGCGAAGACGACGCAGCAGCGGCGGGTCGAAGACCGGCTCTGGGAGCTGATCGACCCCTGATCCCGTCCCGGCCGGCGCCGCGCGGTCCGGGTGGGCGGCCCCGGATCGATGACCGTGCCGCGCTGGACGGGATCTTGTTCGTGCTCGACACCGGCTGCCGCCGGCGAGACCTACTGAGCGCGGATCAGGTCCTCGGGTAGGCACGGGGCCCCGTCACCACGAGGGGGATCGATCTCCTGGAGGAGGCTGCAGCCGCGTTGCTGACGGCACCATCGACGGGGATGAACGAGCACTCTCGTCGGGAAGTGATCGGGCCGCCTCTTCAGAGGCGTTCGATGCGGTCGGCCTGCGGGCCCCGGTCGCTCTGACGCACCGCGTACCGGACCCGGTCACCCTTCTGCAGCGGCTCCGACCCCATGATCACGGACGCGTGGGCGAAGAGATCGTCGCCGCCTGCGTCCGGGGTGATGAAGCCGAAGCCGCGGTCGACGTCGTAGCGCGCGACGACGCCCTCGCCGCCTCGTACGGGCACGTCCCGCGCCGCCGGCCCCGCGGCCGCGGCAGGTGCCGACCGCTGCGGCGCCGTCTGGGGCTCGGCGCCCCGGACCAGATGCACGTCGCGGGCCTGCGGGCCCTTGTCTCCACTGGCCACCTCGTAGGCGACGCGGTCGCCCTCCGCGAGCCACGTCAGCCCCTCGGCCAGGGCCCGGGCGTGAACGAAGACGTCCCCGGCGCCGGAGTCGGGGTTGATGAAGCCGAAGCCCTTGTCCTCGTCGTACCAGGCCACCGTGCCGTCGGCACCGTCCGCGATACCGGCCGCAGCGGGTGAGCCGGCCCCTGCTCCCAGCGGGATCACGTGCCCGGCCTGCGGGCCGCGCTCGCCTTCGACGATCAGGAAGGCCACCCGCTGCCCCTCGGTGACCACGCCGCCGGTCACGATGGCGGAGCTGTGCACGAAGATGTCGGCGCCGCCGCCGTCCGGCGACGCGAAGCCGTACCCCTTGCCCGGCTCGTACCAGTTGACGGTGCCGAGCAGGCCCACGGCGCTGCCGGTGGCCGCATCGGCGGTGACGCGAACGCGCAGCGCCTGGGGCCCGCGGTCGTTCTCGCCGACCTCGAACACGACGGCCTGACCCTCGCGGAGCACTTTCGCGCCGCCGTCCCCGACGATCTCGGAGGCGTGCACGAACACGTCCGGCGAGCCGTCCTCGGGCGCGAGGAAGCCGAAACCCCGTTCGGCGTCGAACCAACGGACGGTCCCCTGCGGCATCGAAGGCTCCAGGTCGGGAGGGCGGGCACTGACCCCAGTCTCCCCGACGGACCTCGTGGTCTGTCGGGCCGGGCTCACAGGCGGGCGGCGCGGGGCCAGGGTCGGCCCTGGCGAGCTAGCACCGACCCTTTGACCTGAGGTCAAGCCCGCTCCGCATTCAACTACTCGTCAAAGGGTCACACGACTACACCCGGTCGACGTCGAGGACATCCAAGTCAGCCGGCCGACAGCAGGGTGCGTAGAGGATTGGACGCGTACCGACTCGGCGATGCCACAATCCGGGCGTGGGCTCCTACGTCGAGTACGCGCCGCCGCCCGAGTTGGCTCGGGTGGTGCGGACGGTGTGGATCCAGACCGTCGGTGACACGCCGTACGTGCAGCGGCACCTGCCGACAGGCGGGGTCGAGATCCACGTGCCGATCGGCGACTCGCCCCGGATGCTCGGGCCACTGACCGGCCCACGGATCGACCTCATTCCCGCGCACACCACGGTCATCGGGATGCGGTTCTGGCCGGGCGCCGCACCGTCGTTGCCTGCGACGCTGGACGACCTCCTCGATCAGCACGTCCAGCTGTCCGACCTGCTCGGCACGTCGGCCGATCGGCTCGCCGAATCGGTGGCCGGAGCGCCGTCTGCACAACATGCGCTGGTGATGCTCGAGCGGCACATGCTGAGCGCCGTGCGCGAATCCGCACCGCAGGATCCGGGCGTCGCCGAGGCGGTGCAGCTGCTGCTGCCATGGCAGCCGGTCGAGATCTCGGCGACCGCGCGGCATCTGGGTTTGTCGGCCAGCCAGTTGCGCCGTCGCTTTCTGAGCTCGGTGGGAGTTGGGCCGAAGACGCTGCAGCGCACGCTGCGCTTCCAGGGCTTCCTCGCGCTCGCCCAGGCCGGCGCGGCGGCCTCGGGCCGGCGCGGCGCAGACGGGATGGCCGGGCTCGCTGTCGATGTCGGCTACGCCGACCAGGCTCACCTGAGCCGCGAGTGCGTCCGGATCACCGGCGTGACACCGACCGCCCTGCTCGGCGGTGACATCGAACGGTGCGTGTGCGGTCACGACCACACCGCGTCCTTCCAGCCGTTCCTGCGCACCCGTGCCAGCCCGTCCCGGCGGCTCTAGATACGCACGTTTCGTTCAAGACCGGTCACAGCGTCCGGCCCTAGGTGGCTGGTGTCTTTCGCGTGGCGGTGGCCTGACCGGAGAGCCGGTTGCGGGAGGATCTGGGCGTG